>OLGF01000285.1_pt1 | contig 60126 bp, 41 predicted proteins | sample 1604971 | NCBI WGS metagenome assembly OLGF01 (sample SAMEA3888902, study PRJEB22519) | human gut metagenome | biome: human gut; feature: human-associated habitat; material: faeces | place: Denmark | collected 2011 | reverse complement strand
GACAAGAAATGTTGTCACTCCGTCGGATGGGGTTTTCTGCGCGGTTTTTGATAAAAAAATTCGTTATGAATCATCTTGCATTGTTATCAGAAATACCCCTCGTCCGCACACATTAGAAATAGACTTCGCAAATCTCGTATTCTGTCTTCTGTCCTATATTCAGGATATTCAGAGGATAAATCCGAACCTTTCTCTTTATATTTTTTACATACTATTATATCACCCATCAACTGTTCTGCAAGTAATCTTTTTTCTTTTTTTCTGCATTCCCCTTTTAAATCTCCCAGTCGTATTGCCTTCCGAGCAAGAACATATGCTAATCCATCACGATATTCAAATGGTACTTCGTATATTCTTATCTTTCCTTCTTCCAAGTCGCATTGACATTTTGTGTTTTGACTGTATTTATCGTACGATTTTGTATAATAATCTTTGTCTTTCATTTTTTTTACTCCTTTTCTTACCTTTTGCATTTAGTATGCGAAAAAAATACAACAAAATGCTTTTATACCACATCTCCTCCTCACATTTACACAAGAAGCGCACGTTTCCGTGCGCTTCTCTTCTTATCTTTTATTTTTTTTCTCACCACTTCATATTTTTCGTGGTTATCCATTTTCAGTTACTTCCTGCGCCTCTTCTGTCTCCGAGGATTCATCATCAGGATTAATCCAGTTCCAAGAATCGCAAGTGTACCAAAACCGATAGTACCGTATTTCCAATATCCTGTTCCTCCAGTCATCGGCATCTTAAATGTTGCTGAGTTGGTTACTTCAAAAGTACAGTCGTAGAACTGCCACTTGTTCGTATAGGCATCCCACGTCGCCTTTGATGTATCAGCCTTATTCTTGATAGCCTCCTCTTTCGTCATTGTGATTGGAAGGGTAACAGTAATCGGGTCTTTTAAAAGCGTATGTCCTTCAGCCGTTTTTGTTTCTGTTATCTGGTATTGTCCCCTGTCAAGGTTATCAAATACAAGATTTCCATTTGCATCAGTTTCTCCTTTTGTGCTCTCACCAACTTTCAAAAGTCTATTTGGAGCAGACTGTGCTGAAGCAGACTTGAGGAACTTCAGTTCAAACTGAACTCCTTTTAAAGGTGTTTTTCCATCTGTATCAAACTTCCTGATACTTATTTTGCATGGCTTTGAAGTATTGATAACATCAAGTTTCATTTTTTCATCTTTACCTGTCGTCAGATATTTAGGTGTACTGTCAATTGTATATTCAGCAGGTGCTTTTACTTCCGTAATTTTTAGCGTTCCCCCAATAGGAATAACTACTTTATTATTATGTTTATAAAAACTATCACTCTTATAACCAGCCTCTTTTGAGGTGTATGACGTATCCATTTTTACAAGTCCTTTTTCATCGGAAACAAGATACCATGTTTTCTTTGTTATGTCATTGTCCATGAACTCAACTTTGAAGACTACACCCTTGATTGGATTCTTATTTTCATCGGTTTTTGTAATCTGGAATTCGTCTGAAACAAATATCGGTTCATCAGTGAACTCAAGTGCAACCTTCTTACCGTTGTCTTGGGGCATATTGATTTTTATCGTCTGCGTTCTGCTGTCTAATGTATGACCAAGCGGCGCCTTGACCTCTGTGACCTGGTACTCCCCGGATGTGGTTGGAAGCGACAGCTCTTCTGTTGTTCCATCCTCCGCTGTTATCAGCCTTCCAGTGAATCCATTTCCTGTTATCTCAAACTCAGCACCTTTCAGTGAATATCCGCTTAATTCCAATATTTCATTTGACACAGTAGACTTTTTCTGTATCTTTACAGTCGGTGGGGTTATCTCATCATCTATGAATCCTTCGCCTGCAAATGTCTTCAATGGCCCTTCTGTGCTACCCTGTGCCAGAAGTGTCTTGTACTCTGATTTATCAAATGTAAGCGATGCGATTTCTTTTGATATCAGATATCCCTTAGGGGCTTTTGTCTCCTTGCACCATAATGTGATAGACGTTGTTGCTGAATCAACAGCGAATGAGATAGTATTACTCATACCATCCTGGCCCGTTGTCAATGTGCCAATGAACTCTGAAGAACTACAATTTTTATCACCATAAACCTCAAACTGTGCTCCAGCCAAAGGTTCTTTTTTCTTATTTATCTTTTTAACGTTCATCCTTACACGCCATGACAGATGGTTCACGATACCATCAACCGGGCCAAACATTTTAAGTTTTCCATTTTCCTGTTCCTCTGCACTTAATGCTTTATATTCATCATGAGTCCATGTCTGACTATAGACTTTGTCATCAATATCATATCCATCTGGAGCATCCGTTTCTTTACAGTATAACGTGATTGAGTCATTCGCTGCGTCAGCTTCATATGTAAATTCATCCGTAAGTCCGTCTTCACCTGACGTGAGCTCTGCTACCTGTGAATCTTCGTCGCATGTCTCGTTTGTATATATTCCAAACACAGCATCAGCAAGAGGTTTATTGTCGTCGTCAACTTTCTTAATTTGTGCCCTCAGATTCCATCCCGAAGGATTGGATTCGTGTTCATTTACAATCCCATTTTCTGAGCCAAACCACTGAAGTTTTCCATTTTTCTTATCCGTATCAGACAGTTTATCGTAATCCGCCTTTTTCCATGTCAGGGTAAGCACTTCGTCATTAAGTATATATCCATCAGGAGCGGCTGTCTCACGACAATACAGCGTTATTTCTGGTACATCGTTCGTGAGCCTCATTGTTTCCAAAGGTGTCAGACCGTCTTCGTCAGTTACATATGAATCCAGTTCGTTCTCGCCAGCCTCTGCATCGTCCTGATTCTTATAGATACTAAATTCAGCCCCTTTTAAAGGTTTATTTTTTTCATCTATTTTTTTTATCCTGAACGAATAAGCCCATCCTTCCGGGGTATTTATCACTCCTTTACCACCAAACGGCTTCCTCTCGCCGGTTGACTTCTGCTCTTTCTTTGTGAGTTTCTTAAAATCATCAACTTTGAATGTCAATGATAACGGTTCATTGTTTGCAGGAAGTGCATAGCCATCAGGGGATTTTATTTCTTTACAATATAGCGTGCATGTTTTGTCTGCAGCAAGGTCTAAGTCATCATATGTATAATCCGGGGTCAGCCCGTCCGAGCCGGTGGTAAGTACCGCTAATGGCACAGCGTTCTTTTGAGCCTTTTCCTTAGTTTCATAAATTCCAAACTTAGCCCCGGCCAGTGGATTCCCGTTCTGGTCGATTTTTTTAGCATAGACCGTGATTCTCCATGTCTCATCAGTATGCGGGTCTATCTGCTCATACTTCTCAGAAGTTACCGCATTATAATCAACCCATGTGTCCAGTTTTGAGTCTTTCGGCTTTGTTACGATACCAATTGTCTTAGTAGTCTTCACAACCTGATATCCTTCCGGCGCCTTGACCTCTGTTATCTTTAATGAGCATACAGGCAGGAAATAGGTTTTTGTATTGTCTGCATTCGTCACATAGAACAGCGCACTGCTCTTATACCCTGAAGCAAGATGGCTTCCATCTACTTTAACCTGTCCATTGCTGTCAGATTTCAAGTACCATGTCCTCTTTGCTTTAAAAGCTGTGCCACCCTGCTCACTGTACTGCACTTTGTATATCGCTCCTGCCAGTGGCTTTTTCGTGTCTCCAGCCTTTTTGGTAAGTATCGCGCCTTTGAACCTGAACGGATAGTTTACAACATATCCTGTCGACGTCATGCTCTTTTTACTTCTGTCTGCCGTTTTGACAAAATCTCTGAGTTTATAGCTCTTTCCCGCTGCTATCTTGCACGGACCATACACATTTGTATTCTGAATCGTACCGGATATCCGGCCTGTTTCCTTCACATAATATGTTCCTGGTTTTAATACAACAGTAGCGTACGCTTTTGATTTTACGGTTTTTTTGGTCTTTGAATCTGTCATGTATGACAGTGGAACGTTTCCGCCCTTACCAATGACAGCCTTTTTGCCATTTGACATCGTAGCGATATGTGAAGCAGCGCAGTCCTTGTTTGTATAGATAGTGAACGTTGTATCAACAACCTCTCCTACACGGCTTGTGTTCTTTGCCAGCTGGTCATACAAGCTCATATATTTATAAACCGAAAACTTTGAAGTCGTTGGGGGCGGAGTCGTAATAGATGCACAGAAAAAACCAACCATTGTCTGCGCGGTCTGTCCGCTTGGTCCCGAACATTTTGCACGGAAGAAGAAGGTTCTTGCTGTTGCAGAATCATTTTTGATACACTCAATGTAAAAATCCGTTACAACAGGGTCTCCGTCAAAGTTATTGCTCACATCACTGACACATCCACCAAACAGCCAGTTGAGTCCATCAGCACCTTTTCCGCCAATGTTATTAAAGATACTATCGCTGCAACCGTGAATATTAAAAATCTGTCCGGCCCCGAAGCCATTATGGTATACGTCCATTCCAGATACCCAGTTAAACGAAACACCACCATTTCCAACATTATGTGTTGTTGCGCTGGCCTGCCAGCTCTTTCCTACGGTGTATTTACTGATATCTCCTTTCAGATATACCATATTACATCCTTTTGCTATAAAGTATGCGGGATATGTTCCATCTGGAAAATAGCTTGAAAAAGTTGCCACTGAAACTTTTCCAGTCTGGTCTTCTTCAGGTTTTATCTCATCTGGCATAAGGTTTTTATAGAATGCTGACTCCGTGTCTTGCCATACAGTGACAGTTACATCCTTGTCTGCATATTCTGCCGGGATGTCGATATAGCCGGTCTGCTCATCATATGTACATTCATCAGTGATAGGCTGCTGCCGTCCGCCATGTGCTCCACGGTCTACATCAACCGCCAGTGATGTTCCGTCAGCACCGTTAAGATTATAGTTGTATTTTGAAGCATCTGGATTTATTAAACAATGAAGGCTTCCATCTGACATCTTTTCATATGGATACTTCAAAATGATATTTGTTACAACATTTTTTGTATGCTCATCAATATCTGGCTTACTTGCATCGTAAAACAGGTAATATACTTTCAATCCGTCACCCTGCGATACTTCATCACTCCTGTAAGATGCGTCAAAAAAATCTTTTTTGTCTGCTTTTACATTTTTGATTCCACACTTAGAAGCATAACCACTGAACATGGCCGCAGCCTCCGATGTTGAATTGGCTACCGCGTTATAATCAACAGTATCTCCATAATTTGATGTTGTAAGTCTCACGCCTTCTTTATTGCATGCGCCAATAATGTACGCAGAATCAACAGATGCAGGCATGTATCCGGAAGCATCATCGCCATTATTTCCCGCAGCACCAACAACGGTGATTCCGTCCCCTACGGCTTTATCGATTTCTGTTTCCAGTATTTTGTTTATAGAGTCTTTTCTTGTTGATATTGAAAGATTGATGATACCTACATTTTGCTTTATAGCATATTCCATTGCAGCAATAACATCAGAAATACTACCCTGGCCGTTGTCTCCGAGCGCCCTGATAGACAAGATTTTTGCTTCATTGTTCTGATTTACGATATTTTTTACCATGGTATCACCATGGCTGTTTTTACCGGTCAGGTCATCATCAATCAGCGAAATTCTGTCTACGATATTTTCAGACTCAGACACGCCTGTGTCAATCAGTGCGATTACATTATCTTCACTCTTTGCTGCCACAGAATCCTCGGCGGTATTCAGTGCTGCAATAGCGTTACTTTCTGTTTCTGACGGGATGCTGTCGCATGCATTTTCTGAAGCATTTTCAGTAGCAGCTTCAACGATTGTATCCGGTTCCACCGCCTCTGCGTTCTCTTTGTAATACATATAAGCATTCATTGCCTGTGTTGCGTCTTTGTATTGCAGAAGATAAATATTACCGTAAGCGCCAATCAAATGTTCTTTGTCAACGATTCCAGATTCAGTATCAGTCATAACAATCAGTCTTGCAGAAGCAAATTCATCAGCGTTCAGTTCATCCACGCCGTCTGCTTTTTCCAAAAAATGTTCTTCCATTGTTTCATCCGCACTCTTTCCTGTATCCGTTGTCTCGCTGTTATCCGCAGCTCCCGCGTCTGTAGTTAATTCTTCATCGCCAGCCTCAGTAACGTCATCAGTGTCATTTTCATCTACTGCTGTTTCGGCCTCGCTTTCAGCCTTGTCCTCTTCAGGGCCTACAACTGATAAGTCATCATCCATACCCGCAGCATCCGCTTTTGATTCAACATCTTCTGTCTCTGCATCAGCTCCTTTGCGCACCGAATCATCAACGCTGATATCCTCGTCTTTCTCTTTGTTATCATTTACATCCGCATCTTCATTTGTACTATTGTCCGCAGTCGTATCATCAGCACAATCATCTCTGACATCTTCATCTGCTGTTTGCGTTGTCTCATCAGTAACACCAGTATCGCCTTCGCTGGACTTCTCAAACTCCACGTCTACAGTTTTGTTTTCATCCATAAAAATTGCCTGCTCATGACTGCCTGAAACATCATCAGCGTTAAGGTCAGCCTTTTTATTTACATCTCCAGCCTTCACCTCATACTTTTTCAGTACATATCCTTCATCAGCCTCTGCTTTCACATTAGCCACGCTGTCAGATTTTACTTCGTAAGCGTATGTATAATTATTTTTAGCGGCATCCTCACTTGAGACCAGTACGTCATCCTTATCGTAAACATCAATCTTTTCTTCGTCCGTCTTTCCGTCTTCGGATTTATGTTTTACGAGTCTGACCGTATGTTCTTCATCCTCGCCTTCGTCTATGACGATTTTTCCGCTAGTGGTTTTCAGCCTCAGAAACAAAAACTTTGTCTCTTCTGCTTCATCTTCACTTGAAACTTCCGTACTATCAGCAGTCTCGTTCCCCTCGCTTGTATTCAGGATGGTCTGAGTGCCGTCATCATTCGTAATAGTCTGCGTCTGTGCTGAAGAGTCTGTTTCTGTCAGGCCTGCAGCATAACTTAAAATAGGCGCAGCCACGGTTGTTGCAGCTGTTACTGCTGCCATCACGCTTGACATAATACCTGCTTTAACCGTTTTTATTGTTATTTTCTTTCTTTTTCTCCGGTCTGGCGGGTTAAAATATTGTTTTTTCATATCTTTCTTCCTCCTTGCTTAAGATTTTTTATCTTTTTAAGCTTTATCATTTTAATCTCCTTTCTTCTTTGTCAACTATACGCTACGGTTTGTATTCTCTCATTTTTCATCCTCCCGTTATTTTCTTTATGCTTCCTGCCTTTTTTTTGTCTGTATAAAAAACCGTTCCTGGCATTTTCTTCTTTCTTTTTTAATATGACAAATCAAAAAAAAATTAGAACATTTTTTTCAGCATACTAATTGTTTTACTCGCGGTATCATCCGGTATCATCGACGAACGGGAAACCGCGGTCATTGAGCGAAGCGAATCTGGTAACGAAGCCGAAGGCTGAGTTACCAAACTTGTTTGCCCGTCTGTCTGAAGGCAATCAAGCGGTTTTTGCCGCTGACAAGCTAGCGCAGCTCTCGGTATCATGACGCAAAACAGGAGACCAGAAACAATTACAAAACGCTTATGTTAAACAAACAGCCTGGCTTCGCCAGGCTGTTTTATTTTTGCTTTTATCTTCTTTTATCTTTGTAATCTTATCTTCAGCATCATTTATATTTATATTTAGCAGGCGATATTCCGCCCTAAATTCTACTCTGAGCCAATCCTGCCATTCTTCTCACAGTCCTTCAGTTCATGTTTTGCTCTTCTCCTGAACCGGTAGATGATGTCCATTGTCCTTGATTCGGAAATATTCTTTTGCCGGCATGCTTTCATGGTCAATTCTCTCCAATTATCTTCCGGCGCATATTTCAGGTAGTTGTCAATAACGAACCTGGCCTCTTCGTTCATGGAGACCAGCATTTTTTCAACAATCTCATGTACCTCGCCCGGCTCTTCTTTCAAAACCTCGTCGACACTGTCGCGTCTTAAGATATCTTGCTTCTTTTCACCAATCCTGTCGGCAAGGGTGTCTCCTTCATCAAAACTGTCAACTGCTGCTAGCGCAACTGGTTCATCCATACTGAGTGTATGGCACTTCAACCGTACATAACTCTGTACTGTGCTTTTTTTCATATGCATGCTTTTCGCGACTTCGTCTTCTGACAGATGCTCGCTATGCATCTTTTCGACTGTCTTTGATGCCTCGCGCATTACATGCGCAGATGCACCCATTGCTCCGGTCTCTTTCCGGTATGCTTCTTTCGCCGCTGACCGGATGCAGACATTGATATATGCCCAAAACGGGACTGCTTTGTCGGTGAGGATGTAATCACTGATGCTTCCCATAATACTTACAGCAGTATTCTGGACCATGTCTTTCAGGCTATCTTCGTTGAGGAAACTTTTTCCGTAGTGGCTGTTGATATATTTCTGTACTTTATATGTGCAGACATTCAGTATTCGGCTACAGTCCTCTTTCACCCCTTCCTTTGTGATTTCTTTATCTGCCAATTCCGAATAATAGACTGGCTCTTCATATAAATTAATGCTCGCCATTTTTGCATTTTCCTTTCTTTGATTTATTTGAGATATTGTTTCTCTTTTACGGTTTCAATATGCAAAAATGTTGAGGATACAAAAAAACGGCTGTATCGTCCAAGATACAGCCGCCGTATATATCAGATAAATCTCAGCACCAGGTTGACGATTGCCATTCCCAGCTGGTCACCTGCTGCAATCAGCATAGCCAGTACAGCGGATGCCACCACAACTGACATAAGCTCTTTCATAACCGTTACGTTGCCTGGCCATTTGATATATTTCATATCCGGAGTCATTTTTTTAGACTCGTCAAGTTCTTCTTTCTTAAATTCGATATCGCCTGGCTCACCGATATTTTCTCCTTTTCTTATCTCCATTTTTAACTCCTTCTTTTTTTATTTTTCTGTATCTTGGCAAAGGATTCCGCAATAATTCCTTCCTGCCATTTCAAGCTGAATCTGCTGCATCGTTTCTGCCACAACACCGATGACGATGATTAATGAGGTTCCGCTGATGGTTGTTGTGATTCCGAGGGAACCGCAAATAGCCATTGGGATTACCGTTACGCAAATCAGCATCACCACACCGATAGAAGTAAGGCGGCGGGAAATACTCTGGATGTAGTTCTCTGTATCCTCTCCTGCTCTTACTCCCGGAATAAAGCCCCCGGCCTTCCTGATATTGTCAGAGATTTCTGCCGCATTAAATGTCACCGGCAGGTAGAAGAACGCGAAAAATACAATCAGTGCCAGATAAATCAGCAGGCCAACCGCATAAATCGGATGGTCGTTATCGAACCAGTTCTTCTGTGTCATCATGTTCAGGAAGATTTTGCTGTATCCGCTGCCATATCCTTTTCCGGCAATCGTTGCAATCAGCTGAGGGATAGCCATGAGTGATGAAGCAAAGATGATTGGCATAACGCCAGAAATTCCTACCTTTACCGGAATCTGTCCTGTTTCGGCATCCTCTCCTGACTGGCTCATCTTCTGGCTATACTGTACATGCAGCGGATGATATCCTTCTGTCATATAAATGATTACGATAATCATCAGCAGCAGTAAAGCGATAAACCCGGTGATAGAGAGCGCAGCCACCATTTTACTCTTTCCGTCAACCACGCTTTTCGCCATAGATGCGAACTGGCCTGGCATCCTGGATACGATGTTCGCCATCAATAGTACAGATACACCGTTTCCGATTGCTTTTTCTGTAATGATGTGCGCAAGATACATCATGATTCCTGTGCCTGCCGTCATAAATACTGTGATAGCGATAGCAGAAAAGACAGCGTTTCCGGTAATCATACCGCTCTTATTGAACCCGATTGCCATACAAAGGCTCTGGATTGCTGCAAGTACGATACCAACGATGTTAGTGATGAACTTTGTGACTTTCTGTCCATGCTCACCCTTTTTCTGTAGTTTTGCCAGTGACGGAATTACGCCTGCCATCAGCTGGATGACAATCTGTGCTGTAATAAGCGGGGTGATGCCTAAAGCAAACATAGAGAAGTTTTCAAATGACCCTCCTGTGAATGCTGAGAAAAGATTGAGCGCATCGTTGGAATTGGACGCCATCCACTGCTTAAAAACAGAAGCGTCTACTCCGGGAACCGGAATCATGGAAATCACACGTGTCAGAAAGATTATTCCGACAATGATTTCCAGTTTCCGTCTGATGTCTCGCGTTGTCAGGGCCTGTTTGATAGAGTTAATCATTTTTTTAAGTCTCCTTTTCTGTATTTAATTTTTGATTTGGTCTTCAATTTTTTTTAATGTTTTTTTATACTCCTTTTCGTCTTTTACCGGAAGGCCTAATATCGTTTCCAGATTCTTTGAAATCTTCCGGCTGATATCCTGGCTTCCGTTTATCTGGACCAGCAGTTCATAATCTGTTTCTTTCTGGTTTAACATTTCATATTCTTTTGCTGCTTCCAGTAGTGGAACCATGTATTTTTCTCTTTCCAGGCAATTAATCGGAAGTCCGTATTGTGAGCATATCTTGTCCATATTCATCGTCTTCTCATCAATCTCATTGGAAAGCGAATCCAGACAGTTTGAAATTTCTTTTAAGTCTTTTCTTGCCTTCCTTTTTTTTGTTACTTCTCTGATAAATGCCGGGACGTACATCGCGGCACCGGCTACGATGATACCGATTCCCGCAGTCATAAATGTTTCCATAAGTGAAACCCCTACTAAAATGACCGGCGTCCCGGTGGCCAAAAGCAATCCTCCCACTCCATCTTTATCTGCATTTTCTTTAATCTCCTGCCTTTCTCTTTTTATCTTTGATGCTGTCAGGTATTCTTTCCGAATTTCTTTTAAGGCCCTTTCGTCCTCAAGTGCATTCTTAATCGGCTCGGCTGGGCGCTGGCATTTAAAAATCTCTTTCAGCTGCATATACCGTCCAGCCTCATACGGTGTGAGCTGAAACTTCTCCTCCTCTTCTCTCCTTACATCCAGTTCGTCAATCAAAAGGCTGGTCCTTTTTAGTAATAAGTTTGTTCTTTTTGGATAATGCGCCGTTTTAGCCGGCACGTTTTGTTTGTTTGACATTTTTCTGCATTTCCTTTGCTATATTGATTCTGGCCATAACGTATTGTGCATGATATTTTGAGTAATCAGCATAATAGCCTTCTGCACTTGAATAGCCTGTTACCTGATTTAAAATTTCCTTGCTTAATGTTTTATCATCAAGCCAAAGACCATATGTTTTTGCAAGGGCAAGGACTTTCATTTCTTTTTCAAGTGCCTCTGTAACTGATTCCTGCATCTTCTTTGTGAAATCATCAATGCTGTCATATCCTATGCTCTTTACATAAGACTTAAAAGCATCACTGTTAATATCTGAAAGCCCGGATTCCTGATATACACGGATAAAAGCCTGCTGTATGTCATAGCTGAGCACATCATCCGGATAGCCTGTGATTTTTGCGTTTTTACACAGGGCGTCTACACCGTTTTCACTTAATTCCTGCGTTTTTTTATACTCTAAAAGTGACTTTATGTACTCACGGTATTCCTTAATCGTTGTCTGCGCCCCGCTAGACAGGCTTACCGCTGTTTCATCTGTCAGTGTCATTCCTTTCACTTTTTTAATTGTGATGTGATAATCAAAAGTCTTTCCTCTATAATTTTTGTCCTTGTAGTCCTTCGGAAACGAATACTCTACATTAATCACATCACCAGCCTTAACCCCAACGAGTTTTTCATCAACTTCGTCAGGGAACAGATTGTCTCCGACGATTCGGTCCTCATCTTTTACATCAACAAAAGCCTTTTTTTGCCCTTCTTCTGTTGCGGTATAGTCAATCGTAACAATATCACCGGATTTTGATTTTTCTTTTTTACTGAAGATATTCTGATTCATCATTTCTTCTTTTACAGCATTATCGATATCCTTTTCGGCAATATCCATATCCTGCGTTTTTGCTGTTTCAGCAATATTGCAGCCGCTTACATCTACATATTTCAATGGGTCATATTCTGGCCTTTCGCCTGTTTCTGTACCTTCATCTTCAGAAGTACTATCCGCATCCGTTTTGTTGACAGCCGTAGCCAGACACTTTATGATGTATTCCGCGTTTGATGATTCCACATCCAATTCATCCTGCACTTTATCGGAAATACTTTCTCCTACTGTCGTGGAATCGGCAATCTTATCAAGCACATCATATTGTTTGCCACATCCGGTCAAAGCCAGTATGCTGGAAAAACCGACAATGCTTACCGTAAATCCAGGTGGAAACCAATATTTTTTTCTTTTCGTTATCTTTTCCCTCCTTTGTTTTTCTTCCTGTATATCCTGTATACATACAATATGCTGAAAAAACTCTGTATCGTTCGTTTTTTGAGGATTTCTTTTTGTATTTTTTTAACTGTAAAATTTCACTGCATTTTCACAATTTTTTTACTCTTTTTTGCATATTGTAAATATAAAGAAAAATAGGAGGTGTTAACTTTGAAAAGATTAAAAAACATTACGGAAAAATCCAAACATAAAGATGCATTGTTTATCGCAAAAACTCTTTTGCTCCTATCCATTCCGCTTATCAGTTCCGCATTGGGGCTGACATATCTGGCTGTACATCATGCACTTTTCGTTTCTTCGGAATCAGCAATCTGTTGCGGAATTGGCGCTTTCATCGTGTCTCTTTGGGCTATTGCTGAGTTTTGGTTTGGGCTCTCCTTTTGCAATAAGTAAGGAGGGCTGATGACAAATGATAATCAATCCAAAAGAAGTTAAAAAAGAAGAACTGAAAGGCTTCCATAAACCTACATATGACGAACAGCGCTTCCTTGAGAACAAAAATAAGACCTCCAGGACGTTTACAGTCAGGATACTATGGGATGCATTGCTTCCTATCATATGGGCAACCATTGCTATGGCGATGCTGGCCGTTTACCAATGGTATCATGGCTATATGCGCGCTGCTTCTTTATGTTGTTTCTTTACCCTTATTTTTGCAGCCTGGGTTTTATCTTATTTTTTCGTAGATTTTTTCTTCCGGGAACGAAGACGTAAGAAAGAGATAATATTTGAAACAATGACATGCCTGGTCAGAAAGATGGACTTGTATAAAAAAGATACTTATGCAGCATATGCAGCAACAGACACAGAAATCTGCACGGAGCCAATCATGGTCGATAGCATAACATTTCAGAAATGGCACAAAGACAATAGCTGTCCATTCCTTCTTGTCAGATACAACACGAAAAAAGACCCGCAAGCAAAATTTTTTCAATTATTCCTACAGCAAGAAGTCGCTGATGCATTTGCTATCGAATGTTTTTAAGCAGCCACACATATGCGGCTGCTTATTTTTTTTGCGGACTATTTCTTCTCTGTTTTCAGTTTCCTTCTTTCCTTTGCCTTCTCGGAGAGAATCAGGCATACTATATATATTAAATCAGAACGGAGGCTGTTTATATGTCAGAAAAAGACATTTTATATATTATCATTCCTGCTTATAACGAGGCAGACAACATCTTAAACGTTATCAATGATTGGTATCCAGTTGTTGAAAAGCACAACGGAAACCAAAAATCCCGGCTTGTTATCATTGATGATGGAAGCAAGGACGATACATACAACATTATTTCCGCCGCAGCGGAGACAAGACCGCTGCTTCACCCGGTTAAAAAAACGAACTCCGGGCACGGTGGAACTGTATTATATGGATATCAGCATGCAATCGCAAACAATGCCGATTATGTTTTTCAGACAGATTCTGATTGTCAAACGCTGGCTTCAGAATTTGAAGGATTTTGGCAGAACCGCAGTGACTATGACATGGTCATTGGATGGAGAAAGGGAAGACAGGACGGATTTTCAAGGGTGCTTGTCACAAAGACCTTGAAGTTAGTCTTAAGTTTATGTTTCGGCGTTTCACTAAAGGACGCGAACACACCATTCCGCTTAATGAACACTGACACGTTAAAACGCTATATTCAGTTAATCCCAAATGGGTTCAACCTTTCCAATGTTTTGCTGTCAGTTATTTATGCGAAAAAAGGATGCAGCGTTAAATATATTCCTATCACATTTCGGCCACGCCAGGGAGGCGTAAACTCAATCAACATTCCAAAAATCATTAAAATCGGAAAACAGGCCGTAAAAGATTTCCGAAAAATTAACAAAACAATTTCCAAAAAATAGCAAAAAAAATAGAGGAGAAAGACCTATCCTCAGGCCTTCTCCTCTATCTTCAATTTCCAAGCAATGCAATTACTTCTTTCCAGTTGTCTTTAAAGAAAATATGTTTTTCCTGGTCCCCGGAAACGTTGACCCAAAAACTCCCGTCGTCCTTCTGTCCGATACATAAACTTTTATTCCTGTATTCAAGCTGTAGATTACCTCCGGAAGTAATCATTGCAGCGCACCTCATATTTCTGGCGATATCTATAGTCTCTTCTGCCGGTCGCTGCCACCATTTATCCTCTGCTGTCATATATCTGGTGATGCCAAGCAAATCATCTCTATAATTATGGTTTTTCGTGCTTGCGGATTCATCTACGTACAGACCTTTATCTCCTTCTCCTATAACGAAATTTCGGCTTTGTCCTCTTATATAAAGAATTCCGTTTTCCATATCCGGTTTCATCCGGAACACCGGTCCTGGCAGGTAATTCCATAACCGCTCTTCTTCACATCTTTTTATAAAACCATTCAGCTCTGACAGATTTTTTACTGGAACGCTCCATTCCTGCCCAAAGTCAACAAGGTATTCCTCCCCATCCGCATCAATCTCATTTACGCACGAATCCTGCTGAACGGAAACCAGAAAGCCCCCGCTTCCATCGTCTGTCGCTTCATATGTACCAAACAGTCCACAGATTCGTAATGCATCATCTTTAATATCCAATTTATAGCTCATATTTTTTCCTCCTGCTGCATATATTTTTTTGCATACAGACAATATGAAAAATTTTCCAAAAAGAAAAAAATAAAGCGTTTCATATTTTTTATTATTCTGCATATTAATTCTGAGAAATTTTGGTTTTATAAAGAAAGGGAGCAATAAAAAATGAAAACAAACGAAAAAGAAAAATTTTATGGAGCACACTTAACCCATATGGAAACTGTCAAAAGCAAAGCAGTCATCATTGCGAAATTTGCAGCCGAATTTTCCGGAGCAAAAACATCCAGAATTGTATCCAGGATAAAGTCTCCGGAAAGTATGGAGAAGAAGATTCTGGCAGACGGTTTGCCAGTTAATTATCACTCTATGCTGGTTGAGGAATCTGATGCCATTGGAATCCGTATTATCACAGATTCTATCTCTGACGTGTATAAGATTTCAGATAACCTTGATAAAATCCACGATTTCGGTGATACGAAATGCCAGGTTTTACATATCAAGGATTACATCAAAAACCCAAAGCCCAGTGGATATCGCAGCCTGCACGTCATTTTAGGAATCACATCTGACGACGAAGTCTTTCCAGAAATGAAGGTGGAAGTTCAGATTCGTACTTCAGTTATGGACTGTTGGGCAAGCCTCGAACACTTGGCGCAGTACAAGCAGGTTATCAGCCTGACCCCTGAAGTATTAGATACACTGGATACATACCGCCAGGCAGCAGACAGAGAAATCCAGGCGATGTATGCTTAAACGACTAATTTTATCGAAGAATGCCACAAAATAATGTGGTATTCTTTTTTTGCATAAAAAAAGACGGCTTCGCGTTATACGAAGCCCTCCTTCGCCATCCTCCGACCTTCTCTCCGTTTCTGTTTATTGGTCTTCCCGTAAAACACAGTTGGCCTTCCAACCGGCGGACGGTCATGCTGAATCTTTGAGATACCCATCTGCAGTTCCAGTTTCTGAAGTTCTTTCTTGCTTAATTTTTTAGACATATCTTTTTCTCCCTTCTTTGCGCGTCTCTATGTTATATTTACGAGACGAATATTATTTTTTACATATTTAATTTTTACATATTTAATATGCAAAAAAAACATGTTAAGAGAAATACTCTGAATCCTTATCAGCGGGTTGGAAAACCGTGGCCAGGCTTTCCCGCCCGTCGATAAGAAATGCCGGTACAAAAATGGTACAGGAAAATCCTTATTTGGCATATTAAACAATATAAATACACAAAAGGAGAAAATCACCAATGCCAAAAGAAAAAACCGTAAAAGGAGAAACGTATAGAAACGAAGACAAAATCAAAAGAAAAACGCGCGTGGACAATTTAGAAGATTTTTACAATTTTCGTATGCCATACAAGGATGAAGCTATACATGCCAAAAAATCAATGAAAATCTTAAGGACTGTAACTATTTCTTCCTTTCTTCCATTTTTAGCCGTCGTTTTATTTTTTCTTGCCTGGAATACTATCCATGTTGTCATGGATGGACACTTAGAAAAGGAAACGATGCAGACGTATATCTTTATCTGTATATTTTTTATATTTTTACTTGTATACAAAAAGAATAACAAACTTCAATTTAGCGCGTTAGACGATTACGACATCCATGTTTTAGATTGTCAGGTTTGGAGCATGCGGAGAGAGCCAATCGAAAACTTCTATTCTTATTATGCTGCCATCTGCACCGATACACAGTTCTGCAATGAATATGTAGCCATCCAAAGCTATACATACAACTGCCTTGTTGATAATCCAGATGAGCAAATGCTTTTAGTTAAAGTTGAGCACCCCACTAATGACGACATCAACAACTCAAAACCATTATTTTACTTACAAACAAAGAAAAACCTATCCAAACAAAAAAGACAACTGGAATAATGCCAGTTGCCTTTTTTTTGTTCTGACTGCATATTTATTGCATGCTTTTTTTCATTGCTCTTCCTACGGTCTGCAACTTCCGCAAGGCTCATAACCTTCCGAAATCAGTTCTTCCCTGCTTCCGGTATATTCTTTTTTGTTTTTTGTTTTCATCTTCTTTACGCTGCTGCAATCCGGCTTATGAAATTTTCCCGTATTTGTGTTAATTACATATTCCGTCTGTTCTGTCGCGCCACTAGAATTCCCAGGCACACCGCTTGCAGAACTCGTGTCAGCGTTTCCGCCCGCATCCGGCTCTCCGTCCACGGCTGACTTCTGGTCTACCCAGCTGTCGCCTGTTGCATAATCAATTCCAATACCAGGCTGCACATTATAGCAATACACATTGAATTTGACACCTGCTCCGGAATCTTCCACGGACTCTGCTTCCATCTGCACTCCGGAAGCAACCAGATTATCTCCGTCAAAAACCGGAGTCACACGATAGAGTACATGGTTTCCGGTTTCTTTAACATAATCTGCCACCTCATCTTCAAACGGGAGCATTCCCTCCACATTCAGATATCGTGTTCCGGTTATCAGGTTTTTCTCATTTGCATTCTCCCCAGCCAGCTGAAATCCAATAAGGTGACAGCGGTTGTATAGGTACCGGTCTTTGATGATATCCGGATATTTGACGGTATGCCATCCGGAGGGTTTAACCATACCAATCCTTCCTCGTTTTTCCGTCGGCATTAACTCTTTGCAGATGTTTGCATAAGCCACACCGCATCGCCCAAGACTATCCAAATCGCTATAGTCCTCAAAAGCATCTGTCGTGAAATCCGATTTTGCAAAATCCGGCTCATTGTCATTGACAACAGTATATGGGCTTCCTGTGTAGCCAGGAACCTGGCTCAAATCTGTCGCTGCCTGAACTTCTGTTTGCTGCATCCATCCGACATTACTTCCACTGATTACCACAACTGCAGCGATAGCTCCGGCCAGCATCATCCTGAACTTTTTTAACATTTATTTTTCCTCCTCTTTTTTGTATGTTTCCTATACTACACAAATATGCAAAACAAATCCAGATGCAAAATTCTTTGCGAAAAAATAGCCCGAGATATTTTTATCCCGGGCCTCTATGTATTTTTCTTCTTTTTTAAGCCGCGCCGTTATTTGCCGCTGAAGATTTCAGTCTTGAAGAAAACAGTGTGTATACAGAGTCTGTTTTAATCTCATCAGACATCTTATTGAACATGTCAAATGCTTTCAGTTTGTATACAATCGCTGGGTCCTTCTGTCCATATCCCACAAGGGCAATGTTCTGGCGCAGGATTTCCAGGTCATTGATATGCTGCATCCATTTGATGTCAATGCATCTCAGGATAATCTGGCGTTCAAATTCTCTGAATACATTAATATCCGGCCACTCTCTTTCCCTGTCAACGTATTTGTCTTTTGCGGCGTTGATGTAAAGCTCAGAAAGTCTCTTCTTCTTCATATTTGGCTCATATCCCGGGCTTTTAATACCATGGACCAGAACTTCAATTTCTTTACGGATTTCCTGATACTGTGCATCTGTCACCTTCTTATCCGGTGCGTGTTTATCAATGACCATATTGATAGAATCTTCAATCATCGTCACCATCGTACTTCTGGTATCTGCTTTTTCAAGAATAGCATCACGTTCTGCGTAAATCAGTTCACGCTGCTCATTGTTTACCTTATCAAATTTCAGGACATTCTTTCTTGCTCCGAAGTTATTATCCTCAATCACAGTCTGTGCTTTCTTGACAAATTTATTTACAGTTCCATTTTCAAGGCTCTCTTCATTTTTCATACCTGCCAGACTTAACATATTTTTCATGCGCTCTGAGCCGTAAAGCCTGAGCACCTCATCATCAAGAGAAAGGAAGAAGATAGATTCGCCAGGGTCGCCCTGTCTGCCGGAACGTCCTTTCAACTGGTTATCAATCCTTCTTGACTCATGACGCTGTGTGCCGATTACTTTAAGGCCGCCGGCTGCTTTCGCATCATCATCAAGTTTGATATCTGTTCCTCTTCCGGCCATGTTTGTTGCAATGGTGATTGAGCCTTTCGTTCCAGCCTTTGCAATGATTTCGGCCTCTTTCTCCAGGAACTTGGCGTTCAGTACAGTATGCGGAAGGCCTTCTTCTTTCAGCATCTTATCCAGAATTTCAGAGTCCTGAATAGTTGATGTACCTACCAGAATCGGCTGCCCGGTCTCATGCGTTTTCTTAATCTCGTCAACAACCGCTTTAAATTTTGACTGTCTAGTCAAGAACATCTTGTCGGACTCATCAATCCTCTGTACCGGCTTGTTTGTCGGTATCTTTACAACAGACATATGATAAATGTCTTTAAATTCTTTCCTTTCAGTAGACGCTGTTCCCGTCATTCCGCATTTCTTATCGTATTTGTTAAAGAAATTCTGATATGTAACGGTTGCATATGTAGAAGTTTCTTCTTTGACTTCAACCCCTTCTTTTGCCTCAAGTGCCTGATGCAGGCCATCGGAATAACGGCGTCCCGGCTGGATACGTCCTGTGAATGAATCTACAATCAGGACCTCGCCATTCTTAACAACATAATCTTTATCTTTCTTCATCAGGTTATGCGCTTTCAGTGCTGCCAGGATGTTATGGTATAACTCTGTATATTCTCTGTCTGCCAGGTTGTCAATTCCGAAGTATTGTTCGCACTTCTTGATTCCCTGCAGCGTGAGGGTAACGATTCGGTGCTCTTCATCAACCGTATAATCACCAGTCTCTTCTGGCCTCTCCCCTGCCATCAGGTCCACTTTTGATAATTCTGTTACTTCTCCTTTTTCCAGTTGTTTTGCTAGTTCATTGCATGCGATATATAGTTTTGTAGACTTGCCGCTGTTTCCGGAAACAATAAGCGGAGTCCTCGCTTCATCAATCAGTACAGAGTCCACCTCATCAATAATGCAGAAATGGAATCCCCGCTGCATCTTGTCTTCCATCCGCTGCGCCATATTGTCTCTCAGATAGTCAAAACCAAGTTCTGTATTCGTAATGTATGTGATATCTTTTGCATATTCTTTTTTCTTTTCTTCCGGTGATGTCGTCTTTAAGATACATCCGACGGTAAGACCCATGAAACGATGGATTCTTCCAATATCTTCCGCATCACGTTCTGCAAGGTAATCGTTAACAGTTACAACATGAACCCCTTTGCCTTCAAGAGCATTGAGATATGCCGGAAGGGCAGCAACAAGAGTATTGTGTGTTACAACATAATTTCCACACAGAAACAGGTGCTCTTCATTGTCTACGGTAAAGCATACCATCTCTGCTTCTTCTTCTTTTTTTACAATATCTTTAATAGCAATTCTGTCATAGTGTTTTCGTTTATTACCTGCTTTCTCAGCCATCAGCGCGCGTTCCAGTTTAAATGGATAGCGGAAGAATTTCTTCTTCATATCATTATCAATATTGACGTTGATTGTATACTGGTCAGATTTTGCAGTTCTGACACCTGCTTTTCTGGACATCCACCAGGAGCAGGACATACCAAGGGAATAAATCACTTCACAGATATCATCACGAAGTTTTGCTGAAGTGGTTGAATATGTAAGGTGAAAACGGTCTTTGTCTTCAATGCAGCCATTTGTATCAAATAACCCCTGAAGTAGAGCCCAACGTTGTTCAATAGATGCAGTTTTGTAAATATCCGGGATGTATTTATCACCGCATTTTGTCTGTGTCAGTAATAAGTCATACTCATCATCAAAATCTTTACTTAAAAATCTTGAACCATCTTCTTTGTAGAAATACCAAGTATGCGCGCTTTTTCTTTTTCGTGTTTTACATTCAATGATTCTTGCAATTTCATTTGGAACAAATTCATTTCCGCTTGATAAAGCAAGAGCATGCTGAGAATCTTTGCAACCATTTCCGAGAAAAGCCCCAAGCACATATGGCTCTACTGGTAGCGTAGCGTCAGCATATTCTACAGCATCATTCATCGGAAGTCTGAATCTATAAGACTTTCCTTCTCGTAATCCTTTATTGTACATATCTGCCGTATTTAAAGTCTTTAGTCCTTTTCTTCCAGCCTGATATACACTCCATAAATGTTCATCAGCCACTTCTACCATACGGCCATCGGAGAGATGCACTTCATAAATCTGTTTCTTTCCCTGTGGATATACTCCAAGTACTTTCGTTGGTTTTCCGTTTCTTCCAAACATTACATCTCCAACCTTAATATCGCCAGCCGTTTTCCAGCCTTCTGGGGTCGGAATTGGCGTATCTAATGAACAGCTCTTTCCTTCTCCAGTCTTCATTTCCGCAATCTTTCCATTATTCAGCGCAATTGCACCCATAATCTGCACTTTGTACGGTCTTAAACCAATGCTTCGGTAAGCCGCCTCTCCCACTGCTGCATACGCATCAGGCATAATCTGGTCCACGGTTTCGCCGTTTTTCAGCCTTAATTTAAACTCGTCTGTTTTGCCTTTCAGTTCACTGTCTGTCAGACGCTGCATGTTTTCCATCTTTGCATATATTTTATCTGCCATTTTTCTTAATCTCTTAATTTCTGACATTCTTTTTAAAATCTCCTTTTCGCATTTTTTAAGTTCGTTTCCAAGTCAGATACAATATGCCGGAATTTGAAAAGTTTTTTCGTTTTTAGTGAAATTTTTTATTTTTCTTTTTTGCACAAAAAAAAAGAACCTGACTTTCGCCAGATTCCTTTTTGCAATTTTTACTTTTTACATAGAAACGATGCAGTTCAGGCCGACTTTTTTGTTCGTCTTTTTCCTGAGTCTGATACATACCTGACCATAGATTGGTCCGAATCTTAAATTGACACATTCCATTTCGCTGTCAATCACTGCCGTGACAGGGTCGCCCTTCTGCATGGTCTTTGCCTTATCTAGCACATCTTCTTTTTTTGCGTGTATTAGTGCAGAGCCAGACCCATCGCAGGCCTCAATATTGATTACCGCCTGTTCATTCTCTACCGTGATTTCCGCTATCCTGCCACAGACAATCTGTATGCAGGATAAATCGTTACCGGGAATTGTATATCCTTCCAACTCTTCAGAACTAAACGGTTCCAGCTCTTTTGCCGATTTTTTTATCTCCTCTTCCTTGACTGCTTTTGATTCAAGTGCCACAGAGATATTAACGCCGTTTGTACTTCTTTCCTCTGAGGCATCAATCATCTCAAAAAGGTCAGACTCTCCATATAAAGTCTTGTCATATTTCATAAAAAAACTCCTTTCTATCGTGCAGCCGCCCGAAGGTCTGCATACAGATTCATCATCTGCAGCATGTGTTCCGGATGTACGTTGATGATGTTTTCCGCTTTTTTATATGCCTCTGCTTCTGACTTGTCAGAAATTCCACCCCGGAATTCCTGATAAAACGAAAAAGCGTCCGTCATAAACGAGCCTTTGTCACTTGCTGCCCTGCAAAGTGCTTCATAAACAGCACTTCCCATCTTCTCCGCAAATTTTCCGCTGAATTTTACATTAAAATCGCTCAATGCTTTCATGCCGCTTACCTTAAATGACTCTATATCATTAGCAAACGTCTCAAACATTTTCCACGCAGCCTGAAAAACCGTTCCGGCATTCTTATATTCTTTCTGACGGTCAGACGGATTGAGCCGTGCCTCTCTCTCAGCTTCAGCTACAACAGCCAGGACGACCGTTTTATAAAATTCAGATGGATATTCAGCATGAATCCTGTTTGCTTCATCCATGCACGCTTTCCATCCGTCATCGGTATCATTCTTTCTGACTGTATTAAACATCTTCCAGACCTCGCCGAAAACCTTATGTGCTTCTTTTTTATCAATTGTTCCCATATATTTTTCCACCTTTCTTTGTAAAGATAATTTCATTTTTAATATGCCAAAACCTTTTTATGTCAAAAAATCCGCCCGTTTTGCATATTAAACATAAAGAGAAAAAACCAGAAAGAAGGTGACACATGATGCCAGAAAATAAAGATGAACTGCTCAAAAAACAAAATGAAGAGATACAAAAACTAAAAAAAGAACTAAAACAAGCATCAAAACCGTCATCCATGTTCTCAGTTTTGAAAAACACGGTAAAGCGAAACGTACACGACTTTTTTATCCGTGAAGACAGAATGAAGAACATGGATTCAAAAATAAAAAACCTGGAAAAAGAACTGGCTAAGAAAGAGGAAGAACTGAACAAAACGTCAGCCGAACTATTTGCTGCTGTCAACCTCGGCGAGTCAGACACTACGAGAGACCGCAGCGATGAAAATAGCGGTGACAACCCAGAAAGTGAACCAGACTCCCCAACACAGGACGGACCAGTCTTCCCGCAGACTGCAGAGGATGCAGTCAAAGAGTATTTTGGCCCGATTGACCTAGCGCAGCTGGCTAGATACTATTACCCGGAGACATCAAAGCCTAAAACGTCAGAAGGCTTAGAGAGCCCGGACGAAGACCCAAACGCGGAGAAAGAAGAACCATCTTCTCAAATCAGCACGGAGCCTGAAAATATGGGCAATTCAGTCCCAGCCGACGCAAAGCCAAAAAGCCAGGAGCAGGCACCGCCTGTATTGAATAAGGAAGAAGCCGAAAAGGAACTTCCAAAAACAGAGCCCAGACCCGAACCCGTTTTAAAAGAAACAAAGAAACCAGAAAAAACCGAAAAAAAAGAAAAAGATAATCAGGTTTCCGAAAGAAAAACCGCAGCCACAACGACTGCGCTTAGTCAGACAAAAGCCGTTGTCGACGCGGAGAATGCGCCTAAAAAGAAGGCTCCCGAACCTCAGACTTTAACGAAGAACGCGGGTCTGAATCCCCGTTCGAAGTCAGGCAACGAGTCCAGTTTCGCTGGCGAGCTATCGATGAAATCTGGTAACGAGTCCTGCGAGGCAGGCGAGTTATCAATATCCGTCAAAAAAGCTGAAAAAAATGACGCGGCTTCACCCGGCCGGGCAAAAACAGATACCCCGAAAATCAATAAGAAAAACACATCTACACAAAACAAAGAGGAAAAGGGTTCAAAGCCGACACAACAGGAAAAACAGCCTGAGGTAAAACAGTCAGAAACAGACGAGCAGGTCAAGGGTTCCTCCGCTGTTACTACCACCGCCACTGTCGTTGACAAAAACGGAAAGAAAAAATCCAGAAAGGACCGAAGGAAGCAGAAAAAGAATACACAAAATCCAGAAGCACAATCTGCTGCAAAAACGGAAAACAATAATATAGTTGCAAATCCAGGACAGGAGAAACCGCTATCAGAGCCAGATTTTACAGAATCTGCAGAGCCGGATATTGACCTGCCTGATGACTTTGGAATTGTCATGGAGCCCGAAGAGCCGTTGCCTTCTGATTTGCCGGATATCAATAGCGGAAGCGGAAATATTTTTGACGATTTATTTAACAGTGACAGCGATAATTGGGATGATTCGAATATTTGACGAAGAACGTTGAATGTGCCCACGGCACCTCATCATCGATGTTCAAAAAAAAGAAGCGGAATCTATTTTTGCTTCTTTTTTTTGTGTTGTTTTTGCACACTTATTCTGCATATTGATTTTAAATAGTAATATTCAGAAGGAGGAATAAAATGAGAAACAGATGTATGTTTGAAAAAATGGCCGCCGGGATAGCACTGGCAGCGGCGGTGATGGCTGGTGCAGCGATGCTGCCTGGAGGCGGGCATGGGCTGGTGACCAGAGTTTATGCCGCAGACGCAAGTAATCAGAATAGTCAGAATATTTCGGGGGGGGTACCAGTACTGAGGATAAAATAGACAAGACAGACAGCGCTGAGAGTGATGTGGAAACTAGCTGGAACAGCGACGACGGAAGTGGAATCTACGATTTCAAAGACAACAAAACAACCGGGACCGTGACCATCACCAAGAAATGGGATGACGGACTGACCAATGCAGAACGTGAAATCCCGGATATGTATTTAAGCACTGAAAAACCAAGCAAGAGTACAAAAGGATACACTGTCACGTTCCACGGGAACGGGCTGAAGTTCGCCGACGGGACCGACGAAAATATGGTGATTTATAACTCTTCCGGACAGGTTGTGGAGGGGAGTTATAAAGAAGTGGTAGGGACCGGAGTTGCGTGGTACAGTGATAAAACATGTAAAAACAAGGTAGAGATTTCTGATGATGGAGTGCCACAGGTTGAACTGACCGGGGACTTGGATTTGTGGGCGAAAGAGATGACATTTGAGATTAAAGGATATAGTTCAGGAATAAAAAACAACAACGGATTCAATGCTGCGATTCCGGATACCGTGACCGAAGTCATCTTTACTGATGAAGTAAAGCCAAAAGAAAAAGAAATCATTGCCGTAGACGCGGATGGGGATGGTGGCATTGTCGCATGGTTAGATGATGCTGGGACGGTCATGAAAGTATCTACGCAGATTCCGGGCGTAAAAGTGCAGGCAGCGACAGACAGTGAAAATATGTTTTACAGTAGAAGTAAACTTCAAAAAATCGATTTAAAGATGCTGGATACGCAGAATGTAATATATATGAACAACATGTTTAAGTGCTGTGCTGACTTATCTGACTTAAATGTTACAAGTTTGAATGCATCAAACGTAATAAACATGGACTATATGTTTGCTGGATGTATAAAACTTAAAAAAATAGATTGTTCAAGCATGGATGCAAAAAAAGTAACTTCTGCGATAAATATGTTTTGCTATTGCGAAAATTTGTCTAAACTAAGGCTTCCAACCTTTTCAGAAAAATTAGAGAAAATAAATAAACAAGACCCATATGCCTATGTGGCACCTTCTGGCGGTGGTTCGCGGGCCTATGGAATGTTTGAAAAATGCTATGAACTTACAGATATAGATTTAGCACCTTTAAATACATCAAACGTTACAGATATGAGTTACATGTTCTACGACTGCTTTGGTCTAACAAGTCTGGATTTAACTCCGCTGGATACTCAGAAGGTGGCGAATATGGAAGATATGTTCGCCGGCTGTTCTGGTCTGACTAGCCTGAATTTATCTCCGCTGGATACACAGAACGTGACGGATATGGGCGAAATGTTCTCTGGCTGCCGTGGCCTGACTAGCCTGGATTTATCGCCATTGGATACGCAGAATGTGACGAGTATATATTCCATGTTCTCCGGCTGCTCCGGCCTGACTAGTCTGAATTTATCCTCGCTGGATACGCAGAAGGTGACAAATATGCAGAGCATGTTCGAAGGCTGCCACGGCCTGACGAGCCTGGATTTAACGCCACTGGATACGCAGAACGTTACAAATATGAGTGAGATGTTTCGCGGCTGCCGCGGTCTGACAAGCTTGGATTTGACTCCGCTGAATACATCAAAGGTGACGGATATGAGTAACATGTTCTACAACTGCTCTGGCCTGACCAGTCTGGATTTGACGACGCTGGATACGCAGAAAGTGACAAATATGGGTGGGATGTTCAACTACTGCTCCGGCCTCACAAGCCTGGACTTAACGCCACTGGATACACAGACTGTAACGAATATGGGTTACATGTTCTGCCGCTGCTCTGGCCTGACCAGTCTGGATTTGACGACGCTGGATACGCAGAAGGTGACGTACATAGATGGTATGTTTTCCTGCTGTTCCGGTCTGACAAGTCTGGATTTATCGCCGCTAAATACGCAGAAGGTGACGAGTATGCGGAATATGTTCAGTGAATGCACCGCCCTCACCAGTCTTACCACCGGCACCACCTTCAAATTCGTCGGAACGGGCTATGGACTTCCCGGTACCTGGCAGAACACCGCCGGCAAGACCTTCACCACCGGAACGTTTCCATCCAACATCGCCGATACCTACACGAAAGTTTCATCTTAACAATCTCCATTATTATCATATATTTTTAGGGCCCTGCCGTTCCCGGCAGGGCCCCTTTTGTTTAGCATCCTTTCGTCTTATCTTTTCACCTTATTTTTCACTTCTTTTCTTTCTTTTTAGAATCACGATAGCCATAATTCCAATCACTCCAGCCATGACCACACCGGCAATTGCACCTGTATTTGTCATAGCCGCCGTTGGTACACCAACATCTTTGGTATTCACGAAACTTATTTCAGTATCTTTGTTAAGCGTTCCGCTTGCGTTCTTGCTCTCAACAGTATAACCATTGCTTTCGCCATCAAGTTCTGTAACTGCATATTCTACGCCTTCAGGCACTTCTTTAAAGACAATCACATCTTTGTGTCCTAAGGTAAACTCTGCAATTCCGTTCTTAACAGCCACACTTCCGGCCTTTCCATTCTTTGCGTAGGCCAGATTTCCCGGTACACCATTTCCTGTTATGGACATTTGGAACTTAAACTGTTTTGTCTTGTCTCCCTGGTTTCCTTTGACTGTCTTTTTGACTGTCACTTTGTGGCTTGGGTTATATGTATTGACTACGTCCGCGGTGCTTGCTTTTCCTTTGGTTATACTTCCTGAGTATTTACCGTTATTTGCTTCTGTGTAGCCAGACTGTACAATTTCTGTCACCGTCCACTTAACACCGGCCGGTATGTCTTTCATGTATATGCTTTCACCATGCTTTAAAGTAAATGATGCCGTACCATCTTCATCAAGTGCAACAGTTCCTGTCTTTGTACCTTTGTTTCCATCAAGATTAAACGTTCCAGCCAGCGGCTTGCCGTCCTTTTCCAGTGCTACGGTAAATCTAAAGTCCTGTGTCAGGTCCGCGCCATCGCCCTTCACTGTTTTTGTAACTTTTAAGTCTCCAACGTCTTCAATCGAATTGGTAATAGTGAACGATTTTGTCTTATCCTCGCTCACAGTCTTTATTTCAGACTTATAACCCGGCACATCAATTTCATTAACCTCGTAATCACATTCGGTCGTACCGTCTTCTGTGTACTTATCCAGGTCTGTGAAGTCTGTCTGCCATTTTGTGTCAGCATCCAGTGTTGCTGTTGCAACAACATCTCCATCCTGTGTCAGCTGCACGGTGATACTGTCCGGTCTCATTCCTGCTGCGTTATCGTTATCATTCCAGGTCTTTTCAACATGGACATTTACCAGTTTATCTTCGTCTTTCGGGGTTTCCTTTCCAGTGTTCGTAAACGCCACAACAGCAACATCGTTTTTATTGATTGTCTCTTTCGCTGTTGTTAGTGCCTTGTTCACGTCAAAGTTTTCTCCATGCTGCTGCGCTATCTGTGTTGTTCCACTTACGTCATATGACGAAATATAGTCCCCAGCCTCTTCTGATATCTGGTATTTGCATCCTGTCGGCAAATCGGAAAATGTAAACTCCTGGTTATCTGTAACAGACAATGTTACATCAGCCATGCCGGTAGCGTCAGACGTAAATTCTTTTTCACTCGTTCCATCTGAATATTTATATGAAAGGTTCTTATCAAGGTTCCAAAAAGCAATATGCAATGTTGCATTCTTGTCTCCTGTGATATTTACAAATTGCTTCGTCAGTTTTAATACTCCATATTCTGCCGGATGTTCGGTTGAACTTCCACCGCCTGTTGATTTCGCATATGTATTTGTACACATGATTTCATGTGTCACATTAGCCTCAACAGCTCCTGAATATGTGTTTTCATTTCCACTTCCTGCTGTTCCTGTCCATGAAACATTATAATCTTCGTTCGGTTCTTCAGTAATTGTATAATTTACTCCAGCAGGAATACCATCAATAACTGCCTTGTCTCCTCCTCCGAGGTACACAAGCCCTTCGCCGTCTTTGAATACAGTATCGCCGTACATTTTTTCTCCGGAAATCAGTTTTGTTAAATCAGCGTTATCTGATGAAAGTTTTACATTAAATTTAAAATACTGCTTGTCTCCAAGACCGGCATTTCCAGTTACAACAGCATAGTATCCAAACCCGTTTCCACAGCCACTACTATCAGACTTGTATCCAAAAGTGACCGTATCTCCTTCCACATCAAACTCAACTGTCGTGCCGCTGCCGCCACCAAATTTCTGTGTTCCGTTTACTGATATTGCAGAGCTATAATTACCGCTCGCTGTATATTCAGGATGATTTCCTGTCCATGCGCAGACATAATCATAACTTACGCTTTCTCCTGCATATTTTAGCACAACATGTAATTGTGTAGAACCTGGGATGGAAACCGCATCATTTAAGTTAAGGTTGTTTGCGTAGTTTCCATTCTGTACGCCATCGTCATTGACATTTGGTGTATGTGCATTTTTTTCTGCTCCGCTTTTACCTTTTACTTTTTTTGTCAGTTCTATCGCTCCGGTTTCCGGTGCCGGGTTTGTCTTTGATTTATTTGTGATGGTCAGTCCACCGCCACTTCCAGTCACTACTGCGTAATATCCATATCCATTTCCGCAGCCGCTTCCGTCGGACCTATATCCAAACGTAACAGTATCGCCAGACACATCAAACTCAACCGTCGTACCGCTGCCGCCGCCAAACTTCTTTGTGCCATTTACTGATATCGCAGAACCATTGTTGTTCGATGCTGTATATGTCGGCTGGCTTCCTTCCCAGGCGCATACATAATCATAACTTGCACTTTCTCCGCCATATGTAAGCGTGACATGCAATTTATCTGCACCTGGAATGCTAACTACATCGTTCAGATTAAGATTATTCGCATAGTTTCCATTTTTAACACCATCATCGCTGATATTCGGCGTATGAGAATACTTCGTTGTAGAAGTAACAGCAGGTTTTGCTCTGGTTCCGCTTCCAATAACCTCATAACCGGCTGGCACATTTTCTTCCCAACCGTAGTACGTGGCTTTGTCATCGGCAACAGTAAATATGTATTTCCATTCGTCACCATTCTTAACAAGGGTTACGTCTGTTGTTCCGTCTCCATCTTTATCCATGGTGAAGGTTGAGTCATTTACTTTTTCCCATGTCCCGTTTTCTGTCGAATAAACCACATTACCGCCTGCTGCTGGTGCTGAATCTGTCGTCTCATTGTTTTCTGCTGCAGCATAAACCTTCGTATTTGCCAGACACAATATGCAAAGTGCGGTAAACAAAATCACTTTCAGTATACCTGGATTTTTTTTACATGCTTTTTTCACTTATTTTTCCTCCTGTCTTTTACTGCAGGCGGGCATTTGCCCGCCGCATCATGATTTAGAACTTTCTGTGTCTGTGTTTTTAGACAATTCATCCATTATGTTTGTGTCGTTTTTTGTTGTGATTTTGACATTTTCCGTAAGGCTCTTTTCTTCAAGCTCTGCCGTGTTCTCTGCAATGCTTTCAGAAATAGTCTTAGTACCAGAACCAAATCTTACTTTTTTCAGTCCGTCAATCGTAAATGTTCCATCTTTTTTGACAACTACTGTGTATGGTTTTTCATCCAGGTCATGGTCCTCTGGGGCCTTTGTCTCTTTTAAGATATATGTCCCAGGTTCCAGCCTATCGAACACAACAAGGCCTCCGTCCTCTGCCTTTCCTGAAACAGCAGTTTTGTCAACGCTTGTACCATAGTCAGAAATGCCTGTCAAACTAAACTCTGCACCCTCAAGATAAATATTATCTCCATAAGTACTGCTCTTTAAGAACCTTATGCTATGATATGGTTCGTTTTTTACAACGTAATATCCATTTGTATCTTTTTCTTCCTCTTTTTCGCCGTCATAGATAACAGCAACACCCCTTTCATCTACTTTAACCTTCCATGGCTCTTTCTTTTGTATATACCCATCCGGGGCTTCTACTTCTGCAAGTTCGTACGTTCCAAGCTCAATATTCTCGAAATATACACGGCCAATGTCCCCAGACGTTTCATACAACAGATAATCATTCCCGTAATCGGACGTTCCTGAGAGCCTGAACTTTGCATTTTTGACGCTGCCACTTGTCACACTGTTACGTTTTATAAACAGCAGATTCGCGTGGATTCTTGGCTTATCAGATACGATATAACTATCGCCAGCCTTTGTCAGGTTTGTAATTATCGCTTTTCCTTTTTCATTGATAGTCACTGTGTATGATTCTGTGTTGAGCTGCCAGTCGTCCGAACAATTTATTTCCTGAAGCAGATAGGTTCCTTTTTCTATTGTTAAAAATTCCATGCCTCCATTCTTGTCTGACACTCTTTCCTCGTTATAATCAGTACCATAATCAGATGTCCCTGCTAGTCTATATGTAATACCACTGATTGGCGTTTTCATGTCTGTTTCGTCAACTTTTTTTAGTTTTAAATCACCAGATACCCTATAATGTGCTTTTGTATAATCCTGATGATAAAACTGAGGCATTTCTTCTGTCTTACCATTATCACTAACAACCATGGCAGTTCTTTCTACATATATGTTGTTGTATGCAATCGGGTCAGTCTTTCCACTTTTGTCTTCTCCTGGCGCTTTCATATAAATATCAAAAGAAACAGATTCCTTTTCATTCATGACATAGTCGCTGCCGTCTACACATTTGCTTGCGTCAATTGCGATAGCTGTAGCTTTATCAATCCCGTATTTCTGGATGAACTCATCATACGGAAGCCATACCGCACTACTATCAACTGTTTCTGACAGGTCATGATGATTTTGAATATTCATGCTATCTATCTTTGAAAGATAAACAGCGGGTGATATATTCTTAAACAACAGGTTGTTAACATTTATACCGGTAAGGGTTCCTTTCCAGTCAGATGCTTTTGTCGGTGAGGTTTCTTCGGCTTTCTGATAAAAGTTTTCCAATGAATCAAAAAATATAACATCTTTTGACTTGGTTGAGGCATCATTTACCAGCCGTACCTGATAACTGTAGTCTTCATTAAGATGCACTGTTGTATCGTATGAATACTGTGTTGATGTAGAATTCTTTATCTGCTTCTTAAGTCCCGTAGAAGCAGCAAACAAAATATTGATATTGTAACGTGCTTCTGCATATTTAAACTTATTCGCGTCAGTTGCTTCATCAAGGTCAGTCATATATGACTTGTCTGTGATTTCTCCGCCATTATCAGGAAGACCCTCTCCTATCTTTTCGTTACCTGATTCATAAGCTACTGAATTCAGAACATTTTTGCCATAATCATTAATGGACTCATATGTATGTGACGTTTTGTATGTCATGATATACCTGCTATTCGTTTCATTATTGATTGACACAATAAGCATCGTTCTTCCTGAATTCTTAAAATTATCTATTGTTTCGTATGTATACTCTCCAATGCCGAGTTCTTCACCTGACGCATTCACCGTAATACTTGATGTATCTAAGATACTTCCGGCTGGCAGTAAATCGTAAAATTTGCCGCTCTCCTGTAGAATATAGTGAATACCATTGTTATCAACGTATTTTTCACCGAAATCAACTCTCCATGTGATGTCGAAGCTTGATTTCCTCTTTACATTCTTTGTTTGGATTATATCCTTCTTAATTTCAGACTCTCTCTTTACTTTTTGGATATAGTCTGTACCATCAACAGTCCTTTCAAAAAGGATGTCTTTATTTTGTGTTACAACAAAATTTGCTTCATTTTTTAACCTTACTTTACTTTTATCTGTTCCGATAATAGCTAAAACATTATCTGTTCTGTTTAATGATACAATTGGATACAATTCGAACCTTGTATGATAATAGGCATTAGATGCTGTAAAACGCACACCCTTGACTCCTTTTGTAAATGCAACATTTTCGCCCGCTGCCGATTTAATGAGTGTATCATCAACATTTTCGTAATCTTTTCTTTGAAGGTTATAGGTCGCAGCCTGTTTCCAGCTATCGTCACTCCATCTAACCCATATTGTGATATTATCTTCATCACTATAATTGGTAATAGGTGTCTCTACGAACGTATAGGAATTCGGATTAAATGTTGCATCATTCACTGTTGGCGTCCATTCAATATTCGTCAGTTCATAGTCTTCATTGTTAAGTCTGGTTCCTTCCAAATAAAACGTATCATCGGTGAACTGGTAATTCACTTTTTTCGTGCCATACAAGCCATTTGTTGCATCATCCACAGTTCCAGTCGCACCATCTGCCAACGTCCATGGATATGGATATGCATTTCCATATGTATGATACTTGAGATTATCAATCGTATCCTCATCTCCAGCGCAAAACTCTGCCAAAGTATAATCTGACACGTCTTCTGAACTTCTGACCACATTTCTTTTTCCGTAAATGCCTTCTTTCTCAGCCCAGAAGTGGCCTGTTGGAGCCTCATATTTAGGTGCCTCATACCACCAGTCTAATGAAGAACGGGCTATCGTATCTTCATCTACCTGGTCAATCGGGTCAACCGTTGCAACCACATCATTATGTACTTCATATCTTAAGTCTGATTGTACTTTCTCGGCAGCAAGTGATTTGCTGTGCCTCGTTAATACATAATCATATCTGTCCCCATAAGATGAGATATTGTCTATATGGTTTGTTTCTGTGTACTTATCCTGACCTGCAAACCTGTATCCGACAACGCTTCCCTCTAAGGACGAAAACGTATCATCAAGATAAAAATTATACATAGAAGTGTTTTTGTTTACATAAGTTCGGATTGGCCAAACCAAATACAAATAATTATCTGCGCTTTCTGGTTTCTCTCCCCAGGAATCATTCCATTTTGAATACAGTGTTGGTACTTTTTTCTGCGTATAAGAAATGGTTGCATGAGTGTCGATATATACGGGAACAGCATCAGCCTCTGCTGTCTCAGTTGACGCATCATTTGTTGCATATACTTTTGCATGTACTTTTGTCGAGCCACCCATATCTACGTAATTCATAGTGTTTTTAGATGTTGAATATGATATTTCTATATATCCGGCCTCTCCAGTTGGATATGGTTTGTAGTTATAAATAGTCGCCTTGTTATTTTCTTCATCAACAGAGTAAACAAAATCAGGATTGTCGTCTGAGCTTAATTCTGACTCAAGGCTATATGGACAATCAAAAGTGTCCGCCCAGTTTCCATCGCGGTCTTTTAATATATGAAGAGGTACTTCAATCTTAAAAGCGCCCTTGTCTGTTGAAAATGTTCCTGACATCGTATAATCAATTCTGTAAACAAACATATGTCCCGAAGCCGAATCGGATGAGTTCCACACATATTTACCATCCGTCAGTGCTGCTCCGCTCACGAAAGAAGCGTTAAACTTATCAATTATAACAGGTGCAACACCATTTTTCACTTCGCTCCCGGAGTTATCTGCTTCTGTCACAATCGCCGGTCCCATAATACTGAATGAATCAACACCAAATATCACAGTATCTTTTTCTTTTGAACTATTAGCAATCTGTTCAACTGTTCCGTCATCCTTGATATGTGCAACAAATGTCTCATCCGGTTTCGGAGATGTGCCAAACAACGCATCTTTGAAAGCCATTTTTACTTTTACTTTCCCTTTTTCTGGTTCTATTTTTTCTCCATTATTGAGAAAATATACATCGTAAGGGATATAAAACAGTTTTTGGTTGTTTCCTATCTTTACAGATTTCTCAACTTCGCTCATCGCTGTATTGTAAGCGTCTGTACCTTCCTGCAGTTTCTCCGCATGAAGTTCCGCTCCATCCGGTAATCCAGCATCGTTATTTGCGGTAGCTGTGATTGTTACTTCATCATCTTCATATGAATACGTTTTGCTGTTCTTATCCGAGTTATCCTTTTTATCCTCTTTTGCTTCATCTTTTTCTGTTTTCAGGAATACAAAATTCCCCAGCCCATCGGATGAGCTAAACTCAATACCTGAACCTGTTTTTTCGTAAGACACTTCTCCCCATTGATTATCCTTCAATTCATGATAAAGCAGCGTGTCCTCTGTGATTGCCATTCCATCAAAATCAATATGGTAAACCCCATTGCCTAATTCTGCTTCTCCATCAGTTTTGCAGATATTGATGTTCGTTGCCAAATCAACCGATACGTTCTTTCCAACTGCTTTTGCAATTATATCTGTCCCTGCCTTGATTTTGTCCTCAGAGACCTCTGTCACTTGCAGCGTGTCTGTCTCTGGATATGCTGTCTCAGAAGTAACGTTGATGGATAAATCCTGACCTTCGATTCCGCCTTTCCATGAGAAATTGTTTATTTGTTCCACAACACTCAAGTCTTTATTGTTGTCTGACTTTTCTGGTGTTGATGCTGGCTCATCGGTAGTTATATTATCCGTGTCCGCAGTATCTGCGGTTTCTTTAGATGCCGGCCCAGTTTCGTGAACTTCTTTTTTGTTATTCTCGCTGGTTTCTGCCTCTTTTGCAAAAACAAATGTTCCATACGCATCATTTACTGTAAAAGTGATGTGCTTTACATTTTTCTCTTCATCATGAAACTGTGTGTACTCGAGCTGTTCCCATGTACCATCGTTTTTTTTATGATACAATACAGAATTATCTAAAAACGAAAAGTCTGTTGACGATAAAGTTATCAGACTCGGGCTGGAGAGCAATACGTCATTATCCTGCCCATCTTTGACTTTTAAGTCAAACATAGCGGATGAACCTTTTTTATTATCATTATACGTGCTATTGAGCGCATCTTCTTCATTTTTCTTCTGGTCGCCAAGTACTTCTCGAACGTCCAGTCTATAATCTGACTGGATTTCGCCTGCGTCATTTGACACCTCCATATCAATCAGACTGCCATTTGATAAGGCAACTTGGCACGAGGGATTTTTTATGACTGTCTGGTCGACCGCTCCACTGGTTTCTTCAACAATACCCTCATTTGTGTCATCTGTAGTGCTATTGCTGGCGCCATCGTCGAAATCGCAAGAGACATCTGCATTTTGCGGGATATCAGCAGTTCCAGTCTCATCGTTATTTATTAACCCTTGTGCTGAGTTCACCGAATTGTCCATAGGCAGTCCCTCTTCCTGCGCATCGTCTGAAGACCCTGTATCTTCTGCTATTGCATCTGGCTCAGTATCCATACCGCTTTGTTCCGATGTGATATCCGAGATAAAGTCCTCAGAAGCGAACACTGCAAGCGGCTGAGACAATGTAAGCGTTCCAGCAAGCAGCATCGCAACTACTTTCCGTCTTTTCATTTTGTCTTCCTCCTTTTTCGTAACGCCAATATTGCAGTAATCATTCCGGCTAATCCAATTCCGGCATACAGACATTCAAACGTGTCTACGCCTGTTCTGACTTTTTCTGCAGCAGATGATGTGCTTTTAGACACTGCGCCAACGTTTCCTGATGACCCAGGATTTCCTGCTGCACTTTTTCCTGTAGCCTTATTTTGTGTTTCAGTATCCTGTGCCGGCGTAGGGCCTTTTACCTTATTTACAAAACTACATGCCGCAGACTTTTCGCTGCTTCCGTTTGAGAAGACTACGGTATCGGCGTTCAGTTTTCCATCATCATCTTCTGTAACGAAAACTTCTGCCTGATATATCGTCTTATCATAATCGGTATTTTTGTTGTTTCCTTTTTTTTGATAAATTTTATATTTATAATCGCCCGGCATGTCTATTGATACAGTAAAGCTCTTATTGTCTCCATCCGATAAATAGACAATAGAAGGAGACGCCTTATAAACACTATCTCCTTCAATCAAAACCGCGAATTTTTCCGTGCTTTCTCTTGCAGTACATGTTACTGGAAGAACTGCATTTACTTTTTCTGCCGCACAAACCGGTGTTGCCGTTAAGCAGATAGACGTCAAAATTAACGGTAAAGCATTTTTTACCATCTCTTCTCCTCCTTTAAAAAAAAGCGTCCTGTTCCATATTTAATTGTGGAATCAGGACGCCTGCCATATATATGGCTCCAAATTTTAATAACTCGCCGTATCGGCTCGGTACCAGAATAAATACAACCAGCATGAAGCATGTTCCGAACAGGGATTCCCCGTTCTCCGTTGACTCTGAGACATCTTGCTGCTTCCAGCATGGCTCTCTCCCATCCTATGCTAATCTTTAACTGGCGACATTGCACCAAAAATCAGAGTTCTTTCAACGGTGTCAGGATATTTGCAAGTTGACAGACCAAGGATTTTTTCATCTTTGGCAGGTGTTGCGTCATCGTCCAGAAATAGCGCATGCTGCTTGATATAGTCCAAAGTTTCATCATCATTTTCTGTTGGGGCAAATATTGCAGGTTCCGTTGCCTCACATTCGAGCACTGCGAAAAAACGAAGTTTATATTTTTTCTCACCAACCGTGAGGGTTCCGCTGCTGTGTGAATCAAGATAGCCTTCTTTAAGATAATCATCAAGTGCTCCGAACATCATACCCTGTTCCATATGGTGTCCATACACCAACGAATAATAATCATCAAAATCCGGGTTATTTCTACTGTCAAGGAAGATACTTCCTGATAAAGAGTAATCACCGAACGGGTCTTTGTTTAGATATTCATTGTTATCTTTACCCTGCATGACCGGATAATCAATATTTGTGTTATCAACGGTCAGCCAGGCCACCATATTTTCTTTTATTTTTTTATTTGTTGCGTCATCGGTCTCATATCCCGGCTTATACTTCAAGATACTGTCGTCTGTCGCCTGCTGATATACCATATAACTGTCGTAAAGTCCATAAGACCCGAGCAGGAACAAGACCAGGCAAACAAGAAAAACAGTCTTATCAATCATATTGTCAATAAACCGGATTATCTTTCTTACCATCAGAAGCCTCTCCTTCTTATAAGGAATAAGAGTTTTCCGCATATCTTGGATTCCTTAATGCTGCCAATTTGGCGGCTGTCATCCGTATCAGAACGGAAATCGTTCATAACAAAGAACTCATTCTTTCCAACTTCAGTCGGATACTTCACTCCATCAGCACCAAATGTCTGATAAGTGATTTCTTCTGCCGGCTGATAGCCATCAACCGTATATCCGCCATCTTTTGGGAAATTAACCTCCTGACCTCCGACTGCAACAATTCTTCCAATCTTGGTTTTGCCGTTTTTATTTTTATACGCCACGACATCACCAGTTGTATACTCATCAAGTTTATAGACGATGCATAAATCCCCATCTTTTACAAAAGGAAACATATTATTTCCTGTCATCCGATAAAATCCAAGAACATATGTAAGGACTAAAAAGATAATCACGCCAAGAACTGCTATTTTTATAAGAAGTTTTATTAACGGATGTAACCGCTTCTTCTTTTTTTTAGCTTCGCTTTTTTCGTTTTCCGGGGTTACTTTTTCGTCTTTTTTGGGTTCTTTTTTTGGAATTTTTGGCACCGCCTTTCTTAAATGCTATGTACGGCTGTGGAGGCGAGCCGAAGGCTCGCCGGAGCCGTAAAGTTAAAATTAATCAGAAAAGATTATTCCTCTTCTTTCTTGTTCTTTTTCATTACCAGCGTCTGACGGAAAATCCGTCAGCGCCCGACGCTTCTTTGGAAGCAAAAATAAAACAAAGAACAAAAAAAAGGAGCGAAAATTATTTTCGCTCCAAAAAATTTGGCTTAATCAGATTTTCGTATATGTATCAGCTGCATTACCCGGGATTTCTTTGGCGTCGAACTCTTCTCTCGCAGAGTTAACCCAGGTTCCGGTCAGACCGTGAACCGTACCGTAGAATGCAAAATTTTCTCCAAGAGTTAAAGTTTTCAGGCTTCGCAGGTTAGAAAATGTCCAGTTCATATTTGTTACTTTTGATGTATCAAAATTCGATAAATCAAGCGAGGTTAAAGCATAACACATATTAAACATATTACAGACATTAGTTACATTTGGCGTTTTGAATGATGACATGTCTATTGATTTGAGAAGGCTGCATCCATAGAATATCTGCTCCATATTTATCACGTTTTCTGTTGAAAAAGACGATAAGTCTACTGAAACCAGGCTGGAACATGAGGAAAACATATACTGCATCATTTTTGCCTTTGCTGTATTGAATTTAGACACATCTATAGTCGCAACTTTAGAACATCCGCAGAACATATGATTGAATGATGTTGATTTTGATGTGTTAAATTTGGACACGTCCAGTTCAGTCACGCTCTTACATTGATAGAACATTTCTCCAAATGTTGATGCATTTGATGTATCAAAATTTGAAACATCTATAATTGCAAGGCTTTTGCATCCAGAAAACATTCCAATAAATGTTGTCACATTTCCGGTAGAAAATCCAGAGACATCTGCAACCTGAAGATTACTGCAGCCATAAAACATATAACCCATTCCTCTTACTTTTGATGTCTTGAAACTTCTTAAATCCAGATTTTTTAATTTAGTGCATGAATTAAACATATCATTCATATTTACCACGTTTTGAGTATTGAATTTTGATACATCTATTTCTTCCAGATTTCTACAGTCCCAGAACATTGAGTTCATATACACAACTTTTGCTGTATTAAATGAGGAGATATTTAAGGTCGTTAAATTTCCGCACCCTTTAAACATTGAACTCATATTTTCAGTGTTTGATGTATTAAATGATGACAAATCAAGATTTGCAATGCTGCTACAGCTTTTAAACATGTTTCCCATCTCTTCCACTTTTGATGTATCAATATTATCAAACTCTATTGAATTTAAATTTGATTTGTTTCCAAACATAACTTCGCAATCTGAATTAAACTGAATCGGGATTCCTTCAATCTGAGTGGATACCTTCATTATATTACCTTCAGTCCATGCCACTACTCCACCATCATTATCTTCATCAACATTTATAATTTCAGCTCCATCAGGCATTTCCTCATCAGTAAATATTACAGATGTCATATTGTCAGGTATTGCATTATTGAATTCTGTTCCAGTTTTTGTAACAAATGTGACAGCTCTCGCATACAGATTAATATCTCCATCAAGCTGCAAATCTAGTATTCCCGTACTTGATACATTGACTTTATTGATGCATTCCGGTTCAGTATACCAGAAGGCATATGCTTCCCCTGGAACTTTGTATTGTCCGCCAATGATATTCATACTGCTATTGAACAGCATCTCGTTTTCAGTGCTGCCATCAGCAAACGTCATCCCATTTCCGTGAAATATAACAGTATATCCGCTGACATTTTTTCTCGGCTTTTTCGTACTTATCTCTATATTTGGAATGTTTCGGTCTTCTTCCTTTTTTCCGTCTTTCCAGCGCTTAACAAAAGTTATCGTACCTTCTTTTTTCGCATCCCTGAAATTGTAAATAAGGCTATCTTCTGTTGTTTCGCTGCTGGCATACACATCATCTGAGATTCCTGCATAACATATTGCTGATGCAATCGGAATCATCAAAAAAGCCGCTTTTCGTATTATATTTGATAATTTTTTTTGCATTTTTCTCTCCTTTTTTCAAAAAAAGAACAGGCAAAAACCGGCACTCTCGCACCGGTTCTTACACTCATCTTTTTTCTTCAGAATGTATTTCAATTTCAACCTTGATATCCTCTGGAGAGATTGTTTTTTTTGTTTCTTTTGGGGCTTCCTTTGTTTTTTCGCCTGATGCAGGCGTTCCTTCCTGCATCAGATATCCGGTAATATATTCCATATTACTGGATAGAATAAATTTTCTATCATCTGCATCTGGAATATTATATTTATCCTTGATTTCCTGCATTTCATCTGCTCGAACGAAGATGATGTCTGCATCCTGAGGGTTCTTTGTAAACTCTCCGTTTGACATTACGTTTGCTTCAATCAGCCTGTTTAAAGACATTGTCTTCGAGCTGGAAACGCGTCCAACCTGGTTAAGCATTCCATATAATCCCCTTGATGCTACATTCTCCTGTGCTTTTTCATTGAGCCACAGAATCTCGCGATTAGAGATATCAATGATGTACATAGACGCTTGTTTTGCTTCTATATCAAGGACAAACCGGTTTACGACTGTTGCCGGTTCATATTTTTTCCCCATGTCCTTATCCGTTCTTTTCATAACACCAAAACAGGTGTGCGGCTGTTCTGAAAATTTCTGGTTTGTATAGCTGTTGACCTGTGGCACAAGATAAACGATTCCGCGTTCTTTCAGCTTATCAATATCCACATCGATGAACTCAGCACGTCCTTCACCGTCAGCGGGTCCTCCATCCTGGACATCACCAGAGTAAACGAATCCATCTCCATGTTTTGAACCGTTCCAGCCACAGAATTCCACAACATTCATGTTTTTATCGCAGAACGCAACTGTCAGGTCAATGTCAACTCGGTTGCCATCATGGTAACCCTCGTTATCATCGCCTTCCATAAGGTTTGTCCAACTGGTGAAGAATCGCATTTTATTCCAATTCTCTGCAATCGGCATCTTGGAGCCGGAGGTCATGCCTCCCACCGCTCCTGAATTATCACGAATATCTGTCGGGATTTTTACGGTAGCGATTGCATCACTCATAAACACTTTACCCATCGGCTTTTTGCCGACAAATTTTTCCGACATTCCTTTCATCGCGATATTAACGGCCTCTTCAATCTGTTCTGCTGTAAAGCCTTTTCGGTTTTTATTAACGCTTCTTACCACTTTTCCGGTCTTTCCCTTAAAGAAGCGTTCTTCTTCGTCATGGTCTCTCATCTCAATATTACCGATTGCTCCGGTTACAGTTGCAATCCCGGCTTTTGCTGAAACTCTTTTCATTGCGTCAAGAACAACCTGCTCCTTACCCTGCTCAATACCCATACGATACAGCTTGTCAAAGCGACGCATGAACTCACCTGGCATTTTCGCAGATTCCTTTACTGCGAGTTCAACATTCCCGGCTTTAACGGCCTCTTCCAGTCTTCTCGCCGGACGGTCAATCTTCATTCCGCTCTGGATGATGATAATTGCCTGCTTTACATTATCGTATTTTGCAGCCTTCCATGCTGGGTCTGAGATATGAAGACGCTTAAACAGTCGGCTCCATTCTTCGTCATGTCCATGCATGAAGTTAGAAAGTTTTTCTCCACTTCCTCTGTCCATTTCCGCCAGGTTATCCATCACAAAACGCCTTCCTGTTCTTCCAAGCGCAAAATCAGGCATATCCTCTTTTGTATCTTTAAGCGCAATTGCTCCATATGGGTCACGTGCTGCACCAATTCTCTGCAGTGATTTAAACGCCGCATACCTCAGCAGGTCTGCCGGCTGTTTCATAAACTTAGCGGTATGCAGTGAATTTTCGGAAAGTTCCTCCACCATCATTGCACAGGCAACAGCATTCTCGCGGTTCTTTGTTGCAGCATTATCAATCAGAGCATTAATTTTTCCCGGATTCTCTTTTACATACTCCATGATAAACTCACGCTGTTCTTTTGAGTATGCGATTACTGATTTCACTGCCATTTCAAAAGTAGCGTCAAGGTCTTCTCGGCTTCCAGTCATAAGAACTCTTCTCATAGGCTGCCCGATGAATGGATAGGACTTCTTTTCTTTCATATATTCTTTTGGCTCCAGCTGCAGTCCGGATAAACCATAAATAACCTGGTCGATAAAGTATTCCGCATGACTTCTTTCCATACATCCTTCAGGAAAATCCGGATAAAACGGCTTCGGCTGTTTACCTGCTCCGATTACTTCTGACAGCATGGCAAAATTGTCTTCATAAAAATCCTTGATATCCTCAGCATCTGCTTTTGCAAGTGCGCGCAGCTGTTCTGTTGTAAGAGGAAATCCAATGGAAATGAAATTTGCAGCAACAGTTGCTGCGAGGCTCAGGTTATCATTATCTTTCTGCTCCGGAAGGATTACTTTACCCTGCATTTCATAATATTTTTTCATAATTGTTTTATTCATATTTTTTTCTCCTTTTTGTTTTAGATGTATGTTTTGAGCCGCAAAAAAAAGCAGCCAGGAACGGCTGCGTCACGGAAACACCAGAAATATCAGAAACATCTGAAATACTTAGGGATTTCAGGAAGATTGACTTTCTTTTCTGCGAGATGTTTTTTCTTCGTATATCGAAGGCCGAGCCGCAACGTCATTTTGTTCTTGACTTGGAATGCCAGACCGGCATCTCAAGTTTCTGTATATTTAATATGCTGAAAAAATTACAATGGATTGTTTTTTACGTATTTTTTTTATTATTTTTTTCGAATTAGAAAGCCGCCTGCAGTACGCAGACGGCTGAAGTTTTTGTGTGTTAGGTTTTTCTCACCGTGAGAAAAAGTTCTTGCGGCAATGATACCGCGAGCTATGCTCGCGTGTGTCAAGCCTCGTAGAGGCTGACAAGCGAAGCCGTAAGGCTGAGTGCAGAGCGCGGTCGGGATTTCCGGCTCCCCGTACACTTTAGCAACTGATTACTTACAGCAATCCACCCCCGACGGCAAGCATGGGCGTCGGTTTCTCCGTCCATCGATGATTTCTCACCGCAGTGTTTTTCTCACCGCAGCGCTTTTCTCACGGTGAGAAAAGTACTGCACACTCCGTGTTGAGAAAGTACTTTCTCAGCATTCGAATTCTTTTCTCAGCATATCCAATTCTTCAAGCAGTTCCTCCTTTGTTTTTCTCCTTTTTGGGGACTCTCTTTTCTTTCCGCTGAACATTGTTATGTCTTTGTTTCTCTTTATCTTTTCATAATTTCTTCTTTCTTTTGCTTCCCACTGATGCCTATAGCGGTTCCCAGAGTTATCTTTCCATCCAGTAGAGTGATATCCGTTAAATTCTTCATCCGGCCAGATGCTTTTAAAAGATTTATCCTTTGCCTTCACAAATCTTCTATATTCTTCTTCAGCCTCCATGGCGTACGCAGCGCGAGCACGCTGAATATATCTTGCGTCATCTCGCCATGGGTAGCATTTGTGCTGGCCCCGGCCCTGTTTTTCTTTGTGTCTTCTTTCTGTCTGCATTTTATAATAATATTGCATGTCTGTTTTTATCTCAGACTGCCTAATATATTCAGCATTGACTTTATCGCGAAGATTTCTAGCGTCATAGTTTGGCTGCCCTGATGTATCTAGCCAAAAAAGATAGTTATTGATTTTCCATTCATCATTAATGCTTTTGTAATGAAGACGTGAAATAGGATAGTGGTACATGGTATACATTATTTCATCGTACGTCGAATCGTAAAGGTCTTTTCTCATGAGACCATTTAACGCCTGGTTGTCCATATATTTATTATTATATCTGCCTGCTATAGGCTCCCCCTCAAAATTACATACTGGACGATTGTACCTTGCAAGAAAGCATACCAGCTCCCTTTCTGTGTCAAATATCTTTTCGTCCTTGACTATATACCTCTTTCCCTCAACATCGTATCCAAGCACTGTTGACAAATGAATTTTCGGAGGATTTATTTTATACATATTTTTTCTCCTTTCTTTTCTATTTAGATGTAAATAATATGCTGATTTTTTAGAAACAAAAAAACGAGCGACAAAAAAAATCGCCCGTATACATCTTGTTTTGACAAAATGTTTCACGTGAAACATTTTTAGACATTATTTTTTTCTCACGGTGAGAAAATATCACCTTCCAATCTCATCATGCGCAGGCATCGGCATTGAATGTGATAAAGGTTTTGAAAGGTTTTGACATCCTCCTTTGTCCTTATCCTGTCCAAAATCAAATTGTTTTCTTGTGATGTCATCTGCTGTATTAATCAGTCTCTCTGCTTTATTTAAAATCTCGCCAGGCATTCTAAATGCTTTACTCGTATACCTTTTTGCCAGAAGAGCAAAGTAAATTCCTTTTTCAAGGTCCTGGCCGCCATACATGTTCCTGCCATTTGTTCCAACGATAGACTGTGCAGTCTGTCCCAGTTCATTCACTGACATAGCCATTCCAACAGCAGCGTCTCCGGCTCGCGATATTGCTTCCGATGTCTGCCCGTGTACTTTTCTTCTTCCAAGAAAGCCTTTTTTAACGACATCCCAGCTCATCCCATTTTCCTTGAGCTCTTTTTTAGCCTCCTGCCTGAGCGCGTACCTGTATTTTGAGGCTTGTCGGTCTTTTTTTATTGCAGGCCCTATTGCTCCAATATTTTTTGCTAGTGTTGCGGCCCTTCTAAAAAAATTTCCGGGGCTGTTTCCTACACTTTCCATATGCATATAAGAGCGCCTGAACTCTTCTAAATCCATATATTTTTTCCTCCTTTCTTTTCTTTCTATTTTTTCACTCCATATTTTCTCACGGTGAGAAAACTGCGATATGACTCCGAGAGTTGTGCTCGCGTGTACCCATCACATAGAGGCTGAGCACAGTACGGCTTTTTGCCGCTGACAAACGAAGCCGTAAAGCTGAATGCAGGTCGCGGACGGGGATGCGAATCTGCATTCGAAGTTAAAGACGGAACATTTGACCTACGGACGACTTCTTCTTGTCTGCCGCATCCACTCTTTGTCAGTTTATACCAATCTTAACTTTCTCACGGTGAGAAAATCGGTGAGAAAATTACTATATGCATCTTTTTTTTCGATACACTTTTTCCGCCAAACTGTTTTTCTCACGGTGAGAAGAATTCCCCGTTTGCTATACAAGAGCAGCTTTCACTGAAAACATATGTATTTCAGGTAGCAGAAGAATCCGATTAGCACGCCTGTTTTTCTTTCCTTCTAACCAAATCAACTTTTCCACCTTTTGAAACAATACATTTTTCGATGTTGTCTTCTGATGGTATATTGAACATTGCTTCTTTCAGAATCCTTTCCAGGATACCCCTTAAACCTCTTGCACCTGTTTTCTTTTTGATTGTCTCTTTGGCAATTTCTTTTAATACTTCTGGTGTGAACTCTAATTCTACACCATCATACTTAAAGATTTCCTTATACTGGTTAACGATACAATCTTTTGGTTCAGTAAGGATTTTCATCATTGCCTCTTCATCCAGTTCATCAAGTGAGACGACAACCGGAACCCTTCCGATAAATTCTGGAATGAAGCCATACTGCACAAGGTCTTCCGTTGTAACAAGCTTTAATGCTTCCCCGATTTCTTTTTCTTTTTCTTTCTCTACGTTTGAACCGAACCCGATAGCAGTATTTTTTGTCGCTGTCCTTTTATTGACGATTTCTTCCATGCCTGGGAAGGCTCCTCCGCAAATAAATAAAATATTCTCTGTATTTACCGGAATGCATCTTTCATTCGGATTCTTTCTTCCGCCTGACTGTGCAACGTTTGCAGTAGTGCCTTCAATCAGCTTCAGCAGCGCCTGCTGGACACCTTCCCCAGACGGGTCTTTCGTAAGACTTGCCCCGACATTGGATTTTGCAATCTTATCAACCTCGTCAAGAAAGATGATTCCATGCTCGGCCTTATTAACATCTCCATCTGCAGCCTGAATCAATTTGAGAACTACATTCTCAACGTCATCACCCACGTAACCTGCCTCGGTGAGAGAGGTACAGTCAGCGATTGCAAATGGCACATCAAGCATTTTGGCGATGGTCTGGGCTAATAATGTTTTTCCACTTCCAGTTGGGCCCATAAGAAGAATGTTGCTCTTGTTAATCTTTACATCAGAATCAATATCCATTCGTTTATAATGATTATACACAGCAATTGACATCGCAATTTTTGCGTCATCCTGACCAATGATGTATTTATCAAGTTCATGTTTCATCTCTCTTGGCGTCATCCTTCTGCCTTTCTTATTTGCAGAAATGTTTTCAATGTTTTTATATGTTTTACCGTATAAAATCTTAACGCATTCTTCACAGATAAGACATCCATTAAGAGAAGAGCGATAAGCACGTTTTGGTTTTATAATTTCTTCTCCGCAAAAGTTACATACCGGTTTATTATTTGACTGCATAGTTTTTACCTCCATTGTTTTCTACTTTTACTATGCAGATTTTTTGATTTACTAAAAAAATTTGCGGAAATATTTTTTCTCACCGATTTTCTCACGGTGAGAAACTTGGTAAAAGAAAATCTTTGTTTTTGATAACTCAGCCTTACGGCTTCGTTACCAAGTCTTGTAGAGGCTGAGTGCAGAGATTAAAATTAAGTTTTCTCACGGTGAGAAAAATAATCTCATAGGCATCACCTTCCTCGGTCTACTTCCTCAATCACACTTTTTACCTTCACAATCTTTGGTTTTGATTTTTCTGGATAAAGCCTTGGTGACTCCCCGCTCTGGTTAGAAGTAGTTTCTGCTCCGGAATTCTCATCCATACCGGAAACATCTTCTGTTTCTTTTTCTTCATCCTCTTCCAGCTCCAGACCAAAATCTTCCTCCTCATATTCTTTATCCGGCTCAACGCCTGAAGCAGTAGCAGTGTCCCCTGCCTTCTTCTGACGGTACACGGCAAGCCGTTCTGCTGCCTGTCGTCTCTGTTCTTCAGTCATAACTCTTTTTTTCTTCTTCATAGAAAGCAATTCTCTTGGTGCTTCATATATTTTTGATACTACTTTTCCATTTACTTTTCCTACCTCGATTACTTTCCATGCTTCAGATTCTTCTACATATTTATCAAGTCTTCGCATGATATGATATTCAGTTGTAAATATCTGCATTTTTTTTGAATTTCCTGACATGCAGATATGAGTTTCTCTTTCATCTTTATTTCTTTCTATAGCCATATTTTTTCTCCTTTAAAAAAATAAGTATTCAGTCATCTACAATATGCTGAATACTCACCTTTTTTTGTTGTTTTTTTTCTTTTTCTCACGGTGAGAAATTTATCGACAGGTGGAAAAACAGCGGTCACCTTCGATAACTCTCCGACTTTGCCGGAGTCGTTACCAAGCCTCGCAGAGGCTGACAAGCGAAGCCGTAAGGCTGAGTACAGAGAATAAATATGATACCTCCCCGGCTTTTGCCGGCGTCGGTACCAGAGCACGCTTGATAACTCGTCTGCCTCGCAGGACTCGTTACCAGATTTCATTGATGCCTCACCGGTCTTGCCGGATTCGGCACCAGAGTACGCATGATAACTCAGGCTTAACGCCTTCGTTACCAGAATAAATATGATACCTCGCCTGCTTTACAGGACTCGGTACCTGACTTCGAACGGGGATTCAAACCCGCTGGCGAAGTTAAAGTTAAAACCGAAACATTTGACCCGCGGACGACTTTTCGTCGGCCGGGGACTTCCCGTTCTCCGTTAATCTCAATCCAGCAAAGGCTTCAGCTTTATCGTAAATCTGAATAAAATTGATATTTTTTAATGCTTTTTTATTGATTTTCTTTATTTTTTATCATATAATTTATTTAATTAAAATATTAAACTATAAAATACATTTTACAGAATAGGAGAATAGTTGTGAGAAAAGGAATAGTCTTATCATCTATTTTTGAAAAGGGTGGAACAGGGAAATCAACTATCACATACAATCTCGCTTATTATTTAAGCCAAAAATATAAAGTACTTGTCATTGACCTCGACGGACAGTCTGCTGACATTACATACTTCATGCTCGGAGAAGATAAGCTGAAATCCAGAGACAGTATGAAAACAATAAAATCCGTTTTTGAAAATTCAATGACTCTTGACAATGTAATTCTCACAGTCAAAGATAATCTTGATTTAATTCCAGCCAACACATATGTAACAGACTTATCACCGGCATACAAGACATCTGTTTTTAAAAATATCATACGGCGGCTTAAAGAAGAATATGATTTTATATTTATAGATGTCTCACCGAGCCCGAATCATGGTCACGTATTATGCCTGAGTGTAACAGACTACCTTATTCCAATTACCGTACTTGATGCTGCTTGTATAACTGCATTAATGTCTCTCGATGAGAGCGTATATGAGGTACAGGATGCATCAAATCCGAAACTGAAATATTTGGGCATCGTAGTCAATAAATATGATAATAGAACAAACATCTCAAAAACTGTACTAAACCAATTAAATAGGCTCACCAAGGAACTTGGGACTTCTATTTTTAAAACAAAAATTCATCAGAATGTAAGCCTTAGCGAGCAAACTCTTTTTCATCAAAGTATTTTTGAATATTTAACACGCAACAAGGCTGCCGCAAAAGCAGCAAAAGAATATGCCTCTCTTGCGGAAGAAATTTTATCACGTATATCCCAAATAGAAGGAGATGAGCTTAATGTCTAAAGATTTATTCGCCAATATGGATGAACCGTCGTTCACAAGGAGAAAGTTTCCTCAGCTGGAAGAGGAAAAGAGGGAAGCAGAACTCATTGAACAGGCAAAGGAAAATAATAACTTAATCACTCTGCCTATTACACAGCTTGTCATGGACCCCGACAATGAATCTATTTTTGGTAAAATAGAGCTTGGTTCAATCGTCAACTTTTCTTCTGAAATTGAGCATAATGGGTTCAAAGGTGCCATCATGGCTTATCCAATAGATACAGATGATGGAAAAAAATATCAGATTGAATCCGGACATCGTCGTTTTCTTGCTGCGAAAGAGGCCGGGTTGGAAGAATTACCTGTTATTGTAACAGAACCTCCGCTATCTGACACCGAAAGAAAAATCCGCTTAATTGATATGAATATGCAGAACCGTGACCTAAAGCCCTCAGTTTTAGCAAATGTTGCTTCTGTACTGCTGGATAATATTACAGCAGAAGAAGAGAAGGATGGCGTGCCTGCAAAAAAAGATTTAGTTTATGGACTTGTTGCCAGAAAAATGAATACTTCTCCGAAGACGATATACAGATATCAATCCTTAAACAAATTGATTCCCAAGCTCAAAGAATTTGCAGACGAAGGGGTGTCCTGGACAGCTTTAACACAGGCAGCGAAATTGCCGGAAGATAAGCAAGAATTAATAGCACTGGCCATATCAAACGAATTAGTAGAAAATCAAGCCGAAAATATAACAAGACCTTGGATTATTTCTTTAATCGCAAGGACATCTGGACAAACCGACGAGCCAAAGTCAAAGACTATAGTAAGAAGCAGGAGCGGTGCAAAGATTATTTCCAAATGTGCAAAGGATTTTGACTATATCTTCAGCGGAAATGCTACATTCAAGGATTCTGAAAAGAAGCAGGCGTTCGACGATTTAGTGGAATTGCGTGATAAACTCAATAAAAAGATATCAGAACTTGGTAACGAGATATTCTAATTTTTTTCATATTTTCTCACGGTGAGAAAACGAAAAAAGAAGAGAAGAGGAGTATGCATCCTTTTCTCTTCTTTTTCTCTTCTTTCTTTTACGCTTGGTCCCTATTTAATAAAGCCCTTTCATACTCATCAAAATTATAATCTCGCTGATGAAAATTATTAAATTTATTTTGTTTTTTACCATTTTCTTTTTTAACCGGCAAATCGTAATTTTCTTTGATAGCCTTAATCATAAATCCGACTAAATTATCAATAGCATTAGTAGAAGAGGAGGCTACCATATATGCCTTTTCAATTTTTTGAATATCATATTCCGCAGCTTTGCATATAACACCTATGTCATCATACGACAATTCTTCTTTTATAAGTGTTTTAACTTTAAAGAAAAGTTCAAATTGTTCCTCCTGGCTTAACTGCGATTTACTCTTCTTAGTTGCTTCTGTTTTTTTCTCTTCTTCATTTTCTTTATTTCCGAGTTCCACAAAAAAAGTAATCGCGTAAACTTTTCCACCATGACCAGCCTTTTTAGGTTCATACGAAACAAATGTTCCGTTGTCCACTCTATTGATTTCTTTCACGGCAACCTCTATGACTTTCCTTCGGAACTCATACCAATCAGAAAAGCTTTTTTCCGTTGCCTTTTCTACAGCTTTATCATAATCAGGAGTAGGAGAGCCAGCCAACACTTTCTGCACCGCGCTAGTCTCTGCATTTACGACGCCTAACGACAGCTTTAATTCAGACAATCCAATTTCTATTTTATAATGTCCTTTTGTCGCCTCTTTTTTAGTATATTTTGCTACACCAGGTTTTTTCATATTATAACACTCTGACAGTAATATCTCATGTAGACGTAGTGCATAAACACTATTATATGCCAGTATAACAGGGAGGTCCAAAACCGTAAAAGGAGCCTCTTGTGTTAAATATTTTTTTAGCTCATAATTAAATTTGACTGTAAAGGTTCCTTTTTCATACTGGGCCATTGAAATTAATGATATGTATTTGAATGTTTTTATATCATCATTTACAAAACCAATCGTCCTAGATGTCATAGCCGCTGCTGCTTTATTTAATTGTGTATAAAAACTTCCTCCAGATACTCTCAATAATTCTCTGAGTTCTGCAGCCTTTATCGAACAAACCAATCCGCCAGTCTCGCCTTCATCATTATATTGCCGCTTCTGTAGTTTTGAGAGAACAATATTTAACAATTTTTGTTCCATTAATGAGGCCTTGTACTTACTATCTATTAATGTATTTGATTTTGAAAACAGGTCTCCATGGCATTCATATAATACATCAGTATTTTCTTCTTTTTTTCTCAATTTGTCACACTCCAATTTAGACTGGATTTTCTCCAAAATGAACGGTAAACTAATAGGTATTATATCAGCGCAGGCAAAAAAAAGCAACCAAAACTCCAAAATGAACGGTAAAGACTCTTACCGTCCAAATATGGAGTGTACATTTTACTCTTTGAGCGACTCCATATTTAGACGCAAAAAAAACTCCAAATTCAAACGGAAGTAATTTACTATCCCGTTCAAATATGGAGTAAATTTTGTATTTGATATTTTTTTTGACCGTCCAAATATGGAGTTTATAGATTAGATTTCTCTGAAAATTAACATATAACCCTATACGCTCCATATTTAGACGGGATAGACAAGTTTAATCATGTCGGCATATTTATTTTACTTCTTCAAAATATTAAATTACCGCTTTGTAAACGTAATCTACGGGATTTTCATTGATAGACAATACGTAAAGTGTACTATTTTTTGCTTCTTTATTCTTTATATAAAAAAGCTCCATATTTGAACGGCTTTAGATTTTTACTTCCGTACAAAAAAGGAGCCCATCTATTATTTGTTATAAAAAACGCTCCATATTTGGACGGAATATTTTTTCAACTCCATTTTTAGACGGTTAAGCAATTGAATTTTTCTCCACATATGGCCGGAATACAATGACAAAAAGCTCTTATTTTGGACGGAAGTTACAAAATATCTATAAAAATACGGTTTTTGCGCCAGATTTATCCGCTAATTCCTCCAAAAAACTACCTTTTCATATCAGAAAAACAACTCCATTTTTAGACGGTTGTCGCTCCTTTATCATTTCGTAAGTTTATCCACATAAATACGTAAGTTCATCCGTAAACCTACGCTAAAAAGTCCTAGAAGTCTTGCAAATAGCGGCATTTGTAGCATATAATAAATAAATGAAACCTATGTTGTTATTATATATAATAAAACAACCTCCATTTTTCAAAGTTCAAAAGAGTAGAAGAGTAGTGTCATACAAAAAAAATATGACAAAAAGAGGATATGCCTTTGTTGATAACTCGGGTTTACGCCTTCGTTACCAGAATAAATATAACCAAGCGGCTTTTGCCGCTGACAAACGAAGCCGTAAGGCTGAGTGTAGTGCACGAACGGGGATTCAGACCCACATACGAAGTTAAAACCGGAACATTTGGCCCGCGGACGACTCTTTGTTGACCGGGAACTTTCCGTTCTCCGTTAAAACTATCGAGTTAAGTAATTATACTCGATACTTATCAAAAATACCACCTATGATTTTTTTAACTCAATAATCAGTGGCGGTATTTTTTTTACGAGAAATGGACGCTCTGGGACTCGAACCCAGGACCGACCGGTTATGAGCCGGTTGCTCTAACCAACTGAGCTAAAGGTCCAAAAAGCCGATGATCGGACTCGAACCGATAACCTGCTGATTACAAATCAGCTGCTCTGCCAATTGAGCCACATCGGCCGATTGCCTGATTGGCAAGTGGGTGGTGGTGGATTCGAACCACCGAAGCAATTTGCAGCAGATTTACAGTCTGTCCCCTTTGGCCACTCGGGAATCCATCCATATCTTGTCAAAGCATTCACACGCTCTGACAAGATAAAATTATAACGCAATCTTTTTTAAATTGCAAGTCTTTTCTAACTGATTTGCAAGATATTTTTAGTTTTTTAATTATTGAGAACTGTGGATGCATCTCCCTCTTTCTCAGCAGCTTCTTCGTCCTTCTTCTGTGGAAGTTCACATCCCCTGCACAGGACAATTGCTTCCAGCGGGGACATCTCCAGTTCCAGGTAGCCTGCCACTACCGGGTATTCTTTCTGTTCCATATCGTAGGCGATGGCGTTGCTGTCAAGAATTCTGGTCATGGTAGTATCGACACTTCTGCTGATACCGGTCTCCCATACCGGAATCTCTACTTTCTTGTTTTCGTTGTTGTTATTGATAACAACGACAACCTGCTCGTTTTCATTGAAACGTCCAAAGGAAATCAGATTATAGTCTTCTTTCAGCATCTTTACAGATCCGTATTTTAATACCGGCAGTTCTCTATGCATCCGGATCGCATCCCGGTAGAACTGTACCAGATACTGGTCCTCATGTCCCCACGGATACGTTCTCCGGTTATCCGGATCGGTGAAACCACAGACACCGGCTTCATCTCCATAATAAACAGTAGGAGCACCCGGCCAGGTCATCTGAATGGCAACTGCTTCTCTTAAAATAGCCTTGTTGATTCCTTCCTCTGCTGCTCTCGCGCCAACTGTATTGATACGTCCTACACGGCTGTTGGTTCTCGTAAGGAATCTGGAATGATCATGATTATCCAGCTCGTTCATCGCAGTCAGAAGAGACGGTGCATAGAATCGTGAACCGTTATAGCGCATGGAATCACGGAAACACTCTGCATTCCCTTTCAGATCCTGCCGGTACTGATCACTGTGCTTTTCAAGTCCGGTCAAAAACCAGGAAATCGGCTCCATAAACGCATCATAGTTCATAACGGTATCCCACTGATCTCCCTGCAGCCACGGACTGGCATCTCCGTAGTGTTCTGCGATAATGATCGCTTCCGGATTGGCCTCTTTTACCACCTTTCGGAACTGTCTCCAGAACTTATGATTGTACTCCGCACTGTGCCCCAGATCCGCTGCCACATCCAGACGCCAGCCATCCGCATTGTACGGCGGTGACACCCATTTCTTCGCAATCTCAAAAATATAAGCTTCCAGTTTCGGTGAATCTTCGTAGTTCAGCTTCGGCAGTGTATCATGTCCCCACCATCCGTCATATGAACCATTGTATGGCCAGCGTTCCCGCTCTTCCTGAAAAAACCGGAAATAGCTGCGATACGGGCTGTCTGCGCTGACATATGCTCCCGGCGCATACCCTTCCTGTTTCTCGTAAATGCGTTCTCTGTCCAGCCATTTATTGAAGGATCCACAGTGATTGAACACTCCATCCAGAATCACCTTCATGCCGCGCCGATGCACCTCTTCCACAAACTGAACAAAAAATTCATTGCTGGCTTCCAGATTCTTTTTGTCCGTCACTCGTTTTTGATATTTCGTGGCATTGGCATTTTCATGATCGCCCTCTGCCAGTATATTTCCACCGTCTTCAACAATCACTCCATAATGAGGATCAATGTAATCATAATCCTGAATGTCATATTTGTGATTGGAAGGAGATACAAAAATTGGATTAAAGTATAACACTTCTACTCCAAGATCCTGTAAATAGTCCAGTTTATCCCAGACTCCTTTTAAATCTCCACCATAGAATTCCCGCACATCCATGGTTGCCGGATAGCGGTTCCAGTCTGTAACTTTTCTACTGTAGTCTCCGATATAGTAATATTCCCGGTCTTCCACATCATTGTCAGGGGCACCGTTGCAGAAACGATCTGTAAATATCTGATACATGACTGCGCCTTTCGCCCACTTCGGTGTACGAAAGCCCGGACAGACTACATAATCATAGTCTGACACCACTCGCTCTGACACTCCGCACCGGTTATAATAGCATACTTCACTGCCGCTTCGGATCTCAAAATAATACCGGAACGGCTCCTCACCCAGCTGTCTTTTTATCTCATAATAGTCAAATACTTCGCCCGTCTGTGCCTTCTCCATCTCATACCGGATTTTCTCGTGAACAAGGCAGACATGTTCTGCATCGTCCTTAGCGGTACGGAACCGGAACACAACTTCTTCGTTGCGCTCCGGTTCGGACGGATTCACATACTGCGAAGTACCGTCGCAAAATAATGCTTTCTTATTCATCTATGCTTCATCTCCAAACAACGCTTCAAACTCTTCTCTGGAAATCTTTTCTTTTTCCAAAAGCAGTTCTGCACATGCATGAAGTACATGATCGTACTCATGAATAATGCTCTTCGCCTTTGCATAGCACTCATCTATGATCCGTTTTACTTCCTGATCGATCACACCGGCAACATTCTCACCGTAACCCCTGGAAGCATGGGCAAGATCTCTTCCGATGAAAACTTCATCGCTGTCATCGTCGTAATTGATCAGTCCGACTTTCTCAGACATACCGAACTTCGTTACCATGGATTTCGCAATACCAGTCGCCTGTTTAATATCCTGAGAAGCTCCTGTCGTAATATCATCAAAAATGATTTCTTCCGCAACACGGCCGCCAAGTGCCACTGTGATATCCTGCAGCATCTTGCCTTTTGTATTGAACATTTCGTCCTGCTCCGGAAGCGGCATCGTATATCCACCGGCACTTCCGGTCGGAATGATAGATACACTGTACACCGGTCCCACGTCCGGAAGGACATGGAACAAAATTGCATGACCCGCCTCGTGGAAAGCTGTGATTCTTCTTTCTTTTTCAGAAATAACACGGCTCTTTTTCTCTGCTCCGATTCCGACTTTGATAAATGCTTTCTGGATGTCTTCCTGCTTTAAGAAGAGGCGTCCTGCTTTTGCTGCCAGAATTGCCGCTTCATTTAATAAGTTCTCAAGATCTGCTCCTGCAAATCCTGCAGTTGTCTGCGCGATCTGTTTCAGATTGATCTCCTCACTGAGCGGTTTCCCCTTTGCGTGAACTTTTAAAATTTCTTCTCTTCCCTGTACATCCGGTCTTCCGACTACGACTTTACGGTCAAAACGTCCCGGACGAAGGATTGCAGGATCCAGAATGTCGACACGGTTCGTTGCTGCCATGACAATGATTCCTTCATTGACACCGAATCCGTCCATCTCAACAAGTAACTGGTTCAATGTCTGCTCACGCTCATCATGACCGCCGCCCATACCGGTTCCTCTTCGTCTTGCGACTGCATCAATCTCATCGATAAAAATGATGCACGGTGCATTTTTCTTAGCCTCTTCGAATAAGTCACGGACTCTGGAAGCTCCGACTCCGACAAACATTTCCACAAAATCAGATCCGGAAATAGTAAAGAACGGAACTCCTGCCTCTCCGGCTACTGCCTTGGCCAGCAGTGTCTTTCCGGTTCCCGGAGGTCCCACAAGGAGAACTCCTTTCGGGATACGCGCTCCAACCTGGATATATTTCTTAGGTTCTTTCAGGAAATCAACGATCTCCTCCAGCTCCTCTTTCTCTTCTTTCAGTCCTGCAACATGATCAAATGTAACCTTCTTATCGCTGTCTGTGCTTAACTTTGCACGGCTCTTTCCAAAGCTCATGGCTTTGCTTCCGGCATTTCCTCCCTGACGGTTCATCATCATAAAAATGAACATCACACCTGCAAGTGTAAGAAGCACCGGCAAAATTGTTGTTGAAAATAATGTGTCCTGCGGAACATCTGCCATATCATAGTCCAGCTTATTCTCTTTCAGATAATCCTGCACTTCATTAATATCTGAAACATACAGATACCGCACCTGCTTACCGTCTTTATCTTCCTTCTTCAGTTTGATTTCCACATGTCCGGTCGGCACATTTTTATTCTGAATCACAGAAATGCTGTCTACATTGTCTCCTGTAACCAGTGTCTGAAACTCACTCCAGGTAAGTCTGTCACTCTGGTTCTCGAACATGTTCGTAAACCAGAGCACTGCAAACAGGAATACAACAAGAACTAAAAGACCGGCTCCGCTGATTCCTTTATTTTTTCTAGTGTCCAAGCTTTTTGCTCCCTTCTACTCCACACCTTCTACAACTCCGATGTATGGAAGATTTCTATATTTCTGGGCATAATCCAGACCGTAGCCCACAACAAATTCATCTGGAATGTTAAATCCGACATAATCAACCTTCACGTCTTTGACACGTCTTTCCGGTTTATCTAATAATGTACAAAGTCTCAGGCTCTTTGGTCCACGTTTTTTAAGAATTTCAATCAGATAAGAAAGTGTTCTTCCTGAATCAATGATATCTTCTACGATCAGAACATCTTTTCCTTCCAGTGTCTCATCAAGGTCTTTTGCAATCTTAACTACACCGCTTGAAGCTGTTCCGTCACCATAACTGCTAACACTCATAAAGTCCATGGACACCGGCACGGTAATTCTCTTTGCCAGTTCGCACATAAAGAATACGCCACCTTTTAATACACAGATGAGATGCACTTCTTTTCCTTCATAATCTTTACTGATCTGATCTCCAAGATCACGGATCCTCTTATCAACTTCTTCTTCCTCAACTAATACTCTTACTGTCTCTGCCATAATTTTCTCCTTTGCAAAAGTGAATTTCTAAAATCTTTTTTGTAGATTCTGTAATCTGATAACGCTGGCTCTGTCTGTGACCGACCACCCACATAATATCGTGCCCATCTGCCACCAGCCAGACTTTCTCTCGCTCTTCCTGCGAAATTTTCTCATTAATAAAATACTTTTTCAGCCTTTGCGTTCCTCCATTTTTGTTAATTGCAAGGACATCTCCGGCCTGTCTGTGTCTGATTTCCACAGTGTTATTAATTATATCATAATCGAACCATTTCGTGTAGGTTTTTTCGGGAAATGCTTTCATTCCAGGCGGTCTTTCGAAAATGCGAAACTGAAACAAAGCCTCTGGATTTTCTATATTTTCATCATTTAAATGGTTTGGATCAATCATTTTTGTAGAAATGACTGGTTTCTTTTCAAACTTCACTCCTCCATAAATGCGGCTCGCCGTCACAGCATAAGGCAAATCTATTTTCCGTCCCACCTGCCGGTTCAAAAGCTCCTCTACCGCCTGTACATGTACTGCACTGATATCCTTCTCGTGCCCCGCAGCTTCACAGATGATCCGGTGGATCACATAACTTTTTAACGGTACCGGGACTTTGTCATATTCATTTTTATTCAGAATCAGACTAATAGCTCCTGTAGATAGATTTGTTTCTTTCCGACATGATTGTGGCTCTATCTGCAACACTTTTTTCTTATACTCCTCAATCTGCATATCCACATAACTCCAAAGTTCACGCACGCTCTGAGCTGTTCTGGAAATGTGCCAGACTGCCTGTTCATTTATTTCCTCCAGTTGTGGAATAACCTGATTACGAAGCTTATTTCTTGCATAAACATTTTCTGCATTCGTCTCGTCTGTACAATAAGATATTCCCACTTTTTCTAGATATGATTCAATCTCATTTCTTCCTATATTAAGAAGTGGACGAATCCAAAATCCGGACACCGGCGCAATCCCGCCAAGTCCCCGGACATCTGTTCCCCGGCACAAATGAAATAACACGGTCTCGGCCTCATCATTTCTGTGGTGTGCCAGCGCAATTTTCCCAAAACCTTGCGCGCTCTCTTGTCTGCCACTGGCACACTCAGCATGGTGGGACTGGATATCACCATATTCAGCATTGTCACATGGAACATCACTATACTGGTTTCTTACTTCCAGAAATGCCTCTCTCCTGGCCTTTCTGCCCGCTTCCTCTTCAGACATATTCCAGCATTTTGCAAGTTCTCTTATATTCTTATGATAAACAACAAGTGGAACATTCCACGCATCACAAATTTTCCGCACATAACGCTCGTCTGCGTCAGCGCTGTCTCCGCGAAGGCCATGATGTACATGCACCGCTGTAATTTCCAACGTTCCATCTCCGCTTTTTTGTCGTTCATCCCGAAGCTTTGTAAGCACAAAAAGCAGGCATACGGAATCTGCACCTCCCGATACGCCTACAATTACTCTGTCCTTTTTCTCCAGCATATGCTGTTCTTCTACATAAGCTTTTACTCTCTGATACATCTGCTTTATCCTGTTAGGACGACTCTCTAATCATCTGCCCAAACATTTCCTCGCTTATTTGTTATTCAAGAATGGCTTTGATCTCTGATATCAATATATAAAATTTGCCCGCAAATTGCAAGTTTTCCATATATTTTCTCTATTTACATATAGACCATATCCTCTTTTTTTAATCTCAGAGGCAAATACTTCAACTACAATGATATTCTAAAGCTTCCAGATTCCTGTCACAAGAATTGTCATATCATCAAGAGGCGCTGCGCCTGCATATTCCATGACCCGGTTCAAAATGTGATGTGCCATTTCTCCCGGATTCTGGGACTCCACCTGACAAATGAATTCTTCCATGAGGCTGTCCTGTTTCCCCGTCGGCAAGGTGTCCAATACACCGTCTGTCACCATAACAAGAAAGTCTCCATCTTCAAGTTGTCGCCGCTCCGGTTCTATATCAAGCCTTGCCAGCGCACCAATCGGAAGGGAAATAGAATGCACTTCCTCCACCTCATCTTTTCGTTTTATATATGTAGTGGCTGCTCCTGCTTTTACTATCTCACAGCTTGCATCGTACAGATCAATAATCGCCACATCAATCGTGGAAAACATTACTTCTTCCCGACCGGTCACGAGGGCCGTATTCATAATCTGAACTGCCGTTTTTACCGGGAATCCAGCGTTTAAAAGCTCTTCTAACATTTCCACTACCATCGTACTCTCCCGAAATGCGCGCTCACCTGAACCCATACCGTCTGACAGTGCCACACCTTTTCTTCCTCCCGGCAAGTCCGAGGTCAAAAATGTATCTCCGGAAATTTTCTCGCTGCCTTTTCCTATTTTGGCCACACCCTGGATCGTGTGAAATCTTGCTCCTTCCACACAGGCAACTGTGCAGTACTCGTCCCCGATAATTGGGCGTTCTCCCCTCCCGGGAACCATGATCCGGCCTGCCATTTTCCCAACTTCTGACGCCAGTTCTTTCATAGCGACAATATGCCCTTTGGACGCCTTTAACGTCAAATGTATCTCATATTTTCCCTGGGCGGTCATATAAAAAACCGAGGACAAAATCTTGATTCCGGACTTTTTTAACTGATTTCGGATTTTCTTTTTCAAATGCTCATCTTCAAATATCCCGGCATCCAGTTCGTGAGTCGTATAGCACAAAGTCTTCGCCAGGTCATTTAACTGCGCAGCAAAGCCCTCCCGGTTCTGTACCATTTTATTATTCCATATCAACTTCTGTCTCACATTTTCATAATTTTCCAGTGTCTCCCGCAAAAATCTCGGTGCCAAAAGGCACTGCTTCATAAGCCTGCGTTTTAATTCCACATTTAGCTCGGCACCGTAGTCCTGAACCGCACACAGAATTTCCCGCATCATATGATACGTTTGCTGCCGTCTCTCCCCCAGACATTTTTCTCGATTTTCACACTCCCGACACACCTTCTGAGTCACACGCTCAAAAATGTCGTCATTTTCCTCATTTGTAAATGTAGCGCGATAATCCTCCAGCTTTGAAAATGTATCTGACAGCTTCTTTAAAGATCCCGCAAACTTGTCTACTTGAATCACATACGGATTCGTGAAAATC
>OLGF01000283.1_pt1 | contig 60495 bp, 49 predicted proteins | sample 1604971 | NCBI WGS metagenome assembly OLGF01 (sample SAMEA3888902, study PRJEB22519) | human gut metagenome | biome: human gut; feature: human-associated habitat; material: faeces | place: Denmark | collected 2011 | reverse complement strand
TTCTCTCGCATTTCCTCTACTATCTGTTTCTTAAATGCTCCATCGTATTTAGGAACCCCTTTTGGCATAAAATAACACCCCATTCGTTAGTAGTTTACCATACTGCCTAACAAATGGGGCACTTCAGTTTTGCTGCGCCGCCTTTTGGCTTGTCGAAAAAGCTGCGCTTTCCCGCCAAGCTGCCTGCGGACAGGGCCTTTGGCCCCGTTCGCCGCGCACGGCGGTTTTCGGCGGTCGCTTCGCTCTACACGCCTCGGCACTGGCCCTGCGGGACGTCGCGGGGTTATTTTAAATAAAAAAGGGGCATCTGCGCGCTAAGAGCCGCGCTTTCAGCGCGGTTGTCCGCAAGGGAGGCTTCGCACCGCTCCGGCACGCGCCTGCGGGCGCAGTCACCACCCCTTTTTCAGGCTGCCCGCAGCCGGGACGACCAAACAAATTTTTGCATTTCTGACGGTTATTTGTTACAATGGGTTCAGTTTTATAGCTGCGGCGGAAAAGATCTGCTCTGCCGCACAGAAGGGGAGAGGGAACGTGGCAATTGAAAAGGTACGGGAATATTTTGAAAGTTTCGGCGCCGCTGCGCGCATCCGGGAATTTGATGTATCCAGCGCCACGGTGGAATTGGCCGCGCAGGCGCTGGGCTGCGCACCCGAGCGCATCGCAAAAACGCTGTCGTTCCTGGTGGACGGCGGTTGTGCGCTGGTGGTGGCGGCGGGCGACGCCAAGGTGGACAATCCACGCTTCAAGGCGCAGTTTCACACCAAGGCAAAGATGCTCACCCCCGGCGAAGTGGAGGCGATGGTGGGCCACGCTGTGGGCGGCGTATGCCCCTTTGCTGTCAACCCGGGCGTAAAAATATATCTGGATGCTTCTCTGCGGCGGTTTGAAACAGTGTTCCCCGCCTGCGGCAGCAGCAACAGTGCCATTGAACTGACCATCTCGGAGCTGGAACAGTATTCCCGTTTCGATGCATGGGTGGATGTCTGCAAGGGATGGCGGGCGGAAGGGGAAGGCTGAAAGGCCTTTTTCGAAGAAAGAGCGTGTGCCCACAGGGACGCTGGAAAGCAGGAGGAAGCCATGGACGAAGCGGGTGAAAAACTCAAACGGGCGTTTACAGGCGCGTTTGCGCTGCTGTTCGCCGTCATCGTGCTGTGTGCGGTTTTCTGCAACCAGAACGTGTTCGGCACGCAAAGTCCGCGGAGCCTGCTGGCCGGGGGGCTGGCGCTGGCTGTGGGTGTGCTGTGCGCCGCGTGGCTGCTGCGCCTGCTGCCCGCCCCGGGCAAAAGGCTGCGCCGGACGCTGCTGGCGGCGTTTTTCACGCTGTGCTTTTTGGCGCAGGCCCATGTGGGCAGGGCGCTGGTGGTGGGTGCTACCGGAGACTGGGATTTCGGCATCGTGCTGCGCGCCGCGCTGGACTTTGCGGCAGACGGTGCGCAGGGCGGTATTTATTTCAACAATTTCCCCAACAACCAGCCGCTCATGCTGCTGTTGGCGGAGTTGTTCCGTCTGCTGCGGGCCTGTGGTGTGACGGAGGAGTATGAGCTGCTGGTTTGGGGCATGCGCTTCGGCGCGGTGCTGCTGCAGCTTGCACTGTTCTTTCTGTACCTATGCGCCGCGCGTCTGCTGGGCCGTCGGGCCGGCGCGCTGACGCTGCTGCTGGGTGCGGCCACAGCGCCGTTTTTGCTGTATGCACCCGTCTATTATACGGATACTGTCACCGCGCCCATTCCCATTGCCATATTGTACTGCTGGCTGCGCCTGCGCGCGGCCCGACGGGAGGGGCGGCCGGGCCGGGGCCCGCTGGCGGCTGTTTTTGTGCTGGGCGTTTTGGGGACGCTGCTTAAAGTGACCGTCGTTATCATGGTCATCGCCGTGGTGCTGGATTGGATGATCTCGTTCCCAAAGCTGCGGGAGCGGCTGGCAGCGCTGGCTTTGTTGGCCGCCGTGGTGGCGGGCGTGAATGCGGGCAGCTTTGCGGCCGCGCACAGCGGTGCGTTCCGTAAGGCGCAGCCGGGGGATGAGATACCCAAAACGCATTGGATAATGATGGGCCTCGCGGGAAACGGCGGGTACAACAACGAGGATTATGTGTTGACATTTTCTGCGCCGGACGGTGAGACGCGCAAGGCGCTTATCCGGGATGAGATCGCCGCGCGCCTGAAGGAGATGGGGCCCGCGGGTCTGGTGCGGCACGCACTGGATAAGATCGGTTATACGTGGGGCGAGGGCACCTATTATCTGCCGCATAAATTGGCCATGGGACCGACCCAGCCGCATAGCTTCTGGGCGGAAATTTTTTTTGAAGGCAGGGCGCACTTTTCGCTGTTCCTGCGCTATGCCAACGGATTGATGCTCTGCATGCTGCTGTATCTTTTGGCCGGCGCGCTGCAAAAGCAGAGCCGAGACGTGCTGTTTGCCGCGCGGCTCTCAGTCTGCGGGCTGTTTTTCTTTCTGTTGATATGGGAGGCGCGCAGCCGTTATCTGGTCAATTATGTGCCGGTGCTGCTCCTGCTGTTTGCTGCGGCCGCGTGGGGAATGGCCGGTCGCCTGCCTGGGCGGGGCTGCAAACAGCGCGGTACAGGCGGTGAAAGTATGCCCGGATGAAGCATCCGTGTTTGGCCGGAGCAAAGGCAAACGCCCCGCGCCGGGGTATCCCGGGGCGGGGCGTTTTTTCAAAAAGTTCCTCGCGCATATGCGCGGCCGTGTCAGCCATGCTCCGGCACGCCGTAATGCTCCTGCTTGTCCGCATACATGCTCTCGTCGGCAGCGCGCACCAGCTCGTCAAGATCTTCCCGGGCGCAGGCGTGCCAGGCTCCGCCCAACGAAACGCCGTAGTCTGTTTCACTGGCAAGGCGGTCGCGGGCTTTCGCGAGCATTGTCTCGAACCGGGCCTGCGTCACACCCGGGCACAGCACGACGAATTCATCACCGCTCATGCGGTAGATGTGCGCGCCGGGGAAGCAGGCGCGCAGTACGTCTGCTGTCTGCATGATAACGGCGTCGCCCCGGCTGTGGCCGTAGCGGTCGTTGATCTGCTTGAGGCTGTTGATGTCGCAAAATACCGCGCCGATGGGGCCGGCGGGAATGGGACCGGCCAGAAAACGCTGGTATTGCAGACGGTTTTCCAGCCCGGTGAGCGCGTCGTGACGGTTTTGGTATTCCAGACGGGACTGCAGGCGCCGGCGCGACAGTTCGGAACCGACAAAGTAGGCCAGCGATTACAGCACGCGTGTATCGTCAATGCCGGAGGCGGCATTTGCAACGCCCAGCAGGCCGCGGCCGAACGTGTGCGGCAGCGGCGCAAATAGCAGGGCGCTGACCCCGGCATCCTGCATCTGTGCCGCGACCTGACGGTATTCAGGGCCCAGCCGGTCCGCAAGGATACATTGTGCCTGAGGCGATTCAAGCAACCGGTTGAGCAGCGATCCGTTGGACAGGGAGATCGAAGGAAGCTCCAGAGGTTCCGCGTCGGCGGCCGTCCACAGCTGGGTGCAGTGCACGCTTCTGCCGGAAGCATGCAGCTCCAGCAGGAACGCGTGAGATGCCTGATAGAAACCGCCGACACAGGACAGCACGGCCTGCGCGGCCTCGCGGGAGGATGCCGCGTCCATCAGGCGGCGGATGCATTCCACCAATGTTCGCTCGGTCTCCAGCTTGCGGGCGGTGTCCCGGCTCAGCAGCTCCTGTTCGGTGATATCCACCGCGATCTCCAGCCGCGCCGGACGTCCGTCCCAATCAATCAGTTTGTCTTTCAAAAGAAAATGCCGCCCCATGGAAGGGTTGTTGAATTCCCAAACGTAAAATTTGTCCGGTGTGAGCCGGGCATTGGTGCAGTAAGGACAAGGGGCGGGCTGGCCCTGCAGCAGTGCATAGCATGGCTTGCCCTTGTAATCCCGGGTGGGGAGCAGAGAACGGCAGCGGCGGTTGGCGTAAAGCAATTCATATGTATTCGGGTCGCTCACATAAACGATCTCATCCAACGCATCCAGCAGGTTCTGTGGGCCCATTGCCGCAGCACTCCTTTCCAGAACTTTCCTCTTAAGCATAGCATGAATTCGTTTTGATATCAATATGCATTCGGATAATTTGAAGTGATTACGATATACTTTTGATATCACTTTGAATGGAGGCTGTGCCGTGGGAAACTATTATGCACCGTTTTCCCTGCGCATTTCTGAGACTTTGATCACAAAGCTGAAAATCATTGCGATAGAGAACAAACGCTCTACCAATAAAGAGATGGAGTATGCGTTGGAAAAATATGTGAATGAGTATGAAAAGGCGCATGGGGAAGTTCCTGTGTAAGGATACGCCAAGGCCCCGGTGCACGGACTGTTTCGCTGTCCGTGCATCGGGGCCTTTTATTTTGCAGCATTATAGAGCTGTTCATAAATAAAACCGCGCGTTGAAAACAATCGGCGCTTTGTTCCGGTACATCCCACAAAACGTGTGTTAGGCCGCAAGGAACGGCGGTCCCAACTGGGAGATACCGCGGCGAACGGAACGGGCCGCTTATAGCCGGAGCACCGCCCGCGTTTTCTGCACCGCTTTGTTTGCCGGCAGGGACGGCGTGCGTACAGACAGCGGTCACACCGAATGTTTTGCGGGACGCAGCATCGTAAAGCAAAGCATCGCCGCGCCCACTCCCAGCACCAGGTCCCCGATGCTGGCAAAGCCCAGCAGGCGCCCGAACGGCTCCAGCGCCAGAACATCGCCCAGAAAAACAAGACGCGTGCTGTCTGTGACAGGCGCGTAGGCAAAGATCTCACCAGAAGCGAGCTGCGCGGCCAGGCGGGTGCCTGCGGCCGACTCCAGCACGTGCGCGGAGACAGGCATTGCGCCGCCGTTCAGCGCAATAACGGCAAAATTCATCCCGGCTCCGGCGCCGAACACAAAACTCCAAACGCCGCGGCGCAGGTTTGCCGCCACAAAAATAAACAGCAGGCCATAATGCAGCAGACATACGGCCAGGGGCGCATAAGACGCAAACGCGGGGAACAGGCGCGCTGCATACGGCCCCGCAGCCTTGCACAGATAGGCGGCCACCGGCAGCCACAGCAGCGCGATATCGTGCTGCGCCATCGCGCGCAAGCTGCCGCCGCGGGCAAGGCCGGCGGCCAGCCCGCACAGAATGAATGCCAGCAGCACCAAGCCGTGCGCCTCCTTTCGTGAACGTCCCGCGGGCTACAACAGGCTTTCTTCAGGCTCGCGTGCGGCGTCCAGCTCTGGAGCCAGAGAAATGAATACCTCCACGACCCTTGGGTCGAGCTGTGAACCGGCCACCTCCTGCATCACAGCCAGCGCCTGTTCGCGGGACATACCGTTTCGGTAGGGCCTGTCCGACGTCATGGCGTCAAAGGTGTCTGCAACGGCAAGGATAGCCGCAGAGAGCGGCAGCTCGCCGGGAGCGGGACCTTCGGCGGGATAGCCCTTGGCGTCGTAACGGTGATGATGATACAGCACCGCGTCGTTTACCGTGTCGGAAAAACGGATGCTGTCGATGATCTTACGCCCCATCACAGGATGTTGCTGGATCAGCTCGAATTCTTCGGCCGTAAGCGCAGCGGGCTTGTTGAGCACGGCGTCGTCGATGCCGATTTTGCCCACGTCGTGCAGCAGAGCGGCCGTCTTGACGTCGGCCACGAAGCTGGGAGATTTGTGCATGGCGCGGGCAATGGCCTCGCTGTAATACGCTACGCGTCGGGAATGGCCCTGGGTGTAATGATCTTTGGCGTCCACGGCCATGCTCAGGGCGGCGATGGTGCGCATATGCATGGATTTGCTGTCCAGATACAGCTTGAAGGAATAGCGTGCCAGCATGAGCGGCGCCATGAACAGCACGATGTAAAAGTAGCTGTTGGGCATGTTGATGACGATGCCCAGCAGCAGTCCCAGCGGAACGGTGGCGATGATGTTGGGCAGCAGGCCGCCGATATTCTGGCGCATCAGCGTGCCGAACTGGCCCATGCCGCCTACCTGGTAATACAGGATGAACAGCGTCAGGTTGACAAGGATGCACAGTGCGGCGAACAGCAGGGAAAGGCCAAGGGCGGGCAGAGAGGCCAGGTTATCCGGCATGCCCGCCAATAGCAGCGGCAGCCCGCCCGCGCTGATGGAAACAAGGATGTTCCCGGTGTTGAACAGCTCCTTGCGGGGCTCACGGGCCAATGGCCAGTAATAATGCTTGGTGGCGGGGTTTTGCATCACGGTGAAAAGCGTCGATACCCCGAACAGAACCACCGCCAGCGGCGCTCCGCCCGTTATGGCGCAGGCCAGTACGGGCACGAAGCTGATCTCCAGCGTTTTGTCTTCTGCGAAATAAATGGGCAGCATCCGGCACACCACCATCAGCAGCACCATCATCAGGCTGTAGCTCCAGATATCCCCGCGGCTGCTGCCCGGCAGATAATAAGGATATACCTCCCAAAGGGAAAGCAAAAAAACCGACAGCCCCGCAATGGAGACGGCGGTCGTATATACCCGCAGCTTTTTTTCGTCCATAGCCGTTTTCCTCCCGGCGCAGGTCTGCGCCACACACAGCCCGGCGCAAAATGCGCCGTTTTTTGACGCCGCAGGGCGGCGCCGCAGATTCCCATATACCTTATATAAATATATCCCAGATGACGCACACAAGCGCCGTAAATTCCAAAAAACAGGGCGGCCGGCAGGGCTCCGGGAAACAGGCCGTGTCCGGCCCGTTCAAGTACTTATCTTACGCAGAAGAAAGCGCCGCTGGCGAGAACCAAAGAGCACAGAGAAGCCAGAGCAAACAGGATCTTTTTCATAACAGATATAGCCTCCTTACGGTACTCTGCCCTCCGCTATCCGGGCATGCTATATCCGCTCCGCTGTGCCGGCCCGCCCCTGTTTACCAAAGGAAAGCGGCCCCGTTTTACCCCGCCGTGCGGGGCAGAACGGAAAGCCTGCGGTTTACCGCGCTCAATACGCTGTGTACCGCAGCATTGTCGGGGTCTTCATTTAAAAATGCGCTGCCAAGCAGGCGTTGGCCATCCCGCAGGCTGTACACCTGCGTCACCACGATACCCTGTCCCGCCAGCGTCACCGCATCCACGCTGGCCAATTCGAAGCAGGTTTCACCCGCCGCGCGGTTCACTGCCGCAAGCGCGGCCTCGGAAACGCACCGTCGCCGGGCAAAAGGCGTATTCGCGCTTTCGCCGTGGCCGGTATACGTGTCGCAGCCGCGCGCCAGCGTTACCGAAGCAGACACACGCCCGCCCGCGCTTTTGATCTCCAGCCCCGTATGGGCAAGACGGAAATCCCCCCGGGGGACAAGCCCCTCGGAGAGCTGTGCAACGCTGATGATGCGGTGGTCCACCTGTACGCCGAACTGCGCCGTCAAAGCAGACTGGATATCGCGTACCAGCGATTTCGAACTTTTTTCGGGCCCGGCGAGCACGTGGATCTCGCACGGCATGCCGTTTTCGGCAAATACCACCTGGGCCGCCTGCACGCCTTCCAGGCGGCAGATCAGCTCCTGCCAGAGCGTTTCAGTACCGGACATCCACAGCTTCCCTCCATCCACAGCCGCGGGGCGGCTGGATCAATACGCCGAATTTAATACCATCATAGCGCATGAACGGCACCCTTGTCAACGAATGCATGGTCAAAAAGGGCTTTTTGAATGGTGTGTTTAACAGGATTTAAGCTTGATATAGTCAGGAAATTTTTTCCTTTGCTGTTTTAGCCCGGCTTTCAGCGGCCGCGTGGGGGCAGTTTGTGTTTTGCGGCATGCCCAGGGCTTAGCGCCGGATCCGCAATGTATATCCAATCTGCCTAAAAGTGCTTTCGCGGCCGGAAGATGTTTTGAGCGATTTTCTGAATGTTGTGAAAAAAGTGTGTTTGAAGAGTTACAATTCGTTGAAATGCACAAAAAACATCTTGTTCTTTACGCAAAAAATGCTATAATCAGACACAGCCTTTACAAATGCCCTTGCGCAGCACTCTGCGGCGCGGGCAGAGAGGCTGTATAAAGAATCGAAAAAATGGAGGTTTTCACTATGAAAAAAGTTCTTGTTCTTGCTGTTGCGGCGCTGATGGCGCTGTCTCTGGTTGCCTGCGGCACCGACTCTTCCTCTTCCAGCGCTCCGGCTTCCACAGCTCCGTCCAGCACGTCTGTGTCTGAGCCGGCCAGCACCAGCGCTTCCGAGCCGGCCAGCACCTCTGCGTCTGCCAGCACTTCCGAGTCTGCCAGCGTTTCTGAGAGCGCCAGCACCAGCGAAAGCGCCAGCGCTTCCACGGCTGCGTAATTGCTTTTTTGCACGCGGTGAGCCCGCGGGCGTTCCCTTTGGGGAAACCGCCCGCGGGCTTTTTTGTGTTATGAGTGTACGCACATTGAGGACAGAGAAACGCTTTTTTTCAAAAAAATGTATCCGTTGGCAACATTTGTCGCCGCATGGCAACAAAAATCCATGCAGTAAAATTGACAAACCATAGAAAACTTGTTAAAATGATGATTCAGAGAATGTTAAACGATGGTGTTTAAACGTTGTTTTTAGACACCATTTTTTGTTTATATTCTTTTTTCTCCTGCGGGCGCGGCAAAAAGCTGTTTTTTGCGGTGTGCGCGCGCAAAATACAGTTTGCTCCGGCGGCTCTCGCGCGGGCCGGGCGGAACGTTATTTCTTTAAAGGAGTTGGCAAAATGGCGAAATATATCGCAAAGCGCGTTGCGTTGGCATTGGTGACGCTGGTCATCGTGTCGATGCTCACCTTCTTCCTCATGTTCCTGGTTCCGGGCGGGCCGTTCCTGTCCGAAAAATCGCCGTCCCCGGCGGTGCTTGCGGCCATGGAGGAAAAGTACGGCCTGGATAAACCGGTGATCGTGCAGTACAAGAACTATATGCTCAACCTGCTGCAGGGCGAGCTGGGCCCGTCCATCAAGCAGCGCGGCCGCACGGTCGCCCAGATCATCGGTTCCCGGTTCCCGGTTTCGGCGCGCATCGGCGGCATCGCGCTGGCCATTGCCGTCGTCGTGGGCGTGGTGCTGGGCAGTGTGGCGGCGCTCAACCGCGGCAAGTGGATCGACAACGTCATTATTGTTATTGCCACCTGCGGCATCGCGGTGCCGAGCTTTGTTGTATGTACCATATTATTGTATATATTCAGCCTGAAGCTGGGGTGGCTGCCGTCCTACGGCCTTACGGGCTGGAAAAACTATATTATGCCGGTCATCGCTCTGGGCTTCTACCCCACGGCGTACATCTGCCGCCTGATGCGCTCTTCCATGCTGGATGTGCTGGGGCAGGATTACATGCGCACCGCCCGCGCCAAGGGTCTTTCCCAGGGCAAGAGCCTGTTTAAGCATGCGCTGCGCAATGCCATTCTGCCTGTCGTCACTTATCTGGGGCCGGCTTTGGCCTATACGCTCACGGGCAGCCTGATCGTTGAAAAGATCTTTACGATCCCGGGCCTGGGCGACAGCTTCGTCAGCTCCATCACCGGCCGCGATTATATGGTCATCATGGGAACCACGATCTTCCTGGCCACGCTCATCATCACGATGAACGTGATCGTGGACATCGTGTACAAGATCATCGATCCGCGGATCAAGCTGAAATAAGCGGGAGGAGAGCGAAGGAATGGAAAACAAAAAACAGATCTTGAGCATGCAGCTCAACGTCGACGACTTTGCGCCCGCCAGCGATTCCGAAAAGGAAAGCCTGTCCGTCATGCGCGAAAGCGTCAGCTTCTGGAAGGACGGTCTGCGCCGTCTGCGGAAAAACCCCATCGCCATGGTGAGCCTTGCGGTGCTGATCATCGTGCTGATCCTGGCGTTTATCGTGCCGGCGTTTTACCCTTACGATTACGCCACTCAGATCCGCGGCAGCGAGAACCTGGGCCCCATGCAGTATTCCGAGGCGGAGCAGGCCGCCATGGCCGCGGGCGAAAAGGTGTTTCCCCACATTCTGGGCACGGACTCCCTGGGGCGCGACTATGCCGTCCGCGTTATGATGGGCACCCGTGTTTCCCTGTCTGTTGGCCTGCTGGCCAGCGTGCTGGTGCTGCTCATCGGCTCGGTCTACGGCTCTGTTGCCGGCTTTTTGGGCGGCAAGGTAGACCTGTTCATGATGCGTATCGTGGACATCATCTACACCGTGCCGGACCTGCTCATCATCATCCTGCTGGCCTCTACGCTGAAATACCCGCTGCAGTCTCTGGCGGAAAAGCCGGGCTTCGGCTGGATCAACATCATTGGCGTGCCGCTCATCAGTATCCTGATTGTATTCGCTCTTTTGTACTGGGTGGGTATGGCGCGCATCGTGCGCAGCCAGGTGCTCACGCTGAAGGAGAGCGAGTACGTCACCGCCGCCCGCGCTCTTGGCGCCGGCACGGGCCGCATCATCAAAAAGCACATTCTGACGAACTGCATCGGCACGCTCATCGTCACCACCACACTGCAGATCCCTTCGGCCATCTTTACCGAGAGCTTTCTTTCGTTCCTGGGCATCGGCGTTTCCGCGCCCATGCCATCGCTGGGCAGCCTGGCCAGCACGGCCATCGACGGTCTGCAGAGCTATCCGTACCGCCTGTTCGCGCCGGCCATCGCCATCTCCGTCGTCATCCTCAGCTTCAACCTGTTCGGCGACGGCCTGCGCGATGCATTCGACCCGAAGCTGAAAAACTAAACGAAAGGAAGGGACGCACACATGAGTGAATATTTGGTAGACATCAAGGACGAGCGCCTTTCCTTCTTCACCCCCGCGGGCGAAGTGAAGGCTTTGGGCGGCGTGTCCATCCATCTGAAAGAGGGAGAAGTGCTGGGCATCGTGGGCGAGTCCGGTTCGGGCAAATCCGTCACGGCGTACAGCCTGATGGGCCTGACGGCCTATCCCGGCCGCCTGATCGGCGGTACGCTGGACTTCAACGGCCATCACATCAATGATATGAGTGAAAAGGAGATGCGCCGGATCCGCGGCAACGAGGTCTCCATCATCTTTCAGGACCCCATGACCAGCCTGAACCCGGTGTACACCATCGGCAACCAGATCCGTGAGGTGATTTTGCTGCACACGGGCAAGTCCAAAAAAGAAGCCAACGAGCGGGCCAAGGAGCTGCTGACGCTGGTGGGCATCAACGAGCCGGAAAAGCGCCTGAAGCAGTATCCCCACGAGTTGTCCGGCGGCATGCGCCAGCGCGTGATGATCGCCATTGCGCTGGCATGCGAGCCCAAGCTGCTCATCGCAGACGAGCCGACCACCGCCCTGGACGTGACCATACAGGCTCAGATCCTGGAGCTGATGATGGACCTGAAGGAAAAGCTGGGCATGGCCATCATCATGATCACCCATGACCTGGGCATCGTGGCGCGCATGTGCGAAAAGATCGCCGTCATGTATGCGGGTAAGATCGTCGAATACGGCACCACGGACGAAATTTTCTACGAACCCAAGCATGAGTATACAAAGGGCCTGCTGCGCAGTATCCCGCGCCTGGATTCCAGAGATCACGAGCGCCTGGTGCCCATTGAGGGCACGCCCGTGGACATGCTCAACCCGCCCAAGGGCTGTCCGTTCGCGCCGCGCTGCGGCGCGTGCATGAAGGTGTGCCTGCGCGAGATGCCGCCGCGCACCGATTTCAGCGACACGCACTACACGCAGTGCTGGCTCTGCCAAAAGGCGGAGTTTGAAGCCGCACAGGGAGGGAATGTACAATGAGTGAAAAACTGGTAGAGGTACAGCACCTCCAGCAATATTTCCCCGCCGGCGGCATGGGCAAAAACAAAAAGTACGTTCAGGCCGTGGACGACGTTTCATTCGCCATCAACAAGGGCGAGACATTGGGGCTGGTGGGCGAATCCGGCTGCGGAAAGACCACCACGGGCCGCACGCTGCTGCGCCTGTACGAGCCGACGAAAGGCCGTATCCTCTATGACGGCGAAACGCTGTTTGACAGCGGAAATGTGCCGCTGTACAACGAGGACGGAACCCCGGTGCTGGACGAAAGCGGCAAGCCGAAATTCGGCAAAAAGACGGCCGTGAACATGCTGCCGTACCGCCGCAAGATGCAGATCGTGTTCCAGGACCCCTATGCCAGCCTGGACCCCCGCATGACGGTGGGCGACATCGTGGGCGAGGCCATCGACATCCACAAGCTTGCGTCCTCCAAGGCGGACCGCCGGGAGCGCATTATTAAAATGCTGGAGCGTGTGGGCCTGAACTCCGAGCATGCCAACCGCTATCCGCACGAATTCTCCGGCGGCCAGCGCCAGCGCGTCGGCATCGCCCGCGCTTTGGCTGTGGACCCGCAGTTTATCGTCTGCGACGAGCCCATCTCGGCGCTGGATGTTTCCATTCAGGCACAGGTCGTCAATATGTTTGAAGATCTGCAGGACCAGTACGGCCTGACGTACCTGTTCATCGCCCATGACCTTTCGGTCGTGAAGCATATTTCGGACCGCATCGGCGTGATGTACCTGGGCAAGCTGGTGGAGCTGGCCGACAGCTATGAGCTGACCTTCCACAGCGTTCACCCCTACACCCGGAGCCTGATTTCCGCAATTCCGGTGGCGGACCCCAAGACGGCCCGGGAATCCCGGCGCATCGTGCTGGAAGGCGATGTGCCCAGCCCGCTGAACCCGCCTTCCGGCTGCCGCTTCCGCACCCGCTGCCCCTACGCAGACGAGCAGTGTGCCGCAGAGGAACCCAAATGGCGCGAGGTGTCCGGCGGACACTATGCCGCCTGCCACCATCTGGACAAAGTGAAATAAATGGAAAAAGGCGCTGAAAGCGCCGTTTTTCCGCCCCGCTGCTTTATTATAATAAAGTTGCAAAAAAGTGACAATTTGCAAAAAAGCGTTGCGCGGCGCGTCCGCGCGTGTATAATTGTAAACAATTCACCTTGGGGCATGCTATGGGTGCGCCATGTGTGAAATGTTGAATAAACAATTTTTGAGGAGGAAAGTTCACTATGAAGAAACTGGCACTTGTGCTGGCCGTCGTCATGGTGCTGAGCCTGGGCCTGACGGCCTGCGGCGGCAGCACGTCCTCGACCGGTACTGCGAGCTCCGCTCCCGCGGGCTCTTCCTCGTCCGGTTCTGCTTCTGACGCCGCTCCGGCTTACAATCCGGATGCGCTGCAGGTCAAAGCTCTGGACGACAACACGCTGCAGGTCACGCTGACGGCCCGCACGCCGTATTTCCTGGAGCTGACCGCGTTCCCCGCGTATGCTCCCGTTCAGCAGGCGACTGTTGAGGCAAACGGCGAAGCCTGGGCTGTGGACGCTGCCACCTACATCGGCAACGGCCCCTACAAGATTGCTGAGTGGGTGCCCAGCTCCCACATCACGATGGTCAAGAACGAGAACTACTGGAACGTGGACAGCCTGGCTGGCCCGGACACCCTGCAGTTCACGCTGATGGAGGATGACGCAGCCCAGCTGACGGCATTCCAGTCCGGCGAACTGGATTTCATCGACGCTGTCCCCAACGACGAGATTGACGCGCTGTCTTCCACGCCGGAGTTCTACAAAGAGGGCCAGATCGGCACCTACTATGTGAGCTACAACACGCAGGCCGCTCCGTTTGACGATCCTCTGGTCCGCCAGGCGTTCACGCTGGCGGTCGACCGCGACTATATCTGCAAGCAGATTGGCAAATCCGGCCAGATCCCGGCCGGCGCGTTCGTGTCCGAGGGCCTGAGCGATGCTGCGGAAGGATCTTCCTTCCGCGAAGTGGGCGGCGACTATTATGACCCGACCGCCGGGGCCAACGAGGCCAATCTGGCCAAGGCCAAGGAGCTGCTGGCTGAGGCCGGCTATCCCAACGGCGAGGGCCTGCCCACCATCACCTATCTGTACAATGAAGGCACCGCCCATCAGCAGATCGGCGAGGCGCTGCAGCAGATGTGGGGCCAGCTGGGCGCCACAGTGACGCTGGAGAGCCAGGAGTGGGCCACCTTCCTGAACACCCGTAAGAACGGCGACTATCAGGTTGCCCGCAACGGCTGGCTGGGCGACTACAACGACCCCATCAGCTTCCTGGATATGTGGATCACCGGCGGCGGCAACAACGACGCCCAGTGGTCCAACGCCGAGTTCGACAGCCTGATCAAGCAGATCAAGTCCTCCGGCGACGCTGAGGCGCGCATGGAGATGATGCATCAGGCTGAGGACATCATCTTCGACGAGTGGATGCTGTGCCCGATTTACTACTATGTGGATATTTATATGGCCCAGCAGAACCTGGAAAACCTGAGCACCTCCCCGCTGGGCTTCAAGTTCTTCATGAACGCGAGCAACGGCACGGATACGCTGAAGGTTTGCACCGGCCCGGACCCCGACACCATCGACCCGGCGCTGAACAGTGCTGTGGACGGCGGCACAATGATTGACCACGCTTTTGAAGGCCTGTACACGGTTGCCTACGGCACCACCCCGACTCCGGGCCAGGCGGAGAGCGTTGAGATCAGCGAGGACGGCCTGACCTATACGTTCCATCTGCGCGAGGGCCTGAAATGGTCCGACGGCACCCCGCTGACGGCGCATGACTTCGTTTACAGCTGGCAGCGCGCTGTTGACCCGGCCACGGGCGCCGACTACGCGTATATGTTCGAGTGCATCGCCGGCTACACCGAGGCGATCAACGGTGAGGAGTATGTTGCTCCGGCCGCCGACGCTTCCTCTGCCAGCACCTCCGAGTCTGCTGCGGAGTCTGTTTCCGCCAGCACCTCTGAGAGCGCCAGCACTTCCGCTGCCGCGTAAGCAGCTGCTTTCTTACAACGCCGCATCTTCGGATGCGGCGTTTTTTTGTACCGGCATGCCTGGAGCGCCGGAAGGGCGGGGGCAAGAGTATCCCGCGAAGCGTTAAACTCATTGTATCACATATATTAACTTATAGCAATAATAAATTAGCTTTCAGTTTATTACAAAAGATTAACATTAGCTGTAAGCTAATATCAAAACACGACAACGGGACGGTGCGAGATGGACAATCGGGAGATCGGCACGCGCATCCGGCTTGCACGCCGGGACGCGGGGCTCACGCAGGAAAAGCTGGCGGAGAAGATCGGTGTATCCACGGTGTTTGTAAGCCAATTGGAATCCGGCAGCCGCGCGCCCGGGCTGGAGACGCTGGTAAAGCTCTCGCAGACGCTGCACGTAAGCCTGGACCTGCTGGTGTTGGGCGGCGCGCCCGGCGGAGACGCGGAAGCGTGTCTTGCTGCGTTGGTGCAGGGGCGCTCGCCCCGCCAGCGTATGCTGGCGGTCAGCCTGGTGCGAAGCCTGTTTGCAGAGATGGACCGTTTGGATGCGGAGCCGCCGGAATGCTGACGCATGCGTTTTTCGAAAAAGGCGGGAGAGCGCGGCCAGGGGAGCGGGTAAAACGCTGCGTGGAACGGATCTCCGGCAGGGAAACGGCCCTGTGCGCGGCCCGGCGGACATACGAAAAAACAGCCCGGGGAACAAAATGCTGTTCCGCAGGGCTGTTTTCTTTATACAATATTATTTTCGAGGAAAGCGGGCGGCGTTTTGTCACCGCTTTTGCAGGTCCGTCTGCTCCAGCAGGCGCGCAACATCCGTCAGACCGAGCACGATGGCCCAGGCCAGCCGCTCCATTTCGGGTGTGGGCGGGTCCATGTCCGGCACCATCACAGTGAAGCACCCGGCGGCAGCGCCCGCCCGCACGCCGTTGTAGGAGTCCTCCAGCACCATGCACAGCCCGGGCGGTGTGTCCAGTGCCGCCGCGGCTTTCAGAAAAATCTCCGGCTCCGGCTTGGAATGCGTCACCTGGTCGCCGCCGATGACGGCGGAAAAGTAACCGCGCACGCCGGCGGTCTCCAGATTGTGCAGCACGCGGGCGCTGTCTGTGGAGGAAGCAACGGCCATTTTGCAGTTCCGGGCGCGCAGCGCGTCCAGCAGCTCGAACAGCCCCGGCCGCAGCGGCACGCTGTGCTCCAGCCTTGCTTCCACCTCGCGCCATACCTCTGCGGACATGTCGTCGTAGGGGAACCCGGCGCCGAAGCGTTCCAAAAATGCACGGCGGCCGCTTTCGTAGTTGCGCCCCCGCAGCAGAGAGACATCCTCCGGCGTCATCGTCACGCCGTATTTGCCCGCCACGGCGCGCCACACCTCGTCTCCCAGACGCTCGGTGTCGAACATCAGGCCGTCCATGTCGAACAGGACGGCGCGGATCTGCTGTTCCATTGCTTTCCCAACCTCTCTTCATTCCTGTGCGGCCCGGCCGTTGCCGAACCGCTTTTCATTATACACGAAGCGGTGCGAAAAGCAAACCGCCCGCCGCGGGACGGTGGAGCGGAAATATGCCTTAGCGCGGAAAAAATGGCGGATTTACACATTTTCAGCGGTCTGCCCCTTGTAAAATGGCCGCAGGGCGGCTAAAATAGAGTAAAACCAGCCCCCGCGGTTCTTTTGCGCGCCGGGTGTGGAACTTTGCCGCTGTGCGGTTTTGCGCGCAGCCATCAATGGAAGAGGGAAAAGTATGCTGGACATCAAAGTGACAAAGACCACCGCGCCGAAGGCAAAGCCGGACGAGAAGCATCTGGGCTTCGGCAACCATTACACGGACCATATGTTCATCATGGACTACACCGAGGGCCGTGGCTGGCACTCGCCGCGCATCGAGCCGTACCATTCCCTGGAGCTGGACCCGGCCGCGCTGGTGTTTCATTATGCGCAGGAGTGCTTTGAGGGCATGAAAGCCTACCGTGCTGCGAATGGCCGCGTGCTGCTGTTCCGGCCGGAAAAGAACGCCGCCCGCATGCAGAGCACCCATAGGCGCCTGTGCATTCCGGAAATCCCCGTGGAGGATTTCGTACAGGCTGTCAAGGCGCTCGTCAGCGTGGACAAAGACTGGGTGCCCGGAGAACCGGACACCAGCCTCTATCTGCGCCCGTTCACCATCGCCACCGAGGCGCATTTGGGCGTGAAGCCCAGTGCAAGCTATCAGTTCATCATCATCGCTTCGCCCTCCGGCGCGTATTACGCGGAGGGCATGAATCCGGTGAAGATCTATGTGGAGGACGAGTATGTCCGCGCTACGCCGGGCGGTACGGGCTACATCAAATGCGGCGGCAACTATGCGGCCAGCCTGATCGGCCAGATGAAGGCCCATGACCTGGGCTACAGCCAGGTGCTGTGGCTGGACGGTGTGGAGCGCAAGTACGTGGAGGAAGTGGGCAGCATGAACTGCTTCTTCAAAATCGACGGCGTCATCCGCACCGCGCCCTGCGTGGGCACGGTGCTGCCGGGCATCACGCGCATGAGCTGCATCGAGCTGCTGGAAAAATGGGGCTATAAGGTGGACTGTGAGAGCCGCCTGCCCATCGCGGACGTCATCCGCGCAGGCAAGGAGGGCAAGCTGGAAGAGGTGTTCGGCACGGGCACAGCGGCGGTCATCAGCCCCGTGGGGGAATTGCGCTACGAGGACGAGGTGCTCACCATCAACGGCTTCCAGACAGGCCCTGTCACCCAGCGCCTGTACGACACGCTCACCGGCATCCAGTGGGGCACGCTGCCCGACGATATGGGCTGGACGCAGGAAGTGGAATAACGCGGGAACGGAACAAAACGAACGCGCGGCGGGCCTTTTTGGCCCGCCGCGCGGCTGCTTTACAGGGGAAACCGCGTACGAAGAGCCCCTTTCCTTGCAATACGTTTTTTTTGTGCTATAATACTCATGCGACAGGCGCATTCATAAAATCTTAATACCTTTGGAAAAACTTTAACACCGCGTTTATCTGCGCGGCCGGAGGGAAAAGGGACGGAAATATGCAGATCATTATTGTGGGCGACGGCAAGGTAGGTGTCGCCCTTACGGAACAGCTCTCCAGCGAGGGCCACGATATCACGGTTATCGACTCAAACCCCAAGGTGCTGGAGCAGAGCCTGGAATCCTATGATGTGATGGTGGTGCACGGCAACGGCGCGTCCATCGGCGTGCTGAAAGAGGCGGGTGTGGAAGACGCGCATCTGCTTATTGCCGCCACCAGCCGGGACGAGACGAACCTGCTCACCTGCATCGTGGCAAAAAAGCTGGGCGCAAAGCACACCATTGCCCGGGTGCGCAACCCCGAATATGCCGAGCAGCTGGTGCTGATGCGGGACGAGCTGGGCCTTTCCATGACCATCAATCCGGAGCTTGCGGCCGCGCGGGAGATCCATCACCTGCTGCAGTTCCCCTCATTTCTCAAGCGGGATTCCTTTGCCAAGGGCCGTGTGGAGATCGTAGAGATCCATGTGGGCGAGGATTCCAAGCTGGCGGGCATCCCGCTCAACCGCCTGTATGAGATCGCGCGGGTGCGCGTGCTTGTGTGCGTGGTGGAGCGCGGCGGCACCGTGCATATCCCGGACGGCAGCTTCACGCTGCAGGCGGGGGACAATATCTATGTCACTGCCGATTCTCAGGACCTTGCCCAGCTCATCAAGCATCTTGGCATTGTCAAGCAGAAGGTGCGCAACGCCATCATCGTGGGCGGCAGCCGCATCGCCTATTATCTGGCCATGCGCTGCCTGCACGCGGGGCTGGGCGTCAAGATCATCGAGCAGAACCATGAGCGCTGTGTGGAGCTGGCCGAGCTGCTTCCCAGCGCCGTCATCATCGAAGCCGACGGCTCCCGGCAGGACATTCTGGCTGCAGAGGGCATCAGCTCCACGGACGCGGTCATCACATTGACGAATATGGATGAGGAGAATCTCATCATTTCCATGTATGCCAGCCACATCGGGGTGCCAAAAGTCATCACAAAGGTGAACCGCACCGAATATGTGGAAGCCTTCAAGAGCATGGGCATCGACACGTTCATCAGCCCCAAGGCGCTGTGCAGCACGGACATCGTGCGCTATGTGCGCGCCATGCAGAACACCACGGGCGGCAGCGTTATTACGCTGCACCGCATGGTGGAGGGCAAGGCCGAGGCGCTGGAATTCCGCGCATCCGAGACCACGCGCCACCTGGGCGAGACACTTTTGGACATTCAGCTTAAGCCCGAGATATTGATCGCCTGCATCACCCACAAGGGACGCACCATCATCCCGCGGGGCAGCGACGTGTTCCAGGCCGGGGACACCGTCATCGTCGTCACGACGAGCGGCCAGCCCATCAACGACCTGAATGACATTTTTGCCGACTGAGGGCCGGCATTCCCGGAGGAACGAATGAACAAGAAAATGATCGGCAAGCTGGTTGGCGTGCTCTTTTTCCTGGAGGCGCTTTTCATGCTGCCAGCCATTGCCGTGTGCTTTGTTTACGGCGAGACGGGCGCACCCCTGCGGGGCTTTTTGTGGACGGTGGCGCTGCTGCTGGCGCTGTCCGGCGCGCTGTACGGCGTGTGTGCGAAGGCCACGCGGGAGTTTTACGCCAAAGAGGGCTTCATCATCGTGGCCCTGGGCTGGATCCTGCTCTCGGCCATGGGCGCGCTGCCGTTTTACATCTCGGGCGAGATACCGCATTATGTAGACGCGTTTTTTGAGACGGTGTCCGGTTTTACCACCACAGGCGCGTCTGTTCTGACAGACGTGGAGGCCATGAGCCACGGGCTGCTGTACTGGCGCAGCTTTACACACTGGCTGGGCGGTATGGGCATGCTGGTATTCCTGCTGGCCGTGGTGCCCACGGGAAAGGGAGCGGGTTACAGCATCCATCTGCTGCGGGCCGAAAGCCCCGGCCCCAGCGTGGGTAAAATGGTGCCCCGCATGCGCCAGACGGCCAGCCTGCTGTATAAGATATACATCGTGCTCACCGTCCTGTGCGTATTGTTTCTGCTGGCGGGCGGCATGCCCCTGTTCGACAGCCTGTGCACGGCCTTCGGTACGGCGGGCACGGGCGGCTTCGGCATCAAAAACAACAGCATGGCGGATTACAGCCCGTACCTGCAGAATGTGTGTACGGTGTTCATGGCGCTGTTCGGCGTAAACTTCAGCGTCTATTTTCTGCTTTTGCTGCGGGAGTGGCGCGGGGCGCTGCTGGACGAAGAGCTGCTTTTGTACGGCGGTATCATGCTTACGGCCATGTTTGTCATTGCGGCGGACATCACGCCGCTTTTCTCCGGCTTCGGCGAGGCGTTCCATCATGCGTCCTTCACCGTCAGCAGCGTGATGACGACCACGGGCTTCGCCACCGAAGATTTCAACCTGTGGCCGCAGCTCTCCCGGGCCATCCTGTGCATTCTGATGGTGGTGGGCGCGTCCGCGGGCAGCACGGGCGGCGGCATCAAGGTAGCGCGCCTGCTTCTGCTGTTCAAGAGCCTTGCGGCTGAGGTGCGCCGCATGCTGCGCCCGCGCAGTGTGAATGTGGTGCGCGTGAACGGCCGCGTTGTGAAGGACGAGGTGCTGCGCGGTGTGAACGTCTATATGGCAGCCTACTGCGCCATCGCGGTGGCCAGCTTTCTGGCCGTCTCCGTGGATGATTTTTCTCTGGAAACGAACCTGACGGCCGTGCTGGCATGCTTCAACAACATCGGCCCGGGGCTGGACCTCGTGGGGCCGGCCAGCAACTATTCCCTGTTTTCAACTTTTTCCAAGGTTGTGCTTTCGTTGGATATGCTTCTGGGCAGACTGGAAATATTCCCCATTATTGTGCTGTTCAGCCGCCATACCTGGAACCGCACGCGCTGAAAACCGGATACGGACGCCTCTGGGCGCGCCCGGCACAGGCTGCCGCGGCGCGTCTGTTTGCATTTTTGCACATTTTTTGTTATAGTATTTTTGTTTGCTTCCGGCCGCACGGCGGGAAGGGACCCTATTGATTTCAGGAGAGTGGTTTTTTGGATACCCCCGGCCCTGGTATGTACCTGGCACTGCTGCTTTTGCTGGCGTTCTCGGCGTTCTTCTCGGCAAGCGAGACGGCGCTTTCGTCGGTCAACCGCATCCGCATGAAGAATAAGGCGGATGACGGAGACAAAAAGGCGCAGCGCGTGCTGGGCCTTTCCGATGATTACGACAGGACGCTGTCCGCCATTCTCATCGGCAACAATGTGGTAAACCTTACTGCATCGTCGATCTCCACCGTCATTGCCACGTCGCTGCTGGGACAGCAGGGCGCGGCAGTGGCCACGGCCGTTATCACGGTGCTGGTGCTCGTCTTTGGCGAGATATTGCCCAAGAGCTTCGCCAAGGACCATGCGGAGCGCGTGAGCATGGCCATGGGCGGCCCGCTTTACATCGTCAAAACGCTGCTGGCCCCGCTGGTGTGGGTCTTTGTGCAGATCAAGCGCCTGTTTACAGGCCGGCGCTCCAGTGAGCTGAACGTGCAGCCTAGCGTGACTGAGGAGGAACTCAAAACCATCATCGACACCGTCGGTGAAGAAGGCGTGCTGGACCGCCAGGAAACAGACATCATCCAGTCGGCCATAGAGTTCGACAATACGACGGTGCAGGACATTCTGGTGCCCCGGGTGGATATGGCCGCGGCGGCGCTGGACGCGCCGCCGGAGGAGATCATCCGGCTGTGTGTGGAGGGCGGTTATTCGCGCATCCCGGTGTATGAAGGGACCATTGACAACGTGGTGGGCGTACTGTATGCGAAGGACCTGCTGGCCCGGCTGGCCGCGGGAAAGCCCATCGAGCCCGCGGCGCTCAAACGGGACGTGCTTTTTGTTTACCGCAGCAAGCGCATCAGCGAGCTGCTGGCGGAGTTCCGCCGGGCAAAACAGCACATGGCCGTTGTGACGGATGAACACGGCGGCACGCTGGGGCTCGTGACCATGGAGGATATCCTGGAGGAGCTTGTGGGCGAGATCTGGGACGAGACGGACAAGGACGAAACGCCCATCCGGCAGCTGAGCGAGAACAGCTGGCAGGTGGAGGGCGACGTGAACGTGGAGGACTTTTTCGACGCCATCGGCTTCGTGGACAAAACGTTCGACTGCGACTACAACTCTGTGGGCGGTTGGGCGCTGGCCGAGCTGGAGCATATTCCCAGCGCCGGGGAAAGCTTTGGCTACAAGCAGCTTCATGTGACCATCCGCGCGGTGAAGGACCAGCGCATCGAGAGCCTGCTGGTGACGCGCGGCGAGCACGGCGGCGGGGACGCTCCGCCGGAATAGCTCCCGGGAGCTGAAAAAGGCAGAGAAGTAAAAGAAGCGTCCGGGGAAAAAGCTGGCGGTGGCAAAGCCATGCATCTTTGCGCAGCAAAGTGCAAGCCACGCGGCGAATGCCGCCAAAAAGAGGTGGAGGGCCCCCTTTTCATTTAAAATAACCCCGCGGCGCCCCGCAGGGCTAGTGCCGAGGCGTGTAGAGCGAAGCGGCAGCCGAAGGCCGCCGTGCGCGGCGAACGGGGCCGCAGGCCCTGTTCGCAGGCAGCTTGGCGCAAAAGCGCAGCTTTTTCGACAAGCTGGAACACCGCCGCCCCGCAGCCGAAGCTGCCGGGGCGGCGGTGTTTGTTTTTGCGCGCGGTTCAGCCCGGCGGCACGCATTCCAGCACGCTGCGTGCAATGGCGTCCCCTGCGGCCCAGAGCTGCGGCTCGCTGGTGACGTTTTCGTATTCGGAGGGGTTCACCATAAAGCCCGCCTCCAGCAGAACTGCGGGACACACGGTGCTGCGTGTGACATAATAGTAGCCCCACTGAGCGCCCCGGTCCGGCCGGGAGGTGGCCTGCGTTACATTGTGCACCAGCGCCTGGGCCAGCGCTTTGCCCGCGGGGTAGAAGTAATAGCACTCGGTGCCCGTCTGCAGGTTCGCATCTACGGAAAGGTCGATGGAATTGTGGTGGACGGCGATGAAAAAATCAGGCTGGCCGGCAACAATGGCTCTGTTGCGCTCCTCCAGAGAGAGGAAGGAATCGTCTGTCCGGATGGTCTGCACCGTGGCGCCAAGCTGCTCCAAACGGTATTTTGCGGCCAGCGTCAGAGCCAGATTGACGTCCTTTTCCGCGGGCGCCCCGGCGCCCGCCGCGCCCATTGCGCCGGGGTCATGGTCACCGTGGCCTGCGTCCAGCAGCACGGCCACTCCCGTCAGAGGCTTGCCGAATACATCGCTGCGCACCGGCTGCTTTTTCAGGATGACCTGCGTGGTGCCGTCCGCATATTCCACGGTATGCCCCCAGACGGGCTGGGTAAAGGTAAGCGTGACGCGTGTGCAGCCATCGCCCGGATCCACCGCGGCGCTCTGCACCAAAGCGGAACCGGAAACGGCGAAATCCGCCGCGAAGTCCGCATCGTAAAAATCCATCACCAGCGCGCCGTCCACCATGTTGGTATAGGCCAGCGGCGTGCCGCTGCCTGCAAAGGTGAGCACCTCGCCCGTATCCGTCGCCGCGGCGGCCGCGCCTGTAAATGAGGCGCGGGGCGTTTCCGGCGGCAGCGGCTCTGCATTGTAAGCCAGCACAAAATCCCCGCTGGCAAGCTGATAGGCCCAGGTGCGCTTGCCGCCGCGCAGCGTTTCGGTGCAGGCGGCCACCGTGGCAACTGCGCCCTGGCGTACGGTCTCGCTGATGTTTCCGTCGGACGCGGGGTCATACAGCAGGCTGGCGATCCAGTTTCGGATGCGCACAGGCGTGCCCGGCTCCACTTCTGCAGTGTCGTCGTGGGGGACCTCCGTTGGGCCGCCGCTCCCGCCGCCTGCGGGCGCGGGCCGGTTCACGGTCACAGAGACGCTGGTTCCGCCCTGTGTGAGGGTATACACATTGCTGCCCTCTGCCACGTCCACCAGCACGCCGAAGGTTCCGCCCGGGCCGCGGCTCTCCACGGGTGTGCCGTTCAGCAGCAGCTCCTGCGCCGGGTCTGACGTGCCCATCACAAAGCAGGCTGAGGTGTAGACGGCCGCACCGTCCGCCGGATAGGATACCGCCAGTGTCCCGCCGGGCGTATACTCCAGCAGCGCAGGCCGCGCCGCACTGCCGTCCAGCGCGCTGGCCAGCACGCTGAAGGCCTCCGGCTGCGCCCGGCACCGCGCATAATCGAATACGGCGCCGTGGAAGCCGTCTGTGTCCAGCGAAGCAAGGAACAGGGACGACGGATCGTTGAAGGCGGCCTCGTCCGCGTAGAATACCGCCTGCCGGGAAATACTGTCGAACAGGGCGCTGCCTTCGACATACAGGCCTGCAACGGCATATTTTTTCTGCATGCGCGCCAGCGCTGCCTCCCAATCCGCATTGCCGGAGAGCTCGGGCGTCACAGCGTACACGGCCAGCCCCGCCTGGGACGCCTGCTCACACAGTGCGCGCAGCGGGTCGTATTTGTGAAACAGGCTGTCGTCCGCCGCCGCGCCGGGCCAGGTCTCATAAGCGCGGTCGCGGAAAGCGATGCTGGACAATTCGGCGTCCGCAACGTCCAGAAACAGCGCGTTCAGCCCATGGGCCTGGGCATAGGCCGCCGCGTCTGCGAACAGCGTATCCAGAACCTCCGGCCCGCCGGAGGAGAGCCCGCCCGCAGCCGTTGGATAGCTCCACGAGAGCCGCAGCCCCCGCAGCGTGCCCTGGGGCACCGCCGCACTGGGCATATCCCGGCGCATGGCACGGGGCCACAGCAGCCACATGCCGGTTCCCAGCGCGGCCAGCAGCACCGCAGCCAGAACAAAAAGCACCACGCGGCCCGCACGGCGCCGCCTGCGTTTGAAATGCATCCTTGAAAACCTCCTTCTTTCCGCAGTTCACGGCAAAATAAAACAAAATACTGCCTTTACTATACCATAGCATACCCATTTTGTGTATCCAAATCGTATCCCGTGCAGACAGCCGGAGCCGCGTTTTTTCGCCCTCCTGTGAAAAAACGGCTACCAAACACGCCCCCCATATGTTATGCTATGGGAGTAGATTTGATTTTATGGCACTTTAAAGGAGACGATATTTTGCAGATACCCGATACCGCATTTACCCACGGCGGAAAATTTCACGCCGACGATGTGTTCAGCGCGGCGCTTTTGAAGATATGCAACCCCAACATTGCCATACAGCGCGGCTTTGCGGTGCCTCAAGGCTTTGCAGGGCTGGTATTCGACATTGGGGACGGCCCGTTTGATCATCATGCCAAAAACAGCCCTGTGCGGGAGAACGGTGTGCCCTATGCGGCTTTCGGCCTGCTGTGGCGGGAGCTGGGGCCGCAGCTTATCGGCCCCGTGGACGCGGGCCGCTTTGACGAGAGCTTTGTACAGCCGCTGGATCTGGACGATAATACGGGCTGCGGCAACCAGCTGGCCAATATCATCGCCGCGTACAATCCCCGGTGGGATGGCGAGGACCGTCCGGACGACTGCTTTGCACAGGCCGTGGCGCTGGCGCAGGATATGCTGGCTCACAAGCTGGAGGCCATCCGCAGCGTGCAGCGCGCCGCCGCCGAGGTGAACGAGGCGCTGGGCCGCATGAAGCGGCGCATCGTGCGGCTCTCCCGCTTCGCGCCGTGGAAGCAGCAGCTCATTCCCAGCAAGGCGCGTTTTGTGGTATATCCGTCCCAGCGGGGCGGCTGGGCGGCGCAGGCTGTGCCCGCGTCCTTTGGCTCGCCCGCGCTGAAGGTGCCGTTCCCCGCGCACTGGGCGGGTGCGTCGGAGCAGGAGCTGCCCGGTCTTTCGGGCATCGAGACCCTGCGGTTCTGCCACGCGGGGCGGTTCCTTGTCACTGCGGGCACGGAGGAGGACGCTGTGGCCGCGTGTGAGGCCGCGATGGAGCTGAACGGATAATGGATTGGGTGTACATGCTGGAGTGCGGCGACGGCAGCCTGTACACAGGCTGGACGAACGATCTGGCCAGGCGCCTTGCCGCCCACCAAAGCGGGCGCGGCGCGAAGTATACCAGGGGACGCGCGCCCGTGCGTCTGGTATATGCGGAGCAGTGTACGGACAAAAGCGCCGCTCTGCGGCGGGAAGCCGCTGTCAAGGCACTGCCGCGGGCGCGCAAGCTGGAGCTAGCGCGGCAATGGGAAACGGAGGAAAAAGCAATGGCTGTTGCGATGGATTCACAGGAAGCGCGCAGGCGTATGGAGGAAGGCCGGCTTTATCTGCTGGGGGACGAAGCCATCATGGCCGAACAGATGGACTGTCTGGAGAAGCAGTATGATTACAACGCCACGCGCCCTCACGAGCAGGAAAGGCGCGCCGCCCTGCTGCGGGAAATGTTCGCCCAGATCGGTGAAAACTGTTATATCGAGCCGCCGCTGCACGCCAACTGGGGCGGCCGCCATGTGCATTTCGGCAGCGGGGTGTACGCAAACTTCAACCTGACGCTGGTGGACGACGCCCATATTTATGTGGGCGACTGTGTGATGTTCGGCCCCAATGTCACGGTGGCCACGGCGGGGCATCCCATTGAGCCGGGCCTGCGCCGTCAGGCCATGCAGTACAACGCCGACGTCCGCATCGGCAGCAACGTGTGGGTGGGCGCGGGCGCGGTCATCCTGCCGGGCGTGACCATCGGGGATGACACGGTCATCGGCGCGGGCAGCGTGGTGACGAAGGACATCCCGGCGGGCGTGGTAGCCGTGGGCTGCCCCTGCCGTGTGCTGCGCCCCATCGGCCCGCAGGACAGGGAGACCTACTTCCGGGGCCGGAAGATCGACGTGCCGCTGGAATAGCGGTGCGCGGCATCCGGCACAGAAGGGAAAGCATGTCAAAGTGGAAAAGGAATATCTGATCCGGCAGGCCCCGGCAAAGGCGCTGCTCGCGTTTTCAACGCCTATGATCATCGGCAATCTGTTCCAGCAGCTTTACACGATGACGGATTCTGTTATTGTGGGCCAGGCTGTGGGTGAAAGCGCGTTGGCGGCCGTGGGGGCTTCCTATGCTCTGACGAATGTGTTCATCTCCATCGCCATCGGCGGCGGGGTGGGCGCGTCCGTTCTCACCAGCCAAGCCTTCGGGCGGCGGGACTATCACAGGATGAAGCGCTTTATCTCCACGGCGCTGTTCACATTTCTGGCCGTGAGCCTGCTGCTGGGCGGGTTCGGGCTTGCCTTCAGCGGGCAGATCATGGCATGGCTGCGTACGCCCGCGTCCATTCTGGACGATGCGGCGGTCTATCTCAATATTTATTTTCTGGGCCTGCCCTTTTTGTTTATGTACAATGTGCTCTCAGCCATGTTTAACGCGCTGGGGCGTTCCAAGGTGCCGCTGTACCTGTTGATTTTTTCTTCGGTGCTGAATGTGGGGCTGGACCTGTATCTGGTGCTGACGCTGAGGATGGGCGTGGCGGGCGTCGCATGGGCAACGCTCATTGCCCAGGGAGTATCCGCCGTGGCTGCTTTCCTGTTGTTTGTGCGGGAGCTGCGGGCCTACGATGCCCCGTCGGCCGTGTGCTTCGATGTGCGGGAACTGAAAAACATGGCCCGCGTGGCGCTGCCGTCCGTCTTTCAGCAATCCACGGTGTCCATCGGCATGATGCTGGTGCAGTCCGTGGTGAACAGCTTCGGCGCCGAGACGCTGGCGGGTTATTCCGCGGCCATGCGTATCGAGAGCATCTGCACCGTGCCCATGGCGGCGGTGGGCAACGCGATGTCCTCCTACACCGCGCAGAACATCGGCGCGGGGGAGTACAGCCGTGTGCGCAGGGGATACCGGGCGTGCTATGGCATTCTGGCTGTGTTCGCGCTGGTGATCTTCGCGGCGCTTCAGTGCTTTTCGCAGCAGCTCATTGCGCTGTTCCTCAACGCGGAAAGCTCACGCCTCGCGCTGGAGACCGGAACGTCCTGCATTCGTTTCCTGGGGTGGTTCTATATCCTCATCGGCCTGAAAATGGCCACGGACGGCGTGCTGCGCGGCGCGGGAGACATGGGCGCGTTTACCGCAGCAAATCTTGTCAACCTGACGCTGCGCGTGGTTCTGGCGGCAGTGCTGGCGCCCCGGCTGGGCATCCGGATGGTATGGTACGCGGTGCCTGTGGGCTGGGCGGCCAATTACCTTATCTCGTTTTTGCGTTACCGAACGGGCCGCTGGCGGGAGCGCGGCGCAGGGCTGCTGGCCTGACCGCGGCAGAAAAATCTGCTTGACAGCCGCGAAAACTTGTGTATAATATGGAATATACGCAAAAAACGATGACGAGAAGAGTAAGCTGCGCAGGCTTTTTCAGAGAGTTCCCGGCTGGTGGAAGGGAGCAAAGCGGGCATAGCTGAACATGGCCTCTGAGTTGCGTGCGCGAGCCCTTGGCAAGCGCATGACGGGCGCACCCGTTACAGTGCCGCGCTGTAACCCGTTTCATCCGCGGGCGCAGCGGCTGAGGCTTTTTCCGTGAGGAAAGAGCGAAACAAGGTGGTACCGCGAGCATTTCTGCCCGTCCTTGGAACGTAAGTTCCGGGGACGGGCTTTTTGTTTGCTCCGCCGCAGAGCGGTGCACAGGGGAAAAGAAAAGGAGAATCGGTTTTGATCACGATATCGCATCTGACGAAGATCTTTGAGGGTAAGGGTCCGCGTGTGACGGCGCTGGAGGATGTGAACCTGGAGATCGGAAAAGGAGACATCTACGGCATCATCGGCATGTCGGGCGCGGGAAAATCCACGCTGCTGCGCTGTTTGACGCTGCTGGAGCGCCCCACCTCCGGGCAGATCATGCTCGCCGGGCAGGACATCGCTTCCCTTTCCGGCGCGCAGCTGCGCGCGGCGCGCCGGGGCATGGGCGTGGTGTTCCAGGGTTACAATCTGCTGATGCAGAAGACCGTGGCCGAAAACGTTGCCTTCCCCCTCCGGCTGGAGAAGGGATACGACAAGGCGGCGGTGCAGGCCCGGGTGGCGGAGCTTTTGGCCATTGTCGGCCTGGAGGACCGCGCGGGCGCGTACCCGGCCCAGCTTTCCGGCGGGCAGAAGCAGCGCGTGGCCATCGCCCGCGCGCTGGCCACACAGCCCGAGATGCTGCTGTGTGATGAGCCCACCAGCGCGTTGGACCCGCTTACGACGAAGTCCATGCTGGCCCTGCTGACGGATATCAACAAAAAGCTGGGCGTCACCATCATCATCATCACCCACGAGCTTTCAGTGGTACAGGCCATCTGTTCCCATGTGGCCGTCATCAGTGAGGGGCGTCTGGCAGAGTCCGGCGCGGTGGCGGATGTGTTCGGCAGCCCGCGCAGCGCTGTGACAAAGCTGCTGCTGGGCAGAGAGGAGTAAAGACAATGGCGGAGTTTTTCAACGAATACGGCGCGCTGCTGTGGGAGGGCACGCTGGAAACCTTATATATGACGCTGTTTGCCACGCTGTTTGCATATGTGCTGGGCCTGCCCATGGGCGTACTGCTCACAGTGACGAAGGCGGGCGGGGTGGCCCCCGCGCCGCGCTTCAACGCGGTGTTCGGATGGCTGGTGAACCTTCTGCGCAGCCTGCCGTTCATCATTTTGATGTTTTTCATCATTCCGTTTACGCGGCTGCTGGTGGGTACGTCCATCGGCGCCACGGCAGCGCTGGTGCCGCTCACGCTTTCGGCCGCCCCGTTCATTGCGCGCATGGTGGAGCAGAGCCTGGAGGAAATCGACACAGGCGTCATCGAAGCTGCCCAGTGCATGGGCGCCACCAGGTGGCAGATCGTCACGCGGGTGCTGCTGGTGGAAAGCGTGCCCAGCCTGCTGCGGGGGCTGTCCATCAGCCTTATCACCATTTTGGGCTATACGGCCATCACCGGCAGCGTGGGCGCGGGGGGCCTGGGCAACCTGGCGTTCCGCTTCGGCTATCAGCGGTACCAGAAACCCGTCATGTACGCCACCGTGCTGCTGCTGATCCTGCTGGTGTGCGTCATCCAGATCATTTTTGATCTTGCCGCCCGCAAAGCGGACAAGCGCACGCGCTGAACAGGGCGCCTCCGGCTTCGGCAAACACGCCGTTTGCGGCGGTTTGAGATATATTGGAAAAACAGTTGAGGGAAGGAAGTTTGTTATGAAAAAATTTTTGGCATTGGTATTGGCGCTGGTACTGGCGCTGAGCCTGGCGGCCTGCTCCGGCGGCGCCGGCTATCAGATCGGCATCCCGGCGGACGCCACCAACGGCGGCCGCGCCCTGCTCCTGCTGCAGGACCTGGGCATCCTTACGCTGAAGGAGGGCGTGGGCCTGGAGGCAACCGAACAGGACATCGTTGAAAATCCGCACAATGTCACCATCAAGGCGATGGAGGCGGCAAACCTGCCCGCCAGCCTGCCGGACTTGGATTTCGCCGTCATCAACGGCAACTACGCCTCCGGCGCGGGCATTGGGGATAAGGTGCTCACGACAGAGGACGCGGAATCCGTGGCGGCGCAGACCTACGGCAATGTCGTTGCGGTGAAGGAAGGCCGGGAAAACGACCCCGCCGTGCAGGCTCTGGTGGCCGTGCTGATGAGCGGGGACGTGCAGGCATGGATCGAGGAGAGCTACAACGGCGTTGTGATGCCCATGGGCGCACAGGAGCTGGATATTCCCGAGATCGCGGAGCCTGTGACGCTGAAGGTGGGCGCGTCGCCCAGCCCTCACGCGGAAATCCTGGAGCATGTGAAGCCCCTCCTGGCCGAGCACAATGTGGAGCTGGACATTGTGGAATTTGACGATTACGTCATGCCCAACACCGGTGTGGAAGACGGCTCGCTGGACGCCAACTACTTCCAGCACCAGCCGTATCTGAACGATTTCAATGCCGAGCAGAGTACGCATATCGTCAGCGTGGCCACCGTGCACTACGAGCCGATGGGCATTTATCCGAGCAAGACCGCAAGCCTGGACGTATTCGGCAAATAAGTTCTTTTCGCGCGCACCTTTTGGGTGCGCGCATTTTTTGCGCGAAAGTGCGCGGTGTTTTTCGCAAGCTTCGCAATCAAAAAACACTGCAGACAGCTGTTTGCGCGCTTGCAATTTTTGCGCGCCGGGTGCAAAATAGAGGACATGGGTTTACACGGGCTTTACAATCACCGCCCGCGGCCCGAGGGAAGGAAAGCATGGCCGAAAAAGGCCTGCGGCTGTTTTAAATGAAGCGGACATCCGGCGGTCTCTCCGGGGACGGCGGCGCTGCCCGCGGCGCACAAAAAGGGGAAACTATGGCACAAAAAACATTCGCGCGCCCGCTGATGTTTACGCGGCAGGCGCTTTGGAGGCTGATCCTGCCTTTGGTGCTGGAGCAGCTTTTGCTTGTGACGGTGGGCATGGCCGATACGGTGATGGTCTCCACGGTGGGCGAGGCGGCGGTCTCGGGCATTTCTCTTGTGGACCAGGTGAACGTCCTGCTCATTCAAATATTTGCCGCGCTGGCCACGGGCGGCGCCGTGGTGGCAAGCCAGTATCTGGGCCGGCGGGACAGGGAAAATGCCTGCCGCTCCGCCAAGCAGCTGGTATACGCCACCTTCGGCATGGCGGTTGCCATCGGCGCGCTGGTGCTGGTGCTCAACCGGCACATCCTTCGACTGGTGTTCGGCAATGTGGAGCCGGACGTAATGCAGGCCGCCGAGACATATTTCTGGCTTTCGGCGCTGTCATACCCGATGCTGGCGCTGTACAACGCGGGGGCGGCGCTGTTCCGCAGCATGGGCAACAGCCGCATTTCGCTGTTCGCATCTCTTATCATGAACGTTATCAACATCGGCGGCAACGCGCTGCTCATCTATGGCCTGAACTGGGGCGTGGCGGGCGCGGCCACAGCCACGCTGGCATCCCGCACAGTGGCGGGCCTGATGATGATGCTGTTGCTGCGCAACCGGGACAACCCCATCTTTCTGGAGCGCCTGTTCCACCCGGAATGGAACGGCGGCATCCTCAAAAGCATCCTGCGCGTGGGCGTGCCAAACGGGCTGGAAAACGGCATGTTCCAGATCGGCAAGCTGCTGGTGGCGGGGCTCATCACCACCTTCGGCACGTCGGCTATCGCGGCCAATGCCATCTGCAACAATGTCGGTTCTATGTCCAACATTCCCGGCTCGGCCATCGGCCTGGCGATGATCACTGTGGTGGGCCAGTGCGTGGGCGCAAAAGACTATCAGCAGGCGCGGCATTATACGAAAACCCTTTTGGCGGCGGCCTATGTGAGCATGGGCCTGCTGAATATCGCGCTGTTCCTGCTGGCGCCGTACCTGGTGGGCTTTTACGCCATGCCGCAGACGACCACGGACCTTGCGCTTTCTGTGCTGCAGGTGAACTGCGTTGTGACGGTGCTTATCTGGCCGTCCTCGTTCACACTACCCAACGCGCTGCGCGCGGCGGGCGACGCCAGGTTCACGATGGTGACGAGCATGGTGTCCATGTGGGTGTTCCGCATCGGCATGTCCTATGTGCTGGGCGCGTGGCTGGGCATGGGCTTGTTCGGCGTCTGGACGGCCATGCAGATCGACTGGGCCGTGCGTTCACTGGTGTTCGGCGTGCGTTTTCTGGGCCATAAATGGGAAAAGGCGCGGGTCCTCGAAGGATGAGTGCCCCGCGGCCGGCATTGTGAAAATAAGCTCCCGCCTTACCGTTTTCAAGATGGTAAGGCGGGAGCTTTCTGCTTTTGAGCGGCAGACCGGTGTGCGGGGCCGTTTATACGCCCAGCAGCGCGCGGGCGTTCTGTTCTGTTATACGCAGCACTTCCTCCAAAGGCACCTGCTTGATGTCCGCCACTTTCTGGGCTGTGAAGCGGATCATGCCCGAATGGCATTCTTTTCCCCGGAACGGTTCCGGCGCCATGTAGGGGCAGTCCGTTTCCAGCACGATATTTTCCAGGCTGAGCGCAGCCACCGCCTCCACGGCGCGGCGCGCATTTTTAAATGTAAGCGCTCCTCCGAAGCCCAGCAGCATGCCCTGCCGGGCGATCCACAGCGCGTCGTCGGCGCTGCCGGAAAATGCGTGCAGAATGCCCCTGGGCCGGTACCTTTTCAAAAGCGCGTAGGTTTCGGCATGGGCTTCGCGGTCATGCACAAGAATGGGCAGGCTGTGCTCCTGTGCTGCGGCGAGCTCTGCTTCAAACAGCGCCAGCTGGGCGTCCTCCGGCACGGGCCAATGGTGATCCAGCCCGCATTCTCCAACCGCCACGACCCGGGGATCGCCGTACAACGGTTCAATGGCCGCCAGCTCGGCGCGCCAGTCGCCATGGAATTCATATACCGTGGAGGCGTCGTCCTCGATGAGGCTCTCCGGATGGACGCCGGCAGCGGCCCAGACCCAGGGCCGCGTTTCAGCCAGCGCCAGAGCGGCGCGGCTGGTGGCAAGGTCTACTCCGCATTCCACCACGCCGCATACGCCCTGTGCGGGCAGACTGTCCAGCACTTCGTCCCGGTGCCCGTCGAACCGGCGGCTCGTGTAATGTGCATGGGTATCGAATATCATGGTATCCCTCCGTTCAAAAACGCCCCGGAAGCCTCCGGGGCGCATGTGTATTCTGAAACCCGTTTAAAGTTTCTTTGCGGACTTTCTTTTCAAAGAAAGTTAATGGATGCGCATGCCCGTGGGTACGTCGTCGGGGAAGAACACCACGGACGCACCGCCGTCGGCAGTGTCTGCGGCCATCACCATTCCCTCGGAAACGTATTTGCCGCCCATCATGGGGCGCGGCGCAAGGTTGGCCACGATGCCCACTTTTTTTCCGGCCAGATCCTCCGGCTTGTACCATTTGGCGATGCCGGAAAGGATGGTGCGTTCACGTTCGCCGTCGAACACCGTCAGCTTGAGCAGCTTTTTGCTTTCTTTCATGTTTTCGCAGGCCGTCACCTGGCCCACCAGCATTTCCACACGGCAGAATGTTTCAAAATCCACCTCCGGCTCGTGCCGGATGGGCTCGGCCGCAGGCTCCGGTTTTGCGGGAGCCAGAGCGGGCGCGGCGGCAGCCTTCGCGGCCTCCTGGGCGGCGGCCAGCTCCGCCAGTTCCTTCGCGGCGTCGATGCGGGGGAACAGCGCCTCGCCCTTGTGCACGGTAAACGGCTCGGGCAGGCCGCCGAACCGGCCCAGCGTCTCAAAGCGCATGCTCTCGGCCGTCAGGCCAAGCTGCTGCGCCATTTTGGGCGTGGTGTTGGGCAAAAACGGCGTAAGCAGCACGGCTGCCACACGCAGTACTTCGCACAGGTTGTACAGCACTGCGGCAAGGCGGGGCAGGTTGGCCTCGTCCTTCGCCAGCACCCAGGGCGCCGTTTCGTCAATGTATTTGTTGGCACGCTGGATGACCCTGAAAATCTCCGCCAGCGCGTTCGGCACCTGCAGAACGTCCATGCATGCCGTTACCTTCGCGGGCAGGGCCTCCACCATGGCGGCCAGCTCGTCATCCAGCGGCTCGGCTTTGCGCTGGGCGGGCAGAGTGCCGCCGAAATATTTTTCGATCATCGCCACACTGCGGGAGAGCAGGTTGCCCAAGTCATTGGCGAGGTCGGCGTTGATACGGTTGATAAGCGCCTCATTGGAGAAGATACCGTCGTTGCCGAACGGGATTTCACGCAGGAGGAAATAGCGCAGCGCGTCCACGCCGTAGCGGTCGCACAGGACCACGGGGTCCACCACATTGCCCTTGGATTTGCTCATCTTGCCGCCGTCCAGCAGCACCCAGCCGTGGCCGAACACGCGCTTGGGCAGGGGAAGATCCAGCGCCATCAGCATGGCGGGCCACAGGATGGTGTGGAACCGCAGGATCTCCTTACCCACGATGTGCAGGTCCGCGGGCCAGAATTTGTCGTAATCGTGATATGTTTCATTGCCGTAGCCCAGAGCCGTGATGTAGTTGGAAAGCGCGTCCACCCAGACGTACATGGTGTGCTTGGGGTCGAACGGGACGGGAATGCCCCACTTCACGCTGGTGCGGGAAACGCAGGTGTCCTGCAGGCCCTGGTTGATGAAAGCGATCATCTCGTTTTTGCGCGTTTCAGGCTGAATGAAATCCGGATGCTCTTCATACAGCTTCAGCAGGCGGTCCGCATATTTCCCGGTTTTGAAGAAATAGGCTTCTTCCTCGGCCTCGTACACGGGGCCGCCGCAGTCCGGGCATTTGCCGTCCACAAGCTGGCTGTCTGTCCAGAAGCTTTCGCAAGGCTTGCAGTAATGCCCTTTGTAAACGCCTTTGTAGATATCGCCCTGCTCGTAAAGCCGGGTGAAAATTTTTTGGCAGCTCTCCACATGGTAATCGTCGGTGGTGCGGATGAATCGGTCGTTGGAAATGTCCATCAGTTTCCACAGCTCTTTGATGCCGGCGACGATCTCATCCACATATTCCTTCGGCGTCACACCTTTGGCCGCGGCCTTGTCCTCAATTTTCTGCCCGTGCTCATCGGTGCCCGTCAGATACATCACATCATAGCCCTGCATGCGCTTATACCGCGCGATGGCGTCGCAGATGACGGTGGTGTAGCTGTGGCCGATGTGCAGCTTGTCGCTGGGGTAGTAGATCGGTGTGGTGATGTAGAAGGTCTTTTTATTTTCCATAGGTACCAGTCCCTTTCGGGGCGCGCGAATGAAACGCGCCCTTTTTATTTTGGGCCGCGCGGGCGGCCGGAAAACGGAAGATGCCGCGGCGCTTAACCGCCCGGCATTTCGGCGGCGCAGGCGTCCGCCGTATTTCGCCTTTTGCGGGAGACACGGGCCGCCAGCGCCCGAGGCCGCATACCGGCCGCGCGCCTGCCTGCCCGGCCGCGTGCGGCAAAATATGCGCCCAGCCTGCGAGCAGCATCCGGACAGCGCCGCCCACGACAGCCAGCGTGCAGGGCGGTGGAGCCCGGCGGCCTGCGGCATGCCGGAAAACAGCGGCAAAATGAACGCTGGCCCCGCCGCCGCGCGTACCAGAAGCCGGGCGCTTCGGGCCAGAAACTTTTTGCTTTCGCTTCCGCGTTATTTCTCATCCACAAAGAAGCGCTTGTACCAAACCAGAAACGTAAATACCGTCCAGATCTTGCGCTGGTTGTTGGCGCGCTCGTGGAAATGGTCGTCCAGCAGCTTCATCAGCGCGTCCGGCTTGAAGAATACGGCTGCGTAATCGCTGGTGAAATATTCCTTCACGATGTTGTAGTATTTTTCCTCCCGCAGCCAGTAGCGGATGGGCACCGGGAAGCCCTTTTTCGGGCGGTTTGCCCACTCGTCCGGCAGCGTTTTATTGGCCGCGTGGCGCATCACGATCTTCGTGTCCGTGCCCTGGATGCGGTAATCCACGGGTACCGTTTCGGCGAATTCCAGCACCTTTTTGTCCAGGAACGGCACGCGCAGCTCCAGGCTGTGGGCCATGCACATTTTGTCCGCTTTCAGCAGAATGTCCCCGGGCAGCCACATGTTCATGTCCAGATACTGCTTCTTCGTCACTTCATCCTGTCCTTTGACACGGGCGTAGAACGGCGCGGCCAGCTCATGAGCCAGCGGCCCGTTGTCGTAAGCGGGCTGCAGCACGGCGCTGGCCTCGTCCTCCGGGAATACAAGCGCCTGGCCGAAGAAGTAGTCCTCGGGGCGCTCGGAGCATTTGAGCAGGAAGTTTTTGCCCTTGAAATAAGGCAGCTTTTTGGCGGCAGCCGCCGCCGCGCGGCGCACGCCAAGCGGCAGACGCTTGAATTTTTCCATGGCAGGCGTGTCGGCATACCACTCGTACCCGGCGAAGATCTCATCCGCGCCTTCGCCCGAGAGAACCACCGTCACTTCCTCCCGGGCCAGCTGCGCCAGGAAATACAGCGGCACGCTGGACGGGTTCGACTGCGGCTCGTCCATGTGGTACTGGATGTCCGGGAAAGCGTCGAAGCATTCGTCCGCCGTGATGAGCTTGCGGCGGTTGCGGATGCCAAGCTTGTCCGAAAGCTCGGCCGCGTAGTTCGTCTCGTTGAATTTGTTGTAATCAAAGCCCACGCTGAACGTGGTGTCCGGCATCAGTACAGCGGCAATGTAGCTGGAATCCACGCCGCCGGAGAGGAAAGAACCGACCTTTACGTCCGCAATGCGGTGGGCGGCCACGGATTCGTGCACCACTTCGTCCAGCTTGTCCGCGCAGACTTCAAAGTTCTGCGGCTGCGGGTCGAATTCGCAGTCCCAGAAGCGGCGCACGTCCATCTTGCCGTTCTCATACACAAAATAGTGGGCCGCGGGCAGCTTGTACACGCCTTTGAAGAAGGTTTCCTCTGTGGCGGAATACTGCAGCGTCAGATAGGGGCGCAGCGCATTCTCGTTGACGGCCTTGACGAACTTGGGATGCTCGAGAAAGGCCTTGATCTCGCTGCCGAACACCAGCCCCGAGCCGTCCGGGACGGGGTAATAGTAAAACGGCTTGATGCCGAAAATGTCCCGCGCGCCGAACATACGCTTGTTTTTGGCGTCCCACAGCACGAACGCAAACATGCCGCGCAGGCGATAGATCAGCTCCGTGCCGTATTCCTCGTAGCCGTGGATGAGCACCTCGGTGTCGGCGCCGCAGTGAAACGTGTGGCCTTTGGCCTCAAGCTCCCGCCTCAACTCCATAAAATTGTAGATCTCGCCGTTGAATACAACGACCACGCTTTTGTCCTCGTTGGCCATGGGCTGTGCGCCTGCGTCGGACAGGTCCAGGATGGACAGGCGCCGGAACCCCAGCGCGATGCCGTCGTCTGTGTACATGCCGCCCATGTCCGGGCCGCGGTGGACGATACGGTCCATCATTTTCTGCAAGATTGCCTCTTTGTTATCAAGATTGCCGGAAAAGCCGATAAATCCACACATTCAGGTGTTACCTCCTGTTTGCCGCGGAGCAGGGCCGCGGTGCAAATAATGGCGGCGTTGGCCGCGCTTCAGTCGAAGCCGATGGGCGTTTTGCCGAACGCGAGGATCGCGTTTCTGGCAAGCACCTCCATGGAGTCCAGATAAAAAACGCCCAGCCCCTCGTCGCGTTTGATGAGCGAAAGCTCGGTGCAGCCCAGGATGGCGCGGTCGCACCCTTGCGCGCGCAGTGAGGCCGCGGCCCGCTCAAATGCGGCCATGTCCGCGGGCCGGCCCTGCTTGATATCTCCGTAAATAACGTCCATCACGGCAGCCTGCGCGGCATCGTCCGGCACGGCGCAGGGCAGGCCGTGCTTTTCGCACATGCGCTGGTAGGTGCGGGTGCGCACCGTGCCTGTGGTGGCCAGGATGCCCACACGGGCGCTGCCGCCCGCCTTCGCGGCCAGCACAGTCTCCTCCACCATGTTCAGGATGGGGATGGGGATGGTCTCGTTGAGCCTGTCGTAAAAATAGTGGGCGGTGTTGCAGGGGATGGCGATGACATCCGCGCCGAACGTGACAAGCCGCGCCGCGTCCGCGGCCATGATGTCGAAGGGGTTCTCCGCGCTTTGGCCCAGAATATAGCTGGTGCGGTCCGGCGTGGTGGCGCGGCTGTTGATGATGACGTCGATGTGGTCCTGGTCGCGCGCGGCCTGGGTATGGCGCGTGAGCATCTCGTAAAAATAAACAGTGGCCATAGGGCCAAGCCCGCCGAGGATGCCCAACACCTTGGGCAATGCCTGTTCCATACAGGAGCCTCCTTTCCCATGCGGTGCGCCCGGAGCGCAGCTCTATTTGTAATAGGTCTTGAATTTCTTGAAATAGCGCTGCATGTGCACCAGATAATAGGCGAAGCGTCTGGGATTCCAGCGCAGGTCGTACCCGCAGCCAAAGCTGGTGGTCTCCCGGCCCTCGCGCACAAGGCGGCGGGCCTTTTCCACAAAGGCGGGGTCTTTGACGTATTTGTACACCACGGCACGGGGCACGCTGTGCCAGAAGGTCTCTTTTTCATTCATCACACAGGGGCCGAGGTCGCTGCCAAGCACGCGGTCTTCTACCACATAGCGGGCGATGTTGAGCCCCGCACCCGTCACGTAATAATTGCTGCGGCCCTGCCGGAGATTGATCTCAAACACGCGGTAGCTGCCGTCCCGGCTGTCGTATTTAATGTCAAAATTGGCAAAACCCGTGTAACCGACGTGCTCCAGGAACGCTTTCAGTTTTGTCATCAGCGGCTCATTGTATTCGGTGATGATGGCCGCGTGATTGCCCAGCGCCTTGGGCGTGTGCTCCTCCAGGCCCACATGGCCCAGGCACATCATCTTCACGCTGTTGTTTTTATCGCAGTAGGCTGTCAGCACATGCATGAAGCTGTCGTCGCCGGGAATTCTGTCCTGCAAAATGACAATGTCCGGGTAGCCCGCGCCGTAGATTTGCGCGAGAATGGCCGAGGCCTCCTCCGGCGTGGCGGCGGTATACACTTTCTTCATGCCGTCGAAGGGGTGCTTCCAGTACAAAATGCTGCTGGAGGGCTTTACGATTACAGGGTACGCGAAGCCCAGCGCTTCGGGCGACAGGGCGGCGGCGTCCATGGGGCCTTCGGCGCAGAAGGTTTTGGGGTAGGGGATGTCGTACTTGTCGCACAGAGCGTAAAAATCCGCCTTGGAAACCAGCTTGTCCCGCAGCTCCGGCGTGATGTAAGGCGCGATGCAGTTCGCGGGCAGCTTGTCCCGGACGTCCATGAGCAGGCTGGCGTAATCGTCGGTACAACCCATGACGATGAGCGTTTTGTCCGCGTGTGCGGCGGCGAAATCCGTTACCGTGCGCAGCAGTGTGTCCGCGCTGTCGATGTCCGGCACGGCGGTGAAGCGGACCAGGCGGGAATACATGGTATCGCCCATGGCCCAGCGGCCAAAGGCGTAAGAACGCACGCCGTAGGCCTCATGGAAAGCGCGCGCCAGCGTGTAGCAGTTCATATCCGCGCCGATGAGCACGGGCAGGATGGTTTCGGAAACAGGCATCAAAAGGCTCCTTTGAACCCGGTGACCCGGGCAGATATATACTACTTTATTATATGCACAAACGGGGGCTTGTCAAGGCGAAGGAGCAGGGCGCGGGCGCCTGTGGCGTCCGTGCCGGCAGGCGTTTATAAAGCAGTATCGCCCGTTTGCGCCGCCTCATTTGCTTTTTCGGCTGAAATGAGGTAAAATATCAATACTTATTGCTTTGTCTCTGTCCGAGGGCCGGGCGGAAGACAGGCCGACGAGGTGCCGTATGATCAAACTTTCTCCTTCGATCCTGGCCGCGGACTTTGCGGAGCTGGGCCGCAGCTGTGAGGCCGTGATGGCCGCGGGTGCGGATATGCTGCATGTGGACGTGATGGACGGCGCGTTCGTGCCGAACATCAGCCTGGGCGTGCCGGTTCTGGCTGCTTTGGCAAAGCGCGTGCCGGCCTTTTACGATGTGCATCTGATGATCCGGCGCCCGCTGCAATATATAAAGCCGTTCTGCGCCGCCGGGGCGAACCTGTTGACGTTCCACATAGAGGCCGAAAGCCCTGTGGAACAGACCATCCAGGCCATCCACGACGAGGGCTGCAGGGCCGCGCTGTGCATCAAGCCGGCCACGCCGCCCGAGGCGGTGTTTCCTTATCTGGACGCGCTGGAGATGGTGTTGGTGATGAGCGTGGAGCCGGGCTTCGGCGGGCAGAAGTTCATGCCCGCGGCGGTGGAAAAGATCGCGGCCATCCGCGCCGAGGCGCAGCGCCGTGGACTTTCGACGGACATCGAGGTGGACGGCGGCATTGACGCAGCCACCGCGCCGCTGTGTGCGGCTGCCGGGGCGAATGTGCTTGTGGCGGGCAGTGCCGTGTTCGGCGCAAAGGATCCCGCCGCCGCAATGTCGGCCATCCGCGCCGCGTGCGTATAGGCGGAAGCCTGGCTTTGTGCGGGCCGGCCCGGAAAGCCGGACGCCCGGAAGGAGCCTGCGTGCGGCCCGCCGGCGGCTCCGTGTAACCCAAAACGAAAAGAGGCGACTTTTATGAGCCCTGAGACTGCGCTGCCCCTGCAGCCCCCCAGCGCCTATGAGGCGAACCGGGACATCGTGTTTATGACGCTGCCGCTGCTGGCACTGTCGACCTATTTTTACGGCGCGCGCCCTGCGGTGCTGTGCCTGACGGCGGCTTTCATGGCCATGCTGTGCGACCATCTGGTGGCCTGGCTGCGCCACCGTCCCTGCGACAAAACGGAAAACAGCAGCATCCCCTCTGCGCTGGTGCTGGTCCTGCTGCTGCCCGCCACCGTGCATTACTATGTGGTCGTCGTCAGTGTGGCGGTGGCCATCCTGCTGGGCAAGCACGCTTTCGGTGGGTACGGCCATTACCCGTTCAACCCCGCGGCCTTCGGCTATGCCGTCGCCGCCGTCAGCTGGCCGGGCGAGGTGTTTTTGTATCCCGTGCCGTTCACCACGATGAGCGTGCTGGACACCGGCAGCGCCACCGTGATGGAGAGCGTTTCCCACACGCTGCGCGCCGGCGGCGTGCCCAACGTGGATACGTTCGACCTCATCCTCGGCAATTATGCGGGGCCCATCGGCGCCACTTCGGTGCTCATCCTCGTGGCGTGCGCCATGTACCTGTGGATGCGCCGGGACATCACGCTGGGCATCCCTTTCGGTTTTCTGCTCTCCTGCGCGCTGGTGGCGTTTTTTTACCCGCGTGTGAACACGCTGGGGCTGGAGCTGCCCTGGCAGTATCTGGACATCCGCCTGCTCTCGCTCAAATACGAGATGCTCTCCGGCGCGCTTATTTTTGCGGCTGTGTTTCTGGTGAACGAGCCGGTGACGCGCCCGAAAAATACCCGCGCGCATTTTGTGTACGGCATGATCCTGGGCTTTATGACAATGATGTTCCGTTATTTCGGCTCGTATGACACGGGCGTGTGCTTTGCGGTGCTGGCGGTGAATGCACTGGCCGGCTACCTGGACCGCCTGTTCTCCCAGAAGATCTTCCGCAGGGAGGTGCGCTCATGAGCGAATTTATCGGCGAGACCCCGCGTCCCCACCGCGCGGATGTGGAAAAGCGCGCCCGGCGCGACCGTGTGTTTCTCAACAACCCGGTCATTATGCAGGGGCTTGGGCTCGCGCCGCTCATCGTGGCGGCTACCACGCTGAAAAACGGTGTGATGCTTTCGGTGGCGGTACTGCTGCTGCTCACACCTACGCGCGTTCTGGCGGCGCTGCTCAGCCGCTTTGCGTATTTCCGGTTCCGCGGGCTCACCTATGCGCTCACAGCCGCGGCCGTGTTCGTAGGCGTGCGGTATGTGATGGGCCTGCTGTACCCGGTGTCGGACCTGGCGCTGCTGGGCCTGTACCTGCCTTTGCTGGTGGCGGACCCCATCGTACTCAAACGGTATGAAAGGCCGCAGCGCGAGCGTGTGCGCACGGCGCTGCGCAAGGGCATCATCACCTCGCTGGGCTATATCCTGATGCTGCTGCTGATTTCCGGCCTGCGGGAATTTTTGGGCGCGGGCGCGCTGATGGGGACGCAGGTAATGAAAAATGCGCTGTTCCCCATGGCGCAGCTGCCCAGCGGCGGTTTTATCTTGCTGGCCCTGGTCATGTGCGTGTGGCGCGCCGCAGCTGCCAGCGTAAAACAACAAATGAGTCTGGGGGCGGAGCATCTATGATCGAAGTGCTGAAGGCCCTGAGCGTATTTTTTGCCTACGCGGTGATGGCGGTGTTTGCCCAGAACGCGGTGTTTACCCGCGCGTTGGGCGTATCCCGCCTTGTCAAGCTGGTGGACGACACCACTGTGGACTCCCTGACGTTCGGCGCGCTGCTGTGTGCTGTCCAGCTCATCAGCGCACCGCTTGGATACTTTGTCAACCTCTGGCTGGCTCAGTATCCATACCGCATGTATATCCGCCCGCTGGTGATGGTGCTGTGCAGCACGGTTGCGTTTTTTATCGTACTGCTGGTCGTGGTGGTGTTTTTTCGCCTGCACGGCGCGCGGGAGATTGTGGCGGTGCTGCCCATGGCCACATTCAATACCTGTATTCTGGGCACGCTGTTCATCAGCACCATCCAGAGCTTCAGCCTGGTGCAGACCATGGGCTTTGCACTGGGCAGCGGCGTGGGATATGTGCTGGCGGTGCAGGTGGTGACGGAGGGGCAGCGCAAGCTGCAGAGCGACGCGGTGCCGGCCACGTTCCGCGGGCTGCCCATCACGCTGCTGTATATCGGCATCCTGGCTCTGGCCATTTACGGCTTTACCGGCCATATGCTGGCATTTTGACCGCGGCTCCGGCTGCCTGCCGGGGAATGCTGCCGGGGGCCTGTGCGGCTTCTCCGGGCGCGTCCCTGCGGCGGGAGGCCGGGGCTTTTTCCATGAGCGGCCCGCGCGCCGGCACAGCGGGCACGGCGGCGCGGCAGCGCCGCGGGAACGAACAGAAAAAGGGGGTCTGCGTTTATGATCCTGCGCAGCCTTTCCGCGCCCGACGCGGAAAAATTTTATACTCTGATGTGTACGGCGGCGGGCCGCGAGCTGCCCAGAGAGGCGTTCGCGCAGGCGCTGGCCCAAGCGCTGGAGCAGACTGGGCGGCGCATCGTGCTGGCCTTTGAGGGACCGGAGGCGGTGGGCTTTGCCGACACCGAAGTGCGTTTCCCTTTTTCGGAATGCGCGCCTGTGGGCGTCATCCATGAGTTTTATGTGCGGGAGGATGCGCGCGGCCGCAATGTGGGCAGCGCCATGCTGGTCTCGCTTACCACGCAGTTCAAGGCAGCGGGCTGTGTTTCCGTGCAGGCGTCCTGCGCCCGCGTCAACCTGAAAAGCCAGGAATTTTTGGAAAAGCGGGGCTTTGTAAAAACACGCCACGCCTTTTCCCGTCCGCTTCAGGGATAGGCGCCGCTGCTTTTTGCGAACACAGAAATGTGTATCAAGCCCGAAAGAAAAGGAGGCGTGCCGAATGCTGGAGGTGCGCGCTGCCCGCCACGGGGACGCTCCCGCGCTGGATGCGCTGGGCGCCGCGCCGGAGGCGGGTGTTTTTGTATTGGAAAAGAATGGGGCCGTCATCGGTGCGCTGACACTTCGGGCAGGGGAAATTTTCGGCTGCGCGGTCGCGCCGGAATGGCGCGGACGGGGCTATGGAACCTTCCTGCTGCGCCGGGCGCTGCGCGCCGCCGGGCCGGGGCCGGTTTGTACTCAAACGCCGCCGGGCAATGCCGCGATGGAGGCGCTGCTGCGCCGGTGCGGGTTTCGCCCACAGGAGCAGGCATTGCCCGCCGCAGGGGAAGAGCCCGCCCGCGCGCGGGAAGCCGGCGCTGCTGCCGGCCCTTTGAGCCTCCCCCCAAAATGGGTGCGGGGCGCGCCGGACGGCGACGGCGAAAACGCGCTGGCCGTGGCCCACGCCTTTCTGCGGACACATGTGCGGCCCGGCGCTTTCGCGCTGGACGCGACGGCGGGCAACGGCCATGACACACTGTTCCTGTGCCGTCTGGTGGGCGCTGCGGGACGTGTGCTGGCCTTTGACGTCCAGCCGCAGGCAGTGGAGAACACCAACGCCCGCCTGCGGGAGAACGGCTGCGGACAGGTAGGCCGCGCGGTGCTGGACAGCCACGCGAACCTGGCTGCCTATGCGGCTCCGGGCAGTGTGGACGCGGCGGTATTCAACCTGGGCTATCTGCCCGGCGGCGACCACGGAGTGTTCACCACGCCGGGCGTGAGCGTGCCGGCCATGCGCACGGCGCTGGAACTGCTGCGGCCGGGCGGTGTGATGACGGTATGCGTCTATTACGGCGGGCCGCAGGGCATGGCGGAAAAGGATGCGGTGCTGGCGTTTCTCACGGGTCTGCCGCCGGAAGGATACCGCGTGTCTGTGCGCGATTTTTCCGGCCGGCCGGGCTGTCCGCCCATCCCCGTTTGCATCGAAAAGCGGGCCTGGTGAACGGGCGGCGCGTTCCGTGTGACGCCGCGGCCTTTTTGTGCCGCGCGCCCATGGTTTCACCTTTTTTTCACACCCGTATGATAGTTCTTTCACACCCATGGCCTATACTGAAAGCAACATCAGGAAAGAAGGAGGATGTTGACTTATGAACAACAATTGGGAATTCGACTATTCCGAACTTTACAATAATAACAACCCCGGCAGAAATGCGCAGAACACGGCTGCACCGGAGGCGGAATCGCCCTTGCAGGGCGCGCCCGGCCCCGCCGGAATGCCCGGAATGGGTGTGGGCGGCGCGCCGGTGCCGCCCCATGCGGCACAGAAAAAACGCGGCTGGGGCAAGCGCGTCGCCGCGGGAGCGGCCGCCGTGGTGTTCTGCGGCGCCGTGGGCTTCGGCGGCGGATATCTGGGCTACACCTTCGCCAAGGGCGGCTCCACAGGCCCCGTCATTTATCAGGCGCCCGCGGCCTCGTCCGGCACAGGCAGCGCCGCGGGCGGCACGGCCAACACAGCCGACGCGCTTTCCGTCACAGAAATCGCCAGCAAGGTAGGGCCCAGCGTGGTGGAGGTGACCACCGAGGCCGTTACCACCAACGCGTTCTTTGGTCAGTACGTCCAGAGCGGTGCGGGCAGCGGCGTCATCATCACCGAGGACGGCTACATCATCACGAACAACCATGTGGTGAGCGGCGCCAGCCAGGTGACGGTGCGCACGAGCGACGGCACCGAGTATCCCGCTACGGTCGTGGGCGCGGATTCCAAAACGGATATTGCCGTGCTGAAGATTGAAGCCACGGGCCTTACACCGGCGGTCGTAGGCGATTCCGACAGTCTGCAGGTAGGCGAATTCACTCTGGCAGTGGGCAACCCGTTGGGTGAGTTGGGCGGAACCGTGACGGACGGCATCATCTCCGCGCTGGACCGTGAGGTGACCGTGGAGAATCAGACCATGAACCTGCTGCAGACGAACGCGGCTGTCAGCCCCGGCAATTCCGGCGGCGGCCTGTTCAACGAGCGCGGCGAGTTGATCGGCATCGTCAACGCCAAGTCCAGCGGCCAGAATGCCGAAGGGCTGGGCTTCGCGATCCCTGTCAACACGGCCATTCAGGTGGCCGAGGAGCTTATCAACAACGGATATGTTACCGGCCGCCCGGCCATGGGCGTCACGGTGCTGAGCATCAACGACGCGCAGACAGCGTTCCAGTACGGTGTAAACCAGGCGGGCGTGTATGTGCAGAGCGTCAATGAGGGCGGAGCGGCCGACAAGGCCGGCCTGCAGCCCGGCGACCGCTTTGTGAGCATCGACGGCACGGCTGTCAATTCCACCAGCGATATCACGGGCATCATCGGCGAACACGCGGTGGGCGATACCATCGAGGTGCAGGTGGTGCGCGGTACGCAGATCGTTACAGCGAACGTCACGCTGGAGGAATCCACGCCGCAGGCAAGCAGCACCCAGCGTACGGAGGGCTGATGCCCGGCGCAGACCGAACCGAAAACGCGCCCCGGCACGGGCGCGCGGAGGAGCAGCATGCTTCCCCGCGCAGCCCCGCCGGGGCGTTTTGCCGTATTTTAAGTCAAAGCGGTAAAAATTTCATAGAATGTTTGACCTTTTGACGAAAATGCGGTACTATCAGAATGGATAGAAATTTGCCGGAGGTGGCCCGATGCTCCAGAAGATCGCCATAAAAATGCTGGGAGACTTTTCCGTCGTTGCCGACGGGCGCTGCGTGGTGGATGCCACAGCCAAGCTGACGAAGCCGTGGCAGTTGTTCTGTTACCTTGCGCTCAACCGGGAGCATGTCACTCCGTCCTCGGTGCTGCTGCAGGAGCTGTGGGGCGGCGAGGAGCTGGCGGACCCGGCCAACGTGCTGAAAAATACCGTTTATGCGCTGCGGCGGGAGCTGGCCGGGCCGGTCAAGCCCGCTGAAAGCCCCATCCTGTTCCGTGCGGGCGGTTATTGCCTGAACGGGCATATCAAGTGGAGCGTCGATACCGAGCGCTTTGAACAGCTGTGCGAAAAGGCCGAGCGCTGCACCGGCGGCAGCGAAGCAAAAATGGCAGCCTGGCGCAAAGCGGAGGGAGCGTTCCGGGGAGAACTGCTGCCCCAGCTGGCCGGTGAGGTGTGGGTGATGCGCGCGGCACGGGGCTTTACGCGCCGGTATCTTGCCAGCGCCCGCGCCCTGTGCGCCTGCCTTGCCGGGGAGAACGCCTACGGCGAGCTGCTGGACGTTGCCTCCCGCGCATCTGTGACGGACCCGCTGGACGAGGATATCGCGCTGTGGACGTTCCGTGCGCTGGACGCGCTGCACATGCAGCGGGCCATTGTGATCGCCTACAACAAGACGGCGCGCTATTTTGAAGAGGAGATGGGACGCCCGCTGTGCGCGGAAATCGGCTCCATTTACGCCGCGGCAGCCGAGGCTGTGAATAAGACCGAGCAGGATTTTGCGGCCATTCGGGACGAGCTGTCCGACGCGCTGCGCAGCCAGCGCAGCGACCGCGGTGCGTTTTACTGCAACTATGAGGTGTTCAAGCGCATGTACGCCATCGTGGCCCGTACCGCGCAGCGCGCGCGGCAGGTGGTGGCGCTGATGCTCATCACCGTTCAGGGGCCGGACGGCGGCCGTGCACCCGAGGGGGAAGCGCTGGCCGAGGCGATGGACGATTTGAAACTGGCGATCGCCGGCACGCTGCGCAAAAGCGACACCTTTACAAAATACAGCCGCAGCCAGTATGCGCTGCTGCTGCCCATGGAAAGCGCGGACGACATGGCTGTCGTGGAGCGCCGCCTTTCCGCCGCGTACGAAAGCGCGCGCACCCAGGCCGCCGCATTTCTGGAATTCCGCGGAACGGTCTTGGAGGAACTGTACGGCTGAACGTCGGTTCAAGAACAGGTCCCGCGTGACGCGTCCGCCCGTGGCTTGACCCAAATGCCACTGCATGTACCTCTGGTGCAGGAAGGTATCGGCTTTGCCCCCGACGGCTTGGCGCCAGGTGTATTCAAAACCCCGGCGATCCTTTTTGGATTGCCGGGGTTTTTTCGCGCACCGGGCATCCAAAATTGCCGGGGCATGTCCCTGGCGGCGAAGATTTGCCGCCGTCGCTTCGCGGCCGGACGGCTTATCCAAAGCCCATGGCGGATACCTTGAGAGATGTTTTCCTGCACGAAGGCACCTTTTCATACGCGGCATTTTTTAGTATAATAAAAGGGTTGCCAAAAGGAAAGGAACAGAGCTATGAACATCGAACTCATCAAGGCCATCCTCCACGTGCTGGACCCGGCCGTGGACGCGCCCATTTTATCCGAGGCCATCCTGCCGCCCTCCGAGGACGCGCTGCAATATCTGGCCGGCCACGCAGCCAAGTGCTTTGCCAGCGACGAGGCCAAGGCCTGCACGCTGGCGGACGATTCGGCCTTCCTGCCGCTCTTATGGAACATCGAGGATGATTTTGAAAAAAAGACGGCTGTCATTGCCGGAGACTGGTTCCGTGTGATGCAGGAAAATCCGGCCATCCCCGCGGGAGACGCGGCGTTTCTTCTGCTGGAGATCGACGGTGCGGAATATCTGGCCGCGCTGAAGCTGAATTACAAGCCCGGGTGGCTGCATTACTGCCGTATGGACGGCGGGCCCGCCGTCAATGAGGTAGTGCGCCAGGGCACGGTGCTGCCGGGCACGTCCGGTAAGGCGGACGAGGCGTTTTTTGTGGACCTGCGCACCAACGCCGTGCGCCTGCTGGAAAAAAAGTACGAGATAGACGGCCGCAAACAAACGTACCTGGGCAGCCGAATCCTGGGCTGTCGGGCAGGGCTGTCCCCGCGGGAGAAGCTTTCGGCCATCCAGGCGGTTGCGGGTGAGGTAAACCAGCAGTTCTACGGGAACACCGGCGTGGATGAGCCGGAGCTCGCCATGGCTGTGTGCGAGGAATTTTATGCGGCCCGCGCGGAGGAAAAATCCAGGGCGGGCAAGCCGGACCCCGTTCCCGTGCAGGCGATCTGCGACAAGCTGTACGGCGATATGCCCCACGCGCGGGAGGCTTTCACCAAGGCTCTGGCCGAGCATGATATCACGCTGGACGAGCCGCTGCCCCTTTCGGCCCCGGCGGTGCGCCGTATGGAAAAACAGAGCCTGCGCAGCGCGGGCGGCGTTGAGATCAAGGTACCGGTGAATGTGTACCGGGACGAGAGCGCCCTGGAGTTCATCCGCAACCCGGACGGCTCCATGTCGCTGCTCATCAAAAACATCATCGTGTGACCTCTTTGGCACGAGCGCCGCAAAAATGCGGCTTTTTTGGTCGTCCGCCTTGTTTTTTTGCGCGGAATATCATACAATAAATTGTATTTTCAACATGGATATCGGGTTTGGAGGATTTTTGTGGAAAACTTTATCGAACAGATCGATAAGCGCCGCACGTTCGCGATCATTTCGCACCCGGACGCGGGCAAGACGACGCTGACGGAAAAGCTGCTTTTGTACGGCGGCGCCATCCAGCAGGCGGGCATCGTGAAAGGCAAAAAGGGCGCGCGCGCCGCTGTGTCGGATTGGATGGAGATCGAAAAGCAGCGCGGCATCTCGGTGACCAGCTCTGTTCTGCAGTTCCGCTACAACGGTTATTGCGTCAACATCCTGGACACTCCGGGACATCAGGACTTTTCCGAGGATACCTACCGCACGCTGATGGCGGCGGACAGCGCGGTCATGGTCATCGACGCGGCCAAGGGCGTGGAGAACCAGACCAAAAAGCTGTTCAAGGTGTGTACCATGCGCGGCATCCCCATTTTCACTTTCATCAACAAGATGGACAGGGACGCGCAGAATCCCTTCGACCTTCTGGAGGAGATTGAACAGGTGCTGGGGATCGAAACATATCCCATGAACTGGCCCATCGGCTCAGGCAAGGAATTCAAGGGCGTGTACGACCGCAACAAAAAGGAGATCCTCGCTTTCCAGCATTCGGGCAAGGTGGGCCAGCAGCAGGCCGAAAAGATCGAGGCGCAGCTGGGCGACCCCGGCCTGGACGAACTGCTGACGAAGCCGCTGCACGACACTCTCAGCGAGGACATCGAGCTGTTGGACGGCGCGGCCTATGAATTCAATCTGGACAAGGTGCGCCACGGCATGCTGACGCCGGTGTTCTTTGGCTCGGCGCTCACGAACTTTGGGGTGGAGCCGTTCCTGGCGGATTTTCTGCGCCTTTCGCCCCCGCCCCTGCCGCGGGATTCCTCCGCCGGCCCCATCGACCCCAGACGGGAGGATTTTTCGGCATTCGTGTTCAAGATCCAGGCCAATATGAATAAGGCCCACCGGGACCGCATCGCCTTCATCCGCATCTGCAGCGGAAAGTTTGAACGCGGCATGGATGTGTTCCATGTGCAGGGGGGCAAAAAGGTAAAGCTGGCCCAGGGCACGCAGCTTATGGCCTCCGAGCGCGAGATCGTGGAGGAGGCTTATGCGGGCGACATCATCGGTGTGTTCGACCCGGGTATCTTTTCCATCGGCGATACGCTCACCACAGCCAAAACGCCGTTTGCTTTCGCAGGTATTCCCACCTTTGCGCCGGAGCATTTTTCCCGCGTCTCCCAAGTGGACACCATGAAGCGCAAGCAGTTTGTGAAGGGTATGGAACAAATTGCCCAGGAGGGCGCCATCCAGATCTTCAAGGAGCTGGGCGGCGGCATGGAAGAGGTCATCGTCGGCGTGGTGGGCGTACTGCAGTTCGAGGTGCTGGAGTACCGCCTCAAGAACGAATACAATGTGGATATCCGCATGCAGAACCTGCCGTACAGCTTTATCCGGTGGATCGAGAACGAGGACTGCGACCCCAAGGCGCTGAATCTTACCAGTGATACCCGCCGCGTAGAGGATTTCAAGGGCCGCAAGCTGCTGCTGTTCACCAATGCCTGGAGCATCACCTGGGCCGAGGAGCACAACAAGGAGCTTCGTCTTTCCGAGGTGGGACGCTGAGCGCCGGACCCGCTTTGCAAATAGAATAGGCTCCCGTCCACAGCTGCAGGCGTTCCTGCGGCTGTTTTTTTATAAAAAATCATTCGCTGGGCGAGCGGTCCAAAAATGCTGATGCCGATAATGAAAAATCTCTGTAACAGGATAGGGAGTGAGGCCAGCCGACGGCACGAACTAAAAAACACAGGGAAGGCCATTCAGGTGAATGACGTAAATGGTTTATTGCATACGATTTGGAATTGCAAATATCACAATGTGCTTGCGCCAAAATAGCGCAGAAAAGTCATTTTCGGAGAGAAAGGGCGGGAGATAGAAGAAATGCTGCGGACATTGTGTAGCTGGAGGAAGACAGAGCAGGAGAGCAGCTGACGATGCTGAAGCAAGCCCGCTTGCGGGCAGGCTGTTTTGTCCTTCCCGCGCAGAACGCCGCTGTGCCCTGGCGTTGTTTACCAGTACAACAAAAAATGTGCGGCGTGCCGGTGGCGGTACGCTGTGCGTTTTTTGTTTCAGACAGTGAAAAAAGGACGTCCCGCCCACCGCTGTTCCGCCGTCATACAGTACCAGCGTCTGTCCCGGCGCGGGCGGTCATCTCCCATGCGCGTTCGGCTGTTCCTCCAGCGGCACTGCCGCTTTCGTGTTTTCTGCAAGGTAATGCATTTCCGTGTCCTTGTCAAAAGTTTTTGCCGCGTTGTTTCGGCTCTGTGAAAAATACAGAGAATTGCATTTTTTGTCTTTTTTTATTATAATCCTCTTAGAAACGGACGGTTACCGTTTCCAATATAAAAAGTGGAGGAATCATGTATGTCTATGGATAACAGTATGATGGTGTTTTTCCTGAGCATGCTGGCCACATACTCGATCGTGGGGTTTGTGTGGTGGCTGCTCCATGTGGTTGCCGCATGGCGGATCTTTACCAAAGCCGGGGAAGCCGGCTGGAAATCCATCATCCCCATTTACAGCACCTACATCACCTATAAAATTTCCTGGAAGAAAAAGAATCTTTTCTGGGCCACTCTGGCGGCTACCGTTCTGGCTTTCGTGCTGTCTCCCTTCTCCATTCAGGCGGACGGCTCGATTAATTATGCCATGTTTTTCATCGCGATGCTGCTGCTGTTGTTTGCGTTCGTTGTCAACATCCTGCTTGTCGTGCGCAAGTGCCGTGCATTTGGCCATGGCGTGGGCTTTGCCATCGGCATGCTTTTCTTTGAGCCGATTTTTACGCTCATCCTCGGCTTCGGCAGCTCGGCTTATCTCGGCCCGCAGGATTGATGCCTTTTCAAATTACATACAAACGGCAAAAGGCCGCCGCGGGAACTCCCGCAGCGGCCTTTTGGTTTTATTCTTCCGTTTCGATGGGCGCATAAGCGATGGAAAGCTCACGCAGCTGCTTTTCCTCCACGGTCTCGGGGCAGCCGCTCATAGGCTCGCCCGCGTTCTGCACCTTTGGGAAGGCGATAACGTCGCGGATGGAATCCCGCTTCAGCATCAGCATCACCATGCGGTCGAAGCCGAAGGCCATACCGCCATGGGGCGGCGCGCCGTACTGGTAGGCGTCCATCAAAAATCCGAAGCTCTCCCGCGCGCGCTCCTCGCTGAAGCCCAGCGCCTTGAGCATGCGGTCCTGAACGGCCGGGTCGTTGATGCGGATGGAACCGCCGCCCAGCTCACAGCCGTTGAGCACCATGTCGTAGGCCAGCGCGCGCACGCTGCCCGGGTCGCTCTCTACTTTGTCCAGGTCCTCGGCCCGGGGCATTGTGAACGGATGGTGCATGGCCATCCAGCGGCCCTCTTCTTCAGAATATTCAAAGAACGGGAAATCCGTCACCCACAGGAAGTTGAATTTGTCCGGGTCGATGAGGCCGCACTTATTTGCCACGGCAAGGCGCAGCGCGCCCAGCGCTGCAAACACGGTGCTGTTTTTCGCATCGGCCACCACCAGCAGCACGTCGCCGGTCTCTGCGCCCGCCGCCTTGTGCAGCGCGGCCTTTTCCTCCTCGGAGAGGAACTTTTCAAAGCTGGAGGTCACGCCGTCCGCCGTCAGGCGCGTGTAGGCAAGGCCTTTGGCACCATAGGTTTTGGCCACGTCCACCAGCTTATCGATCTCCTTGCGGGTGAGCGCGCCGGCAAGGCCCTTTGCGTTGATGAGGCGCACGCTGCCGCCCGCCTCAACGGCGGATTTAAACACTGCAAACCCGCTTTCCCGCAGCACATCCGTCACATCCTGCAGCTCCAACCCGAAGCGGGTGTCCGGCTTGTCGGAGCCGTAGCGGGCCATTGCCTCGCTGTACGGCATGCGCCGAAAAGGCGTTTCCACGTCCACGCCCAGCACTTCCCGGAACACGCGCTTTACAAGGCCTTCGTTCATGGCCATCACGTCGTCTTCTGTAACAAACGACATTTCCATGTCGATCTGCGTGAATTCGGGCTGGCGGTCGGCGCGCAGGTCTTCGTCGCGGAAGCAGCGGACGATCTGGTAATACCGGTCAAAGCCGGAGAGCATCAAAATCTGCTTGTAAAGCTGGGGCGACTGGGGCAGCGCGTAGAAATGCCCCGGCTGCACACGGCTGGGCACCAGATAATCCCGCGCGCCCTCGGGCGTGGATTTGATGAGCATAGGAGTCTCGATCTCCACAAAATGCTGCTCGTCGTAATAATCCCGCACCACCTTGGCAATTTTGGAGCGCACCACGATGGGCTCGTGCATGGAGGGGCGGCGCAGATCCAGATAGCGGTATTTCAGGCGCAGCTGGTCGTTGACATTGATGCCGTCGCGCACCTCAAAGGGAGTTGTCTGCGCGCCGCTGAGCACGCGCAGCTCGGTGACGAACAGTTCTACCTCGCCCGTGGGGATCTTGTCCGTTTTCGCCTCGCGCTCACGCAGCGTGCCCGCGGCAATAACGACATACTCGCTTTTCAGGCCGGAGGCCTTTTCAAACACGGCCCGGTCCGTGGAATCGTCAAAAATAAGCTGCAGGATGCCTGTGGTGTCCCGCAGGTCCGCAAAAATAACGCCGCCCTTGTCGCGGCATTTTGCGATGGAGCCGGCCACCGTCATCTGTGTGCCCGCGTCCCTGGCGCGCAGCGTCCCGCAATAGTGGGTACGGCGCAGGTTTCCCATTGTTTCCATAAAAATCATCCATTCCGCCGCTTCGCGTCGGCACAAATTCAAGAGCAGACCCCGGCGCCCGCCACGCGAAGCAAAACTGGCGGGGCATTCGGCAAAGGCCACGCGATACAACGGCGCGGCGGCCTTTATCTATAACAGTATAGCGCGTCCGGCCGCAATTTACAATGTCTGCGGCGCGATTTGGCGGCATTCCAGGTAGTATCGCTTTTCCTCGGCATGACCCATGGAAAACGTCTTCTTGGGCAGCACGCCGCCCAGCACGACGCCCCGGAACAGGTCGCTCTTGGCGAAATCCGGCAGGATGACGCCCACCGCGCCCGCCCGCGCCAGTGCGCGCACATTGTCCGCGCCGTGGATGTAATCCACCTTCGCGTCCGGGCGCTGCGCCAGAAATTCTGTCAAAAATGCGTCCAGCGTACCCACGGCCAGGGGCCAGGGCGCATTTTTCAGGCACTCCACACGCTCCGCCGTACCCGGCCCTGCACACGTTTCGTCCACAAAGCAAAAGGTCTGCTGCGCCCCGGCCATGCCGCAGGCATGCGCGCCGTGCCGCGCCGCGAACGACAAAAACGCGCCTGCCAGCTCCGTCATGGAAACGCCGAATACCGCGCGGTGGATGGGCTCGATGCCCAGCGCCGGGCTGTGGACATTCACCAGCTCCACCAGACACCAGCGGGCGGGATGGCTTTGCCGCGCGGCAGGCGGCAGGGCCGCCTTTATTTCCTCCCAGTGCGCCTTGGCCGTGGCAAGGGAATGGTTCCCGTCGCCCACGGCGACGGCCAGCGGCGGCCGGCCGGCCGCGTCCGGGTATTTTGCGTCGAACGCCGCCTGTGTGCCCAGCGCCGCTACGGCGTTTTCCACAACCGCAATGTCCGCAGCGTCCGTTACCGCCCAGCCTGCAATGTGTCCGCCGCCCAGCATCAGCTCCGTGTCGTACAGTTTTTCCAGCGCCGCCTTTTTTTTCGCGAACGGCTCCACCACGCCGCAGGCAGCGTCATCCAGCAGCATCATGATATGAGGCGTTTCCAGCGGCGCGCCCCGGCGCACGGCAAGGCGCGGCGGAATACGCTCCACAATGGTATTTTCGCTGGGACGCACCAGCGGTGCGGAGCCTTTTTCATAGCTGTAAGCCTCCAGGTCCACAGCGCCCACAAGGCCCTGCCGCACACCGCTTTGCGTCGCGCGTTCCACATATACAAAACCGTGGACACCGCGTGTGAGCACCCGGGCGCGGTAATCGGCCATGGCGGTGTGGATGGCCGCAATGCGACCGTCCACATCCGGGCTTTCCAGATATGCCTCCGGCAAGGTGATGTGCAATGTGCTGGGCGCGTTTTGAGTGAGCGCCTCGGCCTTCTGCCAGTATTCGGGCTGGCTTGTGAACTGGTCGCACGCCAGCGCGGGCCACAGGCCCATATCCGTTTGCGGTGCGGGCAGCAAAATATCCGCTGCGATAAATGGTTTCATTTTCGTCCCCTCCGTATATCAGACAACCCCTGCTTCATACCCTTGAATGGGCCGCCGCGCGCGGCGCCTGTTATCTTTTTATGATACGGCACAAACGCCCGCTTTGCAAGAGTGAAGCGGCGCATTTTTGCAAAGGGGGAAGCGGCATGAAACAGAAAAACGGCGCGTGGCTGCTGGCGCTGGCGGCGATGCTGTGCAGCATTGGCGGCGTGTGCATCAAGGGTGTGCCGTGGACGCCGCTGGCCATCAACGGCGCGCGCAACGCCATTGCGGCGTGCATCACGGGCGCGTTTTTGTGGCGGGCCGGGCGGCGCCTGCGCTGGAACGGAGCCGTGGCCTGCGGCGCGCTGAGCCTTGCGCTGACAACGAACCTGTATGTATTCGCCACCAAGCTGGCGGGCGCGGCCAACGCTATTTTGCTGATGTACACCGCGCCTATTTTTGTGCTTTTGTACCTGTGGCTGGCCAAGGGGCAGAAGCCGCCGCGCGCCGCCGTGGCCGCGTGCGTGCTGGTATTTGCAGGCATCGGCTGCTTTGTGGCGGACGGCCTTGCGGCGGGCGCGCTGCTGGGAAACGCGCTGGGACTGGGCAGCGGCGTGGCTTATGCCGGAGTATTCCTGGTAAACACCGAGCCGGAAGGCGACGCGATGTCGTCTTATTTTCTGGGACAGGTGGCGGGCGCGCTGATCGGCCTTCCGTTCCTTTCGGGCGAGACGGATTTCAGCTTTGTCCCCATGGTATGTATCTTTGCGCTGGGTGTGTTCCAGCTTGGGCTTTCCTATGTCCTCATCGCCAGGGGCATCGCCACCACGCCGCCCATGACGGCCAGCCTGGTGACGGCCATCGAGCCCATCCTCACGCCTGTATGGGTGGCGCTTGCCTATGGAGAACGGCTTTCCGGCTTTTCGCTTGCCGGGGCGGTGCTGGTGCTTTGCAGCGTGGTATGGTTCAACACGCGCGGCAGAAAAGCGTTATGACCCGGCGGCCGACCTTCGAGACGCCGGGAAGAACAGCGGAAAACCCGCGTTCACGGGGCTTTTCTCATTCCGAGCCGGCAGCGGCAGGATTAAGGCAACACCGCACAATTCTAAGAGTCGAATCGCGCCGGCCGGTTTTTTGGCAGGTTAAACAAAAAGCGCAGCGAATACTTTGTGTATTCGCGAGCATTTTTGTGACGGCTGCCGAAAAATCTGCAAGCGAGGCGACGCTTAAGGCTTCAGCCGTGAATTGTGCGGCGTTGCCTCAAATATGCAATGCGGCCCCGGCCGCGTTACAGCTTTTCCAGTATGCGCAGCTTTGCGCTGCGCGCACGGCGGTTTTCCGCCTGTTCCCCAGCGGCTGCCTCAACGGGCTTTTTGGTAATGAGCTTTGCCCTGGCCTTCCCGCCGCATACGCACACCGGGAACTCCGGCGGGCAGGTGCAGGCCGTGGCCCACTGGCGGAACCGCTGCTTGACGAGCCTGTCCTCCAGGGAATGGAACGTGATGACGCACATGCGCCCGCCCGGCTTCAGTGCGGCAAACAGCACGTCCAGCCCTTCACTCAGTGCGTCCAGCTCACCGTTCACGGCGATGCGCAGCGCCTGGAAGGTGCGGCGCGCGGGGTTTTTGTCCTTGCGGCGCACCGCGGGCGGCAGCGCCGAGGCGACGGCCTGCATCAGCTGCGCCGTCGTTTCAATAGGTGCGGCGGCGCGGGCGCTTTCGATCTTCCCGGCGATCTGCCAGGCATACGGCTCCTCGCCGTATTCCTTGAGGATACGGCACAATTCCGCGCGGGAGGCGGTGTTCACAAGGTCGGCGGCCGTGGGGCCGCTCTGGCTCATGCGCATGTCCAGCGGCGCGTCGCCCTGATACGAAAAGCCGCGCGAGACCTCGTCCAGCTGGTGTGAGGAAACCCCCAGGTCCAGCAGCACGCCGTCCAGCCCGTCCACGCCAAGCTGGGCCAGCGCCCTGTCCGCATAGCGGAAATTGCTCTGCACCACCGTGGCGGGCAGCCCTTCCAGGCGCTGCGACGCGGCGGCCACGGCGTCGGGGTCCTGGTCCAGCGCGATGAGGCGGCCGGTCGTGAGGCGCGCGGCGATCTCTTTTGAATGCCCTGCCCCGCCCGCGGTGCCGTCGAGATAAATGCCGTCCGGCCGGATGGCAAGGCCGTCGATGCATTCCGCGAGGAGGACAGGGATGTGATGAAAACTCATGGCTTAAAACTCCAATTCTTCCATGGCGGCGGCGATGGGCCCGCTGCGCAGGCGCTCATTCATCTGCTGCCAGGCCTGCGTGTTCCATATCTCGGCATGGCGGCCCACGCCGATGACCGTAACGTCCTTTTCCAGCTTCGCATGCTGGCGCAGGTTGGCGGGCAGCAGGATGCGCCCCTGCTTGTCCGGCGACGCCTCCACGGCGGTGGCGTACAGAAAGCGCTGCACGTCACGGGATTTCACCATGCTTTTTTCGGACAGAAGTGCGGAAATGCGCTCCCATTCGTCTTCCGGAAACGCCACCAGACAGTCGTCCAGCCAGCGGGTGACGATGAAAGTGCCGCCCATGGCCTCGCGGAATTTGGGCGGGAAATTGAGCCTCCCCTTGTCGTCGATGGCATAGCTGTACTCGCCGATCAGCATTTCCAGCCACCACCTTCCCGGCACATGGGGGAGTTTCCCCACTTTTACCCACTTTGCCCCACTTCCGTTTCAATTATAAGGGGCATCCCTGTAAAAATCAACCCTTTTTCTGTGAAAGTTTTCGACGCCGAACCGTTTTTGACCGTGTCGAAACACGTCTCCGGGCGTATCTTCTTTGGGAACCGCAGCGTTTCTCCGCACGGGCGCGCGAAAGACACGTTGACGGGCGTTTTACCGGCGTGCAAACGGCCAAACGCAAAAAAGGCGGGCACCTGAAAAGGTGCCCGCCCCAGCCTGTCGAAAAAGATAAAAAACGTTTGCCCGCCCGGACGTGCGCCGGGCGGGCAAATACCTCTACCGTACAAAAGGCAATTTTGTGTGCGAAGTGCGCGAAATTGCCCTTTTGTGCGCCGGAAAGGAGAACTGAGGGAAACCGGAAACCGGCTGCGCAGCACAAAGCGTCCGGTGTCCCTCAGAGGTTGGCGGCAAAACCGCCCGGGACGCTTTTATAAAGGCCGGCTGCGCTTTCGCACAAAGCTCAGTCCTCGTACTCTTCGCTTTCCTCGTAGGATTCGGTGGGCGTGTCTGAATAAACCAGCCCAAAAATCTGTTTGAGGTTGTCCATAAAAGAAGTGATCGAAGTCGTCATAAATTCCACACGCCCTTTCCGCATATTTTCCGTCGGCTGCGCCTTTGGCGCCGCCGTCCACGCTTCAATCCGGGACACTGCTTTTTGTGCCCTCTGCTTAGTATACGACGCAGAGGGCCAAAATGTTGCAGTTTTCAGGAAAAATATTTGTAAATTTAAGGGTTTTGCGGGAAAGAATGGCAAACTGTAATTTTTTTGTAAGAATCCAGCGAAAAAGCCGAATAAACGGAAACAAAGTCAACCTGTTTTTTCGCGCTTACTTCACCAGGCGGCGGGCGTTTTCGGCAATGTTCTCCGCTGTCAAGCCGTAGTCAGCAAACAGCTCCGCGGGCGTGCCGGACTGGCCGAACCGGTCCTCGATGCCCACGCGCGCGAATTTGGCGCCGGACCTGCCCGCCAGCACCTCGGCCACCGCGGAGCCCAGCCCGCCGATGACGGAATGCTCCTCGGCCGTCACAACGGCGCCGCATTTTTCAGCCACGGACAAAACCGCATCCTCGTCCAGCGGCTTCACCGTGTGCATGTTCACCACAGTGGCCCGGATGCCCTCCGCCGCCAGCAGGTCAGCGGCCTTCAACGCCTCGGCCACCATCAGGCCCATGGCGATGATGGCCACGTCGCCACCCTCGCGCATGATGTTCGCCTTTCCGGGCACAAAGGGCGTGCTCTCGTCGGTGAAGCATTCGCACACCGGGCGCGCCACGCGGATATACACCGGGCCTTCGATGGCCGCGGCCGCGCGCACGGCCTTGCGCACCTCAACGGCGTCGCAGGGCACAAAGATCGTCATATTGGGCATCACGCGCATCAGGGCGATGTCCTCTATGCTCTGGTGGCTGCCGCCGTCCTCGCCCACGCACAGGCCGGAATGGGAAAAGCCGAACTTCACATTGGCGTTCACATACGCGATGGAATTGCGGATCTGCTCGTAAGCGCGGCCCGCGCCGAACAGCGCGAACGTGCTGATGAAGGGGATCAGCCCCTCGTGGGCAAAGCCCGCGGCCGCGCAGGCCATGTTGGCCTCGGCGATGCCGAAATCAAAAAAGCGGTCCGGATACACCGCGGAAAAGCGGTTCGTCATGGTGGCGTTGGAAAGGTCCGCGTCCAGCACGACGATCTTGTCGTTCTCCGCGCCCAGCTCGGCCAGCGCCTCGCCGTAGGCAATACGCAGGGATTTGCTCTCAGCCATTGTCGGATACCCCCAGTTCTTTCATCGCTTGCTCATACTGCTCCTTGTTCGGCGCCTTGCCGTGCCAGCCCACCTGGTCTTCCATGAAGGACACGCCGTGGCCCTTGTGCGTTTCGCAGCAGACAAACAGCGGCTTGCCCGGGTGCGGCGTGTTCACCGCCTCCACAACGGCGCCGATGTCGTGGCCGTCCACTTTTACGCACGCGAAGCCGAAAGCCTCGTATTTGGCCATCATATCGCCCACGCCCATCACTTCGTCATTGGTGCCGTCGATCTGCAGGCCGTTGTGGTCCAGCAGAACGGTAAGGTTGTCCAGCTTATAGTGGGCGGCGGACATGGCGGCCTCCCACACCAGGCCCTCCTGGCTCTCGCCGTCGCCGGTGATGACGAACACGCGGTGGCTCTCGCCCTTATACTTTGCGGCAAGCGCCATGCCGCCGGCAATGGAAACGCCCTGGCCCAGCGAGCCGGTGTTGGCGTCCACACCCGGGGTCTTGCGCATATCGGGATGGCCCTGCAGATGGCTGTGGAACTTGCGCAGCGTCCAGAGGTCCTCCCGCGGGAAATACCCCTTGTCCGCCAGAACGGCATACAGCGCGGGGCAGGCATGGCCCTTACTGAGCACGAAGCGGTCCCGTTCTTCCCAGCCCGGGTTGGAGGGGTCCACCTTCATTATATTATAATAGAGCGCCATCAGCATCTCCACGCAAGACAGCGAGCCGCCCGGATGGCCGGATTTTGCGAGATACGTCATCTTCACGATGTCGGCCCGCAGCTGCTTTGCTTTTTCCTGTTGCAATGCAAGTTCCATTTTCTGATCCTCCGTTCTTTATTTTCACACGGTTCCGCCTAACAGTTTATCGCGTCACGGCCCATGCCGTCAAGCGGTTGAAGATTTTTTCATGAAATATGCTTTTTCTTCAAAAATACCCTTGACAACTCCGGTCGTCTTATTGTAAAATATCCAAGCAGTGTCCCGATCGTGGCTTACATTTGCGCCCATAGCTCAGGTGGATAGAGCAACTGCCTTCTAAGCAGTGGGCCAGGGGTTCGAGTC
>OLGF01000281.1_pt1 | contig 60750 bp, 56 predicted proteins | sample 1604971 | NCBI WGS metagenome assembly OLGF01 (sample SAMEA3888902, study PRJEB22519) | human gut metagenome | biome: human gut; feature: human-associated habitat; material: faeces | place: Denmark | collected 2011 | reverse complement strand
TGCATTGCTATTTGGTGTACTGTTTTGACCTGATCTTGTGTAGACACTATTTAATATTTAAGCCCTGTTCACTTTTATCAAACAATGTAGAGATAAAGCTGGCGCTCATATATGGAGAAAAAACCTTCACACTTTTTTGAGCGTTGCCAACATAACGCAGCAATCTTTTTCCGGCGCCCTTCCCAATATACAGTTCTCCGGATATTTTTCCTATAGGCCAATAAAAGTTTGTCATTTTGATTACTCCGTTCCTGCTGGGAAGTCCCCGGATTTTTTATTTTCATTATAGCATATCATACTATAAACAAAAAGCTCCCCTATAATCGGGCAAAACAGGGGATGAAAGAATCAACCCAAATAATCAGTGTAATCGTTGTTGGGCGCATTGGGGTCAAGCGCAACGCCGGGGCTTTCCTCGTGCGCATATCCACCGTTGCCACCCGGAGCTGGGGCTGGATCAGGTGTGGGAGCCGGAGCCGTCCCGCCGCCGCTGGGGGCGGTGGGGCCAGTGCCGCCCGTACCCGCGCCGCCTGCACTGGCCGTACCGCCCGTGGAGGTGTTGGGCCGCGCCGTCTGTTTTGCGTACACGGTCAGGCTGTACTCCGCCGTCATGTTGCCCTGATAGGTCACAGTGATAACCGCGCTGCCTGCGCTTTTGGCCGTGATCGTTCCATCTTTGCTCACAGCCGCCACGCTTTCATTACTGCTTGTGTAGGTCAGTTGGGCCAGATCGGCGGCTTCCGCTTCCTCCGGCACGGTGTACACGGTCAGCGCCGTGGAACCGCCCACTGTCAGGATGCCGTTGCTTTGAGCCAGCGTAATGCCCGTGGGGGCCACGGTTATGGTCACGACTGTCTCCGCACTCACGCCCCCGGCCTCGGCCCGGATGGTGCAGCTGCCTTTGCTTACAGCGCTCACAACGCCCTTTGCATCGACCGTGGCAACCGCCTCATCGCTGCTCGTCCAGGTGATAACGCCCTGGGCTTCCTCCGGTGTCAGCGTCGGCGTCAGAGGAATGCTGTCCTCGCCGCCCACCGCAAGCTCGATGCTCTCCGGCAGATGGATGCCCTCGATGGGCTGCGTCACGGTCACAGTACAGCTGGCCGTTTGGCCCTGCTTTGTCGTGGCCGTCACAGTGGCCTCGCCGCTCTCCAGTGCCTCAACCTTGCCGTCGCTGGACACGGATACCGCGCTGCCCTCCACGCTCCAGCTGATGGCTGCGGCATCAACTGCCTTTTGCCGGGCCTGCTCGTCAAGGCCCTCCTTGTCGTAGATATAAGTGATTTCCACCTGCTGGCTCTCGCCGGGCGCAAGCTCAATGCTTTCCGGCAGCGTGATCTCCGTCACGGACGCGCCGCAGGCCGTCAAAGCCAGCATCGCCAGCGCGCAAATGGCTGCTGTCATTTTCTTCTTCATCTCGGATTCCTCCTGTTTGTCTCTATTTTAGCAAATATTTTAATGACAGTCCACACAAGAAAAAAACTATGATCCCAAAACATTTTCTTGTTGGGAAACGCTGTCGCAAAAATCTTCTTTGCTCGTCAAACGCTCCATCCGTATTATGCCGCCTTTCACATCCACGACTTTGCATTCGTTTTTTTCTAAACATTTTTCGATGTGTTCCAGAAGAAACCGGCGGCTCATTCCCATGGTTTCCCTTTCCAAAGTTATATATTGTTCCTCCTTTACTGCATATAAAAAGCCTCTTACCGAACAGTAAAAACAAGGGGGCGACATCATGTCGCCCCTTGCTCGATAAGGGGCTTGATTTTGAATTGTTGCGAAATATTTCTCGCTCACCAGGGATATTTTTCTCTCCAATAGATTTGTAGTTCTTTTACAAATCTTGACAATAGGCTTGCCGCCAAGAGCGGTAATAAAAACAGGTTGACGGCCAGAGAATATAATATCGATATAGCGAGCACCACAAAGAACTCAATACTTTTGGAAAGGTCAGGAGACGCGGCAATGTCTGGAATGGACACGAAGCTCTGCCCGAAAATGACAAGGAGAAACAAAATGACCCATCGTTGCGGGCCATGACTGCCGCGTTCAATAAAATCTCGTGCATTGTCCAACTTTCCGAAAAGAGCGCTTATGCCGCGTCGAATCATCATCCGAAATCCCCTGTATTTTATACTTTTTTCCATTATAACACAAAGAATAAGAAGCGGCCATGCGATCCAGTATTTCCAGGCGGTATAGTGGGGATACAGCGAAAAAGGAAAATTCTCGCGCATCAAATATTCGATAGCAAGCCACAATGCAAGAAAACATTTTCCGGCATCATCGGAGTACATAATTTCTTCACGAACAACGCCGCTTTTCCTCGTGCGGAAAGATTCACGAACGAGCCACAACAGGTACAAAAGCAAAAAAGCCATTGTGATGTAATGGCAGCCATTTCCAAATGATATCAACCATTCAATCATGGGCACAGCCTCCATGGTAAATAATAAAGCCCCTCACCGAACTGTAAAAACAGAGGGTGCGACATGATGTCGCACCCTCTGCTCGGTAAGGAGCTTATTGAGTTGTGAAAAATACGGCTTGATTCCGTTCAGCCCTGTTTCAGCCTGCGTGTGATCACAAACTCCTGCGCAGCCTGCGTCCCTTTCAGTTCGTCAAGTTCCTCGTGAAGCTCCTTGAACTCCCTGTCCATCTTTTCATACAGCATTTTATGCCCGTCCGCGATTTGCTGGATGTCCTTTTCTACATGAGATTCGATGTAAGACATAATCCTATTTTCAGATTGTGAAATCAAAGACGCAATTGCCTGTAAATCTTCTTTTGTGAGCGCCATAGTTACTCCTCTTTCTGCGTATGCTAATATCGTTATTATAGCCTGAAAGGCTCTGAAAAACAATCGTCATTCTGCTGATTATGATTTGTGATCTTTCGTTTTCATGTTCAGCCGACCGAGTACAGTTTTGCGTGGCTTAGTGGAGGACATTGCCGGGGCTGGAACTGTTGCCGCGCCCGCAGAAGGCTCTCTTGGATGTTTCTTCTCCCAGGCGGTACTGTCCAACAGCCATTTTGATGTTTGATTACAAAAAGCGTATCCAACCCTAAACCCTATAAAGCCTGCAATGATGGCCGCAATCAGCACACCGGTCCACCATTGCCAGTTCCCAATATGTTCCAAGTTTACTCCCCCTGATAAAGTGCAATAAAGGGTGCGACATCATGTCGCACCCCCACTCGGATATTGAGATATTTACAAATCAGGGCCTAAAGCTTCGTTGAATAAAGCCATAGGTAACGCCATGTAATGACCGCCCCAATTCACCAGCACTTCCGGCTTTGCAAACTGTTTCTGATAGCGTACCAGTTCGGTTTCATTCAAACCGTCTAATTGGTAGCCATCTTCACCAAGTCTCTCTTTGCACAAAAACATTGGCCCAAAAATAAAAGTGCCATTATTCAATTCACGGTTAAAGGGCATTCCGTTAATGACTCCTTCGTCATTACAGACGGCAACGATGTTGTTGTCAAACGGTCGGACAATTTCAATGTGACCCTCGACCAACTCCTGCTTAGAACGCAGATCATTTACGATCTGCCTTACACACGGGGGTTGTTTTGGGGCGATAAAGAGCACGTTGATCCGTTCAGCCATGGCTGATCCGCCCTTTCTCTACAAAGTGTTCTTCGTTATTTGCCTGTGCCTGCTCCGTTTGGTCATCGGCATTACTGGCTACTATCAGGCAACTGTACACAATCAGCATGAAACCTGCCATGCTAATAAAAAATGCAGTGAGCATTATCATCATCTCCACCATATAAAAATCTATGGCTGAATCGCCGGATCACTCATGTTCTGGAAAGCCCGGTTGATGGCAACCATGCTTTCCGCGACTTTTCGCGCGCAATAAAGGGTTGCCTTGGCATCCTCCAGGCTGTTATGGGCTTGATATGGATAATTGTAATTGGCTGCGCAGGCAGTAAGCTTCTGCCATTTCCAGTCGCCGTGACCATCGTCCCATTCATGATTTACAAAGGCATAATCGAGCATCACATCGCAAACCGCCGTGTCAGGAGAGCAGATGCCGGATGCCTCCATAAAAGGCAAGTCAAAGCTGCAAAGGTTGTAACCGACAAGCGCCTGAGCGGACGCAAGCAGCTCATCGATTTCCGCTTTACGCTCTCTGAGCGGCGGAGCCTGGCGAACTGAGGCGGGAGATATGCCGTTTACGGCCTCCGCTTCCGGCCATCTGTCGTTGTGTTCCGGGCAAAAATAGCTGTGAAACCTTACTGCATCCGTACCGTCAATGATGGATAGCGACAGGATTTCGTCGTCAGGTGCAAAAAAACCGGTCGTTTCGATGTCCAGACAAAGAACGCTGCGTGGATCATTTTCCAGATACTCCAGCAGTGCCGGACATTCAATCAGCTGCATTTGTATCATCCCCCGATGTTTGAATGGCGGTAACAACATATCGTGTGCCGCTGTCGGTCGTACATGTAGCGAGCGTTAAAATGCAGGATAATGGGTCGGCAGACTTGCCCGCCTCAAACTGTACGTCGGAGCGCTCCAGCGCCGCATCAATGATCTGCTGCGCCTGCTCCATGCCAGGATTGGTTATAATGGCAATGGTATCCGTAGTGGCATCGGCAAGACCGGCGGAAATAACCTCATAGGTCACGCGCTGGCCGTTATACTCCAGCTGGATCGTGTGGTGCTGTGCGGCCCACTCCGGGTTGGAGAAACGCTTGAGCTGCGAGAAGCGCTGGGCCTCTGTGCTGTCATCCAAGCTGTGCCCGTAAATCACAAGATTCTGGCTGCTCGACGAACAGGCATAATCCATAAAGTAACAGCCCCACACATCATCTTCGCCGTATTCGTTGCGGCGCAGATAATAGTCGTTGTCTCCTGCCTGCATAACGGCGTTGTCAATCTCCGTCCCCTCTACGGTAAGCCGCCCGACCTGCCCCTCCATATACTGCGCTGCTGTTGACGAAGCCGATTGAGAAACGCTGGAGCTGCTGGAAGCGGAACAGACAGTAACGGATACGTCGTTGAGCGGCTGACGTCTACCGGGCCAGAGAAGCAGGGTAGCTGATAAAATCACGCATGCGACGCCCAGGCCGCACCCGATCAATAGTAGTTTTCGATGTTTCATGTGGTTCCTCACTATAATCATAAAGTTGTGCACAAACTGAACGCTGCAGCGTTCCCGATCCCGATCTTCTTCAGGAAAAATTTGTGCACACACTCATTCTTCCGAAAATTCCTCGTTCTCGTCATCCTCCATCAGATCACCATAGGCGCATAAAATCGCCGCCTGCTCACTGACGCTGTAATCACGCAGAGGTTTTTCAACCGCTTCCTCCGTGATGGTCACATCTGGAAAAGAGCCGCTCACATGAGCGGCCTTTTCAGATAATTTGGCGAGCCATTCATCGTATAACTGTTGAAACATAGCTTATTCTCCCTCGCAATCTTTTTTTCTTGTATATGAGTCAAGAGCATCGTAAATGGTTTGCTCTACCTCGGCGTCTGTCACTTCGGCTGGAAAAAACATATACAGGCTGCTCCATGGCAGCTTGATTTTCTTTTCCGTTTTGCGTGTCTTTTTGGAAACGTTGTTGGGGATGGTGTTCGGGGAGGCTTTCACCGTGGGAAGCTCCGTGCCGTCAGCCGCAGGGGTCAGGACACGGGTCACACGAGCTGGCGTCAGCAGTGCGGCCCCGCTCAGATTTTTCAGGCTTGACGCCTGTTTCGGTGAGATTGTGCCACTGTCAGACTGGTTCATGGCCGCATACACGGACTGCTGTTCCTCCGGGCTTAAAAAGGACAGGTCATACGCTGCAACAAAGGTAATATCTCCTGCATCCAACAGAGCAAGCAGCTCCGGCGAAAGCTTTTCCAACCGCTTGTATCTCTGAATTTTTCGCCGGTCATCCCCTGTGCGATCCGAAATAGCCGATGTAGTGCGCAGCGTATCGATCGGTGTGCCACTGGAATGTTGTTCTTTCGCCAGGGCTTGTTCGATGGCGATATATCCCCGCATTCTCTGGCTGGGCATCAACTCCTGACTTTCAAGATTGGTCGCGTGAAAAATAGCCTCGGCAATGCTGGGGGACACATCGTCAATGACCGCGTCAATCTCCGTCCACCCCAAGAGCTTTGCACCACCCACGCGCCGATGGCCAGCGAGGATTTGATAGCGGCCCCGAGCTGCCCGCATTACATGAATCGGATCAAGCTGTCCAAGCTGGGACATGCTCTCGGCTTTGGCCTCGTAATCTCCATCCTGCACAGGATACGCTTCCTGTTGCAATGGGTATGGATCAAGCAGAGACAGCGGTAGCTTTACAACCACTTTATCGTTACTAGGCTTTCCGGTAAGCGCGCCGATCATTATTTCGTCGGCGCTGCTTTCGGTTACACGGCCGAGAGCCGTTGCTTTTAAGTCGAACTTTTTAGCCATGCTTACGGTTCCTTTCTGGCAAGATATTCGTCAGCAATTGCTTGATACTGCTGTCCGATTTTACTCTTTTCGCGGCTGACACAACTCACATGCAGGCCGGGGGCCTCTCCGGCTTCTTTCAACCGGCTGATGGAGGCGTCAAACGGGTGCAGGGCAGCAAAATCCTCACTCTCTTTCAAAAGCGTATGGATGTCGCGGGCCGTCGTAGTGTTATCGAACATGGTCAGTACCGACCCAACGATACGCAGATTCGGATTGCTCCGTTCCTGTACCGCGCGGACAATCGGCATCATTTCCGTGCCGGACGAAAAATCCATGATTTTGGGCTGGATCGGGATGATAAGATCATCTGCAGCTGCCAGCACATTTTTTTGCAGCAGATTGTCTCCGGGCAGGCCATCCAAAATGACATAGTGATAATCCGCAAATGCGGTGGTGTCCCTCAAAATGTGGCGCAGATAAGTCTCATTGTTCGGCATTGAGGCCAGAAACAGATTGGCGTCTGCCAGCTTTTTGGTGCATGGGATGTAGTCGTAGCCCTCATCATGGCGGCGGATTGTAGCGCTGATTGCGTCGGCATCCGGGAATTGCCCCATAACAATCGCCATCAAGACCAGATTGGTTAGTGTTGCGCGCTCATCATCCTGCCAGCCAAGCGCAAAGCTCAAATGGTGGTCAGGATCACAGTCGATCAGGCAGACTTTATACCCGCGCTGAGTCAGTGCGGCCCCGATGTGCCAGGCAGATGTTGTTTTTCCCTCTCCGCCTTTCTGGCAGGAGACAGCGAGAATCGTCGGTACGTGATTTTGCTCGTTCATAGTGATCTTCTCCTCAAACTCGTACTTGCAGCCCTTGCAGGTCTGTGTTCTCTATTCCAATGAGATACCAGCGACAGCCATATTCGATTCGTGTGGGCTTCCAATGCCCGTTGACCAATACCTCAAAACATTGCCCACAGTGTAAATCAGATGAATAGCTGGTGAGGTTGAATCGGATTCTGTATCGATCTGTTTCCTCATTGTAAGTCAATGCACCTTGTTTCATATTTCCCGTTCCCCTTTCTGAATCATAGCAGTTAAATTTTTTCGATATGTCTCAACGGCACTGGAGATATGTTTCAGTTGTGTTTCCAGAGTACGCATCTCTAATGCCCGCCTACTGACAGCTTCCAATTCGGCCCGCCTTTGTTGAATGGAACGGTCAAGAGTGGCCAGCTTTTGACGCTGTTCCTTCTCGTGTTCCTGATAAAAAGAAATTATTGCTTCCAGCTTGTCGCTGAAATTTTTGCCGGGCCATTGCTCAACGTAGCGCTTGAGACTCGGCTTCATTCGGACACCGAAAGCAGGGCCTTTATTCTCGCTCGTACACACAAACAGATGCTCCTTTCTGAGGGGTGCGACATCATGTCGCACTCTGTCTTTCTATAATTTATTATAATCTCGAATGAGGGTATATTCTATTGACGAAGCATACAAATATAATCTCATTTGAGATTACAATCATATAAACTCAAACAAGTCTATATCGCTTGACGTATTTCAGATGAAAGTGCTATGCTGTTATAAATGGGAGGTGGGGTTGTGGCCCTGTCATTTGAAAAATGTTTTGCATTGCTGAAAGCGTCTAATATTACCACATATCAAATACAGAGAGAACATATCGTTGCATCCGAAACGTGGAAAAAGATGCAGGCCGGAAAAGACATCAATACTGTAACAATTCAGCGCCTCTGCAAACTGCTGCGGTGTCAGCCAGGGGATTTGATGGAGTATATACCAGAGGATGATGTGTAATGAGCGACAGGGGTGCGACATGATGTCGCACCCCTGTGTTGATTCTTTTAAGGAACAAGATCGATTGGAGAGATGGGGGAAACTATTTGCGGGGCACATACGCTTTCCAGCCTATGGCGCATTCCGTAATCGCGGCAAGCCTGTTCCAACAGTGGAAAGTCACAGCAGCGGTCGATGAACCGGTTACTGCCGCGTTCTGCGCAGACCAGTTCATGCATATCTGCGGCCACGGCGGCTATTTGCGGATGTATGCTGCGCAGATAGTCAAGCTGGGTATTGAGAAGGTTACGGTAAGATGCGGATGTTACATGGGCAATATCCACACGTGCCAAAATTTCGGGCAATGCGGGGAACATATATCGGAGCCGGAGCGTCCCTTTGCGCAAAACCTGGCTGCCACTATGCATTATGATCGGAATGTCGCCAATGCCATTGGCTTGGGTGCTGGATACCGGCGCGACATACATGTATGGAGCGTGTGGTATGTGTAAAACCGCTCCGCACATAAATTTTGTGTGGCGGCCGTCGTAAATCACATGGGGCACATGGCTGATACCATGTACCTGTATTTCGGAGGCTGAGAGTGAGGAGATATACTGAGGATCAACGTAGTAAAAAGCCAGTTGCGTGCCTTGTAATCTGTCATAAGGCGTGGGGCGAAATTCTTGAATGCTGGAGGAAGGCGAGGCTAAACCGTTGCTGAGCAGCTGCGATTCGGTCAAACGAAACGTTGAAATATGATCTCCCGTCTTTAGCGTCAATGTCGCATACCCATCATCGCCTCGCAGATTACAGGTACACAGCTGCTTGTGTGTATTGTACCAGGACAACGTGTAACTTTGCTGGATATTAAAGTGCGTGAACTGTATGCGTTCCAAGGGAGGCATTGGGATACTTTGTCGAACAAAGTCATAATAGCTGCGCTTCGTTATGGTGTAAAACAAATTGGTTTTCATCATCTTAACTCCTATTTATGGTAAAAGAAAACGCCAGGATGAAACATCCTGGCGTTAAAGTTCCGTCATATCATCAGTGTCGGTGCGGAACTACAAAAAATCCGCATTGGTGCTGGGTATACTTACGGCTGCGGAGGGCCGTCAATGGTGCCACATCTCAAAGACGGGCTTCATCTGGGGAACATCAGAGGGCGTTCTGAAACCTCCGACGCCCTTATTATATACACACCGAAAAGGTCTGTCAAGCAAAATAAGCAGCAATTTGTGTGGTCCAGTCAGATAAGATTATTTGAAAGTCTGCACGAAGCGTTGGGTAAATCAAAACGCATAGGCCCATGATAGCCAGTATTGCAATCGCTATGCTGGCTATGACGCGCAGAGCAATGCCGCAGGCTTTCAGTGTAATTCTCCAAAACTGTACGAGGGCGTTTTTCTTTTCGATGATAATTGCATCTGTCTGCACATCATATTTTTTCTTTAAGGCTGCCTGTTCCTTTTTTTCCTGATAGGCAGCTTTTAAAAACTTTTTTGCGGGCACAGTCTAATCGCCCCTTTCTGAAAATTGTTCTCTGGTGTAGGGTGGGAGAGGAGAGGTCTGCTCGTGGAAAAAATCAGATGTTCCAACTGTGATGTTCGGTTTTTACCGGGTTGCTGTTCTATGACTTGGATCGCCTCCTTACTCAGTCGAAATGTGTAGACCTGTTTCGTCGCTTTCATTTTATCTTTCCTTTCCGGGGTGCGACATCATGTCGCACCCCTATCATTTAAATAAGAACCAACGTTTTTTATGAGGACGGGATGGAGCAGCAGAAGCCTGAACATTGCCGACAATACCACGATACAGATTTTCATTGCCACAAAAATTAAAGTAATCGGGAGCATAGCTTGAAAAAAATGTCTTGCTGGCAGCATCGGCCATCTGCATACGGACAGCTTGCTGATCTCCCGCAGGCACAAAAGTAAATACATAATAAATCGAGCCATCGTCTGCCGCAAAAACTCCGTTCAGATGTCCCATCTCCCAGGGTTTCGTGCTACCTACCACTACACGGATGTCTTTTTCTAAGTATGTAGAGACATCGGGGATGCCTTCGTAATTACCGTAATCATAGACGAGATAGCTGTGCTGGGCACGGGCTTTGGTGACGCTTTGGCTGCCAAGGTAGATATCGGAACCACAAACACGGATGTGGGTTTCGTCCACGATTTCATAATTTTCATCTTCCATAATTCCGTCATACTCGCTGAGGCTGTGGCGTGAAACCATTTCTACCAATGCGGCGTCAATGCTCTGGCTGCGGAGATACAATAGTATCTGCATTGCTTGGGTCGTACAGCCCACACCGGCTCCAGCTCCTGCGACTGCAATCGAGACATTATCCTTTGCTGATGCCGATAATGCTGTGACAGGGCCGGGGAACTCAGAGGCCACAGGCGTTGTCTCGCTGACAGTCGGCATATCCTCCGGGACGCTGGTTGCATCGTCAATCACGACATGATCCCGAATTAGAATCTCCAACAAAGCTTTCCCAAATGCAGCTCCAGTGCCACTGATGATATTGCTGGGCTTTACCCCTCGCTTAAGCGCCTCTTGTTTGACGGCAAGCCCAAAATTCACATCATCATTGACTACGATCATTATAGCTGTTGTCGTAGCTGAAAAGCGTGAAAGCAATTCCAGACCAGCATCAATGTCGCCGTCAAAATAAGCGATGTCAAATATAATATGGCTGAAGCTTCCGCCGTCCTCCACTGATTTCTTGGCTGCGTCCATATTGCGAACCTGATAAAATTCGCAGGAAAAAATCTCCCGGCGATTCAGCCTTTCGATTGTGGCTTGCAGATTTTTCTGTACAAATGCTGCAATCATTTTTGTGCTCCTCCTTTGGAATGAATGGGGTGCGACATGATGTCGCACCCCCTGTGAATTGATATAAATATATCGCCGAATCATGCTATACAGCGGTATTCGGCAAATCAACACTCTCTTTTGTGTACGCGGATATCTTTGCCATTTCGTTGGCCAGAATCTCGAAATCCTCATGTATATATACCTTGCTGGTGAGTTCAAAGTTTGTGTGCCCAAAAATCTTGATAAGCTGCTCTTTGTTGACACCCGCGCAGTAAGCAAGGGTGGCGAAAGTATGGCGAGCACTGTATGGAGACAGGTGCGGCACCTCACGCAAATGCTTTTTGACATCAGGGCCAATAAATCCGAGATCAAACATTAAGGGATAGAACCCTCTGTGACGCCAGTTGTCCATGCACTTCTGACCACCGGAGGAATTAAGCAAAAGATACTGGTTTTCGTGATCCTGAGGCTTTAGAAAATAACTTGTTAAATACCATTCCGCAATAAAATCATAGATGGCTGGTAAAATAGGGATTGGTCGATTCGTGCCTGCTGCGGTTTTGCCGCCGCCCACAATCTTTTTTTGTGTTATGCTGATATTGGGCAGACGTAAAGCAAACAATTCATTGGGGCGCAGTCCAGTGAAAATCAGGCAAAGCAAAATGCGTGCATCCTGCCAATATTTATAAGTTTTGTTTTTACCGCATGTTTGTAGAACTTTGATCTGTTCCAATGAGAAGATAGGACGTGCCTGCGCTTTTTTGCCGGAAAAATCCAGTCCGGCACATAGCGGATTTTGTAACAGATCTCGTGAAATCGCATACTTGCTAAGTTGGGAGAGCAGTACACGCACCTTTTGCCGGGCACTGGCAGATGGTGGGCAAGCGTCAATCAGGTCTTGCAGATCATCTACGTCAATCTCCGGCAGAGGGACATTGTACAGAGGCTCCAGCTTCTTAAAGGCATTGGAATAGTCTCGGACACAATGACGGCCGATTTTAGGGTACTTGCGGTTTGACCACTTTTGGTAAACGGCCATCAGAGTACAAGCTTCGGGCTGTAACCGTTGCTTCCAGCCGCACAAACAGCAATATGCTCCCACAGGGACTTCTTTTTTACATGATACACACAACATAATATTCCTCCTGTTTTTTGGCTTTGCAAGGGATAATTAACAAAATACAAAACCTACAGGGAGGAATAAACTGTATTTTTGGAAACTTTTGTCTAGATAACGCGAATTGCGTATACAGAAGCGTCAAATCAGCTTGATAAAGAAAAAGCGCGGAAAGCCTGATGAGAGAACTTTCCGCGCTAAACAACTATTTCGGTGGTGCCTATTATTTCTCTCGGCCCCGGCACCAGGGGATAGCTCTACTCGCTGCGGGCGCAGCATCACAAACCAAATCGGTTTCCCCGCCTTCATTATGGCCGGGCCGCGAATTACGGGAGTATCATTATCACACAATCCGTCTTTGCGTGGGAGCTGCCTTACTCTTAATCTGTCACGTGTTTCCCGCTCACCCCCTTTGATGCGATCGATTTGACAAATCGAATGATTTGCAGGGGATCATGGCGCACGGGCAGAATCGCTCAGGAAAGTGTGTTCTTGTTCGAGCTACCATTTATGCAAGAAAAAAAGCAGAAACGTCACCGTTTCTGCTCTGACTTTTACGCTTATGACCTGCTGATTACAAATCAGCTGCTCTACCAGCTGAGCTACACCAGCGTGGAAATCGGCTTGCCAGCTTCATATCCTTTATATGCGCCCAAAAGAAGAATCATGGCGCTTAAATATAATATCAATTCCTCCGGCCTTTGTCAAGCCCCTTTTTTACCGGACGGAGAAAACTTTTACGGGAGCGCGGTACGCGCCTTTCCTCTTGCTTTTTTTGCCGCGCGGCTCTAAGATAAAAGAGGAAGAAAAGCGCCGCGCAGATGCGGCACGGCACACAACTGAACAGAGAAAGTGAGAGAACAGGAATGGGACCCTCTAAAGTATATTTTACAGACATGCGTGCGCTGCCGGGCACGAACCTGCAGCAGAAACTCAAGCGGCTGATCCTCAAAGCGGGCATCGGACAGATCGATTTTCAGGATAAATATGCCGCTATCAAAATCCATTTCGGCGAACCGGGCAACCTTTCTTACCTGCGGCCCAATTTTGCAAAGACCGTTGCGGACGCCGTGAAAGAGCTGGGCGGCCGCCCGTTTCTGACAGACTGCAACACGCTGTATGTGGGGCGCCGCAAAAATGCGCTGGACCATATCGAAGCGGCTTATGAAAACGGGTTTTCGCCATTTTCCACCGGCTGCCAGATCATTATTGCAGACGGCCTGAAGGGGACGGATGAGGTGGACGTGCCCGTGCGCGGCGGCGAATACATCCGGGAGGCCCATATCGGCCGCGCCGTGATGGATGCGGATATATTCATTTCGCTGTCCCACTTCAAAGGGCACGAGAGCACGGGCTTCGGCGGCGCCATCAAGAATATCGGCATGGGCTGCGGTTCGCGCGCAGGAAAGATGGACATGCATTGCGCGGGTAAGCCGGACGTGGACAAAAGCGTTTGCCGGGGCTGCGGCGTGTGCATGAAAAACTGCGCGCACGGAGCCATTGCTTTTGATGAAAACCGCAAAGCGGGCATCGACCACAGCAAATGTGTGGGCTGCGGCCGCTGCATCGGTGCATGCAATTTTGACGCCGTATACAACGGCAACGATTCCGCCAACGACGAGCTGAACTGCAAGATGGCCGAGTACGCCAAGGCTGTGGTGGACGGCCGCCCGGCTTTCCATATCAATATCGTCAACCAGGTTTCGCCTTACTGCGACTGCCACGGTGAAAATGACACGGCTATCATTCCGGACGTGGGGATGTTCGCCAGCTTTGACCCTGTGGCGCTGGACGTAGCGTGCGCGGACGCGTGCAACCGCATGCCCGTGATGCCCGGAAGCCTGCTGGACGAAAACCTGCGCGCCTGCGGCGCCCGTGACCATCACGACCATTTTACGAATGTTTCTCCCAATACAGATTGGCGCTCGTGTATGGAGCATGGGGAAAAATCGGTTTGGGCACACGCAGCTATGAACTGATTACAGTCAAATGAAGAAGCTTTTGAGCGGCGGGGATACCCGCCGCTTTTTTATGCAGAGCTTCTTTCTGCACTTTGTACAGAAAACAGTTTGAATTAGCATGAAAATGTCAGTTTTTATTTAAAATATACAACAAATATCCATTTTTAAGGATAAAAATATATTTTTCATTTTTTGAGTTTATAATCTAATAATGAAAATTTTTACCTTATTATAGAAAAATATGGAAATTTATTTGTTTTATAATTATGAAAAAAAGATATCAAAACAAATGATTTTGTTGACTTTTTACAATTACGATGATAATATCAAACCGTTGCAGGAAGCAGCATAGCTTCCGCTTCTTCACATTTTGCTGCATGGATAATCCATGCAGCGCGGCCTTGCGCAGATGCGCGGGCCCTGCTGCCTGCGGCGGCGGGAGGCCCGGCGGCGCACATGCCGCATTGCAGGAGGTTCCGGCGGCGTGTGGGGAAAAATGCAAATGAAAAGGAGAGAAACGTATGAAAAAAGTACTAGCGATCCTTCTGGCGGCGTGCCTGGCACTTTCTCTGGCGGCATGCGGCGGCAGCGGTTCTTCCGCGCCTGTTTCCACAGCGCCGGATACCTCTGGCTCCGCGCCGGCTTCCGCGCCTGCGGCGGCCGACGGCTCCATCGCCGTTTTCTATTACACGTACAGCGACACATATATTTCCACGGTCCGCACCGCGTTGGACGCGGAGTTGGATAAGCTGGGCGTTGAGTACCAGGACTATGATTCCAACTCTCAGCAGAATACCCAGACCGAGCAGGTTGATACTGCCATCACGAAAGGCGCTACCTGCCTGATTGTGAACATCGTCGAGACAGGCTCCGACGACGCGGCGCAGGGTATCGTGGACAAGGCGAAGGCAGCGGACATCCCCGTGATCTTCTTCAACCGCGAAGTGTCCGACGCCGTGGTGAACAGCTATGAAAAATGTGCGTTCATCGGCACTGACGCGGCCGAGGCCGGACACATGCAGGGCCAGATGATCGCTGATTATCTGCTGGCGAATTATGACGACGTGGACCTGAACGGTGACGGCACCATCTCCTATGTCATGTTTAAGGGCCAGAACGCCAACCCCGAGGCCGAATACCGCACCCAGTACGCCGTCGAGGACTGCGACGCTGCGCTGGAGGCCGCCGGCAAGCCGGCGCTGACGTTCTATGACGCCAACAACGCCGACAAGTTCCTGGTGGACCGTAACGGCACATGGTCCGCGCAGGCTTCCAACGAGTATATGACGACGATTCTGTCCGAGTACACCGAGGCCAATAACAACATGGTCGAGCTGGTCATCTGCAACAACGACGGCATGGCCGAGGGCGCCATCACAGCGCTCAAGACCGCCGGCTACAACGCCAGCGCGGACAAGGCCATCCCTGTGTTCGGCGTTGACGCCACCGATGCAGCCAAAGAGCTGATCGCCGCCGGCAGCATGGTCGGCAGCATCAAGCAGGACGCCGAAGGCATGGCGGCGGCCATTGCGCTGCTTGCCAAGAACGCCACCAGCGGCGCGGCCCTGATGGACGGCACCGACAGCTACAATGTGGATGATGCCAGTGCCAAGATCCGCATCCCGTACGCCGTTTACACCGGCTGATAGACCCGATCAAGCAAACAGCAGGAAGATAGCTGCCTCTACGGGCGGCTATCTTCCTGCTTGAATCTGAGATTTTACGCGGAGGAGAGGCCGAATGGAGAACAACAACAGCGTTCTGCTCGAAATGAAAAATATCTGCAAGTCCTTCCCCGGCGTCAAGGCGCTCGACAATGTTTCGCTGACGGTAAAGCGCGGCACGGTGCATGCGCTGATGGGGGAAAACGGGGCGGGCAAGTCCACCCTGATGAAGTGCCTGTTCGGCATTTACAGCAAGGACAGCGGGCAGATCCTGCTGAATGGGAAGGAAGTCAGCTTCAGAACCTCGAAAGAGGCGCTGGAACACGGCGTCGCCATGGTGCATCAGGAGCTGAACCAGGCACTCAAGCGCAATGTTATGGACAATATCTGGCTCGGCCGCTATCCCACGGTGGGGCCCTTCACGTCCGAAAAAAAGATGCTCGCTGATACGGCGGCGATTTTTGATGATCTGGGCATCCATGTGGACCCGCGCACCATTATGAGCACGATGCCCGTGGCCCAGCGCCAGATGGTGGAGATTGCCAAAGCTGTCTCGTACCATTCCGACGTCATCGTGTTCGACGAGCCCACCTCCTCGCTTACTGAGGAGGAAGTGGAGCACCTGTTCCGCATCATCAATATGCTGCGGGACCGCGGCTGCGGCATCATTTATATTTCCCACAAGATGGAGGAGATCCTGCGTATCTCCGACGAAGTGACCGTCATGCGCGATGGCGCGTGGGTCGCCACAGAGCCGGCGGCGGAAATGACGATGGAGCGCATCATCAAGCTGATGGTGGGCCGTGAGCTGACAAACCGCTTCCCGCCCAAGGACAACGAGATCGGCGGCGTGCTGCTGGAGGTGGAGGGCCTGACGGCCATGCATTCCAAGCTGCGCGATGTTTCCTTCAATGTACATAAGGGCGAGATCGTCGGCCTCGCCGGCCTGGACGGCTCCGGCCGCACCGAGGTGCTGGAAAATATTTTCGGCGTGGCTACCCGCAAAAGCGGAGTCATCCGCCTGCACGGCAAAGAGGTGAAGAACCGCCGTGCCCGCGACGCGATCAAAAACAAGTTCGCGCTGCTCACCGAGGAGCGGCGCGCCACGGGCATCTTTGGCATTTTGGACATTCAGGAGAATACCACCATCTCCAGCTTGAAGAAATATAAGGTAAAGGGCCTGTACCTCAGCAGAAAGAAGATGGAGGAGAGTACGGAGTGGTCCATTCGGGCCATGCGCATCAAAACGCCGTCTCAGGATACGAAGATCCGTTCGCTTTCGGGCGGCAACCAGCAGAAAGTCATCCTGGGCCGGTGGCTTCTGACAGACCCCGAGGTGCTGCTGCTGGACGAGCCCACCCGGGGCATTGACGTAGGTGCAAAGTACGAGATCTATCAGCTCATCATCAACCTCGCCAAAGAGGGCAAGGCCGTTATCATGGTGTCCTCGGAAATGCCGGAGCTTCTGGGCGTGTGCGACCGCATCCTTGTAATGTCCGGCGGGCGGCTCGCCGGAGAAGTGGATGCAAAGGCCACGACGCAGGAAGAGATCATGACGCTTGCCGCCAAATACGCATAAGGAGGAATCACTGTGGGAACGAATGCCAAACTGACCATCAAGCAGCGCTTGGAAAACTTCAAAGCCATGGAAAAGGAGGATAAGCGGCGCTGGTGGGGCGAGTTTTTCATTGATAATTCGCTCTATATCTTCCTTATTGCGGCTATCATCGGCATTGCCGTCTATAACCCGAACTTCGTGTCGATGAAATCCATCATCAACATCGTTTCGCTCTCGGCCGCGAATCTGCCCATTGCGCTGGGCATCGCGGGCGCGATCATTCTGACAGGCACCGACCTTTCGGCCGGGCGCGTTGTGGGCCTGACGGCTTGCGTGGCGGCTTCGCTGCTGCAGATGGCGGAGTACCCCAATAAGATGTTCCCGGGCATCGGCACTGTCCCCGTGCCCATCGTCATCTTGGCGGTCATTGCCATCGGCGCGCTGGTGGGCGCTGTCAACGGCTTTTGTACGGCCAAGTTCAATCTGCACCCGTTCATTGTCACGCTGGCCACCCAGCTCATCGTGTACGGCACGCTGCTCATTTACCTGATGCAGGGCAACAACAACGGGCAGTCTATCTCCGGCCTGGATAAAAGTTATACCAATCTCATCACCGGCAGCATCCTTTCGGTGCCGGACGGCAAGGGCAATATGGTCCCCATCCCCAACTTTGTGTGGTATGCCATCGTGATCACCGTCGTGATGTGGTTCGTCTGGAACAAGACGACTTTCGGCAAGAACATGTTCGCCGTAGGCTCCAATCCCGAGGCTGCGAACGTCTCCGGCGTGAACGTCGCCGCCACCACCATTCTGGTGTTCACGCTGGCGGGCGTGATGTACGGCTTCACCGGCTTCATCGAGGGCGCGCGCATCGGCGCGAATACGGCAAACACCGGCTTGAACTATGAGCTGGACGCCATCGCGGCCTGCGTCATCGGCGGCGTCTCGTTCGTCGGCGGCATCGGCAAGATCCGCGGCGTCATCATCGGCGTGGTGCTGCTGCGCATTATCTTCGTGGGCCTCACGTTTATGAGTGTCTCGTCCAATCTGCAGTACATCATCAAGGGCCTGATCATCCTTGTGGCCTGCGCCATCGATATGCGCAAGTATCTGGTACGCAAGTGACCGGAGGGCGCCATGGAAGAAGAACACCGCTCGGAAGGCGCGCTCCGGGACACTGCGCCCGAGCCGCGGTACCGCGGCTCGAACAATATGTACCGCGGCGTGACGATATCCGTGAAGGCGCTGACCGGGGCGATTTTGGCCGGTCTGGCCGCGCTTGCGCTCGCCATCGTGTTTCTTGCGGGCAGCGGCGGATTCACCGTTACGTTTGAAACCGACGGCGGTTCCCAGGTGCCCGCGCAGACCTGCCGCTACGGCGAGCTGGTCCGGCGTCCCGAGGACCCCGTGAAAGAGGGATATGTCTTTGACGGCTGGTATTGGGATGTGGAACGTGAGCACAGACCCTGGGATTTTGCGCAGGATACGGTGGAGGACAGCATGTACCTCTACGCGCGCTGGCAGCCCGTGCCGTAAATGCGGCGCCGCGCCGAATCAAAGCTTAAAGGGCCCTGTACGGTTTTCCGTACAGGGCCGCCGTGTTTTTCCGTCCTTATGCTTTCCTTAGAATTGCGCGTTAGGATACAGCTGCGGAAGCAAAAAGGAGTGGAGAAAACATGAAAAAACAAAATGGAATACGCGCCGTCCTGTGGACGGTCCTCATGCTGGCGGCCGCTCTGACGGGCTGCTGTGCCGATGGAGAGAACGTCTGCACGCTGGACCCGGCGGACCCGGCACGCTTTACCTGCGGCGGGGTGGAATATATTACGCTGCGGGAGGCTGTGCCGCGTGATGCAGTGGGGCGCAAGCTGGGCGATATCCAGACACTGGCGGCGGTGGACGGGGAAGGGCGCGTCGTGGATACCTGCGGTGTGACGCTTTCCTTCTCTGCTTTGGCCCGGCTGGAGGAAAGGCTGCCGGAGGGCGGGCGCACCGTGCAGGTGCTGAACGTATGGGCGCTGCCCGGCACGACGGACGGCGCTGTGGCCGTGATGGTGGACGGCACATTCCGCCGCGCAGTACCCGCGGATGTACTGCCGCCGGAAGCGGAGGTCCTCAGCTTTGCACGGCAGGCCGGGGGATACGGGGAGGCCTTTGCGGTGATGCCGGAGGACTGCCGCAGGCTCACTTGCGGAGAGACAGTCTACCTTGTCACAGATACACCCGTTGCGCCGGAGGCGCAGGGCGCATATCTGGGCGTGCTTGCCCGCTCCTGCGTGTTCGATGCGGATACCGGGCGGGAACTGACGCGCGCGGAGCTGGAGCATATCGAACCGGTGCCGGGGCCGCTTTCCGCCCAGCGGCGGGAGAGCCGCGTGTACGGCGCGGTGTACGCGCTGGAGGGAACGGACAGCGGATCGGCTGTGGCGGTAGAGGTGGACGGCGCATTGCTGCGGGCCGAAGCGGAGCGGCGCGCGCCGGGCGCGTCCTGACGCTGCCATCCGGGCGGCCCTTTGCCGCATCCCTGCCGGAGGGCTGGCGCAAAAAAAGGCGCTCTCAACAGCCGGAATGGCTGCGGAGCGCCTTTTTTGTTTTTCCGTGGGCCTATTTCCGTACAGGCGCAGGCCCGGTGCTCTCCCGGACGATCAGCTGCGGACGCAGCAGCACCTTGCTTACGGCAACACCGTTCATCAGACTGTCCAGCAGGCTGAACGCACTTTTGCCCAGCGCCAGCCTGTCCTGCCGGATGGTGGTAAGGGGCGGTTCGCAGCCGGCGGCCAGCGGAAGGTCGTCGTAGCCCATCACGCTCACGTCCCCGGGCACGCGCAGGCCCAGACGCCGCAGCTCGGCCAGCACCCCCCGGGCGATGCCGTCGCTGGCGCACAGGATGGCTGTCGCGCCCTGTGCAAGAAAATGCGGCACGTATTCGCGCGCACAGTTTTGTTCATAATACCCATAGGCCATCATCCGTTCGTCGGCGGAAAGCCCGCACAGCCAGGTGGCGTGCAGGAAAGCCAGCCGCCTTTCCTCAGACACCATTGAATCCCGCGTGCCGTTCAAAAAGGCGATTTTCCGGTGTCCCAATCCGGCCAGATGCCGCACGCCGAGCTCCACGCCCTCCCAACTGTCGGTGCCCACATATCCGACGCTGGCGTTGGGAACGCAGTTGTCCAGCAGCACTGTGGGCGTGCCCGTGCCGGCCAGCGCACGCATGTATGCATCCTGCGGCGTCAGGCCGAGAATGAAGGCGCCGCCGTATCCGCCCTCCAGCAGCAGGCTGCCGTATTTGGTGCGCGCCTGCGCCTCGGGCGTGGTGGGCAGCACATCCACGGCCCATCCCCGTGCCGCGGCCGCCAGCCGGAACCCGGCCACGATCTCGTACCCGAACTGGCCGATGTTGGCGTATTCCATATTTTCCACCAGCACACACACCTTGGGCTGTGCCTGCCTGCGGGTACGCTTGGCCGCATAGCCCATTTCCACCGCCGTGTCCAGCACAAGCTGGCGGGTCTCTGCGCTCACGTCCGGCGCGCCGTTCAATCCTTTTGAAACCGTGCTCACCGCGATTCCCAGCCGTTGGGCAATGTCTCGGATCGTCACCAAGCGCTGCGCCTCCCTTCGTTGTCCGATATCCTGTTTAGTATAACCCGCACCGCCGCTCTTTGCAATGGGAGAGAAAGAATATTTTATTGAAATATCACAAAATACGCCTTGACGAAATCCGTATCCAATGCTAACATGGTGGTGTTCTACGAAAATTTGCGAAAATAAATTGCTTTTATCCCGCGGCGGCGGTTCAGGAAAGGAGTTTTTCCATGAAAAGAGATATTCAGATACTGACGGGGCAGGTGCTTGCGGCCGACTGCCGGAAAACCATTGCCCAGGCTACGCCCCGTGAGCTGTACAACGCGGTGTCCAAAGCAGCGCTGGACCTCGCTGCGGACGCATGGAAGCGCGCGCCGGGCAAGCGCGTGGCGTACCTTTCGGCGGAGTTTCTTGTGGGACGCCTCGTTTACGCCAATCTGCTGAACATGGGCCGCCTGGGCGAGGTGCAGCAGATGCTGCTGGACGCGGGTGTGGATGCGAACGTGTTTGAAGAGATCGAGGACGCGGCGCTGGGCAACGGCGGCCTGGGCCGCCTGGCCGCGTGCTTTTTGGATTCCGCCGCCACGCAGGGCGTGCCGCTGGACGGCTACGGCATCCGGTACCAGTACGGCCTGTTCAGGCAGTATTTTGAGGATGGCTTCCAGAAAGAGACCGCCGATGACTGGCAGCGCTTTGGAGATCCATGGAGCGTTCGCCGGGAGGAGGATGCCGTCACTGTGCAGTTCGGCGGGCAGGCCGTGCGCGCCGTGCCTTACGACACGCCTGTCATCGGCTACGGAATGAAAACCGTCAATACACTGCGTCTGTGGCAGGCCGAGCCGTTCCAGGCATTCGATTTCAATTTGTTCAACGCCCAGAAATATGCCGCTGCCGTGCGCGAGCGGGACGCCGCCGAAGATATCAGCCGTGTGCTGTACCCCAACGACGACACCGACGCAGGCAAGCGCCTGCGCCTCAAGCAGCAGTATTTCTTCTCCAGCGCGTCGCTGCAGGACATGGTGCGTGCTTACCGCGCGGCCCATGGCGGGGATTTCACCCATTTTGCCGACGCATACGCGGTACAGCTCAACGATACCCACCCCACAGTGGCCATTCCCGAGCTGCTGCGCCTGTTGGTGGAAGAGGCGGGCATGCGTTTTGCCGACGCAGTACAGGTGGCCCACGATACCTTTGCCTACACCAACCACACCATTATGCCCGAGGCGCTGGAAAAATGGGATCAGAAGCTGTTCCGCGGCGTGCTGCCCCGGGTGTATCCGTATGTGAAAAAGCTGGACGCGCTGCTGCGCCGCACGCTGGAGCAGAGGGGCGTGCCCATGGGCGAGGTGTCCCGCTATGCCATCCTGGAGGACGGCATGGTGCATATGGCGCGTATGGCCATTTTTGCCACCCACTCCACCAACGGTGTGGCGCGCCTGCACACTGAGATATTGAAGGACACCGCTCTGCACGAATGGTACGAGCTGTATCCCGAGCGGTTCAACAACAAGACCAACGGCGTTACCCAACGGCGCTGGCTGGCGCTGGCAAACCCGGAACTGGCGGCGCTGCTGCACGACGCTGTTGGCGACGGCTGGCTGACAGACCTCTCCCAGCTCAAGCGGCTGGAGCCCTGCGCGGACGACCCTGCATTTCTGGCGCGTTTCATGGACGTCAAGCGGGAGAAAAAACGGCAGCTCGCGGCGTATATGGAAAAGCACGAGGGCGTGCGGCTTCGCGCAGACTTCCTGCTGGATGTGCAGGTAAAGCGCCTGCATGAGTATAAGCGCCAGCTTCTGAACGCTTTTTCCATTCTGGACACATACTACGGCCTGAAGGAGGGGCGCATCTCCCGCGCGGATTTCGCGCCCACCGTCTACCTGTTCGGAGCAAAAGCCGCGCCGGGCTATGTGCGGGCCAAGGGCATCATCAAGTATATCAACGAGCTGGCGGAACTGGTGAACGGCGATGCGGACGTGAACGGCCTGATGCAGGTGGTGTTTGTCCAGAACTACAACGTCAGCTATGCGGAAAAGATTATCCCGGCGGCGGATGTGTCCGAACAGATCTCCACGGCCGGCACGGAGGCGTCCGGCACCAGCAACATGAAGTTCATGCTGAACGGCGCGGTGACGCTGGGCACACTGGACGGCGCAAACATCGAGATCGCAGAGCAGGCCGGCGCGGAGAACGAATATATCTTCGGCGCCCGCGCCGATGAGATCGCGCGTCTGCAGAAGGACGGCTACGACCCGAACGCCGTCCTCGCGGCGGAGCCGCGCGCAAAGCGCGTGGTGGAAAGCCTGGTGGACGGCACATTTTCCGACGGCGGCACAGGCATGTTCCGCGAACTGTATGCCTCCCTCACCGAAGGCGCAAGCTGGCACAAGCCCGACCACTACTTCCTGATGCGGGATTTTATCGAGTACTGCGACGCGCGCCTGGCTGTCAACCGGGACTATCGCGACGCGCGGGCTTTCGCGGCAAAGTGTGTGCGCAATGTAGCAAACGCGGGCGTGTTTTCGTCCGACCGTACGATTCTGGAATATGCGCGGGACATCTGGCACGTGTAAACGCATGGGATAAAGCAAAACGGCATGGAGCAAAAGTTCCATGCCGTTTTTTTATGCCTTCAGCATCCGCCAGAGTGTGGTGCGGCTGATGCCAAGGCTCTGCGCCGCACGGCTTTGGTTGTCACCGCTTTTTTCCAATACCATTCGGACGATCTCCCGCTCGATGAGGGCCAGCGGCTGGGAGAGGTCGAGAGAGGCGGCGGGGGAGGCCGCCGTATCCGCGTCGGCGGGCGCAAGGGAAAGCTCCGCCTGCAGGGCGGCCTGAACGTCCGACAGCCGGATTTGTGCATCCGTGCACAGTTCCGTCAGCCGTTCCATCACGCGGTGGAACTGCAGATAGTTCTGCGTCCACGGATACTGGCGCAGCAGCGTAAGCGCATCCGCGTCGATGCCGCGCCACTGCCTGCCGGTGTCTATCGTATGGCGGTCCAGATACAGGCTGAACGCGGTTTCCACCTGCGCGGGTTGGGCGTGCAGGGAGGAAAGGCAGAGGGGAAAGCAAGACAGGCGGTTGATGAATTCCATTGCCGCTCCGCTGATGCGCCCGTCACCGGCTTCCACACGCGAAAAAATCAGCTGGTTGTGCTTCGCGGTCTGTCCCTCCAGCAGAAAGGCCAGAAGCTGGCGCCACTGCGTATCGTCCAACGCGTTCAGGTTTTGGAAATACAGCGTGTTTTCCGTATCGCAAAGCGGAGAGCTGTGGTGTCCCAGCAGATAATTCCAGGTTTTACGGCTCAGCAGGTTACAGTCGATCTGAATAAAAGGGTGGCTGCGACGCGCGCTGCGCAGGTAGATTGTGCGCGCCAGATATTCCTTCCCTGTTCCGGCGGCGCCGAACAGAAACACCGGTGCGCGTCCTGCCGCCGCCTGCAGGATGCTTTGATGATATTGGGCGGTGAGGCCGGTGATGTTATAGATACCGGCGGAGCACGCCTCCTCCAATTGGCTGCAGTTATAGTAGCTGATGCCGTATTTGTCCCCGGCGACAGGGGGTGTGGAAGCGAGAAAATAAAAGGCGGTATAGGCCTCTCCGTCGGAGGGAAGCTGCATCGCTTCAATGTTGTACAGCAGCCCGCGGAACTGCTGCATGACCTTGATGCGTCCCGCGGCGGCCACGCTCTCGATTTTTTCGCGCAGCATGTCCAGCAGCTCTGCGGAGGCGTCCTCCAGCGTGGAAAAAACCAGCTTGCCCGCACGGGTGAATACTACGGTCTGGCTGGTGCGTTTGTGCAGGAGCTGGCGCAGGAACTGGTTTTCGCTGCGCAGCTGGCGGTTGGCGCTGCAGAAAAAAACAGCCTGGTCGAACGCGGCGCGGATGCTTTCGGCGCTGGAGGTGATAAGGAAAGCGTTGACGTCCATCTCCTTGGCGGCGGTGTAGGTGACCATATCGCACAGGACCGAGGCATATTCCTCCCGCCGCAGGTATTGCAGCGTGGTAACGGCCTGGCTGGAGGATTGTATGGTAAATACGTCCAGCTGGTATGGCAGCAGCGTCCGCAGGATGCCCATATCCTGTGTGATGTTGGAATATCCCACAATGGCCACTCGCCCCTCGTGAATGTTGGCGCGCTGAAGCGTGCACAGGACATCGTACACGGTGGTGCCGATCTCGATGACCGGCAGCGAAACGGATTGTTTCAGCAGTCTGGCCGTGCCGCCCCGGGAGATGATCACATCAAAATTTGCGTGGAAGCCTTTCTGCGCGAGCTCCAGCCCTTTGGCCAGATCGCCCACGCTGATGGTCAGCTCCAGGCCGTCGTATTCTTTCGCGGTCTCTGTTAAAAGCGGCACCATCCCGGGATAGGGCGAAATCGCCAGTACTTTGATGGATGGCATTTTCTTTCATCTCTCTTTTGTTTAAAAATGAAACATATTTTTGCTTTATTATAGCGAATTCACAAAGAAAACACAACAAATTTTCTTAAGTGTTTCATAATAAAACGATTTGCGAAGGGATTCTGCATACCAGCATAAAAAATACGCCTGTATAATGAAAATGACGAAAGGTCCGCCGGACAGGGATAAGAGGAGAGCCTATGATACATTTATTTGTAATTGCGGATGATTTTACAGGCGCGCTGGATACAGGCGTACAGTTTGCCTCCTATGGAGCGGCCACGAAGGTCGTTGTGGGGACAGGCCTGCAGGCACTGGAGGCAGACGCGCAAACACAGGTGCTCGTGGTGGATGCCGAGACACGCCACCTTCCGGCGGCGCAGGCATATGATACGGTCTACCGCCTGGTGCGCTGGGCAAAGGAAAAAAAGATCGGATGCATCTATAAAAAGACAGATTCCGCGCTGCGCGGGAATATCGGGGCAGAGCTTTCCGCCGCGCTGGCAGCGGATGGAGGCGAAAGGCTCCATTTCGTGCCCGCCTTCCCGAATCTGGACCGCGTCACCCGCGGCGGCGTACACTACATCGGCGGCGTGCCCGTTGCCCAAAGTGTGTTTGGAAAGGACCCCTTTGAGCCGGTGACGCATTCCCGTGTGGAGGATATTCTGCATGAACAGACGGATACACTGTGCGCCTATATCCCCGGCGGCGGTTCCGCAGAGGGCAAAGCAGGCGTGCTGGTCTATGAAGCTCAGACGAACCGGGATATGGCGCAGATCGCCGACCGGCTGGCGGCCCGGAGCGAGACCGGACTGCTGGCCGGCTGCGCGGGCTTTGCATCCGTGCTGCCGCGGCTGTTGCAGCTGTCCTGCCGGGACACCGCGCCGCTGCCGCTCTGCGGCCGTCTGCTCGCGGTCTGCGGCAGCATCAACCCGGTCTCGCTGGAGCAGTGCGCGCAGGCCGAGGCGCAGGGAGCGCCCCGCTTCAGCCTCACGCCGGAGCAGAAGCTCTCGCGGGACTGGGCGGCCGGCGCGCAGGCGGGCGAAATGCTGGGAGCTGTGTTACGGGCCTGTTCGCAGGAGCCGGTGGTGGTGCTGGACACAGGCGGCGCGGTGGAGAACGCGGGCGCGGACAAAACCGCAGACCGCATCCAGATCGCCAATACGCTGGGCGCGCTGCTCAAGCGTCTGCTGGACGACGGGCTGGAGAGCACGGTGCTGATCATGGGCGGTGATTGTCTTTTGGGCCTGATGCGCCAGCTGGATGTAACGGAGATCATGCCTCTGTGCGAAGTCGCGCCGGGCGTGGTGCTGTCGCAGTTCACCTATGGCGGACGGCAATGGAACCTTGTTTCCAAATCCGGTGGGTTTGGAGCAAAGACACTGTTTTATGACCTGCAAAACATTCTGGAACGATGGAAAAAGGAACTGCCCGCGGTGTGACGGGGCATGCAGCCTTTCGGACAGGAAAAAAGGAGAAGATAAAATGCGTATCGCCTGGGAAGGACGGGAGCTGTACTGCCATATCTCAACAAAAGCAGGCTTTGACCCGGTAAAAACACTTTATGTCTGCGCTCCGGGCGCGGATGCGGCAAGCTATGAAGCCGCCGCACGTTTTGCGCAGGCATCCGGCTGGCGGGAAATCGCAGAGCAGGACGGGGCGGTACTGGTGCTCCCCATCGTGCCGCACGGCTGGCGGGCGGAGGACGCGGGGCTGCTGATGGAGATCTACCGCGGCACGCGCGGCAGCTTTCCGACCCAAAGCGGGAAAAGCCTGTATGGGCGCGGCGGCTATTTGTGGTGTTGGGAAACACTGATCTATGCGGTGGGATATAAGGACGGCGCCTCTTTCCTGGGCGACGCCTCGGCTGCCTGTCCAAGCTTTTTTGCTGCGGCGGCGCTCGTGGGCGGCGTGCCGCAGGATTATACGCCCGGGGAGCGTCCTTCCAGCCACTGGCTCGTGGAAAATGTGAGCGCGGATTATAAAACCCTGAACCGGGAGCTGCCCGTCTGCCTCTGGCTGATGGTGCGTGAACGGCAGGAGGCGGACGCGGCTGTCCGCTATTTCAACCGGAGCAACGGCGCGCAGGGGCCGGGCTGTGAAGAAATGTTCGATGATATTTCCGCGACGGTCTACCGGGCGCCGGATGGCGGAGCGGCGCAGGTACGGATTTCGACCGGAACCTTCGGCCCGGAGCCTGCGCTGGCGCGCACGGTTTTTTCACAGCTTTTTGAACGCGTCATCCGCTGGAAAAACGGCCCGGATGGAAAGCTGACGCCTTTCATGAGCCGTGCGGACTTTTATGCGTCCCCGCGCTTTGCGCTGGATTCTGTTGTGTACGGGGGCCGCAGCTACGGCTTTTTCGTTCATGTGCCGGAAGGGCTGACGGCGGAGCAGGCCAGGGGCCTGCCGCTGGTGTTCAGCGTACATGGCCGGGGCGAACCGGCCTGGATGTTCGCGGAGAAAAACGGCTGGGACAGGCTGGCGGACGAGACCGGCGCGTTTCTGCTGGCCGTGCCGGACTCTCCGGAAAACATCTGGTTTCTGGAACGCGACGGCGGTGTATTCGCCCGGATGATCGACAGGCTCCACAGCCGTTACGGCATCGACCGGGAGCGCGTTTATCTGACGGGCTTTTCCAACGGAGGCATGATGACACGGGAGGCGGGCACGCGGTATCCGCAGCTTTTCGCGGCTTTATCACCCTGGAATGCACCGCCTGCCGAGACCTGGCCCGGCTTTGCGGAAGGCGGGTGGCAGATGCCGTGCTTCATCTATCTGGGTGACAACGACCCCGTCGCGCGGGGCACGGAAGAACCGCTGCTGGAGCAGATGCTCCGGGCAAACTGTTGTGCGGCTGTGCGGACGGCCGGGGGCTTTGTGCCGGATGCGATATACAACGGCGAAAACCATTACACTGCCGCGCGTGGGTATACCGAGGGCGAACGCTTTGGCACAGCGGTCTACCGGGACGCGCAGGGCGTACCGCGCGTATGTGTGACAGTGATGAAAAATATGCCCCACGGAGCGATCCACGATGAGAGCCGGGCGGCATGGGAATTTATGAGACGGTATCGGAGGCCGGGAAACGGAAAGGCTGTGGAAACGGTGCCGCATACAGAGAGCACAGAAACAGAATGCGCAAAACAAAAGGAGGAGCGACTGAAGTGAACGATACGATGAACGAGATCACAGCATTTTCTCCCTTCGGAGGACGTCTGGTGCTGGAGGAGGTCAAAGGTGCGCAGGAACGCGCGAACGTGCCGGAGAACAGCATCGAGACGAAGGCGGGCGATGACCGCAGCATGTACGTCTATGTGCCGGCTTCCGGCTGCCCGGACGCGAAACAGACGCAGGTCGTCATGTTTCTGCGGGATGGCGCGGACGAAGCCTCCGCCCAGGCGGCCATGAAGGAATATGGTTTGGACGCGCTGGCGGAAAAGGAGCATTTTGTGCTGGCCTTCCCCAATCCGCGGCAAAGCGGCTGGAGCGAAAGGGACGCGGAAGACATGGACTATCTCTCCCGCTGCTTTATGGCCCTGCCGCAGGGCAAGGGAAAGGTCGGCGGGTTCATCGGAATGATCTTCTATATCGGCGGTTCTCCGTCAGCCGGCGCACTGCTGCTTGCGATGAGCGCGCGAAGGCCCCTGAATGTGGCGGGCGTGCTGCTCTCGGAGCTCCCTGCGGATTACAGCATCCCGCAGGACGGCGTGAACGCGCCGCAGGTGGCTTATCTCTGCGGCGGAGCCGCCCGCGCCGCAGATTATTTTGGAAAGGTGAACGGAGTGACGGGAGCGGACGCCCGGCCGCTGGAGCACGCGGTGCTTTACACCAGCCCCGTAAACCCAAATGTGCGGCACATCGTGTCCGAGTTGCCGTTCAGCGCGCAGGAAGCGGTCCGTGCATGGGACATGCTGTTCTGCAAAGCGAGGCGCTGGTCCAACGACACCTATGGGACATATCAAAAGCGCACGGATTTTACGGCCCGCGGCTTTGTGGCACACGTCAACGACCCGGGCCTCGGCGTGAACGAAGGCTTTGCCCATACCTGGTACGAATATGTACCGCCCCGTCTGCGCGGCAGCAAAGAAAAAGCGCCGCTGGTGTTTTATTTTCACGGCATCGGCTGCGTGCCGCTGTACGGCGCGGAGCAGAGCGGCTGGCACGATATCGCCGACAGGGAAAACTTTATCGTCGTATATCCCAAGCCCGCCCGCAACAAGGCGTGGAACATCTGGGATGAGCCGGGCATGCCCAGCGACCAGGCCTTTGTGCTGGCGCTGCTGGAGCATATGAAGCGGACCTATGCCATTGATGAAAGCCGCGTGTACATCTCCGGTTTTTCCATGGGCGGCATGATGACCAACGCTCTGGCATGTGCATATCCCGAGCTGTTTGCGGCGGCAGCCCCTTGCAACGGATTCAATTCCGGCTATCTGGTCCCGGCGTCGGAAATGTGGACGATGCTGCGGAAAATGCCCACCGGCCGCGGTTTGCCGGACGGCCCTTCCGAACCGGTCACCCGTACACGTGTACGGGCGGATGCGAAAAAGGCTGCCTTTGCCTACCGTATGCCCCTCATCCAGAATTCGGGCCTGCTGGACGGCACATGGCCCGCCGCGCAGGACGATCCCTTCAAGCGGTTGGCTTCTTTTGATTACTGGAAAACGTACAACAATATTCCCCTCACGCCTTACGAGCCTGCCGCCGCGTGTGAATCCGGCCTGACGGCCGACGAGACATTTTATGACTGTGCGGACGGGCGCTTCCTTCACCACCGTTGGTTCAGCCGCGATGAAGGAAAGCCCGCGCTGTTTGAAGTTGTGCTCGCAAAGCGTATGCCCCACGCGCTGGACCTGCGCCAGTTGGAGCTTGCCTGGCAGTTTATGAAAAGGTTCTCACGCGGGAAGGACGGTTCTCTGCACATCGACCCGTAACGCGCCCGCTGCGAAACGGCCGGACGCTTTGAGACCACAGCAGATGGGAGGAATGGAAAAGAAAAGACGGGAGTGGAAAATGGTATCTGCATATTGGAAAACACGGCAAAAGCGAATAGAATGAAGGAGTGAATCACAAATGACAATTCAAATGATCATTACATTGGCAATCGTGATCGGCATGATCGTCATGATCATGTCGGACAAATTTGCCTTCGGCGCACCGCCGCTGATCGCCTGCGTTCTTCTGGTACTGACGGGCTGCGCCACCATGTCCGAGGCCTTTGCGGGCTTTGTGGACAAAAATGTCATCATGATCGCCGGCTTTATGGTGGTCATGGCGGCGTTGGAAAAAACCAGCCTCATCGACAAGGTCAAGGCAACGATGTTCAATATGGCCAGCAAGGGCGGATATCGCAACTACATCCTGTTGCTGATCGTTGTCATGCTGGGTGCCAGCGTGATGAGCGGTACAGGCTATTATGTATTGGTGCTGAGCTTGGTATCCACTATCCCCTACAATAAAAATCTGCCTATTTCAAAAATCTTTATGCCCTTGGGCTATGCCACTTACAACCCCATCGTACCTGTGAATATGGCGTTTTACGTGGGCTTGGTGGCCTCTCTGCTGGAGAGTTCCGGCGTCACAGGCACCGCAGTGCCGCTGCTGGTATATTCCGGCATCAAGCTTGTCAGTTCTATCGCGTTTTTGGTGTGGGCGGTTATCGGTTACCGCTTCCTGCCGGACCACCCCATTGCCGAAGCGGGCGCGCAGGCTTCCGAACAAAAGGCAGAGGGCGAAAAGCTGTCCAGGTGGAAAGAAATCGTTGTGTATATTGCTTTCGTGGTCAACTTCGTAGCCATGATTTTCCTGGATAAGCTGGGGGAGCCGGGCTATGCCATCCCCGGCGTCATTGCCGCCGTACTGTTCGTTTTGGGCATCCTCAATTTCAAGGAAGTGCGCAACAATATTGCCTCTCCGCTGATTCTTATGATGGCCGGCGTCATCGGCGTGGCCGGCGCCTTGGCGAACTCCGGCTTCACCGCCATGGTGGGTGACGCGGTGGCCGGCGCTTTGGGTACCAGTGTCAGCCCATTTGTCATCGTATTGGTGTTCACACTGCTCACCAGCCTGAGCGCTACGTTCACGGGCGCCAGCTTCGGTTCCCTGTTCGTATTTGCGCCCATCGCCATCTCCGCTTGCGTCAGCATGGGGTTGGATCCTACGGCTGTGGCTGTGGCTTGTGTCACCGCCGCTTGGATCAACTGGATCATGCCCATCGACGGTATGCCTGCTATGATTCTTGGCATGGGCAAATACAAGCTGGTTGATTTCTGGAAGTTCACTCTGCCGTTGTACGTCATCCAGATTCTGGTGCTGTGCGGGGCCTGCGTGATTGTATTCCCCATGTAATAATAACCTGCGGTCGGCGGCGGAACATGCCGCCGGCCCTTTTCGGAGAGAGATGATACGCCATGAATACACTGAGTAATTTGAAAATGCCGCGCGCCGTCTGCTGCGGCGAGGGCGCGCTGAAAAAGATGCCGGAGATCCTTCAGGCGGCGTCTGTGAAAAAAGCGGCTGTCTTTACAGACAAGGGGATCCGCAGCGCCGGCCTGCTGGACCCCGTGCTGGAGCAGCTTCAAAAGTCGCAGGCGGCATTCTGTGTGCTGGATGACCTGCCGCCGGAGCCGAGCTACGGCCAGGTCCAGAAGCTGGTGGATGCCTGCCGGGCCGAGGGCGCGGATATGATTCTGGCCGTGGGCGGCGGCAGCGTGATGGATACCGCCAAGCTGGCCGGTGTGCTTTTGGACGGCAGCTCGACCGTGCACGACCTGCTGGAAGCGCCCGGCCGCGCAAAAAAATGCTGTCCCACGCTGATGATCCCCACAACGGCGGGCACGGGCAGCGAAGCCACGCCCAATGCTATCGTAGCCGTGCCGGAGCAGGAGCTGAAGGTGGGCATCGTCAGCGACGCGATGATCGCAGACAATGTTCTGCTGGACCCGCTAATGATCAAAAATCTGCCCCGGAAAATTGCGGCGGCCACAGGTGTGGACGCTTTGGCGCACGCCATCGAATGTTACACAAGCAATAAGGCAAATCCCATCAGCGATACTTTTGCGCTGGAAGCGCTGGATATGATTTTGAACAACATCCTGCCTGCGTGCGACAGTGCGGACGCGGTATCGCAAAAATCAGCCATGCAGCTCGCAAGCTTTTACGCGGGCGTGGCTATCACTGCCAGCGGCACAACGGCCGTCCATGCGCTCAGCTACCCTCTGGGCGGAAAATATCATATCGCCCACGGCGTATCCAACGCCATTCTGCTTGCGCCTGTGATGCGCTTCAACGCGCCTGCCTGCCCGGAACGCTTCGCCGCCGCGTATGACCGTTGCGTACATGGAGAAAAAACCTGCGTGACGCAGGAGGAAAAAACGGAGTTTATGCTGCGTTGGCTGGAGAAGATCGTCCGGCATCTGGAGATACCCACAAGCCTTTCGGCATTCGGTGTGCCTGCGTCGGATCTGGAGACACTGGTGGCGGCCGGCATGCAGGTGACACGGCTTCTGAACAACAATCTGCGCCCGGTGACGGCGGACGACGCCCGCGCGCTGTACCGCCGGATCCTCTGACATCGGAAAGGACGGAAAAACATGAATAGAATCGAGATCAAGGGCATCATCCCGCCCATCATTACGCCGATGCACGCGGATGAAAGTATCAATACCGCCGAGCTGCGCCGCCAGGTGGATCGCCAGATCGAAAACGGCGTGCATGCGCTGTTCTGCTTTGGCACCAACGGCGAGGGATATATTCTGGACGGCAGGGAAAAACAGCTCGTGCTGGAGACGGTCATTGAGCAGGCGAACGGCCGCGTGCCGGTGTACGCGGGCACAGGCTGCGTTTCCACACGGGAGACCATTGCACAGTCCCGCATGGCCAGAGACGCGGGAGCGGATGTACTGAGTATTATTACGCCCAGCTTTGCGGCGGCCAGCCAACAGGAGCTGTACGACCACTACCGTGCCGTGGCTGAAGCCGTGGATATTCCCATCGTGCTGTACAATATCCCGGCACGTACAGGAAATGCTCTTGCGCCCGAGACGGTGGCACGCCTTTCCCGGATCGAAAACATCGTCGGTGCAAAGGATTCCTCGGGAAACTGGGATAATATGAAAGCTTATCTGGATGGCACCCGGGGCAGCGGCTTTGCAGTGCTTTCCGGCAACGACGGCCTGATCTTGGACTGCCTGAAGAACGGTGGCCGGGGCGGCGTGGCGGGCTGTGCCAATGTTTACCCCCGCACCATGGCGTCTATTTATGATTGTTTTGCCGCGGGCGATTTGGAAAAAGCGCAGGAATATCAGGCGAGCATCGCGTCCTTCCGCGCATGCTTCAAATACGGCAACCCGAATACGGTCGTCAAAACAGCCGTGGCGCTGCTGGGCTACGACGTGGGAAAATGCCGCGCACCGTTCAACCAGCTCCCGGAAGAAGGCGTTGCCGCGCTGCGGCAGGTGCTTCGTGAGAATGCGGAAAAGGGGATGCACTGACCCATGAACAACACGGAAATAAGGCGGCCGGTCATCGGCATCACGATGGGCGACCCCGCGGGCAACGGGCCGGAGCTGTGTGTGCAGGCCCTGCTCCACAAAGCGATCTATGAGGAATGCCGGCCGCTTATCGTGGGGGATGCAAACGTTATCGAAAAAGCGGCTGTGCTGCTGGGCCATCCGGAGCTGACCGTGCACCGCGTGGACAGCGTGGAGCAGGCGGCTTTCACCTGGGGGATCATCGACGTTTACCATCTGGACCTTGTGGACCTGGCGCGGTTTGAATACGGAAAAGTGTCCGCGATGTGCGGGCGCGCGGCGTTTGAGTGCGTGCGGAAAGTCATTGAACTGGCACTGGACGACGAGGTGGATGCCACCTGCACCAACGCTCTGAACAAAGAGGCCATGAACTTGGCTCTCGCGCCCGAGGGCATGCACTTTGACGGCCATACGGAAATCTATGCCTACTATACTCACACCGAGAAATATACGATGCTGCTGGCGCACCACGATCTGCGTGTGGTACATGTTTCCACGCATTGCTCGCTGCGGGAAGCGTGCGGCCGTGTGAAAAAGCAGCGTGTACTGGATGTCATTCATATCGCGGACAGCGCATGCAGAAGCTTCGGAATCCCGCGCCCGCGAATCGCCGTGGCAGGGCTCAACCCTCATGCGGGAGAAAACGGCCTGTTCGGCAGGGAGGAGCTGGACGAGATTATCCCGGCGATCCGTGCCGCGCAGGACGAGGGACTGTGTGTGGACGGCCCTGTGCCGCCGGACAGTTTGTTTCCCAAGGCGCTGGGCGGCTGGTATGACATCGTTGTGGCCATGTACCACGACCAGGGGCACATTCCGCTCAAAACCGTCGGCTTTGTATATGACAGGGAAAAACAGGCGTGGAAGGCTGTCGAAGGAGTAAACATTACACTGGGGCTGCCCATCATACGTACCTCGGTGGACCACGGAACGGGTTTCGACCAGGCAGGCAAAGGCACTTCGAATGAATTGAGCCTGCTCAACGCCATTCAATATGCCGTCACGATGGCCCGCAACCGCAACATCAAAGAGTGAGGGGAAGAAAACCATGAAATATCCATGTTTGCCCGGCCTGACACCGGACGGCACCGTTTATCAGAATTCTGCAATGGGGACGGTGGAGGCCATGCTGCCCCCCGGGCCTTGGGCTACGGCGCATGCGCCCGCCTTGCTGGAAACTCCGGACGGCAGTTTGCTGTGCGCCTGGTTTGCCGGCAGCTTTGAAGGCAGCGGCGATGTGAGCATCGTTTGCGCCCGCCTGCCCAAAGGAGCCGCACGATGGGAAGCTCCAGTACAGGTGTCCCATGATGAAAAACGCAGTGAGCAGAATCCCTCGCTGTTTCTCGCGCCGGACGGCGCTGTATGGGCGGTTTATACCGCCCAGCTGGACCGTGTGCCCGGCAAGGATAATATGCAGTTCACGTCTGTCATCCGCCGGCAGAAAAGTACGGACGGCGGCCGCACCTGGGGCGAACCGGATGTGCTGTTTGCCCGGGAGGGAAGCTTCTGCCGCCAGCCCATCCAGGTGCTTGCAAGTGGACGCTGGATATTCGCAAACTGGCTGTGCAGCGACAGCGCATCCGGTCTGGCCGGAGACCCGACGGCGTTTCAGATCTCCGACGATCAGGGCTGTACCTGGCGCACTGTAGAGATGCCGGGCAGCAACGGCCGTGTACATGCCAATGTGGTGGAGCTTGCGCCGGGACGTCTCGCGGCGTTCATGCGGAGCCGTGCGGCAGATTTCATTTATCGCAGTGAATCGCTGGACGACGGCAATACGTGGAGCGAACCGGTGCCCACGGTCCTGCCCAATAACAACTCCAGCATCAGCGCCGTCAAGCTGCAAAGTGGACGCATTGCCGTTGCCTATAACCCCACCCATACGCCTGCGCCGCAGCCAGGTGTGGCAGCCTGGCCCGGCCTTCGCTGCCCGGTTGCGGTGGCCCTCAGCGAGGACGGCGGCCTTACATGGCCGATGATTCGCCATATGGAGCTGGGAGAGGGTTTTGTAGGGTCAGAAAACAGTACCAACAACCGCCAGTATGAGTACCCGTATCTGATGCAGGCTTCGGACGGCAGGCTGCATCTGGCGTTCGCGTATCAGAATCGCCGCGGTGTAAAATGGATGACGTTTTCGGAGCAGGATGTTATGGGTGAAAAGCGTGAAACTGTAGGCGTGTACAACCCGACAGCCGCCAGGGTATAGTGCGTTTTACAGGCGGAAAGCCCGAAAGCGCGCTGCCGCGGAGCGAAGCGGTTTCACGGCAGTGCGTGCCATTTCAGCAACACGCAAAAATACGGTAAATTTTTTTCCAAAGTATGTTGACAAGAAGAAGGTTTCATGATAAAATCTAACATGCTGATTCGGAAACGAATAGCAGAAAAAGCGTGATCACGGGGTGACTCGTGTTCACATATATGCGGATGTGGCGGAACTGGCAGACGCGCTAGATTCAGGTTCTAGTGAAGGCAACTTCATGTGGGTTCAAGTCCCTTCATCCGCACCAGGTCGGTCTCGTTGTAAAGACGGGGCCGATTTTTTTGTATATTGTTTTGCTGATAAGATAGTGGAGGAGAGGAGACGCAGATGAAGGAAAACGCACATTCCAGCCAATATCTTTTGATGAATAAGGACGTCTGCACTGCACTTTTCCTGCACACACAACGAGTTTGGGGAAGTTCTGTTTGCAGAGGAAGAATGACTGGTCCAATACCGTCCAATCGGCTATCATGGCCTACAGGATTTTCTGGAGCGGCGCAGGGCGCCCAAGCACCGGGCGCATATCAGAGAATTATTGGCACAATGCGGCTGCGGTGGCATGGAAGGACTTCTGCGGGTCACACATGCTCTTTCGCTGAATGACACGTTTTGGGTGAAAGGAACAGAGTCCCCTCTGAACTGGAAGGAAGTTTCTCTCTATCGAAATGAATTCAATGAAGTGATTAGCCAGGCGGCATTTGACGGAACATTTGTTTCGGAACGGATGCCTTCCACATCTCCTGAGTTCGGAACAGACGGCGGATATGCAATCGGGCGCATCAAAAATCCAAACAAGCGCCTGTTCCAGAACAGATCTCATCCACCGCTGACTTTTTGCCTCCCTGCTGAAAAACAGGAAGATCGCCCGCTATGCGATGTACAAACAACAGCCCAGAGTCTTGACGAAAACAGAAAATGAGTGTAGATTTATTTATAATATAGTAATATTGTTCGGAGCGCACGGCCCAAAATTGTAATATTGGAGCTTGATTTATGGAAAAAGCACAGGCCGATATACAGAAAAGGATAGAGAGAGTTACAGTTCAACAGATCGTTGACGGTGTATTGGACATGATCCGTAAAGGCGTTTTCTGCCCGGGTAAGCCGATCCGTGAGGTCGAGCTATGCAGACGTTTTAACGTCAGCCGCACACCGGTGCGCGAGGCGCTGCGTCTTTTGCAGAACAACGGTGTGGTGGAATACATCCCGCGCTGTGGCGTGCAGGTGGTAGACCTCTCTGAGCAGGATCTGATCTACATCACCGATACCCGCACCGCACTGGAGGTGCTGGGCGCCCGTGAGGCCGCGCTGCGCATCACACCCGAGCAGGTAGAGGATCTGCGCAAGATTAACCGGAGTTTTTTGGAGCAGAAAGAGACCGGATTTCGCGGTAGCCTGGACAATGATTTCCATATTGCAATTGCCCGTATCAGCGGAAATCCCTGTCTTGTTGAATACATACAAAATCTTCTGATGCGTCAGGCTCTGATCGCTGCCGCTATTCCGATGCAGCCGCAGCGCGTTCCTTATGCGTATGAGGAACACGAGGCAATCATCCGCGGGCTGGAGTTGTGCGACCCCGAGCTTGCAGCCAAACAGGCCGATATCCATTTCCATATGAGCCAGAAGTCTCTGCAAAACAAATTGCAAAAATACCTCGAAACAAAATAAAACCAGCAAAAAAACAGAAACCGCTTGACGCCGTGTAGTGATGCATTGGCGGGCAGGCGGTTTTTTGTGTCTTTTTCGGCGCGTACTTAGAGAAAACAGCAGAATCTTCCCCACAATTTTGTGCAAGATAGCGAATAGACAAAACCGCTAAGGTGGGTTATATTGTATACAATATAAAGAATATAAACTGAATTTCAAACTTATAAGCTCAATAATTGTATTCAAAAAGGGGAATTGCGATGAATTGGTGGATGGAAAAGCCCTACCGTATGGTTCAAAACAATCTGCGGGACATTGACGGCGCTATGGACGTGGATTACGAGGTGGATATGCTGAAAAAGTTGGGTGCCAACGTAGTGCAGGTAGGCTGCGGCGGCATCAGCGCCTATGGGCCGTCCCAGCTTGCCTGCCAGCGTCCCACGCCTTATCTGCAGGGCGATAAATTTGGCGAGATCGTCGAAAAATGTCATGCCGCCGGTATCCGCGTGATCGCGCGGTTTGACATCAGCAAGGTACACAAGGATTATCTCCAGACAAATCCGGACTGGTTCACTCGCCGGGCGGACGGAGACCCCGCTTACTTTGAAGACTGCGCAGCGGTCTGTGTCAATGGCGCCTACCAGCAGGAGCGCATCCTCGATGTCCTGCGTGAGGCCATGACCAACTATTCGCTGGACGGCATTTTCTTCAATATCCCCGGCTACCCCACCACAGATTACGACGGCAACTATGTGGGAATCTGCCAATGTGAAAACTGTAAGCGCCGGTTTTACGAATGGTCCGGCGGGATGACGCTTCCCACCGTGGAGGACGACAGAGACCCGGCATACCGGAAATATGAGGAGTTTAAGGTATACACAGTAGCCGATATGCTGCACAGAGTACGCAGCCTGGTAAAGAGCATCGACCCCAACGTTCCATTGAGTACATACAGCGACGACGGAATCGACATCATTCGCTGCGAGGCACAGTCTGCCATAAGGCCCAAGCACTTCTGGCTGTACTCCGGCTCGGAGGACTCGGCCGCTATTAAAACAACGTTTCCCGACAAGGTCCCCAGCAACTGCGCCATCAACGCGGTGGATATTCCATACCGCTTTATGGGCGTCTCCACCTGGCTGAATCAGATTCGCCTGTATCAGAATGCGGCAGTGGGAGGCAACCTCGATTGGTGCATTGTGGGCGCATTCGAGGATTATCCCGACCGTGCCAATTTCGAAGGTGTAAGCGAGGCGTTCCATCTGCATGCCCGGCATGAGGAGCTGTTTGCCAAATTGCAGAGCACCGCAAGGGTCCTGCTTGTCAATCCGCGGCCTTTTTATCAGTTCAGCACCAACCTGATGTATAACGAACGGGAATACCGCGGCATCGTACACATGCTCAAAGAGAGACACATCCCCTTTGATACGGTGATCCTCAGCGCCCTTGAGGATTTTGCCAGCAGGCTGAACGACTACGATGTTATCGTCCTGCCAGACCTGCCCCGCGCGCCCGGCCCCAAGCTGCGTCAGGCGCTGCTCGCTACTACTGCCTCCGTCATAGGCACCGGACACACCTTGCACGAAGACCCACAGCTGCTGGAGCAGCTATTCGGCGTGCGTATCCGCGAAAAAATTGAACCTGTGGCGGCAAGTTACCTGCTCACCGAACCGAAAGAGGTGTTCCGTTCTTTTCCTGCACGCGATTGGGTGTTCCTGCATATGGACAGCTATCGTCTTGAGCTGACCGACGCCGATGGATACCTGCCGTTGGTGGGAGCCGCGCCTTACGGCCCGCCGGAGCGCGCACACGGCCATGTGCTCACAGACGACCGAATGGCGGCCGTCAAGGGTGGAAAAAACCTTTATCTGCCCTGGATGGCAGGCACTCTTTATTATGACCTGGGCTATGAAGATCACAAGGATATCTTTTGCGATCTTCTGGACAAGGTGCGTCCAATCAAGCAGCCCTTGACCACCGACGCGCCCGGCTGCGTGGACATTTTCCTCCACAGCGTCGGCCGGGACGAATATCTGATACAGCTGATCAATCTCAGCGGCTTTAACGGCGTCACAATCGCCAAACCGCTGCCCATGGAAAATATACACCTGACTCTGACCGGCAAGCACCCCCAAACGCTTGAATTGCTGACCGCAGACGGCTTTGAAAACCAACCTGTCACCGGCGATGCAGTGACCCTGCGCTGTCCCGGCTGTTATGCCGGTTACCGGGTCACCTGCAAGTGATCCTTCCAAACGTCATATGTCCTATCGTATCCGATTCATTTTAAGGAGGAAGCAAAGTATGGATATCAAACAGATGATCGAACAGGCAAACAAGAAAGCCGCCGAAATTTTGACCAAAGGGCGCCCGGTCTGGGTGGATGTTCAGCCAGCCGGGGAGGTGATCCCCGGTATGACGCCGGACACTATCCTGATCGCGGGCCCGCCCATTGCCGTGGAGGATATCCCCCTTCCCGTCAAAAATGCCATCTGCGGTGCGTTGCTGTACGAGCAGCGCGCTGAAACCGCCGAGGGGGCATGGCAGCTCGTTACCAGCGGGCAAATCAAGGTGGAGGCCGCGCAGGACCATGACGCTGCCTGCGGTGCTGCAATGGCCACCTCAGCCTCAATGCCTGTCTGCGTTGTGGAGGATAAGACGTTTGGCGGCAGAGGCTTTTGCGGGGTGCATCCCGGCAACAAGCAGAACGTGCTGCGCTGGGGCTTTTACAACGACGAGGTACAAAATGACCTTGTCTGGTTCCGCGACAATTACGGCCCGGCTCTGGGCGAGACCGTACGCCGTATGGGCGGCATCGACCTGATCAATGTGATGAGCAAGACTGCCGGTATGGGCGATGAAAACCACAACCGGCAGCCCGCGGCTTCGATGTATATGGCACTGCAGATGGTTCAAACCATGATGGAAATAGATTTTGCCCACCGGGACGAGATCGTCAAGCAGTTTGCCGCCAACGACCGATTCTTTTTGCATGTGATGATGGCCGGCGCGGAAAGCGTACTTGCATCGGTAAAAAAAGTGCCGTACAGTACCGTAATGGTCGCCATGGGCGGCAACGGCGTCAAGTTCGGCACCCGTTTTGCCGGTACCGGCGCCCGATGGTTCACGGTCGATGCGCCGCTGATCGAGGGGCTGTTCCTCAAACCCACTTATACCAAAGATGACCTGCTGGGATTTTTGGGCGACAGCTGCGTTACCGAGGTGTATGGTCTGGGCGGCATGTCGGCCAGCGCGGGCCCAGGCTATGTGGTGCTCACCGGCTCCACCTTTGCCGATTCGCTGCAGCGCGCCGCCGACGCGCGCAAGGTTTGTGTGGCCGAACACCGCTTCGCCCCCATTCCGTGGGATGGCGGGCAGGGCTTCCCCGTCGGCGTTGACGCCCGCAAGGTGGTGGGGCTGAACATTTTGCCCACCAGCCACGGCGGCGGCACACTTAAAAACGGCGGACAGGGCACAATGGGCGCGGCAAAGTTGCCGATGGACTGCTTTAAGCAGGGCCTGATCGCGATTAATGAAATCCTGATGAACGAGGCGAAATAAGAATGGAACGATTCACCATCCTGCAAAAAAATACTTATGTCGATTCGCTCGCTTCCCTTTTCACCATGTCGGTACTGATGGACTGCGAAGGCGTCGAAAACGCCTACGCCGGCATGGCAACGCCCTCCAGCAAGCAGATGATGGAAGAGCTGGGGCTTGCAGACGACGCCGTGCGCGGTGCGGGCGAAAATGATTTTGTTATCGCGGTACGGGCGTCCGGCCGCGAGGCGTTTGAAGCCGCGATGGCCAAAACCAAAAAGGAGGAACCAGACATCGCAGTGCAAAAACCGGCTTTCAGCACGGTCGAGGAAGCGGTGCGCGCCAATCCGCGTGCAAATATCTGCTCCATCGCCGTTCCCGGCGAATACGCCTGCGAAGTGACCAAACAGGCGCTGAACCAAGGGCTTCACTGCATTGTGTTCAGCAGCAATGTGCCTCTGGAGCAAGAGCGTGAAATGAAAGAGCTGGCGCGAGAAAAAGGGCTCCTGTGCATGGGGCCAGACTGCGGCGTCGCCAACATCAACGGCGCAGCGTTTGTGTTGTCCAGCATCAACAACCGCGGCCCGTTCGGTATCTGCGGTGCGTCCGGCTGCGGAATCCAGCATGTAGCGGCATTTCTGCACGAAGCGGGCAGCGGCGTTTCGCAGACGATCGGCACCGGCGGCAACGACTTGAAGGAGCAGGTAGGCGGCATCAGCATGCTGATGGGCATCGACGCACTGGAAAATGACCCCGATACCGAATATATCGTGCTGATTTCCCGTAAGCCGGCGGACAGTGTCCTGCAAGCCCTTACCGCGCGCATCCGCGAATGCAAAAAGCCGGTGGTGGCCTGTTTCATGGGAGCGGATCGCGCCGCAGTCGAGGCGTCCGGCGCATTGTGGGCGGGCGATCTGGACGGCTGCGCCCAGCAGGCGCTCTCACTGATTGGTAAACAAATCGATTTTGACAGTGATGAGGCGTTGACAGCAATGGCCCGCTCCGCCATTGAAGGCATGAGCGCTCAGCAGAAATATGTGCGCGGCATTTACTGCGGCGGCACGTACTGCGATGAGGTCATGCAGACAATGCAGCGGACAATCGGTGGCGTCTATTCCAACTGCCCCCTTTCACCGGAACTGCAGCTGGCCGATTCCCGCGCCAGTGTCAAAAATACGGTGGTGGACAGCGGTGAAGAAGAGTTTACCCGCGGTCGCCCGCATCCCACGCTTGAGCCGAGCATGCGTCTGCCGCTGATCGCCAAGGAAGGAGAGGACCCGGAGACTGCAGTGATCCTTCTGGACTTCATCCTTACCCCGCCGGAACACATCGATCCGGCAGGCGTTACTCTGCCCGTGCTGACCAGCGCGATGGAGGCTGCCCGCGCGCGCGGCGGCAGGCTCGCTGTCGTCTGCTCTGTGCTGGGTACCGACGCGGACCTGCAGAATGTCAGCCTGCAGCGGCAAAAGCTGCTTGACGCCGGCGTATACGTCTGCCGTTCCAACCGGCAAGCTGGCCAGCTTGCAGCTAAAATCATTCAGCTGAAAAAAGAGAGGGATGAAGCATGACGAATACCGATAAAATTCAGGCGTTGTTTGATTCTCAGCTGGTTGCGGTAAACATTGGTCCGCGGCTCTTTGGCGAAGCGCTGGAAAAGCAGAATGTTGAGGTTGTTCAAGTGGATTGGCGCCCCATTGCGGGCGGAGATAAGCAGATGCAGGATTTGCTTTCTGTCTTGGGGATGTAGCCGAGATGAAAGGAGGGCCAGTATGAAAATTCTTGTCTGCAATGTAGGCAGTACCTCGCTGAAATTCAAGCTGTATGACATGCCCGCGTGCACCGTGCTTTCACAGGGTAAGGCAGAGCGCGTCGGCAGCCTGGACGACGCAATTTTTCAATATGAAAACCTGCAAACCGGCAGCCTGGTGAACGAAGAAAAAGCAGCCATTCCGGATTACAAAGCCGGTATCCGGCGCTATCTCGACTGTCTGACGGACCCGCAAACCGGCGTACTCTCTTCTGTCAGCCAGATCGAGCGGGTGGGTTATAAAACCACACTCTCAAAAAATCACTTCGGAGACCATGAGCTGACCGATGAAGTCATTGAAGGGATGCGCGCCTGGCTGCCTCTGGCTACCCTGCATAATACCGGCTATCTGCAGGCCATCGGAGTTATGCGCGAGGTGCTGCCCGATGCAATCTTCCTAGGATGCTTTGAAACCGGATTTCACCGGGATATTCCTCTGGAGCGTCGGCTTTACGGTGTGCCTTATGAATGGTACGAACGGTACGGCGTACAGCGGCTGGGATACCACAGCGCTTCGCACGGGTATATCGCGGATGTGCTGGGCGAAATCGGCGGCGGCAGCTACCGGGCTATTTCCTGCCATTTGGGCGGCAGTTCTTCGGTGTGCGCCATACAGGACGGAAAAAGCATCGATACCAGTTTTGGGATGTCTTTGCAGTCCGGGCTGATCCATGCGGCGCGCGTGGGCGACATGGACTGTGATTTGTACGAGTTTCTGCGCCACGAGGGGCTGAGCGATGCGCAAATCCACGAGGGCTTTGAGAAAAAAGGCGGCCTTTTGGGCATCTCGGGCGTCAGCAGTGATCTGCGTTATATCGAGACTGCCGCCAAAGACGGCAACGAAAGAGCGAGGCTGGCCATCGAAGTGTTCGTCAGCGGCATTGTGCATTATATCGGTTCGTTCTATATGGATCTGGGCGGGCTGGACTACCTTGTCTTTACCGCGGGCATCGGCGAAAATTCAGATTTCCTGCGTCGGCGTGTCTGCGAGAAGCTTGGCGTACTGGGCGTTGTGCTGGATAACGCAAAGAACGAAGCGTGCCACGGTACGCTGCTGGAGCTGACCGGCCAAGATTCAAAGGTACGGGTCTTTGCAATCCCCACCAACGAGGAGCTTGGAATTGCACGCCGCACCTACGATTATGTGCGGCCCTGAGCCGGGCGCCTTTCCCCGGGCCATATGGCAGGAAAACGGTGTGACCCGCATTGAGATTGGTATTCCGGGCGAGGCACGGCGCGGAATTTTGTCTCCGGAAGCGTTTGCAGTGCTGAAAAGCAGTGCCGGAAAGGCCGATCCCTTCTTGGAACAGGCGCTTCGCACGGGAGATTACGCGGCGCTGCGCGCTATGCCCCCGCAAGATCAGGACCTGACAGTTGAACCCATCGAGGAAACCGAGTTACTGGCAAAAGGCAGCCATGGAGAGATTCCCGTCACCTTGTACCGCGCTGCAGGACCGCCGGGTACCCGGCCTGCGCTGGTCTACCTGCATGGCGGCGGGTTCCGGATGGGCTCACGCCGTAGCACAGAACACTCCATGCGGCTGCTGGCGCAGTACAGCAGCGCGGCGGTATTCAGTGTGGAGTACCGTCTCGCACCGGAGCACCGCTTTCCATGCGCCACCGACGACGCATGGAACGCACTCCGCTGGGTGTACCGCCATGCGGCAGAGCTTGATGTTGACCGCGCGCGCATTCTGATCGGCGGCGACAGCGCCGGAGGCAATCTGGCGGCAGCCTGTGCCCGGCGCGACAGAAACATGCGCACCGGGATACTGAAGGGGCAGTTGTTGGTGTATCCGGTGCTCAGCCAATGTGAACCCGCTTTGCCCGGCTATCACTTTTCCGCCGGCGATTACGAAATTTGCGAGGAACAGAAGCAGCTGATACAGGCCGCAGTTTTTTCGCTGAAAAACACAATGGACGGATTCCGCCTGTACACCAAAACCGCCGCAGAAGACCGCTCACCGGATGCCTCGCCGCTGCTGGACGGAAGCTTTTCAGGCTTGCCCCCCACCTGGATCTTCTGCGCGGAATTTGATTCTCTCACACAGCAGGCCAAGGCCTATGCCGCACAGCTGGCGGCGGCCGGCGGCCGGGTGTGCCTTACGGTATACCGCGGGATGCACCACGGCTTTATGAACCGGCTGGGCCAGTACCCGCAGGCTGCACTGCTGCACAGGGAGATGGCGGATGTGCTCCGCCGGTCGATGTAAAAGTTTATTTTAAGAAAGGACGTGCTTTTATTATGAAAATCGGTTTGATCGGTCTTGGCATCATGGGGAAACCCATGGCAAAAAACATTCTGAAAGCGGGTTATGACCTAACCGTCAGCGATCTGAACAGGGCGAATGTGGAGGAGGTTGTTGCCTGCGGCGCAAAAACCGCCGGCAACAGGGAGATCGGCGAAGGCTGTGACGTTGTTCTTACCATGCTGCCCAACAGTCCTCATGTCAAGAGCGTTATGCTGGGTGAGGACGGCGTTGCTGCTTCTATGAAGCCCGGTGCCACCTTTATCGACATGAGCAGCATCAATCCGGTAGCCAGCAAGGAGATCTACGCTGTACTTCAAGAAAAAGGCATTGAAATGCTGGACGCCCCGGTTTCCGGCGGAGAGCCCAAGGCCATCGACGGAAGTCTGTCCTTCATGGTCGGCGGCAAGCAGGAAGTGTTTGACCGGTTCAAGCCCCTGCTGGAAACAATGGGCGCATCGGTCGTGCGCTGCGGCGATGTGGGTGCGGGCAACACCACCAAGCTGGCCAATCAGATTATTGTGGCCTGCAACATCCAGGCTCTGGCCGAAGCACTGACACTGGCGCAGAAGGCGGGCGTTGACCCCCAGCTGGTGTTTGAAGCAATCAAGGGCGGCCTTGCGGGCAGCACGGTGATGAACGCCAAGGCCCCCATGATGCTCGAGGGCAACGACAAGCCCGGCTTTAAAATCGACCTGCACATTAAGGATCTGAACAATGCGCTGGATTGCGCGCACAGCGTGGGCGCGCCCGTACCGATGACCGCCGAAGTGCAGGAGATCCTACAGTGGATGCACAATCACGAGGGCGGCCAGAAAGACCACAGCGCCATTGCCCAATACTATGAGCACCTGACAGATATCCGGATCGGCCGCTGAGAGAGGCAAGCCTCCCGGCCAGCTGTCCGAACGGCAGTATTTAAGACAGCACCGTACAATTCCAAGCGTCAAATTGCAACAGCAAAATTTCCGTTCTGTATTCCCTTGGTTTGGTCTGATTGAAATTTTGTGCGCGATGTTTCAGGCGTTCGCCGCGAATTGTGCGGTGCTGTCCATGTTTTTACAGAAAGAGTTCTGATGTATGAAGAAAAATAAAACACAGCTGGACATTGTGCTGCGCTTCGGATGCTTCGACGCCATCTTCTGGTGTATCATGGCCTCTTTTGGCTCCTATGTGGTGCCAATGGCTCTCCAGCGCGGCTACACACAAAGCGCTGTCAGCATCATGGTGTCCGGATACCTTGTCAGCGCCTTTGCCGGACAGTTTTTCTGGGCGAGCATATGCGACCAGCTGCGCGCCACCAAAAAGGTGTTTTTGCTCGGCGTGTCACTCACAGTCGCAGCGCAGCTGCTGTTGTACTTTACCCGGTCTGCTTTGTTATTCGGCCTGTTGTATATTTGTCTGGGCTTTACGCTGCAGCCAATGGGCTCCATTCTGGATGCATGGATGCTGAAAGCGCTGAAAGGAAGCATGAAGTCGTATGCGCCTGCGCGGGGCGGCGGAAGCATCGGCTACGCAGTGGCAGTACTTGTGATGGGAAAACTTGTTGCCCGGTTTGGATACGGAATCATGCCCGTATGTTCCACTGCCATCGCGATAGTAGTTCTTGCCATTGCATATGTTATACCGGACGCAGTTTCTTCTGAAAATCCTTCTGAATCGCCCCTTCGGGAAAGGGTGTCGTGGAAAACAACGCTCTCCATATAAAAAAACAAATCGTATCTACTGGTTCTGGCTGTCGTTTTCCTTCTCGGCATGGAGATTGCACCGGTCAACACGTTCAAAATCAGTATTTTGGAAGCTTTGGGAGGCGATGTAAGCACACAGGGCATGGATGGATTTTTCAGCTGCGTTGCTCAGTTCGTTGTTTTTGAAGCGGGTGCCCTGCTGATGCGGATTTCCGCTCCCGGCCGTTTGTTGAGCGGAGCCGTGCTGACGTCGGTTTCCATTTTCATTACGATGAACGCATCAAACTGTGAAACGGTAATCACAGCCACACTCCTTGTTGGTGTTACATACGGCCTTGTCACACCCGCCGGACGCGAACGGATTCTCGAAACCATTGACCCACGCCTTCAGACCACCGCAATCGGCCTGATGGACGGATGTTACTCATTTTTCGGAGGCACCGTCGCTATGCTGTATGCGGGAAATTTGGCCGAGGCCTTTGGCCTGCGCGCAATGCTCCTGACCTGTTTTAGTGTTTCGCTGGTCCCGTTGTCCCTGCTTGTCGTCTGCCAGGCTTCTGCAAGACGAAACGCCTCGCGGCACCATAATGTTCGGTGCTGTACACATACATGCTGCGGAGAAAACATTCCAGGGAGGATAAAGTAGAATGAAGCTTTTGATTTCAGAGTTGCCGGTGGGTTCACTGACCTTAAAAAACGTCTGGTTATGCCGCCGATGGCTACGCCAAAAAATGAGAACAACGGCCTCGCAACAGATGAAGTGTGCAAATATTATGCTGAAAAATCGCAGGGCGGTTTTCTTGGGCTCGTCATCACAGAACACTGCTATGTCAGCATAGAGGGCAAAGCGCACAACGGCCAGCTCTCCCTTGCGGACGACAGCACCGTCGCGGGACTGACGCAGTTGACGCAAAGTATCCATAAAAACGGCACGCCTGTTTTTGCACAGCTGAATCACGCAGGCGGGCGGACGCAAAAAGAGATCACCGGCACCAGGGCCGTCGCCCCCAGTGCCGTTGTTCTTCCGCGTTCCAAGGAAGGCACACCAATTGCCCAGGCGATGACGGCGCAGGATATCCAAAAAGCAGTGATGGATTTCGCACAGGCGGCCCGCAGAGCAAAACAGGCGGGTTACGACGGCGTGGAGATCCACAGCGCGCACGGCTATCTGCTCAACCAGTTTTTTTCGCCTTTGAGCAACCGCCGTACGGACGCTTATGCGGGGAATACGCTGGAAGGACGGCTGCGCCTGCATCTGGAGATTCTTGCGGCAATACGGACTGAAGTAGGCAATGAATACCCAATAGCGTTGCGGCTTGCGGCTTGCGATTTTACGGAAGGCGGCATCACCCTGGAAGACGCCGTATGGGCGGCCAAACGGCTTGAGAGCGCAGGGCTCGATCTGCTTGATATTTCCGGGGGATTTGGAGGCTACACGAATCCGGGACATATGGAACCGGGTTATTTCAGTCCGCTTTCGCAAGCCGTCAAACAGGCGGTAAACATTCCCGTGCTCCTGACCGGCGGTGTCCAGACCGGCACAGACGCTGAGTGTCTGCTCGAAGATGGCAAAGCCGATCTTATCGGCGTGGGCCGTGCATTGCTGAAAAATTCCGCGTGGGCGAAGGACGCAATCACGGCAGTACAAACAATGTAACGCATGTATTGAAACGCCTCGTCCCCGCCCCGCTGGTTTCTTCCGGACAAGATAAATTCCGGCGCAGTACAGGGAGACGCCGGACCGGTGGCCAAGGCCCCTTTTCTGTTTGAATTCACAGTGCAGAGAGGAAAAATTCAGAGTTGCTGCTACGAATCTTTCTGCTCTGCCGGAAAGGATCTGACTTTTATGAACCAAACTTTGCGCAAGGACGCAAATCAAATCGTCACTGCCAGCATCCGGGCCGTACTGCCCGATGAAGCCGTTGAACGCGCCCTAAAAGCCTTTTCTCCGCGCGGCGGACGAACCCTGTTGGTGGCGGCCGGCAAGGCCGCTTGGCAGATGGCGTATGCCGCCGTGGCCGCGCTAGGCCATGTAGACGGAGGCGTAGTGGTAACAAAATACGATCATATCAGGGGCAATATTCCAGGCGTTGACTGTTACGAGGCCGGTCATCCGGTGCCGGATGAGAACGGCTTTGCCGCCACCGGAAAAGCACTGGACCTGATAAGCGACCTTTCCGCCGACGATACAGTGCTCTTCCTGCTTTCGGGCGGCGGCAGTGCGCTGTTTGAACAGCCTCTGCTCCCCGGCGAAGAGTTGCAGGACATCACCCGCCAGCTGCTGGCCTGCGGCGCGGACATTGTCGAAATAAACACCATCCGCAAGCGGCTTTCACGCGTAAAGGGTGGCCGATTCGCCGAAGCCTGCGCCCCCGCACAGGTGTTCTCGGTCGTACTCAGCGATATTTTGGGCGATCCACTGGATATGATCGCTTCCGGCCCCGCCTACCCGGACAAATCCACCTGCGCCGAAGCGCTCGCTGTTGTAGAAAAATACAAGCTGGCGTTCTCGGCCCAGGCGATGGAGCTGCTGCGCCGGGAGACTCCGCAGGTTCTTGCCAATGTGACCACCCAAATTACCGGCAGCGTGCGGGAGCTTTGCGCCGCTGCCGCCGCCGAGTGCCGCGCTTTGGGTTACGAGCCGGTATTGCTGACAGACCAGCTTTGCTGCGAAGCGCGTGAGGCGGGCAGTATGCTGGCGAGCATCCTGCGCACCCATCGGGGAGACCGTAAAAAGCTGGCGTACATCGCAGGTGGCGAAACCGTTGTGCATCTGACCGGCAAAGGCCTGGGAGGCCGCAACCAGGAGCTGGCACTTGCTGCCGCCCCCGGCCTTGCGGGATTGAAGGCCGCGGTGTTCAGCGTCGGTTCGGACGGCACCGACGGCCCCACCGACGCTGCCGGCGGCTATGCGGACGGCGAAACCGCCGCCGCTCTTGCCGCCAAGGGGCTTGACGCATTTGCTGTTCTGCATGAAAACGACGCCTACCATGCATTGAGCAAGGTGAACGGCCTGATTACCACTGGCCCCACCGGCACAAATGTCAATGACGTTGCAGTAGCGCTTTTGCTCCCGTGACACCTCACATATTCGTTGAAACGAAAACGAAATGCAGGAGGGCTGAGGCCGGAGGCGGACTGCATTTGGAATAAAAAACGTCGACGGAGAAGGCCGGGGAGGTTGATTGACAAGCTGGTCCATCCATGATATATCTAAAAATAAAAACGATATCGCACACAACCTTGCGTTCCGACATCGAAATTTCGCAGGCGGCAGCGCGTAAGGAACAAACCAGGAATTACCGAAAACAGTTGGTTGGGCGCTGGGTCGGTGAAATGCAAAAGCGGAGGATGGAGTTTTGATAAAAAAAAGAGATTCACAAAACAGGCCTGAACAGTATTATTCCGAGATGCTTTTACGTCAGTATCCATGGCTGAAGGACAAGCTGAAAAATGAGGAATACCCCATTGCATTTTCGCACAGGAAGCCGGAAACACTACTGGGGCTTTCTCTTGTGTTTATCGGTTTGTTCGTTGTATTCGACACACTGTTCCATACGGCTTCCTTCGGCAATGCTTTGTTTGTCATTCTGTCCGTGTTTATCGGTGCAGCGCTGTTCTACGGCGGGCTCTGGGCAATTTGTTTTGCAAAGCGCTCTTACATATTGGTAACTTCCGAAAGAGTTCTGCACCAAAAAACAAATTGGATCGGACAGCCTGGCAAAGAAGTTTCCATTTCCCGCAATGAGATTCGACGCGTAAGGTTTTTGAAAAGCACGGTCATGTATCGCGTGGGGCGCAGTGACGGCGGTATCGCGCTTGAAATGAAAAATGGCAGGACCGTTTTTATTTCAAGTGTGCTTCATGGTGAAAATATTTTTGATGCGCTGCGGTGATCGTGACCTGCAAGAACCGCTTTGTGCCGTACCTCCCAAAAGGGTGAACGGGGTATCCGTCTCAATGGGCGTCATACGTCGCCGCGTATCGTTTTTATATGCCTCCAGTCCTTCTTTGGAATAGGCTGGAGGCTTTTTCTGCGGCGCTGCCTCAAGCGCACTTTGGTGAGGCACGTTTGGAAAATGTATACAAAATTGCACTTGCAACGCAATAAAACGGCTTGTTATTTGGTAAAACATCTATGGAAACGGCAGTGTTTTTTAGATCATACAGCATAAAAATTGCAGAAAACGCCCGACGAATAAGCCTTTAATTTTATTTATCTATATTTTATATTATACGATAAGAAATAAATACCAAACGATTATCTTGGCGAAATGTGCAAAAATTTGTATAGTGTACATAGATATAAGGATGAAAATATATAAAAAATGCAGATTTACAAACACGCATAAATTGTATACAATATAGTCAGCTTAAGGTCGGCATCCGACCAGTTTATAAAACAGGAGGAAACAAAAATGAACAAGATGCGCTTTCACAAAGTGCTGAGCCTGGTTCTGGTATTGGTACTTGCAGGATCCATACTGGCAGGCTGCGGCAGCAGCAACAGCACCCCGGCAAGCGGCGCCGCCTCTACGGGCGGCAGCCAAGGCACACAGGGCTCGCAAGCAAAGGACTCGCTCAATGTTGTCACTTACGCGGACCCCATCGGTGTCTTTCCCCTGCACGTTGACTACAGCGCAGATAAGACCCGAGACGGTGTTTTCTTTCAACAGGTCTACGACACGCTGTTCCGTCTGGATGCGGAGGGGAATCCGGAACCCTGGCTTGCAACGGAGTACGAGGTCTCCGAGGACGGCCTGGAATGGACGTTTACGCTTCGCGACGACGTTTATTTCCACAACGGAGAAAAGATGACGGCGGAAGACGTTGTATTCAGCTGGGAGACTGCACTCGCGGAGAACCCCACGGCGGCTACCTCCATGCTGAACGGCCTTGCCGCGGGCGAAGTGATCGACGATACGCACGTCAAGGCGACTCTTTCCCATGTCAGCCCTGCGTTCCTGAACATGCTCTGCACGCAGATGGGCGTCATTATCAATAAGGCTTATTATGAAGAGGTCGGCGGCGCAGAAGGATATGCCGCTCACCCGGTTGGCACCGGGGCCTATAAGTTCGTTTCCCGAACCAGTGGTGAAAAAATCGTCCTTGAGGCGAATGAAGATTATTGGGCCGGCGCCCCTGCAATCAAAAATGTTCAAATCAGCATCATCAGTAATATCAGCACACAGTTTCTCTCCCTCGAATCCGGCGACGCCGACGTTGTAATCAACGCGGATCTCTCTTCCTGCACAAAGCTGCAGGAGAATTCGCCTGTAACATGGGATTCCACGGGTTCCACCACCCGCACGCTCATTTCCTTCGGCTGGACGAAAGATTATATCCGCGACGACCTGAACCTGCGTATGGCGATCCAGTCCGCGATCCGCAAAGAAGACCTTCTCGCCGGCGTTCTCTTCGGCCAAGGGAAAATTCTTGATATCGACGTTGTCACGGGCTTCCCCACTTCTCCGGACGAAGGCACGTACACCGTTATCCCCTACGACCAGGAAGCAGCCAAAGAGTACCTCGCAAAATCCAATTATGACGGCAGAGAGCTTGAGATCTACGTGATCACCGGCTCCACCTGCGAAAAGGCCGCCCAGATCATTCAGGGACAGCTTGCCGAGGTCGGCATCAAGGTAGCCGTCGTTCCGTGCGACAACGCTACGTTTTCTTCGGCGCAGAGGAATGCCTCAGCAGATATGAACATTAGCGACAACACCAACGTTTGGTTCGATTTCTGCAACCCCGGCGCAAGCTACAACCCAGATATGGAGACGACGTTTAAGCATGAGGAATACTTCAAGGACGTTGACATTATAAAGGATTACTACGCAAAGATCGCCATTGAACAGGACCCGGCCGCGCGGAAACAGCTTATGGCCGATTTGATGTCCTTCGGCGTTGAAAACGCATATCAGATTCCCCTGTATGCTTCCGTGAATGCAATCGCCTATAACAAGAATCTGCAAGGCGTTGCCGCAAGCCCGGTCTCTGATTTCTATATCCACAAGCTGAGCTGGAGCTGACACAGAAACGATTGGGAATTTTCCCGTTCCTGAAAACACCACTGGGGGCAGAGATGAACAAATTTGTTTTCGCTCTGCCCCCTGCGTGTTTGCAGGCCGCGCAAAACTCGTTTGGGCTCAGCGGTCCAACAACTTCTTTGAGGCTTGGCAAATCTTTACAGAGCACATTGGTCCAGGGTGATCAGCCCTGTATTTTATAGGAGGCACCAAATGCTTAAGTATACGATCAAGCGCGTTCTGATGCTGATCCCAACGATCATCGGAATAACGCTGTTTATTTATCTAATCATGTCGTTCGTTCCCGGCGATCCGGCAGAGCTGCTTTCTCCCCCGGAGGCCACGGCAGAAGAGGTCGAAGTGCTGCGGGCCGAGCTTGGCCTAGACAAGCCTGTCCTTGTGCAGTATGTGAACTATATGTGGGATATCCTTCACGGCGATTTTGGGGTGTCCTGGTTTACCAAACAGCCTGTCATTGATGAGATCGTGAACCGAATGCCGTACACGCTTTCCTTGGGCGTCCTTTCAACCTTGATCGCATCCATCATCAGCATTCCGCTCGGTACGCTGACGGCGGTGAAACACAACACGCTCGCCGATTATATCGTCACCTTTCTGTGTCTGCTCTTCGCGGCGATGCCCGGCTTCTGGCTCGCTATCATCCTGCAAATTTATCTTAGCCTGCAGACCGGCTGGTTCCCGGCGTACGGCATGGGAACGATGCGGCACTTTGTCCTGCCCGTTATCGCAGTGTGTGCGGCAAGCGTGGCCACCAACATCCGTTCCACTCGCACTTGGGTGCTTGACGTCATCCGTTCGGACTACGTCAGAACAGCGCGTGCAAAGGGCGCAAGCGAAGTCGTTGTTATCATGAAGCACGCGCTTCGCAATGCGCTTTTGCCCATCGTTACCGGTTTCGGCTCGGCATTTGCCGGCGTTCTCGGCGGCTCAGTGGTCATCGAAACCGTGTTTGCGATCCCCGGCATAAGCACCTATTTGACAAGCGCGGTAAAAACGCGGGACATGCCCATCATCATGGGCTGCATTTTGGTCATATCCGTGTTTGTCGGCGTTGTGAACCTGTTGGTCGACCTCATGTATTCCGTGATCGACCCGCGCGTCAAGTATGAATGAGGATTGAGGTGAGCCTATGAATACAGATAATGCTACGATGAATCCAACAGCGGGTCAGGGCGTGCTTAAAATGAGTAAAAAGGGTCGCTACAAGCTGATTTGGAAGCGGTACAAACGAAACAAACTGGCAATGGTCGGCATGGTCGTATTTCTTGTGATGCTGCTGGCCGTTTTCGGCGCTCCCCTGTATATCGATTATGACCAAGCGATTACACAGCACATTGTCGACGCCTTCACTGCGCCCGGCGGGGAGCATATTTTCGGCACGGACCAGTTTGGCCGCGATCTCTTTGCCCGTGTCATCTACGGCGGCAGAATTTCTCTCGGCGCGGGCCTTGCCACCGTTGCAATCTCTTTTGTCGGCGGTGTTGTTCTGGGCGGCGTTGCCGGCTATTTCGGCGGTAAAGTGGATAACATCATCATGCGCATCTGCGATATGCTGATGGCAATTCCCGGCACGATGCTCGCTATGGCGATCGTCGCGGCGCTTGGGGCCGGCCTCGATAAGCTGCTGCTTTCTCTGGCCATCGTACAAATCCCCGGCAGCGCGCGCACAATCCGCGCGGCAATTATGAATTTGAGAAATTCCGAGTTTATCGAAGCCGCAAGGTGCTACGGCACCCGCAGTCCGCGAATCATCTTTAAGCATTTGCTGCCGAATCTTCTTGGCCCGCTGATTGTTACGACCTTTATGAGCCTTGGCACGGTCATTCTTTGCATTGCAGCCATGGGTTATCTGGGCATCGGCGTTCAGGCGCCCACGCCGGAATGGGGCAGCATCATTTCCGAAAACCAGAGCAATATCCGCTACTATCCTTATCTCGGCCTGATCCCCGGCCTCTTCATTATGATTTCTGTGCTGAGCCTGAGTTTTATCGGCGACGGCCTTCGTGATGCACTTGATCCGAAAATGAAGAATTGAGGTAGCCAAATGGAAAAATTACTTGAAATAAAGAACCTGAAGGTTCAATACAACACGGATGAGGCAATTGTTTACGCGCTGAACGATTTTTCACTCGACCTTGGAAAAGGTGAGATCCTGGGCGTTGTCGGTGAAACTGGCGCAGGCAAGACGACCATGGCGCTCAGTATTATGAAGCTCCTTCCGGAGCATGTGGCAGAAGTAACGGGCGGTAGCATCACCTATAACGGCGAAGATGTTTTCAAAATGTCCCAAAAGCAGTTGAGAAACCTGCGCGGCGCCGAAGTTTCTATGATTTTTCAGGATCCCATGACGAGCTTGAACCCGGTTATGACCGTGGGCGATCAGATCGATGAGGTATTAAAAATACATAATCCTTCTATGCCCAAGCAGGAGCGCGATGAAAAGGTCGCAGAAATCCTCACTTTGGTAGGCATTCCCCCTGAGCGCAGAGTTCAGTTCCCACACCAGTTTTCCGGCGGTATGAAACAGCGTGTTGTGATTGCTATGGCTCTTGTCGCCAAGCCCAATCTGCTGCTGGCGGACGAACCGACTACAGCGCTTGACGTTACCATTCAGGCACAGATTCTGACCCTGATGAAAAATCTGGAAGAGCAGCTTGGCACATCCATGATTTTTATCACCCATGATCTTGGCATTGTGGCGGAATTTTGTGAAAACGTCGCCGTTGTTTATGGCGGCGAGGTAATCGAGCGCGGCACGGTGGAGCAGGTCTTTGCCCGAACGGCCAATCATCCTTATACAAACAACTTATTCGAATGCATCCCCGATTTAACAGGCAGCGTGAACAGGCTGACGCCCATTCCGGGATTTGTGTTGGATTCCCGAACGGTTCCTGTTGGATGCCCGTTTGCGGATCGCTGCAGCAAATGCACCGAAGTCTGCAAAAAAGAGAAACCGTCTATTCATTATGTTGAGGATGGCCATTATATCAAGTGCCACCTCTATGCAAATGAGGTGAGCCAATGAGCGAGACTTTAATAGAGGCAGTAAACCTGAAAAAATACTTCTCTACAAACGCTGGTGTCGTCCATGCGGTGGATGATGTCTCCTTCAAGATCAACGCGGGCGAGACGTTGGGTGTTGTCGGCGAATCCGGCTGCGGCAAGTCCACGCTCGGCCGGGCTCTTATCCGCCTTTATGACCCAACCGAAGGCAAAATCCTGTATCGCGGCGAGGACATTGCCGCGATGGGAAAAGAAAAGTTCCGCAAAGTTCAAAAGCAGATGCAGATGATTTTTCAGGACCCTTATTCTTCAATCAACCCACACTTCTCCGTAGGCGAGACGGTTCTTGATCCGCTGCGGGTGTCCAAAACGATCACGGACAAGAACAAGCGCATGGCAAAGGTAACCGAAACAATGGAGCTTTGCGGCTTGCCAGAGCGATATTTCAACACTTACCCCCATGAGCTTGACGGCGGACGGAGACAGCGTGTCGGCCTTGCCCGCGCACTTGTTCTTGACCCGGAGTTCATCGTCTGTGACGAGCCTGTTTCGGCACTTGACGTTTCGATACAGGCGCAGATTCTCAACCTGTTGATGGATCTGCAGGAGCAACGCAAAATCGCTTACATGTTCATCACACACGACTTGTGTGTCGTGCGTCATATCAGCCACGAAATTATGGTCATGTATATGGGGCAGGTCGTGGAATATGCCTCGAGGGATGAGCTTTTCCGTCATCATGTCCATCCGTATACGGTCGGCTTGCTCAACGCGATCCCAACCGTTGATTTGAGCAAGCGAAACAGAGAACGTCATCTGCTTTCGGGCGAGGTATCCAACCCCATTGACCCCGCGCCCGGCTGCCGCTTTGCAAACAGATGCCCTTATGCGTCGGAAAAATGCAAAGAGCCGCAGGTTTTGACCGAGATCGCTCCCAACCATTTCGTGGCTTGCCATGAATGCGTAAAATAGGAAGATGGCTTTAACAAAAGTGAATCTGATGCAGGGGTGAGATAAATGGGAATCGCACATGAGGTCGAATGGAAGCAACTTACATTGGGGCATTTGTCACGCAACAAGTTTTGGGGCGAGGACCCCGATACACAATATCATTCGGTGGTTGCATCGTCGACACTGGTACGGGATGGGGATATCAACATCCTTGTCGATCCGACTCTGCCGGTGGATGAGATGGAAAACCGGCTGCAACGCTATTGCGGCCTTGGCCGGAATGATATTGATATCATTTTTGCAACGCATTTTCATACGGACCACCGTCTTGACGCGGAAAAATACCCGAATGCGAAGCTGTATATGTCTGCAGAATCCATTCAGGATGTGGCAGAGTTGCGAAAAGAGGGCGGCGCTTTCGCGCAGATATTCCTGAACGGCGCAGTTTTTGATTTTGAGGCCGCGCCCCGGCAGCTTTCTCCGGGCGTGGAAGTTCATCCGCTTCCTGGGCACACCCTGGGCCTTTCGGGCCTTATTTTTACCAGCGGCGGCAAAAAGGTCCTGCTGGCCGGTGACACCATTATGAACGCGGAATTTTATCATGCCCGCGAAGGTTACTTTATCGACGCCAACCAGGAAAAGAGCGCGGCGTCAATGGAGTGGGCCGCGAAAAATGTGGATATCATCGTTCCCGGCCACGGCGATTGGTTCTTCACCTCAGACCAGGCTACGGGCGGCGAAAAAACACTCCAATGGAGAAAATTGAATCTCTGCGCCAGCGGCGAGGAAACAGCGGTCCTTGTTCAGGCAGGGAATGAAAATATTCTCATCAATTCCACATTAAGGGGGCACTTGCTTCGTGATGCAATTTATGACGCAAAAGGCCTTGAGCCTTCGGCGATCACGCGTGTGATCTGCCTTAAAAGCGATCCGCAGCATACATTGGATGTACCTATAATGAAGAATGCTCAGCTTTATCTGCCGAAACGGACGCTTGAAGCCGAAAAGCAGAGCACAGAAAACGGCCCGCGCCACTTAGCTTTTAATGCCTGGGAAAAAACGCCGGAAATGCCGATCGATCTCATTGAAATTGGCTCTTCCTCTGTTTGCGTATTTAACAGCGGCGGTAAAAAGATCGCGGTGTCTTCCGACCATTGTGACGAACAGGCTCTGATCAATATGGGAGTACATGTATCCATTATGGGCGCAGACACACGCATTCTTCAATAAAACGTCTTGAGCGCGGCTCAACCGAGTTTTAAAAGACATCGCCCTGTACTGCCTTGAAACGATGATGCTTTTGGAGCAGTACAGGGCAGTTTGTGTTTTTCAGCCTCTGTTCCGATAATGCCATCCGGAGCAAAACTTCTTTTCATCGTGAGCCCAAAAGAGCAGTGTGCAGAAAGAAAGGACTATAAACCATGAGCAAACAATATTGGTGGAAGGATCGTGCCTGGAGAATTGTTCAGACCAACCTGCGTGAGATCGACATGGCGGATATGAATGCCGAACAATACGTCCGTGAACTTCAGGAATTCAATGCCAACACCGTTATTATCAATACCGGCGGTATTGCGGCCAGCTACGAATCCAATATCCCATTCCATACGCGGAACAGACACCTCACCGGGGACAGTCTGAAAACAGTCATTAACGCCTGTAAGGAAGCCGGCATCCGGGTAATCAGCCGTGTGGACTTTTCCAAGGTCCGCGCACCTTTGTATGAACAGCACCCTGAATGGGCATATGTAAGCCCCAAAGGAGAAATCATTGATTACCACGGTCTGATCCATATGTGCTTCAACAGCGACTATCAGCAGAAAATTGCACTGGACATCATCCGCGAAATTATTCGCGATATTAATCCCGACGGCCTTTTCCTGAACATGGGCGGGTACTCTGTAGCCCTCGACTATACAAAGGGCTATCAGGGGATTTGCCAATGTGAAAACTGCCGCAAACGGTTCCATGACCTGTTTGGACTGGAGCTTCCGAAAGAGGACGACCCGAATGATCCTATTTACCAAAAATATAAGGAATTCCAGAATATCACCGTAAACGAGTATCATAAAAACATCAAGGAACTGATTGCAGAAGAAAACCCGGAACTGCTCTTCTTCCCCATTGATATGCTTCGCGGCGAGGTCGGCACCTTCTTTGACGGAGCAGATGAAAACAACTATATGTATAAGGGTTCCGAGCTTCTCAAACTGGAGAAGTATTCCAGCCCCGAAAAAGTTGCCTCTGTCACCAGCGTGGACTTCATCGATATGTGGTATCGCCACGCGGCGGTTTCGCCTAATGAGCAGGAGCTTCGTCTTGCTCAGATGCTGTCAAATGGCGGATTTGCTGATTTTTATCAAGTCGGACGTTTGGACAATCATCGCGACAAATCCGGCTATGCTCCTCTCAAGAAAATGTTTCGCTATCATTTGGAGCATGAAGACGACTACCATGCCAATTTTTCCACCGCGGACATCGCGCTCATCTGTCCACGGGAAACGTATTGGAGCAAGGGTGAGATCGGTTTTCCGGCTGAATATTACGGCTGGTACCATCTGCTGACCCAACAGCATTATATCTTTGACTGTATTAAAATGAACGCAGTGGAAAACATCTCGCTTGAAAAATACAAAACAATCATTCTGCCCGATGTTCAAAATATGAGCGACAGCGGTGTGGCGATGCTCGACGCCTTTGCGGAAGCCGGCGGCACGGTTATCGCCACCGGGGAGACATCCATGTGGGATGAACACAGAAAAAGACGTCAGGACATCGGCTTGCGGTGTCTCGGCGTAAAAAAACGGGTTATGTTGGACGTGACTACATTTCCGCATATTTTGAAATAGGCGAAAGCAAAAAACAGTTTCCGCGGTTCGCAGATACTGACTGGATCTATTTGCATGATGTTTATTGCTATGCAGAGTATCAACCGGGTGTAAAAGAGAGCATGCGGTTTATTCCGCCCCATCGGCATTCTCCTCCGGAAGACGCTTACCCCACTAATATCACCGGTTATCCAGCATTTACAATGAATGAATTTGGAAAAGGCCGCGGTGTCTATGTTCCTTGGAAACCTGGCGCAGACCATTATCATTTCGGCTTTCCACACATGGGGAACTTTATGGCGGATCTCCTCGACAATGTACTGGGCATCGAACGTGTGACGGGCAATCTGCCGGAAATGGTAGAGGTGGAGCACACTGTGCGGCGGGACAACTCTGTAGACTATGTACATTTAATCAATTATACAGGGTACAGTCTGAAGTCTTATTTCCGCCCCCTGCCCATCCGCGACCTGGTGGTTGAACTGCCTTGGAAAAAAGCGTCCCCCAGAACTGTTTACAGTATGACTGGGGAGAAGCCCGTTCGGTTTGAGTATTGCAAAGGAGTGCTGCGTCTCTTTATTGATGAATTGAACCTTTTTGAGGCGATAAAACTCAGCTGAATGCACCTGAAACAAAAACACACCGCCCTTTGGACTGTCATGGCCGCAAAATTTATTTATATTTGCGGGGTTATTGCACGCGGTGTGATGGATCTGCGTCGAAAGGCAAAAAACGATTTTGGCGTTTATGAGAAACAGGCTTTCTGGGTTTCCCCAAGGTTGCATTACCATCAGGTTCTAGTGAAGGCAACTTCATGTGGGTTCAAGTCCCTTCATCCGCACCAAAGGAAAACGGGCTTTTAGG
>OLGF01000257.1_pt1 | contig 63818 bp, 67 predicted proteins | sample 1604971 | NCBI WGS metagenome assembly OLGF01 (sample SAMEA3888902, study PRJEB22519) | human gut metagenome | biome: human gut; feature: human-associated habitat; material: faeces | place: Denmark | collected 2011 | reverse complement strand
CCAGCCGGGTGGTGTTCATGGCCGACGGCCGAATTTTGGAGGAGGGCGCCCCCGCCGACCTCTTTGACCATCCCCAGGATCCCCGCCTGAAGGATTTTCTCAGCAAGGTGCTGTGAGCCACAAACACCCGCTCCTCTGGTTTGCCAGAGCAGCGGGCGTTTGTCTGGTTCGCCCCCTTTTGCGGAAATTCACCTGTATTCCATTGCCTTTTTATATCCGACAGACGGCTTTCTTTTTTGTCTCCGACGGGTAACCTTCTGCCGGTAGCGGCTATTACGATTTATGTCTCCGACAGCCCACTTTTCCCAGTAGCCGGAAAAGTGGGCAAAAGAGCCGTATTTGATATAAGGCGTAAAGGGAATCCAAAAACCATCGGTTTTTGGCGGAAACTACCGAAGCGCCGTCTGTGGCAGATACAGCGAGGTGGTTTCGAGGAAGTGCCCCGATTTTCACGCCACAACGTGGCTGGAAATCGGCCGACACGACGGTGTGTGCTTCTGCATACTTTTTGCTGCTGTTGGCAAAAAGTATGCCGTCGGAGACACAAAAGAAGAACGCCACCCGCCAAAGGCAAAACGTATCCAAACACACCAGAAGGCCCGTTTCCCTCACAGGAAACGGGCCTTGCAGCAGCTTCTATTCAGCTCTTGGTATGGATCTCCTCCCGGCACTTGGGACAGGTAATGACGATGCGTCCCTTCCCACGGGGGACCCGGCATACCGTTCGGCACTTGGGGCAGGCAATGTACTTGTGCTCCCGATCCCGCATCCGGGTCCGGGTCAGGCCGAAGGCATTCTTCACCGGCCAGCACACCTTGCTCATGAACCACGCATTCTCCGCCCGGCGCTTGGCCAGATTCCGGGAGAACATCCGCCACAGCGCCCACAGCACCATGGCCGTAGACAGGGTGGACAGGATCAGATACGGCACCTGATACCCCTTGATGAACAGACACACCACGTCGATGACAATGGCCGTCCAGATGGTGACCAGTCCCAGCCGATCTCCGCCGTTGCGGCCGTACATGAACCGGGCCATCGCGTTGCCGACCCGTTGGAAGAAACTCATACGCTTGCCTCTTTCCTCTGAAGAGATATCGTCCTCAGAAATTGACGATGCTATTCTATCCGAAAAGTGAGGAAAGGTAAAGCCCTCTTGTGCAGAATTTACAGATTGGTCATGATTGCCCCGCCTTTCTTCCGCATTTCTCCGGGACAATCCGTTTTCTGCGTTGCAATCAATGACGGAAATTGATATAATAATAAAATATGAACTATGCACAACGGGGGCCGGCAGAACGCTCCGCCGACCCCCTATCTGAAAAGCGGCAGCCGGACGCTGTGGGTGCGGCTGCGGCGGGGGCGTCCCTCCCGCCCGGCCCTGCGCCGCTTATGGTATCCTATGCCGCAGCGGAGCCAGCGGTTCCGCAGAAAGGACAGTCATCATGATCAAGATCGCCCCCTCCATCCTCTCCGCCGACTTCGCCCATCTGGGCCGTGACATCCAGCGCATCTCCGACGCCGACTATGTCCACGTGGACGTCATGGACGGCCTGTTCGTCCCCAATATCTCCATCGGCATCCCGGTGGTAAAGTGCATTCGCCCGGTGACGGATCTGCCGCTGGACGTCCACCTGATGATCGACCGTCCCGTGCGGTATGTGGAGCAGTTCTGCGATGCAGGCGGCGACCTCATCACCTGCCATGTGGAGGCGGACACGGAGGAGAATATTCACTCCGCTATCGTCAAAATTCACGCCAAGGGCAAGAAGGCCGGTGTGGTGGTAAAGCCCAAGACCCCCGCCTCCGCCGTGCTGCCCTTTATCAATGAGGTGGAGCTGATCCTGGTCATGACCGTGGAGCCGGGCTTCGGCGGCCAGAGGTTCATGGCCGACATGATGCCCAAGGTGCAGGAGATCCGCCGCTACATCGACGCCATGAATCCCACCTGCGAGCTGGAGGTAGACGGCGGCGTGGACCCCGCCACCTGCAAGCTCTGCACCGCCAGCGGCGCCAACGTGCTGGTGGCCGGCTCCTCCGTCTATAAGGCAGAGGACATCCCCGCCCGCATCCGGGAACTGCGTGGCTGATCCTCTGCATTTACGCAATATCTTCACTGAAAAGGACATTATATTATGGAATATTTCCCTGCGCCCCTTGAAAAATTGGTGGAGCAGTTCGCCCGTCTGCCGGGCATCGGCTCCAAGTCCGCCCAGCGTCTGGCCTTCCATGTGCTGAATCTGCCCATGGAGCAGGCGCAGGAATTTGCCAACGCCATCGTGGAGGCCAAGCAGAAGGTGACCCTCTGTCCCATCTGCCGCAACCTCACCGCCGGCGGCCCCTGCCCCATCTGTGCCAACCCCAAGCGGGACGAAAGTCTGCTGTGCGTGGTGGCGGATCCACGGGATGTCATCGCCATGGAGCGGGCCAGAGAGTTCCATGGCCGCTACCACGTCCTCCATGGCGTTCTGTCCCCCATGAACCATGTGGGCCCCGACGACCTCCAGATCAAGCCGCTGGTGGACCGGGTGGCGCAGGGCGGCATCCGGGAGGTCATCATGGCCACCAACCCCGACACCGAGGGCGAGACCACGGCCCTGTATCTGGCCCGGCTGCTGAAGCCCTTCGGCGTGAAGGTCACCCGTCTGGCCTACGGCATCCCCGTGGGCGGACATCTGGAGTTTGCCGATGACGCCACTCTCACCCGTGCGCTGGAAGGGCGGCAGGAGCTATGAAACGACTGCTCTGCCTTCTGCTGGCCCTATGCATGGTGCTGTCCCTCACCGCCTGCGGCGGAGAGCAGCCGGAGTCCGTCCAGCTTTTCGCCATGGACACGGTGATGGACCTCACCGCCTACGGTGAAAACGCAGCAGCCGCCCTGACGGACGCCAGCCGGGAGATCAACCGTCTGGAGCGACTCCTGTCCCGCACCATCGACACCAGCGAGATTTCTCAGATCAACGCCGGCGGCGCCGTCACCGTCTCCGAGGAAACGGCCTCCCTGCTGGCTCAGGCCCAGACCTATGCCGCCGCCACCGACGGCGCCTTCGATATCACCATCGCCCCGCTGGTCTCCCTATGGGGCATCACCACCGACAGCCCCTACGTCCCCACCCAGCAGGAGATCGATGCCCTGCTGCCGCTGGTGGGGCCGGAGCATCTGCACCTGTCAGGAGACACCGCCACACTGGACGACGGCTGCGCCATCGATCTGGGCGGCATCGCCAAGGGCTACGCCTCCGACCGGGTGGCTGCCATCTTCGCCCGGCACGGCATTACCTCCGGCACCATCAGCCTCGGCGGCAATGTCTACGTCTGCGGCTCCAAGCCCAACGGACAGCCGTGGGTGGTGGCCATTCAGGACCCCCGCTCCGACGGCTACGCTGTCACCGTGGCCCTGACGGACTCCTTCGCCGTCACCTCCGGCGGCTATCAGCGCTACTACACCGCCCCGGACGGCACGGTCTACCAGCACATTCTGGACCCCAAGACCGGCTATCCCGTGGAGAGTGACCTGCTGTCCGTCTCCATCCTCTGTGACAACGGCACCATGGCCGACGCCTATTCCACCGCTCTCTATGTGATGGGCAGCGCTGGGGCGCAGGCCTTCTGGCGCACCCACGGCGGCTTCGAGATGATCCTGATCACCACCGCCGGACAGGTGCTGTACACCCCCGGTCTTTCCGAAAAAATCACTCCCACGGAGGGCAGCGGCTATGAATACGTATCCATCCACCCCTAAGCTCCGCCCCACCCTCTGGGACGGCGTGGTGGCAGCGCTGGTGGCGGCTCTGGCCATTGTGACGATCCTGTGCTTCTATGGCCGCCGCACCGGCGCACCTCAGGCCGTCACCATCACCCACCGGGGCGCCTTGATCCAGACCATCCGCCTCACCGGCCTGACTGAGACAAAAACCGTCGCCATCGATGGCGACTACCATCTGGAAATTCAGGTGGACAGCGGCGGTGTCTGCGTCGCCCGCAGCGACTGTCCGGGGCAGGACTGCGTTCACACCGGCCGCATCACCCGCTCCGGCCAGAGCATCGTCTGCCTGCCGGAGCAGGTGGTCATCCAGCTCACCGGCGGCACATCGGACGCCGACGTGGTGTTGGGATAGGGGGCGGCGCATGAAATATATCTCCACCCGACAGCTGGCTCTGTGCGCCGTGTTGACGGCGCTGGCACTGGGGCTCAGCACGCTGGAAAACCTCTTTCCCGTGACGCTGCTGATCCCCCTGCCCGGCGTGAAGCTGGGCCTTGCCAACATCGTCACCGTGTTCGCCCTGTATCAGCTGGGCGCTCTCCCGGCGCTGGCCATCCTCACGGCCCGGTGCCTGCTGGGCGGTCTCTTCGCCGGAAACGCCTCCGCCATGCTCTTTTCCCTGCTGGGGGGCCTCACCGCCATGCTGGTGATGATCCTCCTGCGCCGCCTGAGATGCCTGTCTATCTACGGGGTCTCCATCGGCGGCGCCGCCGGCCATAACCTGGGCCAGATGGCGGCTGCCCTCATCACGCTGGGCAACACCGCCGTACTGGGCTACCTTCCCTTCCTGCTGGGCATCTCCCTGCTGACGGGAACCCTCACGGGCTTCGTCTCCTCTCTGCTGTTCCGGGCCATGGCCCATATCAAACTCTCGACAAAGGAGTAATCGACAATGGATAAAAAAGACGAGATCATCCTCCAGCAGCTGGAGGTCATCCGCACCATGACGGAGCGCAACCTCCGCAGCATGGGCGACGATTTTTGGGGCACTCCCTTCGAGGGTGTCCTGTCCCCCAAGTCCCCCTCCGCCCCGCCCTCCGGCGGGAAGCCTGTGGGCAGCGCCGACGGCAAAATGCCCGCCCAGCCGTCCGATGGCAAGACCGCCGGCGGTCAGCCTGCCGCCAAGGCTGAGAAAACGGAGGTGGTGGAGCCCCTGCCCAAGGAGGACATGAAGGACCTGCAGGCGGAGCTGGACAGCTACATCGGCCTTGCCACCGTCAAGGAGGAGGTCCGCAACCTCATCAACATGGCCTCCGTCTACAAGCTTCGCCGCCAGCACGACCTGCCCACCACGGATATGTCCCTGCACATGGTGTTCACCGGCAACCCCGGCACCGGCAAGACCATGATGGCCCGGATGATGGCCCGGATCTACCGGAGTCTGGACATCCTCTCCAAGGGCCAGCTGGTAGAGGTGGACCGCAGCGGTCTGGTGGCCGGGTATGTGGGCCAAACCGCCATCAAGACCCAAAAGGTCATCCAGAAGGCGCTGGGCGGCGTGCTGTTCATCGACGAGGCCTATGCCCTTAACGGTAAGAGCGAGAACGACTTCGGTCAGGAGGCCATCGACACCATTCTCAAGGCCATGGAGGATCACCGGGACGATCTGGTGGTCATCGTAGCGGGCTACACCGATCTGATGGATCGGTTCATCCACTCCAATCCCGGACTGGAATCCCGCTTCAACCGTTTCCTGCTCTTCGAGGACTACACCTCCGATGAGATGCTGGATATCTTCAAGATGCAGTGCAAAAAGGGCTGCTATCAGTTGTCGGACGGCGTGGAGGAGCTGGTGCGGGACTACATCACCGAGGAAAACGGCGACCCGGAGACCTTCGGCAACGCCCGTGGCGTGCGGAACATCTTCGAGCACATTCTGGTGGCCCAGAATAACCGTCTGGCCGCCATGGAGACCGTCACCAAGGAGGACCTGATGACCCTCACACAGGATGACGTCCTCCACGCCAGAGGGAAGCTGGACTGACAAAAAATGCCGGAAAGCGTGAAAAACCTCTTGCATCCTGCTCCAAAAGAGCATATACTGTTAAGGTTGATGTAAAACTATACCCACGAAAAGAAAGGGGTTTTTCCTTTGCAGAACGAAAAACTGAGAAACGTAGCCATCATCGCCCACGTGGACCACGGCAAGACCACGCTGGTGGACCAGATGCTCAAGCAGGGTGGCGTGTACCGGGAGAATCAGGAGACGGTGGAGCGCGTCATGGACTCCAATGATCTGGAGCGTGAGCGTGGCATCACCATTCTGGCCAAGAACACCGCCATCCAGTACGGCGACACCAAGATCAACATCGTGGACACGCCGGGCCATGCCGACTTCGGCGGTGAGGTGGAGCGCATCCTGAAAATGGTCAACGGCGTTATCCTGCTGGTAGACGCCGCTGAGGGGCCCATGCCCCAGACCCGCTTTGTGCTGAGCCGTGCGCTGGAGCTGGGCCACCGGGTCATCGTGGTGGTCAACAAGATCGACCGCCCCGACCAGCGCATCCATGAGGTCATCGACGAGGTGCTGGAGCTGCTGCTGGATCTGGACGCCACCCCGGAGCAGCTGGATTCCCCCATGCTGTTCTGCTCGGCCCGTCAGGGCGTGGCCTCCTACTCCCCCGACGTCCCCGGCACGGATCTCAAGCCCCTGTTCGACACCATCCTCAGCTACATCCCCGCCCCGGAGGCGGATCTGGATCAGCCCTTCCAGATGCTGGTGTCCTCCATCGACTATAACGAGTTCGTGGGGCGCATCGCCATTGGACGCATCGAGCGTGGTGTGCTGAAGCAGAATCAGGAGATCGCCGTCTGCAACTACCACGACCCCGACGCCCCCGCCAAGAAGGCCAAGGCCGTCTCCATGTACGAGTTCGAGGGGCTGGGCAAGAAGCCCATCACCGAGGCCACCGCCGGCAACATCATCGCCCTGTCCGGCATCCCCGATATCACCATCGGTGATACCATCTGCGCCACCTCCTGTGTGGAGCCTCTGCCCTTCGTGAAGATCTCCGCTCCCACCATGGAGATGACCTTCTCCGTCAACGACTCCCCCTATGCCGGGCGTGAGGGCAAGTTCGTCACCTCCCGCCAGCTGCGGGAGCGGCTGTTCCGTGAGACCCTGAAGGATGTCTCCCTGCGGGTCACGGAGTTGGATGGCGCCACCGACGCCTTCAACGTGGCGGGCCGTGGCGAAATGAGTCTGTCCATCCTCATTGAGACCATGCGCCGGGAGGGCTACGAGTTCCAGGTCTCTCCCCCCCGTGTGCTGTACCAGACCATCGACGGCAAGAAATGCGAGCCCATCGAGCGGCTGGTGGTGGATGTCCCCAGCGAGTCCGTGGGCGCCGTCATCGAGAAGCTGGGCGCCCGGAAGGGCGATCTGCTGGAGATGACCCCCGTGGGCAGCCGCATGAAGCTGGAGTTTCTGATCCCCGCCCGCGGCCTGTTCGGTTACCGCAACGAGTTCCTGACGGATACCCGTGGCGAGGGCATCATGGCCTCCGTGTTCGACAGCTACGCCCCCTATAAGGGCGACCTGAACCGGCGCAACACCGGCTCTCTGGTGGCCTTCGAGACTGGCGAGTCCGTCAGCTACGGTCTGTTCAATGCGCAGGACCGTGGCGCCCTGTTCATCGGCCCCGGCGTAAAGGTCTACGAGGGCATGGTGGTGGGTGTCAGTCCCAAGCAGGAGGACATCACCGTCAACGTCTGCAAGAAGAAGCAGATGACCAATATGCGGGCCGCCGGCTCCGACGATGCCCTGCGGCTGGTGCCGCCCCGCCGTCTGAGTCTGGAGCAGTGTCTGGAGTTTCTGGCCGACGACGAGCTGCTGGAGGTCACACCGGAGAATCTCCGCATCCGCAAGACCATCCTCAACCACGAAAAGCGCATGAAGGCCTCCCACGGCGGCAAGAAAAAGTAAACAGCAACAAGCAGCGAGGGCCGTTGGCCCTCGCTGTTTGCTGTCTGTCACTTCATAACTGCGCCGCCGCATTTCCCGTCAGTTCCGTGTCATCTCACTTCAACCGGACTGTGCGCTCTGCTGGTGGCCGTGGCGCTGTTCCTGTCCTGCGGCGAAAAGGAGTACGCCTTTCTGGAGAAGGAGCCGCTGGAGGTGCCGCCGGAGCGGAGTTGGGTCATCTGGACGGTGGCCGGTGTGTTGTTCGGTGCCGTGATGACGGTGATGCGGCTGCTGAACCGAAAAAAATAGCCCCCCCAAGGGGCTTTAGCCAAAAGGCCCGGAGGTCTGTGACCTCCGGGCCTTCGTTTGTTTTCCGACAGCTCCTCTTTACTTCTTGAAGCTGTCCTTCAGAGAAACGCTGCGGTTGAACACCAGATGCTCTGCCGTGCAGTCCCGGTTATCCATGCAGAAATAGCCGGTCCGCATGAACTGGAAGGTGGGTGCGTTGACGCCGGTACGGTTCTCCCGGCGGTCGAACTCCTCTGCCACAGCGGCCATGCTGCGTTCCACCTTGCAGCCCCGCAGCACCATCAGGGAGTCGGGATTCAGGCAGTCCAGGAAATTCTTGTCCGGGCCGTCGGGCTGGGGATCGGAGAACAGGTTGTCGTACAGCCGCACCTCGGCATCCAGGCAGTTGTCGGCATCCACCCAGTGGAGGGTAGCGCCCTTGACCTTGCGTCCGTCGGCGGGGTCGCCGCCCCGGCTGTTGGGGTCGTACTCGCACAGCACCTCCGTCACATGGCCGTTCTCGTCCTTGACACAGCCGGTGCAGCGGATGAGGTAGGCACCCTTCAAACGGCACTCCGGGCCGTCGGGGTACAGGCGCTTATACTTGGGAATAGGCATCTCCAGAAAATCCTCCGTCTCGATCCACAGGTGGCGGCCGAAGGTGATCTCATGGGTACCCTGCGTGGGATCGGTGGGGTTATTCTCCACGGTGAAGGTCTCGCTCTGTCCTTCCGGATAGTTGGTGACCGTGAGCTTCACCGGGTGCAGCACCGCCATGGTGCGCTGGGCCGTGGCGTTGAGATCCTCCCGCAGGCAATGCTCCAGAAAGCCGTACTCCACGGTGTTGGGGGACTTAGCCACGCCGATGCGCTCGCAGAAATTGCGGATGGAGCGGGCGGTGTAGCCCCGGCGGCGCAGGCCGCACAGGGTGGGCATCCGGGGGTCATCCCAGCCGGAGACCAGCTTCTCCTCCACCAGCTGACGCAGCTTGCGCTTGGACATCACCGTGTGGTCAATGCCCAGACGGGCAAACTCGATCTGCCGGGGCTTGTAATAGGGGATGGAGACATTGCTGACCACCCAGTCATACAGCGGTCGGTGGGACTCGAACTCCAGTGAGCACAGGCTGTGGGTGATGCCCTCCAGAGCATCCTGAATGGGGTGGGCAAAGTCGTACATGGGGTAGATGCACCACTTGGTACCCTGCCGGTGGTGATTGATGAAGCGGATGCGGTAGATGATGGGGTCACGGAGATTCAGATTGCCGCTGGCCAGATCGATCTTGGCCCGGAGGGTCATCTTTCCCTCCTCCACCTCACCGTTCTTCATCTTTTCGAACAGCCGCAGATTTTCCTCGATGGGCCGATCCCGATAGGGGGAGGTAGCGGGGATGCCGATGTCGCCCCGGTTGGCCTTGAACTCCTCTGGCGTCAGCTCGCAGACGTAGGCCAGCCCCTTCTTGATGAGCTCCACGGCATACTCGTAGTCCTTCTCGAAGTAGTCGGAGCCGTAGAAAAAGCGGTCGCCCCAGTCAAAGCCCAGCCAATGGATATCCTGCTGGATGGCGTCCACGTACTCGGTGTCCTCCTTAGCGGGGTTGGTGTCATCCATGCGGAGGTTGCAGAGACCGCCGAACTTCTCGGCGGTGCCGAAGTCGATGCACAGGGCCTTGCAGTGTCCGATGTGCAGATAGCCGTTGGGCTCCGGCGGAAACCGGGTGTGGACGGTCTGTCCCTGGAACTGACCACCCTCTGCGATGTCCTGGTCGATTAGGTTCAAAATAAAGTTTCTGCTCTCCTCCGTCTCAGGGGCGGCGGTGTTTCGTTCCTCGGTCATTGTCTCACACTCCTTGTCACATTACAAAAATACGGCGGGATGACCCGCTAAAACAATGTAATATTATACCCACCGCCGTCGGAAAAAGCAAGCCCTTTTCCCGATTATCGGATGGATGTTGATTTACAATTATATTGCAAATAGGCAGCGGCTGCGCTGCGTATTGCAAATTAACGAAAGAAGGTATTAGCGTATTACCTCCGTAGTGAATTGGGGGTCAATCCTTTTGCTTATGGAGCAATCAAGGACGAGCCATTTGTTTTCTGATAAAACGCAGTAGGAGCGGGAGGTTTGCACTTCCCGCTCCGTTTCCGTTGTCTGACAGGATAAATACCGCCCGCTACCCACACGCCCCGTGGTAAGCCGTCAGCGGCCTTTGGCAGGCATTTTGAGTTTTGCGCCGCCCGCTTTCATTTGCGCCAGCGGGGAAAAGTTGTCATAGTTCTTCGTTAAATCTGCGTCGTAAATGGCGCAATAGTGTTTCGTCATGGCAAGGGCGGAATGTCCCAATAGCTTTTGGAGCGTAAATGCGTCCCCGCCGCAGTCAATCAGATATTTCCGTGCAAATGTGTGGCGGAACAGGTGAATAGAAGTCTTTTGCACCCTGCGCCGCATGTTGTACCTTGCGATAGACTGCCGCAAGCCGTTCTCCGTCAGTTGTGTACCCGTCTCCGTGCAAAAGTAGGCTCCCCGCCACGGTAACGCCCATACTCCCGCAGAACGGCAATCATGGGGCTGCAAAGGGGTATGACCTGCGCTTTCCTGTTCTTCGTGTGGCGGTAGAACACAACGCCGCCGTCCAAATCCACGTCCCGAATTTGTATCGCCCTGACCGTTGCGGTGCGGCTCCCGCAGTTCAAAAGAAAGTTGACCATCACCCAGTCCCGATATTCCGCAAAGGTCGTTTTGCGAATGTCGGGCTTTTTCAGAAGTGCGGTCAACTCTGCGTCCGAATAGGTTTCCTTTACGGTTTCCTCGACCTTGTACAGGGGGATATTCAGACGGGTCAGCCCCTGCTCATTGCGCCAAGAGAAAAAGGATTTCAGAACCCGCGTGTAGCTGTTGATACTGTTGGGAGAAAGCCCTGCGTCCCGCATGGAAACAATCATATCGTCCAAATCTGCCTTTTGGAGCGTGACAATGTCCGTCCCCGTGTCCAAGTGCCGTGCCACGGCTTTCCATTGGGAGGAATAGCTTTCCAACGTCTTTTCTGCAAGCCCTTTTGCCCTGCGGGAAAGGAGAAAATCCGCAAAGGTTTCGTCCAATGTGGCGGTGCAATTCATCCTGGTTTCCTTCATTTGCCTGACCTCTTGATTTTCAAAATTTCCATCAAAAATCAAGCGCACAGGTACCTTTTGCAAATCCCCCGAATTTTCCACTTTTGAAAAAGAAAAAACCTTGAAATCAGATGATTTCAAGGTTTTTCTTCACTCTCTCGAGCTTTTGGTGGAGATAAGCGGGATCGAACCGCTGACCTCTTGAATGCCATTCAAGCGCTCTCCCAGCTGAGCTATACCCCCATATTCACTTGCGTCGCTTGCTCACCGCAACTGACTTAGTCAGTATAATACAAAAGCCCTCATTTGTCAACACCTAATTCCAATAATTTTCAGGGAAATTTTCGTTCCCGCTGATATGCCTTCCTCCACCGAGGGGGGAGGGCGCAGACGCCCTCCCTCTTTCGCTCAGTTCAGCACAAAACGCATGGACACCGGATTGTGATCCGACCACGCAAAGCCCGTGTCCTCCACCACAGCCTGCTCCACGGTGACGTTGTCCGACACCACGAAGCCGTCCACCGTCAGCACGTACTGTCCCTCGTGATACGGAGCGTCGGCGTTGCGGCAGCTGGGAACGGGGTCCGTCTCGTCCAGCGGAGCCACCAGCGACAGATCGGTGCCGTCCCAGATCCCCTCCGGCAGGGGCTGCGCCCAGGTGTAGCCCTCGGCAGAGCCGCCGAAGATCTCCTCCGACTGGCCCAGCAGATCCTTATTGAAGTCGCCGCCGGCAATGCACCAGTTGCCCTTTTCATACTCCGCCTGCATATCCGCCCGCAGCAGCTCCAGCTGCTCCACAGCGATGGTACCGTCGGAGGTGTAGGCGGACAGATGGACATTATACAGCACCAGCTCCCGGCCGTCGGCGGCGGGGATGCGGTGGACGCTGTAACACCGGTCCAGATCCACCAGCTTCATCACACCGGCCTCGATGGGCAGCTCCACCCGCCGGGCCTCGGTGATGCCGAAGGAGGAGAGAGTCAGCAGGCCCGACACGGACTTGCCGTGGGGCTGGTCCAGCGGGTAGAACAGATACGGCGAGTCGTAGTTCTGCGCCCAGATATGACCCAGCCCCGGCAGCTGCGCCGTCAGCATAGCGGCCTCATCCACGTGGTAACTGCGGGTGGAGTCCCGGTCCACCTCCTGCAACAGGTACAGGTCGGCATCCTGCTGCTGCAAAAACGCCCCGATGCGCTCGATATTGGCGGTAAGCCGCTCCTCAGACCACGCACGGGACTCCGTGCCGCCGTCCATGAAGAAGCTGTAATCATCCTCATAAGCGCCGAAGCCGATATTATAGGAGAGGATGCCGTACTCCTTCCCCGCCTCCACGGCGGCAGCGGCGTTCCGCTCCACCGTCAGCTCCTGATCCCCGATGCGGTGATAGTCGATGAACACATAGGCCACGTACCCCAGCACCACCACCAGCAGCGCCAGCACCACAGCCAGTACGATCTTCCAAGCTTTTTTCAACAATGCTTCCCCCTCGGTTTACAAATTTGGATAAATCTATTATAATCGAAATATTCCCATTTGGAAAGAGGTATGATGCGTGAAAAAACTGGTGATCCGATTCAATGCCCCGGTGGTGCTGCTGTTTGCCCTGCTGAGCCTGCTGGTCCTGCTGCTGGACGGCTGGACAGGCGGCGTCAGCACCACCCGGTTCTTCTGTGTATACCGATCGTCGCTGGCGGACCCGCTGACCTATGTGCGCTTCTTCGGCCATGTGCTGGGCCACTCCGGTTACAGCCACTACATGAACAATATGCTGCTGCTATTGCTGGTGGGGCCGGGCTTGGAGGAAAAGTACGGCAGCCTCAACCTGCTGATGACCATTCTGGTAACGGCTCTGGTGACGGGACTGGTGCAGTTCATCTTCTTCCCCGGTACGGCGCTGCTGGGAGCCAGCGGTGTGGTGTTCATGATGATCGTGCTGAACTCCTTCACCGAGATGCGCCGGGGCGGCATCCCTCTGACCATGCTGCTGGTGGTGGCCCTGTATCTGGGCAACGAGGTGGTGGCCGGTCTCTCCGAGCGCGACAACATCTCCCAGATGACCCACATCGTGGGCGGTCTCTGCGGCGTCGTGTTCGGTTTCTCTCTGGCCCGTGCCAAAAAGAGATGATCCCTATAAAAAAGATGCGGAAGCCATATGACTTCCGCATCTTTTTTACGCCTGCTTATGGAGCCTTCGATACTCCGTGGGCAGCATGGAAAATGCCTTCTTGAATTCCGAGGTGAACTTGCTCTGGCTCTCATAGCCCACGGTCCGGGCGATCTGAGCCACGCTGTCGTCGCTCTCCAGCAGCAGAGCGGAGGCCCGCTCCATGCGGTGCTGGCGGATATGGGCGGCGATGGAGCTGCCGTACACCTCCTTGAACAGTTCCTTCATGGTGGAGGGGTTCATGAGAAATTGCCGGGACAGCTGCTCGATGGTGATGCGGCTGTCCAGATGCTCCGTCAGGAACCGATGGACCTGCCGGATGACCTCCAGCTGCTCCGCCGGACAGCTGCCGCAGTAGTCGTGCTGATCCAGCGGCGGCAGATGGGGCGCACCGGACACCAGCTGACTGTCCGACTGGGGGCACGTCACCTCCACCGTGCGCTCGATGATCTGGTGCAGCAGCTGGGCCACCTCCGTATCCGCCGCCCGGTAGTAGACCTCCTTCCCCACCCGGCGGCTGACGATGAGGCCGCTGTCCTTCAGCTGCCGCAGATGGTGGGAGGCGGCGGGGCTGCTCATACCCACCAGCGCCGACAGATTCATGACGCACTCCTCACAGTGGCACAGCAGCCAGAAGATCCGCACCCGGCTGTTATCCGACAGCAGGCGGCAGAGATTGGCCACCTCCTGAAAGCTCTCCGGCTCCTGAATGAAGCTTCGCAGCCGCTCCAGTCGCTTCCGGTCCTCATGATGATGGGGCAATTCTCCCATGGTTCTCCCGCCTTTCTGTTCCGTTTGGAAGGACTTTTCGCCCGTTTGGAAGGGAAGCGTCTTTCCGCATTGACTTTCTCGTCGACATCTATTATAGTACGATCATCAAGATTAAACAAGTGCTTAATGATTGAAAGTCGCCGCACGAAAGGAGCATTTTTATGAAAAAGACTTATCAGATCGAAGTGGACTGTGCCAACTGCGCCAACCTCATGGAGGAGGCCACCAAAAAGACCGAGGGCGTGCAGGACGCCGTGGTGAACTTCATGACCCAGAAGATGATCGTGGAGTTTGCCGAGGGCAGCGACCCCAAGACCGTCATGAAGGCGGTACTGAAAAACTGCAAAAAGGTCGAGGACGACTGCGAGATCTATCTGTAAGAAGCGAAACGTGCCGGAGGTCCTCCGGCACGTTTTATGGAAGGAAGTGACCAACATGACAAAGAAGCAGAAGAAGGTTCTCTGGCGCATCATTGCCACGGCGGTGCTGGTGGCCGTGGTGAAGCTCTTCTCCATCGGCGGCGTGGCCGGGACGGTGCTGTATTTGGCTGCCTATCTCATCATCGGCTATGATATTCTCCGCAAGGCCTTCTGGGGCATCATCAAGGGTCAGGTGTTCGACGAGAACTTCCTGATGGCGGTGGCCACCGTGGGTGCCATTGCACTGGCCGTCTACGAGAAAAGCGGCGACTATCTGGAGGCCGTGGCCGTGATGCTGTTCTATCAGATCGGCGAGCTGTTCCAGAGCTACGCCGTGGGCAAGAGCCGCCGCAGCATCACCGCCCTGATGGATATCCGCCCGGATTATGCCAACATTGAGCAGGACGGCAAGCTGGTGCAGGTGGACCCGGACGACGTGACCGTGGGCAGCATCATCGTGGTGCAGCCCGGCGAGAAGGTCCCGCTGGATGGCGTAGTGACGGAGGGCAGCTCTACCCTGAACACCGCCGCCCTCACCGGCGAGAGTCTGCCCCGTGATGCCGCCGTCGGCGACGAGGTCATCAGCGGCTGTGTCAATATGACGGGCGTGCTGAAGATCCGCACCACCAAGGCCTTCGGTGAATCTACCGTCTCCAAAATTCTGGAGCTGGTGGAGAACTCCAGCTCCCACAAATCCCGCTCCGAGAACTTCATCTCCAAATTTGCCCGCATCTACACCCCCGCCGTCTGCATCGGCGCTCTGGTGCTGGCGGTGCTGCCGCCGGTGGTGCGGCTGGTCATGGGCCTCAGCGGCGACTGGGGCACTTGGGTCTACCGCGCCCTGACCTTCCTGGTCATCAGCTGCCCCTGTGCGCTGGTCATCAGCATCCCCCTGAGTTTCTTCGCCGGACTGGGCGGTGCCAGCCGGGCCGGCGTGCTGGTGAAGGGCTCCAACTATCTGGAGACCCTCTCCAAAACCCGTGTGGTGGTCTTTGACAAGACCGGCACCCTGACTCAGGGCGTCTTTGACGTCACCGGCGTTCACCACAACACCATGCCCCAGAAGAAGGTTCTGGAGTACGCCGCTCTGGCGGAGTGTGCCTCCTCCCATCCCATCAGCAAGAGCCTCCAGCGGGCCTACGGCGGCGAGATCGACCGCCACCGTGTCACAGACGTGCAGGAGATCAGCGGCAATGGCATCACCGCCAAGGTGGACGGCACCGACGTAGCCGTGGGCAACAGCAAGCTCATGGATCGGCTGGGCATTGCGTGGCACGACTGCCATAGCGTCGGCACCATCATCCATCTGGCCATCGACGGTCAGTACGCCGGTCACATCGTCATTTCCGACGTGGTGAAGCCCCACGCCAAGGAGGCCATTGCCGCCCTGAAGCAGGCGGGCGTGGAAAAGACCGTCATGCTCACCGGCGATATCCGGCGGGTGGCCGACCATGTGGCCGGAGAACTGTGCGTGGACGAGGTACACAGTGAGCTGCTGCCTGCGGATAAGGTGGCGCAGGTGGAGCGCCTGCTGAGCAACGCCGACGGCAAGCTGGCCTTCGTGGGCGACGGCATCAACGATGCCCCGGTGCTGTCCCGTGCCGATATCGGCATCGCCATGGGTGCCATGGGCTCCGATGCCGCCATTGAGGCGGCGGACGTGGTGCTGATGGACGACGACCCCCTGAAGATCTCCAAGGCCATCCGCATCTCCCGCAAGTGCCTGCGGATCGTGTACGAGAACATCGTGTTTGCGCTGGGCATCAAGGGCCTGTGTCTGATACTGGGTGCCATGGGCATCGCCAATATGTGGGCGGCCATCTTTGCCGACGTGGGTGTCATGGTCATCGCCGTGCTGAATGCCATCCGTGCCCTACAGGTAGATAACCTGTAAACTGCATATAAAAAGAGGACGTCCCACAGACGTCCTCTTTTTATGGGTCCTTGTGTGCAGGCGTTCTCTCTGCCGCTATTGAACGAAAGCTACCCGACGGGGGCAAAATATCGTACCCGCCGGAGCCCCTTCAGTGCATCTTCTGGAACGAATGGACCCAGTCGGCCTTCAGATAATACAGCAGAAACACCACGCAGCTGAGACACCACGTAATGGGGTATGCCCAGAAGATGGTGGTAATATCCGGCCACACCTTCAGCGCCAGCGTGATATACGTCACACGGATGACGCACCAGCACACCAGCATGGTGTACATGGGCATCTTGGCCCGGCCCGCTCCCCGCATCACGGCGGAGATGCTGTGGGCGAAGGCCAGTGCAAAGTAGAACAGCGCCTCCGTCCGGGTCTGCCGTACGCCGATGGCGATGACCGCCGGGTCATCGTTGAACAGGGCGATGGCATAGGGGGCCACCAGCAGTAGTGTCAGTCCGATAAGCTCCGCCAGCAGCGTGGAGCAGGTGAAGCCCACCCGTGCCCCCCTCTTGGCCCGTTCATACTGCCCTGCGCCCAGATTCTGCCCCGTAAAGGTGGTCAGCGCCATGGCAAAGGAGGTGATGGGCAGGAACACGAAGCCCTCCACCTTGGCGTAGGAGCCGCAGCCCGCCATGGCATCAGAGCCGAAGGTATTGATGTTGGACTGCACCACCACGTTGGCGATGGCGATGATGGAGTTCTGCACACCGGAGGGGATGCCCTGCGCCATGATCTGCTTGAGCATCGGCAGCTCGAAGCGGATGCGCTTGGGAACCAGCCGATAGGGGCCGTCCGCCTGCATCAGCTTCCGGAAGCACAGCACGGCGCTGACCATCTGGCTCACCACCGTGGCGATGGCGGCGCCGTTGACACCCCATTTCAGCGCTCCCACGAAGATCAGATCCAACGTCACATTGGTGATGGAGGAGATGATGAGGTAGCGCAGGGGACTGCGGCTGTCTCCTACCGCCTGCAAAATGCCCATACAGGCGTTGTAGACGATCATAAAGAGGCTGCCCATGAAGTACAATCGGAAATATTGGATGGACTGGGGCAGCACGTCCTCCGGCGTCCGCATCCACACCAGGATCTGGGGGGTCAGGAAGATGCCCACCAGCGTCAGCAAAACGCCGCAGACCATGGCGAAGGCCAGATCGGTATGCACCGCCGCCTCCAGCCGATCATAGCACTTGGCGCCGAAATAGCGGCTGATGATGACGCCGGCCCCCACAAACAGGCCCATAAAAAAGCCCGTCATCATAAAGATGAGGTTCCCGCTGCTGGACACCGCCGCCAGAGCGTCCTTGCCCACAAATTTTCCCACGATGACGCTGTCCGCCGTGTTATACAACTGCTGACAGAGATTGCCTAAAAACAGCGGCAGGGCGAAATACGCCAGTTGCTTCCAAATGACGCCCTGCGTCATGTCCATGCTCTGGTTTCTGCTCTTCAATTCAGGACCCCTCTCCTTTGGATAAAATTTCTTTATAGTCTGTTTATTATACCGCCGCTTTTTCAAAAGGTCAAGAGACAGCGACACATCCCCGCACATTGTATACAACCGGCGCACAGTGCCGCTTTTCCTCCGTTTTCGCCGCTTTGCCGGATTTGGAAGCCTTTTTTCTCCTCTTTTCCGGCATATCCCCGCATTGACAAATTCCCCTTACGCCGTATAATAATTATAATCAGTACATGAATCACTCCCACGGAACAAAAAAGGAGCTATTGTATGAACGAGATCTATGTGGTCGGGCATCGGAACCCCGACACGGATTCCATCGTGGCTGCCATGTCCTATGCCGCCCTGCGGAACGCTCTGGGCGACCGGAACTACGTAGCGGCCTATCTGGGCCACGTCAGCGATGAGACCCAGCGCCTGCTGAACCGCTTCGGTTTCCAGCCCCCTCAGCTGATCCAGAACGTCCGCACGCAGGTGTCAGATCTGGATTACGACACACCTCCCGCCCTGAACGCCACCGTCACCATGGACCGGGCCTGGCACATCATGCGGGAGCAGCGCATCTCCGCCATCCCCGTGGTCAACGAGGATGGCACTCTGTATGGGACTCTCTCCGCCGGCGACATCGCCACCTACAGCATGAACACCATCAGTGAGCCCCGTGTGGAGGCCCTGCCTCTGTTCAACCTCCTGAGCGTCATCGAGGGCCGTGTCCTCAACGACACCGGTGATCTGGTGGATTCCGTCACCGGCGATGTGGTCATCGCCCTGCCTCAAAGCTGCGAGAATCTGCTGTGGAACGGCAAGGACCACATCGTCCTGTGCGGTGACCAGCCAGATATGATCCGCCGTGCGCTGGAAACCAACGTGTGCTGCCTGATCCTCTGCCAGACGGAGGTGGATCAGGAGCTGCTGGCCGACGCCAGGAACACCTGCATCATCTCCAGTCCCTACGATGCCAGCCGGGTGGCCCGTCTCATCTATCAGGCCATCCCCATCTCCCGCCCTTGCCACACTGACGACATCGTCTGCTTCCATCTGTCGGACTATATTGACGACGTGCGGGAGGTGGTGCTGAAGAGCCGCTATCGCTGCTACCCGGTGCTGGACCAGAACGAAAAGGTCGTTGGCACCCTGTCCCGGTATCACCTGCTGCGCCCCCGGCGCAAGCGTGTGGTGCTAGTGGACCACAATGAGCGGGCGCAGGCCGTGCAGGGTCTGGATCAGGCGGAGATCCTGGAGATCATCGACCACCACCGTCTGGCGGATATCCAGACCACTCAGCCCATCCGGGTCCGCAATGAGCCGGTGGGCAGCACCAATACCATCATCACCGAAATGTATCAGGAACACGGCGTCATGCCCTCCCCGGCCATGGCGGGCCTGATGGCGGCGGCCATTCTGTCCGATACCGTCATGTTCAAGTCCCCCACCTGCACCAAGCGGGATGTAGCCATGGCCGAGCGCATGGCCCGCATCGCCAACGTCTCCCTCAACGAACTGGGCAAGCTCCTCTTCGACAGCAGCTTCGACGGCAAATCCGCCGAAGATCTGCTGCACAGCGACTTCAAGGAGTTCCACATTGCTGAGCAGAATCTGGGTGTGGGGCAGATCACCTGTCTGGATTCCGAGGATATGCTCCAGCGCCGGGAGGAGTTTCTGGAGGCCATGCGCCACGATCAGGAGGAGCACCACTACGACATGGTGATCCTGATGCTGACGGACGTGCTGATGGAGGGTACGCAGCTGCTGTATGTGGGCAGCGATGACGTCATCCGCAACGCCTTCTCCGCCGAGCCCAAGGACAACAGCCTGTTCCTGCCCAAGGTCATGAGCCGGAAAAAGCAGATCATCCCCATGCTCACCGCCCTCTGGGGCTGATATCCCCGCGCTTCACACAAGGACAGGCTCAGGGCACCCTCCGTAAGGAAGGTGCCCCGGGGCGGCTCTTGTATCACAGTTTAATAAGTTCTCTGAAACGGTGTAGCCTTTGTGGTTACGCCGTTTTCTCTTTGTTGCGCTGGGTGAGGTGCTGCTGGAAGGCTTCTTCCATCTCCTCCGGGGTCAGTTCGTGGAGAATGCCCACGCCGCTGTAATAGATGTCCAAAAGCTGTACTCGCTTGCCGTCAAGGCATCTGGGCGCATACACCACGATCCTGTCCACGAACTCGTGGATCAGCTCCGGAGTCAGGGCCTTCAGCTCTGTGACCTGTTTGACTTTCTGGATGAACCGCTGCAAGCTCTCGGTCTTATCCGTTTCGGTTTCCAGATACGCCTGCATCTCCGGGACGGCGGCTTTCAGCGTTTTCTGCTCCTCCTCGTAGGACAGGGATAGAGTGGCGTAGCGCTCGTCAGACAGCTTTCCGCTGGCGTTGTCCTCATAGATTTTCCGGATCAGGGTGTCAATCTCCGCAATGCGCTGCTTCGCCTTGCTCAGCTCCCGGCGCTTGGCGGCAAGCTGCTTCTTCTTGTCCTCCGTGTAGCAGTCCACCTGCTTGCGGGCAAATTCTTTTTCAAATGCCTGTACATTCAGCAGGATGCGCTGCATACTTATCCCATTCGGACGGTCATTCCGTTTTCAATTTGCCCCCCAATAGATAGCCAGCGAGAAGGCTCATTTATTAACCCCCCTCAATAATCAACTGAGAACTTTTTTGCCGTTTGCACGAAAGAATTTTTGTAACCTTTCTGTGAACGGCATCTATAACGACAATAACGACAAAAAGAGCCGGTACACAGCACATCAAATCAGCGGGAGATGATCTCTCGCTCTATCTTTGATGAAACTATGTACCGGCTCTGCTATTCAGAAACCTTCAATGTCTGCTTTTTCCGCCCCGCAGGCAGACGCTGCGACAGGAGCGGCGCAGCTGCAATCCCTTTCGGCAGCCGCCTTGAGTTTCATTCAGATATTCAATTGTGGCTCTCTAATGAGAGTGTATAGATCATACCATATAGAGCATTTGTTCGCCAATGGGCTTTTCATGCTTTTTCGCTTTGAGGGACAGGAATAGCTTATATGCGTTCTTGCAGAAAAGTACATATCCATACTATTAATCTCCTTTGGAGGATTCGCTGCAAAACGTTTTAAAATGTTTTGCAAAATGTTTATATAGCACAATTCCTAAAAAATTTGCAGTGGGAACAAACCGAATATATTCCTATAATCCATTCATACCCACCCAATGAACTGCCGGAGCTGTCTCGCCAGCTATAGTCCGCTGAAGACTGCAAGTCCTCCGATATAAACAGCATCCCATCCCAACATTGATTTCCTGTAGTTCCCCAATGATCCTTGAAAATTCCTGCTTTTCGTGATACCATCCAAATATATTACCTGAATATTGTTTATATTCCGGAGGGATACGCGATGGTATATTTGTCAAAATCCAAATATTGTGGTCTGTGGCAATGCCCGAAAATTGCCTGGCTGAGAAAATACAAACCAGAGACCTCTCGGTTGGATGGCAGTGTACTCGCCCGCATGGAGGCCGGCAACGAAGTGGGGGCTCTGGCGAGAAGCCTATATGGGAATTTTGTGGACATTACCGCCTACACCGGCGAAAATCCGGATCTCAAAAAAATGATGGAGAACACCCGCCGTGAAATGGAGAAGGGAACGCCTGTCATCTGTGAAGCGTCCTTCGAATACAACGGTCTTTACTGTGCGGTGGATATTCTGCGCAAAGACGGTGATGGATGGGCGATTTATGAAGTGAAAAGTTCCTCCAAGCACGGCGGGGACGCTGATGACAAGCCGGTGTATATTGCCGACATTGCCTACCAAAAATATGTGCTGGAAAACTGCGGGGTCAAGGTCAGCGGCGTCTATCTCGTCTGCTTGAACGGCGACTATGTGTTTGACGGCACACTGGACATCCACAAGCTTTTCACCGTATCGGATGTGGCAGAGGCCGTGGCTGTTGAGTGGGAAAAGATTGAGACAAATCTCCTTGTTGCCGAAAGACTGCTTCTTTCGCCGAATGAGCCGAAAATCGACCTGTTCGCCGGCTGCAAGAAGCCCTATCTCTGCAGTTTTTGGAAATACTGCAGCAGACACCTTCCACAGCCGTCTGTTTTCGACCTCTATCGGATGCAATTTTCTAAGAAGATCAAGTTCTATCGACAGGAGATCATTTCCTATGAGGATCTCCTCAGCTGCTCGGCTATCACAAACGACAAGCAGCTCCGGCAGATCGAGTTTGCGCTGCAGGACAAGGGGACTTACATAGAAAAAGAGAATATCCGTTTTTTTCTCGGCAGTCTCTCCTACCCACTATATTTTCTGGATTTTGAAACCATGCAGCCGGTGATCCCAAAATTTGTCGGCACCAAGCCTTATGCGCAGATCCCGTTTCAGTATTCTCTGCACTATATCGAGTGCGAGGGGGGAGAGCTGAAGCACAAGGAGTTTCTGGCAGAATCCGGTCCCGACCCCAGAAGAGCTCTTGCCGAACGGTTGTGTGCGGATATCCCCATGAACACCTGCGTAACGGCGTATAACAAAGCCTTCGAGTGCACAAGGATCCGGGAGCTGGCGGCACTTTTTCCCGATTTGGCGGAGCATCTTCTGAATATCCGAGACAACATCGTTGACCTGCTGGTTCCGTTTCAGTCCGGCTACTACTATAACCGAGCCATGGGCGGCTCTTTTTCCATCAAGAGTGTGCTGCCGGCTATTTTTCCCGATGATCCCAGCCTGGATTATCACAATCTGGAAGGCGTTCACAATGGCGGCGAGGCCATGGACATCTTCCCCAAAATTGAGTTCATGCCCCCAGAGGAACAGGCAAAGGCCCGGCACAATCTGCTGAAGTACTGCGAACTGGATACCTATGCTATGGTTAAGGTGTGCCAGGAGCTTGAGCGAGTTGCAAAATGATCCCGACAGTGCCCATAGAAACATTACCGTCCACTGTTACAGGTGCAATCAGCCAATAAAAAATTTTAAGAAAACTGGAATTTAATTTAAGTTTTCAAAAGAGCCGTGTTATGCTGATGAAAACAGACGAAAGGAGCGTTTAAAAATGGAACATACTTATTCCTATAACCAGAAAAAATGTGCCACCTGTGAATATTGGGGCGGGAGCCGGGAGGTTAACAGAGCCGGCAGCGCAGTCACTTATGACACGGATGATTTGTGCGGCCCGTGCTATGGCGACAGCGGCCGCGCAAGCCGCAATCACGAGCGGGCGGATGCTCATTGCGGACATTTTGTGAAGTGGAGCGCATTGAGATGATTCGGCATTAAGTACCGTGATTTCCGGCGAAATTAAAACAGCCATTTGCATTAACCCAATATAATTTTGTATTTGTACTTCTTGCTATTGTTCTGTATCTATGCCAAAATCAGACCGGAGACGAGCAAAACTGGTAATTCAACATGGAGGAATTGACATGAACATAATAGAAAAACTGGAGTCGTTGGGTAAAAACAGCATTCAACTGGAAGAATGTTTCAGCGAAGGTAGATGGGATCTGGGAGCCTCCCGCTTCGGCGGAAACCCGGATGTGCCGCCGGACTTCGTTTGGCCGACTTATGAGGGCGAGGACCATAAGAATGTGGTGAAGGAGCGCCCTCTCTCTTTCCTGGCTCAGTTTGCCTGTGCGGATCTGGCTCCGTTCGACAAGGAACACCTTCTGCCCGATCACGGCCTGCTTTCCTTCTTCTATGAAAGTAATTCTCAGCCCTGGGGCGATGACCCCAAGGACAAGGGCTGCGCTCGCGTCTATTGGTTTGAGGATCTTTCGGTGCTGTCCACTGCAGACTTCCCAGCGGATATGGAGGATGCTTTCAGTCTTCCTATGGGCATCGAGATGGAATCAACATGCTCCTATCCTTCTTGGGAGGACTTCAGCAAAGTGTTCCCGGATGAAGATAGTGACGCTTTCGATGCAGCCTGGGAAAAACTGGTCGGCGAAGACTCGGAGGTCAATTCCCGGCTGCTGGGTTGGCCCGATTTGATCCAGCACAGTATGTTTGCCGAATGTGATATGGTAGCCCAAGGCTACCATTTGGGCAATGGTTGTAGTGAGGTTCCAAAAGAGGTTCGTCAGCGGGCAGAAGAATCCGCCCATGACCGTTGGACGCTGCTGCTCCAGATGGAGTATGGGGTGTGGGCAACCTACGGGTTCCTCTATTTCTATATTACCAAAGAGGATCTGGCAGCCCGCCGCTTTGATCGGATATGGCTGATTTTCCAGTGCGACTAAAACACGAAATAGGATTTTATGACTTGGCATAAGCAAATATCGCAGAATCTCCGGAACATTTAATTTGGAATGTAACCGGATGAGATCACGGAGATATTCTCCAAGTTCGGCGCTGTTCCTATGATGAGAATAAGGCAGTATCAAAAAGGCTTTTTTAACCAGCCGGTAACAAAAAACTTCCGCAGAAAAATATTCGCAATAAACCCGGGACAAGTGCGTCCCGGGTTCTCTATTCATCTTTACAGCAGTGCCCGATAGCCCCGGCGGGCGTACAGGGTCCTGCGGATCTGCACCGTGTCTCCGGCCACCACATAGAACACAAGATAATTCTTCACGATCAAGTATCTATACCCTTTGGCCGTCAAGGCCAGATCCTTGGGGCGGGGACAGCGTTCCGGCATTTTGGAAAGAACGGCGATCTCGCACACCAGCAGATCGTAGTAACGAATCGCCGCCTGGGGTGACAGGGTGTTCAGATAGTCAATGGCCTGTTCAAAGTCGCGCTGGGCGGCGGCAAAAATCAGAAATCTCATTGGCATTGTTGCGCAGGTCTGAAATGGGTCGCATACAGGGCATGAGTTTTCCCTTCTCGTTTTTATTGAGAACAGAATAGCGAAATTATGTGCAAATAACAACACAAATATCGAGTGGATCGTTTTTAGAAATACCTCCTCATTGACAGCCTTCCATAAAGCCGTCTATGCACTCTGCAGCACACCCGCAGGAAAAAGCAGGCAGATCCATGTGATCTGCTCATAGCCATCCATTTCTTCGCCCGCTATGGATCGGTCATCCGGTGTCGAGGCGTCGATGGCGTATTTACTGAGCAGATCCGCTTTTGCCAGCCTCATTGCCTGTTCCGCCGAATAAATATCGCATAGATACTCCGGCAGGACATATCGAAGGCTGTTTTCATGGTAAACGGCTCCGTTCCAATACGGCGCTCCCTCCATGGTCAGCTCCTTCATACGCTCCCTCAAGTCCTCCAGCCTCTGCAAAAGCTGCCGTTCCGCAGAGGGATAGCTGTCATCCGGTCTATCCGCAGGACAGACCTCCACCGCTAAATTTGAAAAGTATCCCAAAATAATCCCCCTATTCCGCTGTGTCCCTTTTCGTTTCATAGCTGTCATTTTTCCAGATTGCCTTTTCCGCAACAGCTTTCCCAACAGCGCCCGGCGGTAGGTGAATAGAAAAAGGCGACGCAGGCTCCCATGCGGGGACGATCTCAACATCATCATCTCCCGTCAGCATACGAAAAAACGCCTCCGGCTCCCCCACCTGAATCGGATAGCCTGCATCACAGAGGGCATTTGCGGCAAGGATGGTATAGGATGAAAAATCCGCAAAAACAATGAAACGCCACCCGCTCTTTGCGTCATCGTCGGTCACAGGAATCAACTCTACGGTCAAATTGCCATTCAAGTTGGGCACGACCACTCCATAGGCGGTACTGCTTTTTCCCTTGCGGAAAAAAGGGCCCCTGCGCCGGTGCCATTCCCGGAATGCCTCCGGGTCGTCCATGGGTACATTTTTAAGGCCGTTATCCTCATCTCCGGCAATGGCATAGTACCGCTCCTTGGGCGTCGGCTTATTCTCCCCGTAGTGCTCATGCTCCGATTCGCTGTCCGTGAAGGGGGAATCTCCGTGCAAGCCCCATGCCTCATACAGGGCTGCACAGGCCTCATAGTATACCCGTGCCGTCATGTTTTTCAGCGGAGCAGCTGCACTCTTTCCGACCATATTATAAGTCTTCATGAATTTCGCTATATCCCGTTTTGTGAGAGGTGCCAAAAAGCGGCGCCGCAATTCGGGACACACTGCCCACAGCTCCTTTCGCTTGATCCAGCCTTCCCGATAGGGATAGGCGATCCGATTTAAAAATTCCTTCTGATAAGTGCCCCGTTCCACGGCGGAAACGAATTTCCTTGCCCCCTCCATCGCCCAGCGAAGCAGCTCTGTGTCCTCACGACACCGGCAATCAGTGGTTTTTTTCGTGCCGAAGACTTTTACATCATTCAAGCAGAGTACATAGACCTCCTGTCCGTTTTCGCCGGGAAAATGGTTGGTCGACATCTGATACCATACCTCTGCGCAGGGGTAGGCAATGGTATAGGCTCGCCGGGCATTTTTTTCGGTTTCGGCATCGACTATATCATAGGGCGTTTCCGGGTAATATTGCTCATAATACTGCCGGAAAGCGGGCCGTTCGGCGCTGAGCCATATGGTGTGCAGGTTAGGCTCGTAATCATCCGACTGAAGCCGATCCAGAATGGCAGTCAGTTCTTGGAGGAGGGCGGCTGTTTGTTCGCCCGGAGTGTAGCCCTTACTGTGGATGCCGCCGCACAGGTAAAAATCAATATTCAGCGCATTGAATGACATTATTTGCCCCCTTTAATAATAATTTTAGAAAAACACATGAAACAAGTTGTTTTTTTGTGCGCCATGTGGTATGTTTTTTGTAGAAATTCCTGTAGGGAAAAGAAGGAGGTAATTGCAATGATGGAAAAAGTCTATTCATCCAAATATGAAGATATCATCGGTCAATTTGTGATGACAGACAAACCAAATAGCAAATTCGATCCTAAAGAGGATGCATTCAAGGATTTGGTTATGTATGCGTTGAAAAAGTCTTTTCCGGATTTTAATTTCAGAACCCTTACCGAAACCGATGAGGGAAAAGCAGATTACAAAGAATGGGAAAGCGTCAAAAAAGCAGAAAAAAAGCGCTTACCGAAAGGGGAACAAAAGAATTTTGAGGAGCCAACAAAAACGCAGTATTTAGTAAATCGTTTGGAGGCTAATGGGTTTATAGCCCGCTATGTAGAATACTTTCGGAACCCGAGTGTCCAAAATCAATCGGAAGCCGATTTTGACAAATGGCACCACGAAACCTGCCAGTTGTTTTTGGATATACTTAACGGACGATGCAACGGATTTGGTAAGGGCATAAAGCTTTACAAAAAACTCTGTTATGGAAAAGCGCAGAAAATTGTCAATATGATGTTTAAACATCTATATTGTCTTGTGGCTGAAAAATACGAGGAATATAAGGATTATTTCACCTATTGCCATATGACATTGGACAACTTTACCTTAGAGTGGTTCCATCGTCATACCGGCAATACTCGTACCGATTCATGGAGCAATCTCATTTATGAGGATAATCCGAATGCTATAAGTAACAATTCTGAGTGCTATCAATACTATCAAAAAATAATTCGGGATTATTTTAACACTAAGGAAGAATACGGCGGGCTGACCCCGTTCCAAGCGGAGTTTTTCATTTGGCCGGAGATTCAGTTGCACATGGCAGCAGAGGCATTTCTATTTGCAATGGATCCTGATACTTATAAGGGGCGGCAGAAAGAAGTGCAGCAAAGCAAGAAAGAAATTCTTATAATGCCCATGGATAAATTGATTTCCGAAGTCGAACACGCGATAGACAAACATAAGAGAAATTTGCTCTGAATAGGCGGCTGAATCATCCTCCCCGACTTTCCATGCGGAAAGCCGGGGATTTTTTGTCACGCCAATTCCTTCACGCAGCGGAAGTCTTTGCAATAGCCGTAGAGAATCATAGCCTGAGCGAGAAGGCAGGCTTCGTTATTTGCGACAATGTAGGGCGCATGGAGAGCCAGCAGCTTTTGCAGCCTTTTGGCACGAATGTTCAGATGATAGGCGATTTCCTCCATGCCGGAGTCCGGGTAGGGGAGCATCGTCTGGGCATCGCAGGGCTTCTCGCCGGCATTTTCCAGCTTGGCATAGAGGGACTCATACACCGCCACCGCCTCCTCGGCGTCCGCCTTCCTCCAATTCATGTGGCAGATATAGTAGCCCTGCTCCACGCAATCATCGCAAGGCCATTGGGGGACGATCAGAATGCCGTTTTCGTCAGTGTAGGCAAACATACAGCGGATCACTTCAACAGGGGTGAGGACGATGCTTTGGTCGGGATTGGCAATGAGAAGATTTTTGGGTGTGTTCATAGGTCAGCCTCCATATCATTTATTTTTCTTCATGATAACAAGGCTTTTGGAAAAACCCAAGTTAAATCCAAAAAATTTTCTTCCGCTGATTCAAAGCTGCGACAGCAGTACCCGCAGCCCGCCAGAGCAGGCGGGGCTGCGCAGCGTCCGCAGGGCGTTTTGTATTTCGATTTCCCAATTTTCCCGGTTTCTCTCCACGGCGGATACGATGGCTTTCTCCCCGTATATCTCCTCCAGCAGACGCATTTGCGCATCGGGATCAAGATTATGCTGCTTCATTGCATCAAAGCCTTTCTTTCAAAATTTTCATAGGTACATCGGCAGGCTCTTTCAAACTCCTCCGGGAATCGCAGCTTGTACCATCCCAGCTCCACGGCGGCCATGGCAAGCTCCACCGTATAGGCTTTGTGATACCCGGGTGCATTTTCGGAGACAGAGCCGTTTTGCAGATGGCATATCGCCTTCCGTATGCCGGTGAAATTCCTCGGCAGACTGCTTCGCAATTCCCTATCCGTCAGGCCGTTCAGCACCAGCTCCACCGCACACGAAAACATACTGTCCGTCGCTGCGGTGGTGGAGGGTTTGGCCAGCAGGCTGTCATATACCGCTCGATCGTGCAGGTCGATGCAGCTTACTTCGCACCCGGTCTCCCGGCAGAGCCAAGCGAGCAGGTCTGACGCATCATATCCCAAGCAGTCCATTTTCAACCATGCATTTGTCAAATCGTGAAAATGAAAATGGGTGCAGATCTCTCTGCCGGGGTCGTCCATAGCGTATTGCAGCGGGAGGGAGCTTTCCGACTCGATTTCCCCCGGAAGGAGGACATAGCCGCCCGGATGCTGTTGGACGCCGCGCCGGACACCGGTCAGACATTCGACGATACGCGCCCGCACCTCTTCCGGGAAAGAGTTGCACTGTTTCTCCTCATATTCCCGGATATAATACCGAGCAATTTTCTCTGAAACGGTGGCAGTAGCGCCGGCTCTCACCACCCGATTCTCTCCGAACAGCTCTGCGAACACCCCCATCATGCGCCCCTGTGCGAAGAACTCCCCAGGAATAATGAAATCAAAGTCAGGCAGTTTTTCCCCGTCCTGCCCACAAAAATCCTGCCACGGGATATTCTGCCCGTCCCGCGCCATGCGCTCTCCGCAGCTCGGACAGATTTTGTCCGGCAAATCGAAGCCGGATTCCACGCCGCACGCCGGAAGCTCCGTATGTCCGCAATGGCGGCAGTGATAATGGGGCGGCAATGGGTTGATGCGGCTGATGCCGGAAAAATAAGCCAGCAGGGATGCACCTGCCGACCCACGCGTCATGACAGGAACGCCGCATTTGCCGCACAGGTCATGGGCTAAGGCAGCGGCAATTCTGTACGAGGAAGCAGACTTCTGTTTTTTCACAACGGCACTTTCTTGGGCCAGTCGCTCTGTTATAAGATCAGTCAACAGCCCATCATATTCGTCGGCCTTGCTTTGACAGCGGTCAAGAAGAGGCTGTTCATCTTCCGGCCTTGCCCATGTGGGTTCTGTCGCAATCGGGCGAAGCTCCTCCGTCCGTTCTGCCAGCAGATTTGTGTTGTCAATGACCACCTCCCGGGCTTTTTCTTTGCCGAGATAGGCAAAGTCCCGGAGCATTTCCCGAGTGGATCGCAAATACAGGGAGCCGTGGCTGCTGCACCTGAGAATACGGCGCGCCTGTTCATCCTCGGGCTTGAGATAGTGGACATTTCCCGTGGCGCAGACGGGAATTTTCAGATCGTCTCCCAACTGCACAATGATCCTGTTGATCCGCCGAAGCTCCTCCTGGATTTTCCCCGCCTCGGGAACCACGACTTTGCAGTTCCAAACGGGCTGTATCTCCAGAAAATCATACGCCCGGGCAATGGCCGATAAGCGCTTTTCTCCCTGTGCAGCCGCAGAAAACAGTTTCCCGTTGCCGCAGCCGCTGCCGACCAGTAGTCCCCGGCGGTGCTGCTGCAGATCCGCTCCTGTCACCAGCGGCACACCTCGGAAATGGTGCAGGTGGGACTGCGTGATTAGTTGATACAGATTTTTAAGCCCCGCTTCGTTCTGCACCAGGATCGTCACATGGTACGGCGGGGCATCCCCACTGTCTGCACAGTACGCCTCCATGCCATATAGAATTTTGATGCTGCGGCCCTCCTTTTTGCATTGCTCTGCTGCACGCATTGCCTCAGGGAAAGCCTGCGCACAGCCGTGATCCGTTACGGCGATGGCCGGTTGCCCCTGCTCTGCCGCAGCTCGGACATAGTCACCGGCGGAGGCCACCGCATCCATACGGGACATTTTGGTATGCACGCTCAGCTCCACGCGTTCTTTCTTCATTGCGTTCACTCCTTCTTGTGCTGATATGTGGTAAAAACGAGTTTAATAAAAAGAGATGTGCCGCATTCTGTAGGAATGCGGCACCCGGCTTCCTCACTTGCCCGAATTCAGCAGCATGGTAAGCTGATCGCCGGAGGCCACCACCCGGCCGTAAAAATCGGTGGTCACATTGCGGCCTTTCTTGTAGTAGCCCAGAGGACGGCCGTAAAAATCCTTGATGGTCTTGTCACCGTTGTTTTCCTCCACCACCGTGCCGATCACCCGCCCGTAAAAGTCCTTGATATTGGTTTTGACAGACATTGTTATCCCCTCCTTCCTTTGTTTTTTCTACAGCATATCACGGTATTTTTGAAAACTTAAGTTAAATCGAAATATTTTTCAATTCGTTACTCCCATATCCACCAGTAGTCAAAAGCCCTTCTGTACTGATTTCCCTTGGGCGGCAGGACACCCGGCGGGATGCATCGGACAATATGCTTCGAGCATTTTTTCAGCCGGCACTGGATATTGCTGTTCTTATAGCGTCTGATGAGGATGATTTCGCCGGATTTTTTCTTTCGGCTGTCTACCCAAATGGACAGCTTGCAGTTTCCGCTGCCGGACAGTTCTCGGTACAGCCGCTCCTTGTGCCGCTTTCTCTGCTCTATATGGAGGGCGCGTTTTTCCTTTTCCCGGCGATGCTCTGCCGAAGGATCCGGCTCACAGTCGCAGGTCCATTCTTCTTCCCATGCCATATCGCCTTTCGCCTCCCGTCCGTTTTCGCTGACCCGCATTTGTTTTTGCAGTGTACCATGGTTTTTTTGAAATCCCAAGTTAAATGCGAATTTTCTCAAAAGTACTGCGTGCAAAACGGGTGCAGAGCCCCCTGTGCTAAAGCCTATCATCGACAAAATCATACAAGCCCCACCACATTTGTGTAGACCATTGTAGAACGAATCATCCCGGAGTAGGCTGAGGCAGTGAGGCAGATATTTGAACTCTATGAAACCGGCCAGTACAGTCTTCGTAGCTTATCACAGGAACTGACCCGCCGCGGCTATACCAGCTTGCAGGGCAATACCTTTAACACAAGCACCATCGGTCACATCCCGCAAAATCCCAAATATAAGGGCTGGTATTGCGGCAACAAAACCCAATCGCTGGACTACCGTAAAAAGAAAACCATCTTTCTCGATGAAAGCGAGTGGGTGTCCTATCCCGATCCAATATCCCAGCCATTGTAGATGTACTTTTCCATTTTGTAACCCTCCAATATGATTGATTTTGCCTACGATCCAATCATTCCGGCTGACTACAAAAGCCGAAGGAGACACTTCCTTACGAAGTGCCTCCTTCCCGCCTGTCCTTGTTTTTCTCTCCATATCGTGCTATACTGACACAAATCACCCACGGAGGTATCGCCTATGCACATCACCGTATATCTGGGCGCCAGCTGCGGCACCGACCCCCATCTGGCGCAGGCCGTCCGGGAACTGGGCGCATGGATCGGTGCCGCAGGCCACACGCTGGTCTACGGCGGCTCCAAAACCGGCCTCATGGGACTGCTGGCCCAGAGCGCACTGGAGCAGGGCGGCAGCGTCATCGGCGTGGAGCCGGAGTGCTTCATGGCACAGGACCTGCAGCACGACGGCCTGACCCAACTCATCGTCACCCGAAGCATGGCGGAGCGCAAGGCCAAAATGATCCAGCTGGGGGACGCCTTCATCGCCTTCCCCGGCGGCACCGGCACACTGGAAGAGATCACGGAGGTCATGTCGCAGGTATCGCTGGGCCAGCTGTCCGCCCCCTGCATCCTCTACGATCTGGACGGCTACTACTGCCACCTGAAGGCCCTTCTGGCCCATATGATCGCCTCCGGCCTCTCCTCCCCGGAGCGCCAGCGGGGCATCCACTTCGCCCAAAATCTCCCCGAAATTCAGGTACTGCTGTCCTGATCTCCCATCGGGCCAAATCACCCCCTCTGTTCCAAAGCCTTCGACTTTGGAACAAAAAAAGAGCCTGCCGGCTGGCAGGCTCTTTTTGATGACCAACTTACTCGGTAACGAAGGGCAGCAGAGCGATCTGACGGGCACGCTTGATGGCCTCGGTCAGCTGGCGCTGATGCATAGCACAGGTACCGGTGGTACGGCGGGGCAGGATCTTGGAGCGCTCGCTGATGAAGCGGCGCAGCTTGGCAGCATCCTTATAATCGATATGCTCGCACTTATCCACGCAGAACTGGCAAACCTTACGACGCTTACGGCCGTTGCCACGGGGCGCTCTATTTTCACGTTCCATAGCCATGGAAAATTCCTCCTTATAAAGATTTCATGTGCCTTGGCACATCAGAACGGCAGGTCGCCGTCCTCCTCGTCGATCTCGGCAAAATCGGACGGGCCGCCCACCGGGGCGGAATACCCTCCGGCAGGAGCACCGTAGGCGGGAGCCTGAGAATAACCGCCGTTATTCCCACCGGCACCGCCGGGTCTGCTGTCACCGAAATAGACATTGTCGGCAACCACCTCCGCACTTCTGCGGTTGTTGCCCTCCTTGTCTTTCCAGTCACGGATCTGGAGCCGCCCCTCCACCACGGCCATGCGGCCCTTGGTGAAATACTTGGAGACGAACTCCGCCGTGCTGCGCCAAGCCACCACATCGATGAAATCGGTCTCCTTTTCGCCGCTCTGGGACTTATAGTCCCGGTCCACGGCCAAAGAGAAGCTGGTGACCGCCGTACCGCTCTGGGTACGCCGCAGCTCCGGGTCCCTGGTCAGGCGACCCATGATGAAAATCTTGTTCAGCATTGTGCTTCCCCCTTACTCGTCCTTGCAGACGATCATGGAACGCATCACGCCCTCGGTAATACCCAGGATACGATCCAGTTCCTTGGGGAATTCCGGTGCGCTGGTGAAGCTCATCAGCACATAGTAGCCTTCGGTCTTGTAATCGATAGCGTAAGCAAGACGACGCTTGCCCCACTCATCCACGACCACGTCGGAGCAGCCGTGCTGCTCAGCCAGAGCCTGGAACTTTGCCACATTGGCGGCAATAGCCTCCTCACCCTGTGCCGGGTCGAGAATGTAAACGACCTCATAGTTGGCGGAAATCTTAGCCATACTTTTTGCACCTCCTTTTGGACTTATGGCCCTCACGCTCCGGTGAGAGCAAGGATTTGCCCGCATACGCAGGCCTAATTATTATACCGGATATCCGCCAAAAGTCAAGAAGTTTTTGGGAATATTCCGTGGAAAATTCCCTCTTTTTTGCCCTTCCCGGCAGAAAGGGCTTGAAATTACCGGAGGAATCCTTTAGAATAAGGTGTCAAATCATCCCTTCGGTGCATGAAAACGCCGGGAAAGGAACCTCCATGGAGCACATCACCAGCCGTCACAACCCCCTCATGGGCCATATCCGCAGGTTGGCCGGCTCCGCCGCCTACCGGTGGGAGACGGGGGAATTCCTCTGCGACAGTCCCAAGCTGCTGCAGGAGGCCCTGCTGTGGCAGGCGGAGATCACCGCCGTGGTGACCATCTCCCCCCTGCCCCGGCTTCCGGAGCACATCCGGCAGGTGCAGGTGCCGGAGGACGTCATGGCCTCCATCTCCCCGGTAAAGACCCCTCAGGGGGTGCTTTTCACCTGCCGCCTGCCTCAGGCTCCCCTGCCCCAGACTCTCACCGGCCGGCGGTATGTGCTGCTGGACGGGGTGCAGGACCCCGGCAACGTAGGCACCATCCTGCGGACGCTGGACGCCTTCGACGCCGACGGCCTGCTGCTCACCGGCGGCTGCGCCGACCCCTACGGCTGGAAGGCGGTGCGCTCGTCCATGGGGGCCGTGTTCCGCCGCCCCATCTATTCCGGCACACCGGAGGAACTGGCGGCCCTGCTGCACCGCAGCGGCCTGCCCCTGTACGGGGCCGCCCTGCGGGAGGACACTGTGGACGCCCGGCAGGCGGACTACACCCGCTGCACGCTGGCCATCGGCAGCGAGGGCCGTGGCCTGAGCCGGGAGGTACTGGACCTGTGCGGCCAAACCATCCGCATCCCCATGTCGGACCGCTGCGAATCTCTGAATGCAGCCATTGCCGCAGCGGTGCTGCTGTGGGAAAGCTGGCGATAAGGAGGGATCTCACATGGCTGCTCTGAAATACTGGGTATGGCTCACCACCCTGCCGGGGCTGACCAACCGCAGCAAGCTTCTGCTTCTGGAGCATTTCCCCTCGCCGGAGGACATATACTACGCCCAGCCGGAGGATCTCCCTCCGGTGGAGGGGCTGTCCTCCTCTCAGGCGGCGCTGCTGTCGGACAAGTCCACAGACCGGGCCGAGGACGTGCTGGCCCGCTGCGCCAAGGGGGATATCTTTCTGCTGACCATGCAGGACGCCCTCTACCCGGACCGGCTGCGGAACATCTATGACCCGCCGGTGCTGCTGTACGGACGGGGCCGGATGCCCCTGTTCGACGAGGAGGCCGCCGTCTCCGTGGTGGGTACCCGGACGTGTACCCCCTATGGCATCTCCGCCGCCGAGGAGCTGGGCTACCAGCTGGCGAAGGAGGGTGCCGTGGTAGTGTCGGGCCTTGCCAAGGGCATCGACGGAGCCTCCCACCGGGGCGCTCTGCGGGCCGGTGGCTTTACGGCGGCCGTGCTGGGCGGCGGCGTGGACGTGGTCTATCCGGCGGAGAACCGGCGGCTCTACGAGGACATTGCCGCTACCGGCGTGCTGCTGAGCGAGTACCCGCCGGGAACGGAGCCTATGGGCAGCCACTTCCCCGTCCGCAACCGCATCCTCAGCGGCCTGAGTCTGGCGGTGCTGGTGGTGGAGGCCCCGGAGCGCAGCGGCGCTCTCATCACCGCCAATACGGCGCTGGAGCAGGGACGGGACGTGTTCGCCGTCCCCGGCCCCATCGACGCCCCCAACAGCCGGGGCAGCAACCGCCTCATCCGGGACGGCGCAGGACTTGTGACCTGCGGCTGGGACATTCTGGAGGGGTACCGGAGCCGGTTCCCCCACCGGCTGCGCCCCTCGTCGGAGAATCTTCCTCCGGTGCCGGAGCAGGACAGTCTCCCCGCTCAAAGGGCGGAGGGATCGTCCACGGCGAAGCCGGAGAAGAAGGAAACTCCCCCCGCCCTGCCGGTACTGGACCTGACGGCGGATACGGCGGGTCTGACGGACGATCAGATCCGCATCCTACAGGTGCTGACCACCGATGCCCCTCTGCTCACCGATGACGTGGCGGAGCGGGCCGACCTGCCCATTCGGCGGGTGCTGTCAGCCCTGACGGTATTAGAGATCGACGGATATGCCACGCAGCACGGAGCACGTCGCTTCGTCCGCACGGTGGAGATCCGGTTGTAAAAAGGAAGGATAAGAACATGGCAAAAAAAGCAGCCCGAAATCTGGTGATCGTGGAGTCCCCTGCCAAGGCCAAGACCATCGGCAAGTATCTGGGACCGGATTACGAGGTCAGGGCCAGTATGGGACATCTGCGTGACCTGCCCAAAAGCAAGCTGGGCGTGGATGTCGAGCACGACTTCGAGCCCAACTACCGCCCCATCCGGGGTAAGGAGGAGCTTATCAATGAGCTGAAAAAACTCTCCAAGGCCAGCGACACCGTATATCTGGCCACCGACCCGGACCGTGAGGGTGAGGCCATCAGCTGGCACCTGAAGAACCTGCTGGACCTCAGCGACGAAAAAGCCAAGCGAGTCACCTTCAACGAGATCACCCGCAAGGTGGTCACCGAGAGCATCCACCACCCCCGTGAGATCGATCAGGATCTGGTGGACGCCCAGCAGGCCCGGCGTATTCTGGACCGCATCGTGGGCTATGAGCTGTCCCCCCTGCTGTGGAAAAAGATCCGGCGGGGCCTGTCGGCAGGCCGGGTGCAGTCGGTGGCCATGCGTCTGGTGGCAGACCGGGAGAAGGAGATCAAGGACTTCGTCCCCCAGGAGTACTGGACGCTGGACGCCCTGCTGAAAAACGACGGCGGCGTCCCCTTCCGGGCCAGATATTACGGCAAGGACGGCAAGAAATATGAGCCCGCCTCTCAGGAGGAGGTCAGCGCCATTCAGGCGGAGGTGCAGGATCTGCCTTTCGCTGTCAAGAGCGTGAAGCGCACGGATAAGCAGCGCTCCCCCGCCCCGCCCTTCACCACCTCCACCATGCAGCAGGATGCCTCCCGGAAGCTGAACATGACCCCCCGGCGCACCATGGCCATCGCCCAGCAGCTGTATGAGGGCGTGGACATCACCGGCGAGGGTACCGTGGGTCTGATCACCTATATGCGTACCGACTCCCTGCGGATCTCCGACGAGGCGCAGGCGGCGGCCCGCAGCTTCGTCACCGGGCGCTACGGCGCAGGCTACTGTCCCGCCGCCCCCCGGCAGTATAAGACCAAGGCCGGGGCGCAGGACGCCCACGAGGCCATCCGCCCCAGCGACGTGAATCTGACCCCGGAGCGGGTCAAGAGCGATCTTACCAGCGAGCAGTATCGGCTGTACCGCCTGATCTGGAGCCGTTTTCTGGCCAGCCAGATGTCCAACGCCGTCTATGACAGCGTCAGCGTAGAGCTGGGCGCCGGAGCCCACAGCTTCCGGGCCAGCGCCAGCAGCCTGAAGTTCGCCGGCTATACCGCCGTATACGAGGAGAGCCGGGACGACGAGAAGGAGGAAAAGGCCCCCGCCCTGCCCCCGCTGGCACAGGGCGAGGTGGTGACGCTGACGGGCTTTGACCCGGCCCAGCACTTCACCCAGCCCCCCGCCCGGTTCACCGATGCCTCCCTCATCCGGGCCATGGAGGAAAACGGCATCGGCCGCCCCTCCACCTATGCTCCCACGGTGTCCACCATTCTGGACCGGGAGTACGTCATCAAGGACGGCAAGTACCTGAAAATGACGCCGCTGGGCGACGTGGTCAACGGCCTTATGTGCGACCGCTTCAAGGACATCGTGGACGTGAAGTTCACCGCCCACATGGAGGAGGAGCTGGATGAGGTGGAGTCCGGAAAGCTGCCGTGGAAGCAGCTGCTGCGCCAGTTCTACGGTGGCTTCGAGTCCAATCTCCATCAGGTGGAGAAGGACATGGAGGGTGTTTATCTGAAGGTTCCCGACGAGGTCACCGAGGAGAAGTGTGACCTCTGCGGCAGGAACATGGTCATCAAGTCCGGCCGGTTCGGCCGGTTCCTGGCCTGCCCCGGCTACCCGGAGTGCAAGTTCACCAAGCCTCTGGTGGTGGAGATGCCGGGCCGCTGCCCCGTGTGCGGCGGCCGGCTCATGAAGCGCACCGGCATCAGCAAGAAATCCGGCAAGCAGTATAACTATTACTGCTGCGAAAAGTTCCCCACCTGCTCCTTCGTCACCTTCGACGTACCTGTGAAGGACGACTGCCCTGTCTGCGGCCACACCATGTTCAAAAAATCCGGCCGGGGGTTCAAGCGTCCCTTCTGCATCAACCCGGCGTGCGAAAATTTCCTGCCGGAGGATCAGCGAGGCTATCCCAAGCGGACTGCTGCGTCCGATGGGACGGAAAGCGGGACAAATGGTACCGCAGCGGACGGTCAGCCGACGTCCGAAACTGTCCAAACGGAGGCATCTGACAAGCCCGCCGCCAAGAAAACCACCACAGCCAAGAAAACTGCGGCAAAGAAAAGCACCGCTAAGAAAACCGCCACGGCCAAAACCGCCGCCAAAAAATCCACGGCCAAGACGGCGGCCAAAAAGACCTCCTCTGCCCTAGCCACGGAGGAGACTCCCACCGTGACGAAGGCCGCTGCGAAAAAAGCAGCGACCGCCGCAGAGGGTGCCGCCGAAGCATCCACGGCGGCGGAGAAGGCCACGGCCAAAAAAGCGACGGCCTCCAGAAAGGCGGCGGCCGAGAGAACTACCACCAAGAAAGCCACGACTACCAAGAAAGCAACAACGGCCAAGAAGACCGCCGCCACCAAGAAAGCAGCCACGTCTGCCGCCAAGAAGGCTGACGCTGAAACGGAGGAATAAATGGAGCCTGTAACTGTGATCGGCGCCGGTCTGGCCGGCTCCGAATGTGCTTGGCAGCTGGCCCGGCGGGGCATCCCCGTGACCCTGCGGGAGATGAAGCCAGAGAAGATGACCCCCGCCCATGTGACCCCATGGTTTGCCGAGCTTTGCTGCTCCAACTCCCTACGGGGAGCGGGGCTGGAGAATGCCGTGGGCCTGCTGAAGGAGGAGTTGCGGCGACTGGACAGCCTGATCCTCCGCTGCGCCGACGCCACCGCCGTCCCCGCCGGAGGCGCTCTGGCGGTGGACCGGGAGGGCTTTGCCCGGATGGTGACGGAGGAGCTCCGGAACCACCCGCTCATCACCGTGGTCCCCGGCGAGGTAACGGAGCTGCCGGAGGGGCAAGTGGTGGTGGCCTCCGGGCCGCTGACCTCCGACGCTCTGGCGGAACATCTGCTGCCCCTGCTGGGCGATGGGCAGCAGACCACCCTGAACTTCTTCGACGCTGCCGCTCCGCTGGTGAGCTTTGACAGCGTGGATATGGACAGTGCCTACTTCGCCTCCCGCTATGATAAGGGTACTCCGGACTACATCAACTGCCCCCTGTCCAAGGAGGAGTATCTGTCCTTCTGGCAGGAGCTGACCACCGCCCAGGAGGCGGAGGTCCACGGCTTCGAGGATGGGCAGGTCTTTGAGGGCTGTATGCCGGTGGAGGTCATGGCCCGCCGGGGTGAGGACACCCTGCGCTTCGGGCCGCTGAAGCCCCGTGGCCTGCCGGACCCCAAGACCGGGAAGGAGCCTTACGCCGTGGTACAGCTGCGGCGGGACAACGCCGACGGCTCCATTTACAATCTGGTGGGCTTCCAGACCCACCTGCGGTGGCCGGAGCAGAAGCGGGTATTCACCATGATCCCCGCTCTGAAGGACGCTCAGTTCCTGCGCTACGGCGTCATGCACCGCAACACCTATCTGGACTCCCCCCGGCTGTTGGATCGGTATTACCGGCTGAAGTCCCGATCCCGTATCGCTTTTGCCGGACAGATGACCGGCGTAGAGGGCTATGTGGAGTCCTGCGCCAGCGGCTTTCTGGTGGGAGTGGAGACGGCCCGCCGCCTGAAGGGGCAGGCCCCCATCGACTTCCCGCAGGAAACGGCCATCGGCGCTCTGGGGTTGTATGTCAGCAATCAGACCGTGGGGGTATTCCAGCCCATGAACATCAACTTCGGCATCATCCCGCCGCTGGACCACCGGGTCAAGGGCAAGCGCAACAAGAATGCCGAGCTGAGCCAGCGCTCGCTGGCCATCATCGAAGCCCGGAAGGAGGAGATCCTGTCATGAAGCTCATCATCGACGCCATGGGCGGCGACAATGCTCCGCTGGAAATCGTCAAGGGTGCGCTATCCGGTCAGAAGCGCTGGGGCGTGGACGTCACCCTCACCGGCGACACCACCGCTATTTTGCAGGCACTGGAGGCCTGCGGCGAAAAGACGCTGCCTCAGGGCATGGAGATCGTCCACACCACCGAGACGGTGGAGATGTGTGACGACCCCGCCACGGTGTTCCGCCGGAAGAAGGACACCTCCATGGGCGTGGGACTGACCATGCTGCGGGACGGCAGGGCCGACGCTATGGTCTCCGCCGGCAGCACCGGCGCTCTGCTCACCGGTGCTACCCTCATCGTCAAGCGCATCCGGGGCATCCGTCGGGCGGCCATGGCCCCGGTAATTCCCACCACGACCGGTCAGGCGGTACTCATCGACTGCGGCGCCACCGCCGAGTGTACCCCGGAATATCTGGTACAGTTCGCCTATCTGGGCAGCTACTACGCCCACCGGGTGCTTGGGGTAGAGCGGCCCCGTGTGGGACTGCTGAACATCGGCACCGAGGACAGCAAGGGCACCGATCTCCAGAAGGAGACCCTGCGCTGGCTGCGGGAGGCCCACACGGCGGGACACCTGAACTTCATCGGCAACATTGAGGCCAAGGAGGCCATCAAGGGCGGGTGCGACGTCATCGTCTGCGACGGCTTCTCCGGCAATGTGCTGCTGAAAACCATGGAGGGCGTAGGCTCTTTCGCCGGAAGCGCCCTGAAAGCCATGTTCAAGAAGAACCTGCTGACCAAGCTGGCGGCCCTGTGCGTCATGCCGGGGCTCAACGCCTTCAAGGCCAAACTGGACCCCAATAAGGTGGGCGGTACCGCCTTCATCGGTATCTCCCGGCCGGTCATCAAGGCCCACGGCTCCTCCAACGCCGAGGCCATCGAAAACGCCATGGGGCAGGCGGTGCAGGTGGCCCGCAGCGGCATTATCAGGGATATCGAGGAAAATGTGGCCCTGATGAAGGTGGAACGGGAATAAACTCCACTTCGAGAAAATATTCACAGAAAAGGTGTTGACACACGGCGGTAATTGCCGTATTATCTTTCAGAGCGATACCCGAAAGGAGGGGAATCATCTTATGACGATGGAAGACATCTTCAAGACGATGCAGGATTTGATCGCTGAACAGTTTGCCATTGATGCTGACGAGATCAGCATGGACAGCTCCTTTGTGGATGATCTGGGCGCTGATTCTGTGGATCTGGTGGAGCTGGTAATGGCCATGGAAGAAGAATTCAACGTCGGTGAGATCGACGAGGACGACCTGACCGGGCTGAAAACCGTCGGTGACTGCGTTCGTTATCTGTACAATAAGATGAGCTGACACGACCGTGAAGAAAGAACGCCCCGTTGGAGTTTGTCCACGGGGCTTTCTTTTCCGGCCGGAAAGGAGTTATGCAATGCGTACTTTAGAGGAGCGTCTGGGCTATACCTTCCGGGATCGGAAGCGGCTGGAGGGCGCTTTATATCACAGCTCCTACGCCAATGAGCACCGCAGCCTGGGCATTCATAGCAATGAGCGGCTGGAGTTTCTGGGGGACGCCGTGCTGGGTCTGGTGACGGCGGACTATCTGTTCCGCAAGCACCCGGATCTGCCGGAGGGGGACTTGACCCGCATCCGGGCCGCACTGGTCTGCGAGGAGAGTCTGCACGAGGTGGCCCAGAGTCTCGACTTGGGATCCTATCTGAAGCTGGGCAAGGGCGAGGAGGCCGGCGGAGGCCGGCAGCGGGCGTCCATTCTGGCGGACGCCACGGAGTCCGTTTTTGCCGCCGTGTATCTGGACGGCGGGTTGGAGGCGGCCCGTGCGCTCATTCACCGGGTCCTGCTGGATAAGGAGCGGGAGACGGATGTGGAGGAGCGCCGCCGGGACTACAAGACGGAGCTGCAGGAGCTGGTGCAGCGGCGCAGCAACCAGACGCTGCAATATGAATTGGTCTCCGCCAGCGGTCCGGACCACGCCAAGGTATTCACCTCCCGTGTGCTGCTGAACGGGCAGCCCATCGGGAAGGGTCAGGGCCACAGCAAGAAGGAGGCGGAGCAGGCCGCCGCCCACGCCGGTCTGACCACCCTGATCCGGGGGTGAGGGCGGCCATGGGCAGATATCATGCGATCCTGTTTGACATGGACGGCACCCTGCTGGACACCCTGACGGATATGCAGGACGCCGTGAACCACGTGCTGGCGGCTCACGGACTGCCTCTGCGGACCCGTGAGGAGGTGCGGCGCTTCGTGGGAAACGGCGCCGGGCCGCTGATCCACCGGGCGCTGCCGGAGGGATATCCTCAGGAGCAGAAGGTACTGGCGGAGTACCGGGCCTACTATCAGGCCCACAACTGCTTCCAAACCTGTCCCTATCCGGGCATCCCGGAGCTGCTGGAGCAGCTGCGTCAGCGGGGGCTGAAGCTGGCGGTGGTATCCAACAAGCCGGATGAGACCACCCGTACGCTGGCGGCCCGGTTCTTTCCGGGGGTGACGGCACTGGGGCAGCGGGACGGTATCCCCTCCAAGCCCGCACCGGAGATGGTGTGGAGCGCCATGGAGCAGCTGGGCGCAGACGCCCGGCACGCCCTGTATGTGGGCGACAGTGAGGTGGACGTGGAGATGGCCCGCCGGGCGGGGCTGCCGCTGGCGGCAGTGGCCTGGGGCTTCCGGGGGCGGGCGCTGCTGGAGCAGGCCGGCGCCCGGTGCATCGTGGACACCGTTCCGGAGCTGTTGGCTGTAGCTACGGAGTGATGGGCGGGAAAATTACTCTTGCAATCCGCCGCCGCTTCGGCTATAATAGTAAAGTCTCCTCTGCCGGTGTGATGGAATTGGTAGACGTAGTGGACTCAAAATCTACTTCGCCGTTTCATACCACCTTGGTGTAAACCCTTGATTTTGCAAGGTTTTTTGAAAACTGAATATGTAATTTGGTTTTAATGTCCCTCCATGATGTCCCTCCGTTTTCTCGGATGGGGCATCGGGAGATGACTTAAAATAATAGATGCCGGTGTGTTGGAATTGGCAGACGAGGCGGACTCAAAATCCGTTGGGCTAATAACCCGTGCGGGTTCGACCCCCGCCACCGGCACCACACTTTGAAGGCTCGCAAACCCTTGATACGGCTGGGTTTGCGGGCTTTTCTTTATGCTCTGTGCGCTTATGTACTGTCCCTCCCGCATCATCATATTTGCCGTTTGCAGGCTGATTTTAGGAGGGACATCGGAGGGACATAAAGTAGTATCATGCGGAGGGATATACGCCCAAAATCGCATTGGCAGACGCAATCTTCGAGTTGAAATTCAGGTGCGTGTAAATGTTTGAGGTGGTCGAAATATCACTGTGCCCCAACCATTCCTGAATTTCTTTCAGGCTGACACCATTTGCATACAACAGACTTGCACAACTATGACGAAGATCATGGAAACGGATCTTCCGCATACCGTTCTTTTGCAGGATCAGTGGGAAATGCTGTGTGATATATCCGGGCTTCACAAGCTCACCGATTTCATTGACATAGATATAATCAGCAAACTTCCTGCAATAAGATTTTCCGCACAGCTTTCGGTTCAGCTCCTGTTCTGCTTTCAGGCGATGCAGCAATTCCTCAAATGGCGGCACAAGCGGCAGGCTGCGATAGCTGGCCTTTGTCTTTGTCCTGTCCTTTTGAATGATCTTGCTCTTGCCGTCTATGGTCGCCTGCGTAACGGTGTGCCGAATCGTAATCGTCTTTTTCTTGAAGTCGATGGCATCCCATTTCAGACCTACCGCCTCGCTTCGGCGCAAACCGTAAAATGCACCGAGGATCACGCCAAGTTCAATGGGATCACCACGGACAACTTCAAAAAGATGGTTCAGCTCATCCTCCTCATAGAAGCTGCCAACGAACTTTTCCTTCTTGGGTCGTTCAATCCGGTCTGCCGGATTCGAGTCAATCAGGCCGAGTTTGAAAGCGTGCTGCAAGGCTTTACGAATATTGGCGTGACGGTGTATGACCGTGTTTGCAGAAACGCCTCGTACCGTCAATTCATAGGTGTAGTAATCTTGTATGTGCTTCGGTGTCACCTCGCACAGAGCCAGTCCGGGGTGATGTTCCTCAAAATAAGGGATAATCTTATTTTTGATGCCCATTGCATACGCCCCGTAGGTGGTTTCCTCCACATTCTTTTTCGTCATTTCCAGCCAATCGAGCAGGAACGCAGTAAAAAGAATTGTGCCAACGGGGGCTTTGCCCGTACTGCGTTCGATTGCTCTTGCTTCCAGTTCTGCTTCCTTGGCGGCACGAGCCTCGGAAAGCATCTTTTCGGCACGCTTTTTGTTTCCCTTTACTGTCAGACCCGTAGACTTGGACGGCGTGTGCCGTTTGCCGTATTCGTCCACATAGTTCAGTACCATATGATAGTACCCGTTTTTCTCTCGCAGATGTCCTGCTACCATAATAAAACCTCCTTTGAATGGTACAGCGTAGATCCATCTGCCATTGACATTCATATTGTAGCAGAAAGAACTTCATAGGCCAAATGTGCAAACGAGGTTTCACGCACTGGATTTATCTACAAGCTCCAAGTATTTCAGAATGTTCAGCTTCGGAATACAATAGTGACGGCCAATGACAAAGCTCCTGATCTCACCGGAGCGCAAGAGTTTATAGGCAGTTTTATCGCAGATGCCACCGAGCATTTCACACATCTGCTGGACATTGACCACATCGGGATAGTCGGTAAATAACAGCTTGTAGGCCGTCTGTGATTCCATAGGCCGCCTCCTTACCGCTTCTTCGGCACAAGCTCATAGTCATACCCTTTCCGCTGATTACAGTAGGTACAAGTGTCCTTCGCCACCTGCACCGGGTCGATCCTGCGCAAATAATAAGCACCTGTGCCGTAGAAATTATCGGCGCAGGTGCTGCAAAGGCAGAGGATCAGTTTTTTCGGGACGCTTTCGATCAGACCGATGCTGACCGCCAGCGCATGGTTGATGCCGCAAATGTGCTTTTCGGAGAGATGCCCGATGAAGTTGCCCAAGCGGCGCTTATCGACGGTGCGCAGCTGTTCCAGCAGGACGATGGAGGGCAGTTCCAAGCCGTCCTCGGCGTCGATGTAGTAGTGGGTGGGAAGTTTGGCTTTCACGCCGGTTTTGCTCGTAATGGAAGCGATAATGACCGTGGGGCTGTGTTTGTTCCCGACATTGTTCTGAATGATCACGACAGGACGGTAGCCCTCCTGCTCGGAGCCGATGCCACGGCCCAGATCGGCGTAATACATATCGCCGCGCAAATATGTGTGGTTCATTCTGTGATGACCTCCTTTGTGTATTTAGGCGTTTCCGCCTATGTAGAGGTCAAGCGGCAAAACAGAATTAAGGTCGGTGAGAGATTAAACACTCTCCGTTTTATCTGACCCGTCCCGTCGCTTGACCGTGGTATTTTGAAGAAAATCTATTTGTCCTCGACACCCCGATTTTCTATTGGGAAGTCATCAAGCGGCCGATGGCTGTCGGCTCCACGGGGATTTCACCCTCACGAGGTTCTCTCGCAACCGCCCCCATTGCCTGCGACGGCTTCACGGTCGAAATGCCGCTTATCACGCTCGGACTGTGGCTGGACGGGAGTATCGTTAGCCCTATTGCCGGTCGTCGCCGGGGCGGGAGCCACCCGCCCGTGATAGCCGACTGTTTATCGCTCCCTGCAATGCAGATCGTGGCGCAGCCGCTAATGTGGCTCATGCTTTCACAATGGCAATAGGAATGTGCTTGATGAATGGGTATTCGGTTGTCAAAGATCATCCCTGTCTGCCGAAAAGGAAAACAGGCAGAGAGTTTTCGTACCTCTCCACCTGTTTCCTCACTTAAAGGCTATTTGTGTAGTCCAAGCTCAAAAATTTTTGAAAAACTTTTTGAGCTTTTCCACGGCGATGTCTACGCTGAATTTTACTGCCCGCTTGGTGCATCCCTCTATTCCTGCGATCTGCTCATAGGTCAGACCTTGAAAGTAGTAGAGGATCAGCCTCCGCTTTTGTATTTCGGGAAGTTCTGAAATCGCCCTATGTAACTTCGCATATTCCATGCTCTGCAAAGTGCTTTCTTCAACCGTCGCCGGACGATGCACGGCCCGGTCATACAACGATGCCTCCGTGAGCTCCGATTGCTCATAGTGACGATCCACCTCGTTCAGATAGGAAAGGTCGTCCAACTCAAAGGAATCAAGCAACTCAAACACGGCAGCGCTGATCTCAAAATGATGTCGATTGCCTTGTCCGTCCGAAAAGGTCAGCCAGTGGCGGCCGTCCTCGGTTGTGCCGATGGTATAGGGATTATATTTGTCCTTTCTTCGTTTCGGATGGTGTCCATCCATGATATTTTCCTCCGTTTCGATTTGAATTTTGGAAATTCAAATCGGACGGAGGGCTGCGGCAGCCAACGCTGCCACACAAAAGGCGCAGATATAGCAAAACGCACCTGCAAAGCGGCGGAAGCCGCAATGTAGGTGCGTTTAATTCATATTTACAATGGTCTGTCAGTTCAGTATACGAGCCGTAATATCCCGATGACGAAAACGGACTTTTTTTGACGGTTCACCGGGTAAGCGATTTGTTATGCAGGCGAATCAAATTGGTGGCTTCTGACGGGCAGAGCTGCCGAATGTCGAGTCCAACGCATAAAAAATCCCTCCAATCCAAAATCTCGGATCTGAGGGATATGGGCGTGTTTTTAGACCCCGTCAAAGCCTCGTTTTTTTTATTTGGCGGGGCGGTGTCTTTATTTAGTTCAGTTTTCACCGCACTGTTCGTTCACTAATAATTGAACGGCTATGCCATTATCAGCATGAACGAAATCCATATAATTATATATGGAGGTGAACGCAAGGTGCAGAAACAACCTGAAACACCAAGTGAGATCATAAAAGCGGCACGGGACAAGTCCGATTTGACCGTCGAAGAACTGACCGACCGCGTTGGTATCACGGAGCGATACTTATATAGGATCGAGAACGAGGGCAAAATACCAACATTTGAAGTCCTCAAGAAAATCGTCCGGGAGTTAGCCATTGATGGGAACTTGATCTTCTACCCGGAAAAGCAAGTCAAAGATTCAGAAGTAGAAGATCTTGTCCGTATGCTTTACGGCTGCGATGACCGTTCTCTGAAAATCATCAGAGCAACTGTGAAAGCCGCATTGGAGAGCCAGCAGAATAACCGCTAAAAATACAGATTCAACAGGGATAAGCAGAGGGGCAATACCCTCTGTTTTTCTTTATTCCTTTATCACAATAGGAAGCCTCGCTCCCATGCGGCTGAGAATCTCATTGCTGATGCTGTCGGAGCGTTCCGCAACACAAGGCGTCGATAACAAACTGTTTTCCTGATTATCAATTAGCGTTGCTGTATCACCAACAGCGACTCCCTCTGTATCGGTTATATCAATAGCAAGCTGATCCATGCAAATACGCCCGATAATCGGAACGATATATGTACCGATCTTCACACTTGCCTTTCCGCATGATAAATTTCTCGGAAATCCATCCCCATAGCCAATCGGCAAAATTGCAATTTTACTGTCACGCTCAGTCTGATACGCCCGATCATAACCAACAAAATCGCCCTGTGGGACATCCCTTATCAAAATAACCTTTGCTTTTAATGCGAGGACCGGACGAAGATCAAGCTGTAAAGTCGTTTTATCCTGCGGCGTGCTGGCAACGCCGTACAGGGAAATTCCCTCCCGCACATAGTCACATTTCAGTTCGGGATAATTCAGCAAACCATAGCTGCTTTGAATGTGCAGCTTCGGGATAGGAACTTTGTGCTCTTTCAGGTAGTCAATCAAAGCATAGAATCGGCAAATCTGATTTTTTGTAAAAGCAACATCTTCCGGTTCCAAGCTCTCACAACAGCAGAGATGTGTAAACATCCCATCGACCTTCAGATTTTTCATACGGAAAACCTGCCGTATATTTTCAAAATCGTCGGCATCAAAGCCAAGACGGTGCATTCCGCTGTCAATTCCGATATGTACGCGGACAGGAGTTCCTTGTTGATTTAAACATTCTGCATAGGCAGCATCAATCAGCGTTTGTGTTAAACGGTATTTCTTTAACTCTCTGGCACGGTGCACATCGGTAAATCCGAGAATCAAAATATCTCCCCGAATCCCATAACAGCGCAGACGGATTCCTTCGTCTATCGTTGCAACTGCAAATGCTTTTACACCGTCTTTTTCAAGGCGGGTGGAGATTTCATAAGCACCGTGACCATAAGCCTCCGTTTTTACAACCGCCATCAGCTCACAGCCTTGTGGCATAGCCGCCTGCAAAGCTGCGGCATTGTGAGACAAATGTGCAAGATTAAGTTCAATGTAGGCGCGTTCTGTTTTTGTACGGTGGTGCTGTTTTCCCGCAGCCCGTTCCCAAAACATGGCTGCCGCAAAGCTAAACAATAAAGATGCCAAACAAACCGCTGCAAAGTGAACCAAGCTGTTATCTACCAGAATACTCTGAAGATGTGTCAGCTTTGCCGCAGCCCGTACCACGACGATCATCATCGGGTGGACCAGATAAATCAGCAGAGAAGCGATCCGCAGTCCCTGTACTTGCTTTCCCCTGAAATGCAGCACAAAGTGAAAGAGGAATACCATACACGGCAGCAAAAATACATACATGCTGTCGTGACGCTGAAATCCATTTTTATGGAGCAGCATAGCTTCTGCAATCAATAATAGAAAGCTGCCAATCAGACCGACGATTGCTTGTGTCTGTGTCATACGGCGCTTCTTTTCGGCAATCAAACCGCCGAGCATCAGAAAGACGGGCGCAAAGAAAATACCATTTCGAGTATAATCGAAAAGTTCAAACAGCAAATCATATATGCTTTTGACTCCCGGCAGTTTTACCGCAATACCGTAATAGCTGTCTCCAAACAGTCCAATCAGGTACAACAGCCCTGCCACGATCAAGCCCTTTGAATAGTCAAGTTTTTGCACAAGCTGCCAAGCAATCAGCATACCCAGCATAGATGCAGGAAGATACCACAAATGATACAGCGTTCCATCAAATACAAGGTCTTTCAGCATGTTGGGAAGCAAGTTTGCTTGATTGAAATAACCGTTATAGATGTTCAATGGAAGATATACCGCAATCGCTGCCACATAGATGATTCCGGTCTTTTTCAAAAAGCCAAGCAATTTCCGGTTATCATAATGATACCTTGACAATGTAAAATATCCCGTTGTCATGAAAAAGAAAGGAACGGCAACACGGGCTATGACCCTTGTCAGGATAAAATCGCCTGTTGTGTTATAGCTGGCAAGCGGTGATGTATGGATTGTAATAACCAAAACAGCGGCAATCAAACGCATCCAGTCGATGCCGCTGTAATACTTGTTCTTGTTCATTGGCTTTTCCTCCAAGCTGTCACAATAAAGCCATCTACATTATTACCGGAAATTTGATATACCGCCTTTTCCAGCATGTAAATTTCTGTTGATTCTTCGCCAAGTGGAAAATAGTATATTTCGATGTTGCCATAAGTCAGTGGGTGCTCCGATGTGCAGTTTTTAATAAACTCAACATATTCCTCAAGTGTGAGGTTTTTGTCTGCCATAATTGCCGAGTGCGGAAAACCAACATAACGGAAGTGCCAAGGTTCGTGTGCGATTCCCGTAATCTTTTCTTTCCCTGCCGGATAGCGCTCAACAAAGCCATAGCTCGGTGCTGTTTCACGGAACACTTCGCAAATACCGTCATAGGGAAAATCAGGACGGATGAAATCAATGTGATCCGAATATAGCCCCAAATCAATCGCCATTCCTGTCTGATGCTCACTATGGCCCGGCAGTGCAACATATTTCTTTGTAAATTCCGCTCCGCTTTCTTTTAGAGAATCATTATAAATCTGTGTCTGTTCCCATTGGCTGCGATAACCGCTTACAGGGACGATGTCCCTTGCAGCGGAGATCTTTTCAAGTACCATCTGTAAAGCACTTGCAGCATCACGGCACAAAAGAATATCCGGGTAATCCGTATTGGCAGATACAAGTTCATTTTCCCTCGTACTTTGCAGCGAATAGGCTGCATTGACGAGTATTAAGTTTCCATCATATATTTTGTTGTTGCTTAAAGTGATTTTGCGCATTCTTTTGTGTATAGTCCAAGCAGCTTGTCCAGCATATCCGAGAAGGACAGGCCGATTCCTTTCATCATATTCGGATAGCGGCTGTGAGAGGTAAATCCGGGAATCGTATTGACCTCATTAAAAACGATCTCTCCAGCCGGAGTCAGAAACATATCTACCCGTGCAAAACCGGAGCAGTCCAACGCTTTGAAAATCGTTTTTGCAGCCTCCTGAATACGCAGCTCTGTTGCAGCGTCAATTCTGGCGGGCATGTGGATTTTTGAAGTTTTCAGTGTGTACTTTTCCGTATAATCGAAAAAACCACCGGAAAGCTCAATTTCATCAACCCGTCCGACCATTAGTTTTTCTACACCGAGAACGGCGCAGCCGACTTCAAATCCGTCAATGGCTTCCTCTGCAATAACCTCCGAATCATTCTCAAAGGCAAGGTGAATTGCATTCTCTAATTTTTCGGGTTCGGATACTTTCGTCACGCCAAAAGATGACCCGGCACGAACCGGCTTTACGAAAATTGGGAAAGATAGGGAGTCCTTGATTTTCTGTACCGCATCGTTGATCTCCGATTTTTTGAAAGCAACCGATTTGGGTACAGAAATCCCCTCAAGCGAAACCAGCTTATGTGCTCTGTCTTTGTCCATACACAAAGCAGAAGCCAGTGTGCCGCAGCCGACGATTGGAACACCTGCAAGTTCCAAAAGCCCCTGCACAGTTCCGTCCTCTCCGTTCTTGCCATGCAGAACAGGAAATGCAAGGTCGATTTTCTGAACAGTATATCGTCCGTCAAGTAGTTCCAAGAATCCGCCAACTGACCGATCCTGTGAAAAAGCGACTTTATTCAGATGAGAAGCATCATTACACCATGTGCCTGCCGCGATCTTTGAAAGCTCTCCGGTGTAGTGATACCAGTCACCCGCTTTCGTGATTCCAATCGGAAATACTTCAAATTCTTCGGTATTGATGTTTTCAAAAACAGCCGCGGCGGACTGCAACGATACTTCATATTCGGTGGAATGACCTCCGAAAATAATCGCAATTTTTCTCATTATATTTTCCTCCAATCTTTAGTGCCAAATGAGCGGTGCAACCTTGAATGCAAACCAAAATGGATAATGGAGAAAGAACATGCCACAAAAACTTATGGCAATATAAATCCATGCTTCTTTACTTCCATCTACGGTTGTTTTCATCCGCTGACCGAATAATTTTGCAAAAGCGAACCAAACTGCAAACCCGACTGCTGTTCCAAGCGTATTTGCGATCAAGTCATCAATATCTGTTGCTCGCGTCGTCAATAGCTGTGAAACCTCAATGAGTGCCGAAAACCCTGCCCCGGACAAAACAGTTACCCTAAATTTTCGATATGCTTTCCATACAAACGGAAGCAAAAGTCCAAGTGGCACACACATAAGAATATTCAAGAAAAATCCCGTGGTGAAATTCTGAAAAGGGATCAGATTCACGGTTCCCTGAATAAAGGAAGGATTGATGGACCCTTCTGGTCGATATAGAATATCACTGAGCCCTCCGGCACCCGTTATGTCGTACACCTGCCAGCAGTACAGAACAAAAATCATCACCCAAACCGAGTGTAATAGAGGTTTTTTTCTACCCCATACCAGCAGATAAATAAAACACGGCAGCACTGCACAGAGGAGACTATATATTGTTTCTTGATTGTAATTGAACATTTTTTACTTCTCCTGTACTTCCATCCCTTCCGGCAACAAATAAGTAATTTCGCATTTATTCGTATAAAGCAGATGCTTCATCGTTTTACCGCTGATCGTATCTGTTTCGGTGCGACACACCTCGGCCATCTGAAAAATTTTCCCGTTTTGGCGAACATAGGTTACGGACGAGTTGTAAATTGAATACTCCTTCGTGACAGGCTCTGCCGTATAAATCCGACCATAAATATTGCTTTCGTCAAAAGCGACTTCAATTTGGAATGTGTTGTCCGTATCATTGCGAACCTGAAGATCGCACCAGCCCTCACTGACCGTTGCGTCCGTTCCTTTGGGCAAATCCTCTGTTGTTGAAGGGAAGGACTCTACGGCGTGTCCGTGACGCTCGACAATCGTCAACGGCGTGTGCAGAAAGCACCAAAACAGCAGGTTGCTGAGCTGGCAAAGTCCCCCTCCGTATGAACCTATAATTTTTCCATCCACAAGATTTAAGCCGTCTTTATAAGGCTCTTTCTTGTCGGCATTGCGCACAAGCCAATAAAACGAAAAGGTTTCCTTCGGGCGTATCAGAACTTTATTGATGGCTTTTCCAGCCAGTTTAAGGTTGTGAACCTTGTTATACTGATACTGAATATCGTAGCCACTGCTTTGATTTACCATTAAAGCCGAAGTTTCAAAAATCTTATTTGGAAGCAGTTCATCGGATATAGTGTCTGCGTAGTGGTTTTTGTCCAGACGCATTTTCAAATAACAGCATTTTTTCCTCTGCCACTGCCGCAGTGGGAGCAGAAACGGAAAAAGCTGTGTCAACCGTTTTCTTGCCATAGGGGTCACTCCTTGAATTGACATCACAAAAACAAAAAACTCTTGTTTCTCGTACTTTTATCGTACCAGAAACAAGAGTTTCATTTATTTGTTTGTCCACACAGGTTTCCTCTTTTTTTCTGCGGAATTTCTTACGATTTTCCTACAGGAGCGGAAGAGTGACTGTAAATTCGATTTGCTCATTTTCACTTTTTGCGGTAATTGTTCCGTTATGAAGCTCAACGATTTCTTTTGCAACTGCAAGACCCAATCCTGCACCTCCGCTTCTGGAACTTCGTGCAACATCAAGACGATAAAACTGTTCAAAAATGCGTACAAGCTTTTCTTTTGGAATGGTATTGCCGCAATTGGTAAACTGAATACACAAATTTTCACCGTTTTGTTTTACAGCAATATGAATCGTGCTGTCATCAAAGCTATAATTCACTGCATTTCTCAGCAGATTATCAAAAACGCGCTGCATTTTATTGACATCGCACTTTATCATAGTGTCTGGGACTATTTCAAGCTCACATTTTAAATTCTTCTCTAAAAACATTGGTTTGAACTCGTATGTAAGTTGTTCAAGCATACGGGTCAAATTGACCCTGCTGTACTCAAGAGTAATATTAGAAAGATTAAACCGCGTGATTTCAAAAAATTCGTTAATTAAATCCTCAAGATGTTCTGCTTTTTCCAAAGAAATTGACAAATACTTTTCTCTTAATTCTTCGGAAATTTTGTTTTCGTCCCGCAGCAAAGTTAAATACCCAATTACTGAGGTGAGAGGGGTTTTCAAATCGTGGGCAAGATAAACAACAAGGTCATTTTTCCGCTGTTCTGAAAGCTCTGCTGCCAGTTTTCGTTGTTCAAGAGTATGCTTAATATGATTGATTTTCTTTTCGATTGCAGTTAATTCAGAAGGCAAAACAATATCTCCTGAATTTTCTTCTATCAGAGCATCTATACTACGGTTAATTTCTTTGAAATACTTGGAAAATTCATTTAGATAAAAGCGCAAAATAATTGCAAATAACAGTAAGGAAAGCACTACGAAGAAAAGACTCATATAACCTCTAATATATATTGAATATACATTATAAGCTCGGTCATAATCATGGTAGACAAAATTATCCAAAAAACCCACAAAAGTGTCTGCTATGTGCCCTTTTAAAAATAGAGAGTAGAAGGCTGCTAAAAAAGCAAACGCAAAAAACAACATTCCAAAAGTTCTAATCAATAATTTGTTTTTAAGAAGACGATAATCATCTCTTTCGCTATTTCTTTTATTTTTCAATGGTATATCCCACTCCCCACACAGTTTTTATAAATTTCGGTTTTTTTGCAGGCTCATTAAGCTTTTCCCTCAATCTTCCGATATGAGCCATAACAGTATTATTGTTATCAAGGTACTGCTCGCCCCAAACATTTTCAAACAATTCTTCAGACGGTATAACTTTTCCTCTGTTCTCACATAAGTACCAGAGGATAGAAAACTCAATAGGTGTCAAAGTAACCTCTTTTCCATACAAAGTACATTTGTGAGTATTCTTGTTTATAATAAGTCCTCTTACATCATGTTTTGCAATGGGAGTATCTTTTTCCTCGGTATTAGCCGCATTATTATAACGAACATAACGACGAAGCTGTGTTTTTACTCTTGCGACAACCTCCAAAGGGTTGAATGGTTTTGTAATGTAATCATCAGCTCCAATGGTAAGTCCCATAATTTTATCAGTATCCTCAACTTTTGCCGTCAGCATTATAATAGGATAATAATACTGTTCTCTAATTTTCTGACAAATACGAAATCCATCAATATCTGGAAGCATTACATCTAAAATTGCCAAATCCATTTTTTGCGTTTCAATACATTCCAAAGCATCCAGACCATTATAAAATTTATGTACCGTGTAACCATCATTTTTTAGATAAACCTCAATCAAGTCGGCTATCTCCTTTTCATCGTCTACTATTAAAATTTGTTCACTCATTTTATTGCTCCTTAATTTCCGGCACAGCTTCCATAATATCGCCAAAGTCACAGTTTAGATATTCGCATATATCAAGCAAAACAGGAAGTGTGACATTTTCGTTTTTCCCAAGTTTAGCAAAAGTGCTTTTGCTTGCACCAACCGCCACTCTTAATTGACTTTTTTTCATCCCTTTATCTATAAGCAGTTTCCAAAGCTTATTATAACAAACTTTCATTTCGTTCCTCCGAATAGACTTATTAACTCTATCATAGCACTTAAATCACTAAAATACAAGTATTTGGTTTGCATTTGCAGACTTTTTTGAAAAGCGTATGTATTCGGCTGTTTAATACAAACAGCCGAAATGAATTTTAATACTGCGGCATACCATACCCCAATATCTCATAATACCCTATGGCATAGTGATTTTCTCGGCAACTATCGCCGGAATTTCCCTCCACGGTGTAAACTGTGCCGTTCTCGACTTTTTCAACAATCCCCACATGATCGGATTCTCCGTCCTGCGGGCCTGACGAACCTTTATTATCCCAATCGAAAAAGATAATGTCACCGGGACGGGGTTCGTAGCTGTTGTCCTGCCATAGTCCGCGATCTCTGAACCATTCGACACCCCAGACGCAGCCTGCAAATTTCGGGATAACGCCTGCGTCGATATAGCCGCACTCGTTGGCACACCACGAAACGAAACAGGCGCACCATTCCACACGAGAGTTAAAGCCGTACCACGACCAATAGGGCTGACCGCCCACATTGCCGACCTGCGACAAGGCCACCGTAACGATGGCATCATCCCCGGAATAGATGCCGTAAAGGACAGCAGACCACATACTGCGGTTTTCCTCGGCAAGCAATTCGGAGAGCTGCTGCCGCTGGTCGGCGGTGAAGTTAAAATGCTCTGCCATTTCCTCGGCCGTCTGGTGGCTGACCGTGATATAAAGGTAGGTGTGCGTGACTGTCGTGGTGGTTTCCACGATGTTCCCGTGACCGTCGTCGGTTTCGGTGATGACTTCTTCGGTCTTGCTTTCGGTGCGGGAAGATATTTCGTTCATCTGCCAGAAAATATCTTTGAGAATGGCTTTCTTGCTGTCGTCCACCGTGGCGACCTCCTGCGGATTGTCGGGATCGGTGGTGGTTTTCACCGCATACACCGCCAGCACCTCCGGCCAGACGGCACGGGAGCCGGACATTTCCAGCTCGTCATAGGTGAGATTTGCCCTTGTGGTGTCGATCTGCGATTGATAGTCGGCGTTGATCTCCTGCACGGCCTGCCGCATGGTCTGTCCCGTGCCGCTGTCCTCACCGGAGAAGAAGATGCCGAAGCAAGAGCCGACGATCAGCCCAATCAGACAAATAACGATAATCACAACAACGGCGATCCACCCGCCCGCAGCAATGGCGGCGATCAGTGCCTTTGTTCCGGCAATGATGGCTTTGACGGCGGCAGCGGTAGCCTTGACCGCCGCCTTGATGCCTGCCGCAGTTGCCTTTGCTGCTGCACGGGCGGTCTGTGCAGCAGTTTTAGCGGCTTTTGCTGTGGCCTGTGCGGTTTTCTGTGCCGTCTTTGCCGCAGCCTGCGTCGTTTTTATGGTCGTCCGGGCAGTCTGCTCGGCGGTCTTAATGGTTTTCTGCGTGGTCTTGACCGCCGCTTTGCCCGTAGATTTTGCCGTCTGTTTGATGGTCTTGCCGCTGCGGTCTACCGTTTTGATTGTCTTTTGCGTAGTATCGGCAGAGCGACGCACCCGTTGCATGGCGTTCTGCGCCTGCTTTTTCGGCAGGTTGGTCTTTCTTCGCTGAAAATAGTCCTTTGCCTTGGAGATATTCTCCTTGGTGGTTTTCACACCCTTGCGGCTGGCCTTATCTAATCCATGAACAGCTTCGTGTGCCGCCGTTTCCGTCCCGGTCAAAGTACGGTCGGCGGCGTATTCTTCGGGAGAGGATTCCGCCGCAAAAACGCTGTGCTCCGCCTTGTCCTTGGTGCGGACATAGGCATCCTTCATCCGCTCGGCGGCTACTGCCGATTTGTCGATCACCTTTACCGTTCCCTTGACCACATCTCTCGTCTTGATGTCAGGCATGGCTTCACCTCCGTTCTGCACCGCTGGATCTCTTCCCGCATCGCCGCATAAAACGCACGGCTGCGGATGTTTCCACCGGCTTTTTGCCACTGCTTCTCAAAGTCGAAACGGGTGGCGAGGTCACGGGCAGAATACCCCTTGATAAAGGTACGCCAAGTGGCATCGTCCCAAGTTTCGAGTTGCCGCCAAAGGTCGGGGAAATGCCGATGCAGCTTTCGCAGCTCATCCAGACTTTGCAGAGGACAGCACCAGCAGGAAACCCGGTGGAATATCTCATACAGACCGCCCCAATCAAAGCCCCGTTCATAGCAGTAGGCCAGACAGTCCTTTTCGGTCATACCCCATTCTGCGAGAGGATAGGTCTTGTCCTTGATCCGCTTCGGTTCGTCGGCAGCGATACCGACATATTCAATGACCGTGTAATCTTCTCGCAGTTCTTTCAGATAGGCGTCCACCACACGGGTTTTGAGGATGCCCGTACACCAGCGGTTGCGCGGGCCTGCCCAGCTCATGCCGCTGTACTGCTCCAATGCAGGATTTTTCCGCTTTGGCGTGTAGTGCAGAAAGTAGTATTCAAAATCATGCTCCGCTTTCAGCCGGGTAATCGGTCTGCCGATATACGCCTCCAAACGGGCAAGATGCTCGTACATCTGCGGAAATTCCAGCCCTGTATCGCAAAAGAGGATCAGGTCAACAGGCCGCTTTTCCTCCAGCAGGCGCAGGAGCATCGCCGTAGAATCCTTGCCGCCCGAAAGCGACACCACATATTTTTCAGGCTTCATCGCTGCCCACCTCCGCAGAGGGTGCGGCGATCCGCTTGGCGACAACGACCATGCGCCCGTTTTTGCGGCTGTATTCGCAGGTGGAAAGCGTGATCAGCTTGTCGCCGTATTCCGCCGTTACGCCGGTGTCGTAGATGGAAAATGCCTTGCATTGGGCGATATAATCATCAAAGTCCTCCGCCGAGTCCGCACGGGTGAAGTGGTAATACTTGAAGCCCTGCTCGGAATAGGCAACGGTCTTGAACACTGCCACGATCTCATATTCGCCGAACCCGGACAGGGTATCAAAGCGGATGGTCTTGTGCTCCTGATAAAAGTCCTCGCTTTCATATTTGCAGAGATCGGCAAACATCGTCCCGTTGTTCATGTGATGCCCGTAGATCACGCAGTTGTCGGACAGCGCAAGGTCGCAGTTTTCCTGCACATAGGGCACGCCGTAATCGCTGTACTGCTTGTCAAAGCCCCGTTTCAGATAGAAATTCGGCTCATCCACGGTCTGCATCACGGGATAGTCGATGTTTGTACCGGGGATGGAGAGCCAGCCCACAAAATCACTGTTCTGCTCCTGCACCGCCCGGTATTTTTCAAATGCCGTCAGCTCCGGCAGCGGCTCGGTTTCCGGCAGCGTGTCGGCGGGGGCCGGTTCGGTTTCCACCAGTGCGGCGACCTGTTCAAAGGCTTCGACGCTCTGCTTTTCATCCGCATACTGCCGATAGAGCATGATGCCGGAGAAAAGGAAAAGGGCGGCACATACGGCCGCCCCGATCATCAGGTATTTGCTTTTCATACATAGCCTCCTTTAAGATGCGTTTCCGCTGCCGAACACACCCTCGCCGGGGCGCGTCGTCATCAAGCGGTAAAGCTCGGTATCTTTGGGGAAACGGTTGATAAACGGCACCAGCGCCGAGCCGTACTTGATCAGACCGCAGCCTGCGTCAGCGTTGGTGACATAGCTCATCTGCTCGTCGGAAATGTTCAGGAGCTTCGAGAGCTTGGCACGGTCGGAGAACGCCTGATTGAGCATGACCACAAACTCGGAATTGGAGAGCATCGTGCTCGCCTGCACGGAGTCCAGCAGGTATTCCACATTTTGCGTGATGGCGGTGGGATAACCGTTGCGCTTACGGAACTGCCGCCATGCGGAATTGAAGAAAATGCCGCTCTGCTCGTTTTCAAAAACGACATGAAATTCGTCGATAAAGATGTGGGTGCGCTTGCCCTTCTTCCAGTTGAGGGTGACACGGTTGAGAATGGTGTCGGTGATCACCAGCAGTCCCGTCGGCTTCAACTGCTCGCCAAGGCCATGAATATCAAATACGACGATGCGCTTGTCGAGATCGACGGTGCTTTCGTGGCCGAAAATATCCAGTGAGCCGGTAGTAAACAGTTCCAGCGACAAGGCGATCTCTTTGGCCTTTTCTTCGGGCTGTTCCAGCAGCTTGTTTCGCAGGTCGCAGAGCGTAGCGGGTTTGCCCGTCTGCTCGGCGTCTTGATACACCAGCGCCGTGCAGCGATCGATGATGGATTTCTGCTGCGGGCCGACACCGGCCTTGTCGATCTGCTCCACAAGGGACATGATAAACTGCGATTTCTCCACGATGGGATTGTTCTCACCGTAGCCGTCCACCATATACATGGCGTTCAAGCGGTCTTTGCCGCCTGCCGCCATATGAATGACAGTCGCCGTTTCCTTGCCCAAAGCCGCCGCCAGCGCACCAAATTCGTTTTCCGGATCGCAGACCAACACATCATCGGCGGTGTTGAGAATAAGGAAAGCGATCAGTTCCTTGGCGCTGAACGATTTACCAGAACCGGGCACGCCCAACAGGAACGCCGACTGGTTCAGAAGATTTGCCTTGTTGCACATGATCAGGTTGTGGGAAATGGCGTTCTCTCCGAAGTAAATGCCGCCCTTGTCCTGTACCTCCTGCACCTTAAAGGGCATAAACACCGCAAGGCTCTCAGTGGTGAGGGTACGGAACGCATTGATCCTCCGTGCGCCGATGGGAAGAACGGTGTTCAGCCCGTCGAACTGCTGGAATTTCAGAACGGCAAGCTGGCACATATGCTTTCGTGCCACGGCAAGCACCGTTTCGGTATCGCTGTCGAGCTGCTTTTTGTCGTCGGCGGTAATGACCATCGTAATAACGGCAAGCATCATCCGCTGATCTCTCGTGGTCAGGTCGTCCAGAAACTCCTTGCTTTCCTTGCGCTGGAGCTCCATATCATAGGGCACGACAGCGGAGAAATTGTTGTTGGCGTTCTGCCTGCGCTGCCAGTTGGTGATATTGGTTTCGATACCGAGCAGACGATTTTCCACCTCCCGCACGGCCTCGTCGGTGGGGATCGGCACAACATCGATCGACAGCATCATATTTCGGTTGAAATCGGTCAGCTCCGTGACCATGCTGTCTTTGATATACGAAGCGTAGTCCTTCAAAAACAAGACCCTGCAGTATTTTTCGCCCAGCTTCAGGCAGTCGCTGCTTTTCTCCATCGAGTCGGGGCAGATATAGTCCTTAAAGTTGTGCCCCTTGCGCATCATATCCTGCGGGTCAAAGTGAAACGCCGCTTCTTCGCCCTGACGGTAGAAATCATGGAGCACCCGCAGCTTTTCGGCGGCGTCCAGCTCGGTACACTTGGAGCCGAGGGCGGCGAAATGGGCGATCAGGTCAGCGCCGATCCGGGCAAAGTAGGTGCGGGCTTCTTCGATGTCCTTTTTGCAGACCGACACCGTGATATATTTCTCCTGAATGATGCCGTTGGCGCCGGTGGCCTTGTCCAGCAGCATTTGATTGTATTCCCGGCGGTACACATCGCAGGCGTCGCCCCGCATGGGCATCAAGATCGACTGCTCGAAATTCGCCCGGTTCAGCCTGCGGTTGTTGATGGTGATCTTCGTTGTCGCTCCGGAATCCAGACTGTTCAGCAGCTCCGAGTAGGCAAGGAACATCTGCTCCTTGTCCTCACGGCTTGCCACAAGGTAATTGATGTCGGTAAACTGATAGGTCTTGGAAAAGCGGCTGCCCACCTGAAAAATGCCGTCCTTCCAGATGCGGCGGATAGGGATCACATCCTGCACCTTGCGGGGCACGGTGTACCGATCCTTATCCTGTTTCAGCAGGTTTTTCAGCGTTTTGATCATGATTTTCCTCCCTCCAATTTGTCTTTGAGTGCTTCATAGTAGAGGTTCGATGCCTCAAAGCGAAGCTCTTTCGGCTCTAACAGCTCCGAGCGCAGCCACGCCCAGAGGAATTGCTCGGCGGTCATGCCGTGGTAGGTGATAAAGCCCAGCGCCGCAAAGGGTGCGGCACCGAGAATACACATCCAACTGACGGTTTCCGTCCCGAAGTGAGGTTTCAGCAGAAAGTACAGCCCCACGGCTACAAGGATTGCCAAGACAGAAAAAACGAACTGCCGCATGGACAGCCCGAAAAACATGGATTCCGTATAGTTGCGGATCTCCCGATTGATTTTCACTTCCAATTTGATACCTCCTGTTAAGATAAACCCGTCAAATTCTTTGCATACATTCGTTTCCTGCATTGATTTTGACTGTTGTTTCTTGGTCTGCCGGGTGTGTTCCAATTTCCACCACCGCAAATTCCTTGTTCCTGCCAGCCGGATGCTTGCAGACTTACCCCTTGTTCCGATTCTAAAATATATGAGATAATACGCTCATATCCCATCTGCTTTGCGATACGCGCACACGCTCCGTAAAGAAAGGAACAGGCGTTGCTAAAACCATCCGTACACAGGCGCGTAACCTCTGCCGTCAAGCCATTGTCTAAATATCGAGAAACGGGACGGCCTACAATCGCTACGCCTCTAATTTTGTTTCTTTCATCTACAACGCCAACACAGAATTTACAGCCCTGCACTTTGCTATGGTGGCGGTGGTGAGATAAGACAAATTCATTCGCTTGTTTCAAGGTAATGGGTATTAGCTTAATGAGAATCACCTCCATTGCTCCTTACAGTCCCATCATTTCACGCACAACACGATCGGCCATTTTGACAGCGCCGACGAGCACCAACATATTAAAAACCAACTCGCCCACATACGACCACACCTGCGTTACCGCCGCAGCGTCGGGATCGACGACGGGCGGACTGGATGCAAACAGAGAGAAGATGATGCAGGCCAGAACGATGATCGCACCTTCCAAGCAGACGGCGGCATAACTCTTGATAAAGCTCTTGCCGATGTTCTGCGACGGCTCACCCGCAAAGGCCGAGAGCGGGACCGGCGCAATAGCCGTATAGAGATAGAGTTTGAAAAATCTGCCGTACACGGTCATGATCATGATAAACGACAAGACCGTGATAAACAGCCCGCCGATCAAGGTCACCGCCCACAATGGGATGCTCTCAAAAAAGCCGCAGTTCTCCACGGCGGTCACGATCTCGGCAGGTAACACGGTTTCCTGCGCCGCCCCAAAGCCTGCGGCGTTCATAATAGTAGAGATCAGCCCCTGCACGATGTTGAATAGGGCGATCATCAGCTCCAAGCCGTATGTGACGGCGGCTTTGGCGAGGGCAAAGCGGATGAACACTTTGAGGGCGTGCTCCGGCCGTTTCAGCTCCGCAAAGGAGCCGCAGGTTTTCATCACGCCCACCACAAAGAACAAAACGAGCAGCGCAAGCCCGATGGCCTGCACCGCACCGTGGATGCCGACGATCACATTCCAGATCGTGCCGCCCTTGAACTGCTCCGGCGACTGCGTAATGAGCTGCCAGATCTCCGCCAGCTTTTCATTCCAAGTTTCAAGTGCATTCTCCAAATTCTGCACGATCCAGTTATCTGACATTCGGCTCACCTCCCGTCAGCGCAATATCGCAGGCGACCTCGTTGCCCCAAGCATCCCAGCCGTCCGCTTTCTGACGGGCAAACAGCTCAATGCGGGGCAGATCACCCATCAGCTCGACAATGCGCCGCCTTGCTTCGTCCGGCTTTTTGCTGTGTTCCTCGATGTGGGAGAGGATGACTTGATGCACCCCGGCCGAGCGGCGTTTCGGGTGTCCTTTGGTGGCAAGCATACAGAGCTCCGCATTGGATCTCGTCCAGTGCCCCATGCCCCAAAACAGGCTGTCGGACTTGCGGTTCTGCTTGATCCACACAAAAGCCACCGTCTTATACGAAAAGCCCCATGCGCTCATGACCGAAAAGCAGTCGTGCAGCAGTGGGATCGTTGTCCATAGAAACAATACGCAGTCGTCTGCGGCAAGCGTGCCGACCGGCAGCGCCCGTATATCTTCCAGCTCCATTGTCGGGTAGTGGGATTCGGCAGAGCGCCCAAGCCCCTTTTTAGAATAGACCTTATATCGCCAAGGCGGATCGGCGTAAATAATGCTGTATTTCTTCACAGCTTCCTCCTTTCCGGCAAATAGGGGCAGGCCGAAGTGACCTGCCCCGTGCGCCGTATCATTTATCTGCTGTCCCGGTCGGGCGTACTGCGGATCACGCCGTACACATCGTCTACAAAGTAGCGCCCGGCAAAGGGATTGAATATGGCGCGGCACTTCACGCCTTTGTATTCGGCAAGGTAGTCGTTGTCCCCGATGCGTTTGAGGATCGTCGCCTCACCGAGCACATGGGTTTCTCCCTGTTTCAGAGAGTGGATATAGCACTGACACTTTTCCATCTGCGGCCTCCTTTCAGCCCGTGATCAGGTTGAGGATCTCTTTGGCAAAGGTAATGACAATGCCGCCCGCAAGGGTAAGAAAGCCGTTGCTTCGCTGGCTGGGGTCGTGGGACTGAAACGAAAGTCCCACCTGCACGATGCCCCAGCCGAGCAGGATCAGGCCGACCGCGCGGATCAATCCGAAAATGAAATCGCTCAGGTTGTTCACGACGGCGATCGGGTCATTGGCGGCAAAGGCCGTCACGGAGCAGCCGAGCACAAGGGCAACCGACAGCACAGCGACGCAGTAGAAGCGAAAGCCCTTTCTGACCTTGCCGGGCATGGGCAGCTTGTTTGCAGTCTTTTGGGTGTTCTTCATGGGTTTATCCTCCTTGAATTGAATTAAAAAAGAGCTTCTATATCCTCGTCGGAAAGAAGCTCATAATCGGGTATGGGTTCATTGGGTGCGGGTACGGTTTCGGCGGCAGCGCCTGCAAACGAGAGCGTCGCAATGGCATTTTCCGTCCCGCCGTGTTCATAGGGTGCTGCGCCGCCGTCCTCGGTCAGTGCAATGTTCGGGTGTTTCAGAATGTCGTATTTCTCGTCCATCACTGGACGCTCACCACGGATAAACAAAAGGGCGTAACGGTTGTCCAGCATACGCACTTCGTCCGGCGTCAGAAGCTCTCTGCCGCTGATCTGATAGTTCGTGCTGTAATTGCCGTTTCGCCCGGATGATTTGCCGTAGGTGTTGGTGTCGATGGTGGATTTGCCGAGGTAGGATTCCGAGATCAGCTTGTGGGTCGATGTTTCGTTGCCGCCGAGATAAAGGAACTCGTCGCAGTTGCCGAGGATCGACTCCCATTCCTTTTCAAACAGCGCTTTGAGCGCCGCCACATTTTGCAGAATGATGGACACATACACATTGCGGGAGCGCATGACCGCAAGGATCTTGGAGAAATCCTCCGGCAGGCTGACATTGCTGAACTCGTCCATTAGGAAGTGAACGGGAACGGGCAGACTGCCGCCGTATTTGTGGTCGGCCAGATAGAATAGCT
>OLGF01000255.1_pt1 | contig 64145 bp, 58 predicted proteins | sample 1604971 | NCBI WGS metagenome assembly OLGF01 (sample SAMEA3888902, study PRJEB22519) | human gut metagenome | biome: human gut; feature: human-associated habitat; material: faeces | place: Denmark | collected 2011 | reverse complement strand
TCGGGTAACTCGAAGGACACCTTGCTGTGCTTTTGAGAGCACAAGAAATCCGTCAGCAAACGGATTGGAAATTGTGCTGTTATTACGGCTCCCAAAGCATCGTTTCCTGATGCCCAAACTGCCCAAAAGAAGAACGGGAGTAAGTCTGTGTACAAGTCTGAACCTTAGTTTGAGGATACGGAGAATGAAAGTTATGTTTCCTTTCTTCTGCTATACAGGCAATAGCGTCAGTTCGATGCCTATATGTGCCAATTACAGCCAAAATCAGCTTTATGCCAATAGAGAAATGCAATTTTAGGCAGATACATCTTCGCTTGTTTGCAAACGCATGGAACCAATGGTTTGCAAAAACGATGACGGGCAGAAGCGAACATTCAGAAAATTCATTCTATACAGGTTTGCTGCAACATAGTTTCAATGGTACGCTGATTTATCGTTTTGCTGTCGTACTGTCGTACTGGTTTACAACAGCAAAACTTCAAATAAAAGTATCAGCAATGGGGTGCGGATTTTAAGGGGTAGAGCTTGGATGATGTAAATCTGTGGTACAATACATTTGGCTATCAATGTAATAATGAAGCAATAAATAAACAAAAGCGTATGGACATACACACACTGGCCTGCAAACCAGCTCGCGTTCCAACCTGCCTGTCGTCCTGCTTGCCTGCCGACTGGCCCGCCAGCTTACCTGCCTACCGGCACACTGGCAGACAGGCAAACCTTCCAACAGACTAATCCGTCAACAGAAAAGCTTAAATACAATTGAGGAACAGTATGAATTTAAACGCGGGTGCAGTGCTACTGATTTTTCATCACCAAGATGAGCAACTAATGGCAATAATGAAAAGATGTTTGATTTTCTCTATTTTTCAGAAGAATAACTTTGGTAATAAGGGATAAAAACACTACTTTTGCAAATAAGAAAAGCGTTCTTTTGATTAGTGCAGAACATTGCAGAATAGAGAAGCCCGCTGGTTTCTATATCGTTACCTGTTAAGCTGATATTCTTTGTAAATTACTTGTTTTCAACGTGTAAGGAGAAGTGGTATGTCTTCCGCAATGGAAGGTGATATGCTTCTTTATACCGGATGCTTCTATCCAAACTTTCAGAGGACGTGAAATCCAGGAGGCATCTGTCAATCCCTCAAAAACGAGAGATTCTTCATCGTTTGGGCGTTCTCCACAGAGTTGGAGAGCTTGTTGTATGACTGGCTTATAATCTGGTCTTTTTGTTTTCTGCTGAACTATAACTGCTTGCCATGTACCCTTACTTGTTTGCTGAATCTGTTTCCATTTCAAAGTCTGGATGTCACTATGTCGTAATCCTGTGAGAATAGAGAATAAGAACGCACGTTTTAAAACATCGTCCTTACAAGGAGTATCAACCAACATTTACACTTCATTCATACTAAGTGCAACACGAGGCTTCTCAATGTTTGTTATCCCCTTTACTTTTGCACCTATATCAACGGTAAGATATTCATCAACGAACGCTTGTTTTAATCCGGCCTTGAGTATAGAGAAATAGGTAGATGCAGTATTCTGTGAGATCGTTCCTTTTTTATTTCCTCCCATGGGGGCACGTAACAGAAACATCTTAATATCTTCGAGTAGTTTAACGGAGATTTCCTTGAATGGGATTGGTTGTCCTTTAGAATAAATCTTCAACAGTTTGCCCACACGTCTCCAGTTGACTATAATTGAATCGGAACTGTTGGGATGCCTTTTACTGATAATGCTATTGAAGTACTTGATAAAGTCTTGTTCGCTCCGCTCGTTTTGTGCAGCGATTTCGTTCTCTTTATCTGTATATAGAATTGCGCTATCGTATTCATGCTGCCGTAACTTACGCACATTGTCGGCATAGATACAAGCCTCTTGATCTATCGTTGAACGGCATTGGATGATTCCATTCAAATCACGCTTAGGTTTGTAATTGAATGTTCCATCCGGCAAGATTCGTGCAATGGAAGACTTGTCCCAAATTGGTGTGGATATGGTTCGGTTAATTGATTCAACCACACGGCTTGCCCGTTTAGAGCCTCGCTTGTAAACCGGGTATGACTCTATAATAAGATACCACTCATCTTTATAATTTGATTTCCTGAGTTTGACGGTCACTTTGGTGTTTGGTAATGCTTTCTTCATTCTACTTCTGATTTATATAGATTGTCTATTTCTTGTTTGGGTACATATACATAGTTTCCTATTTGTCTTGAAGGAATAGAGTATTTTCTAACATGCGCCCATACTGAACTATCATTAATATGGTACTTCTCACAAATCTCTGTAATGGTATAACAGTCCTCTGGCTCTAAGCTATATGTTTTAGGAACAGGTTTTTCTTTTTCGGCAATACTTTCCGGTCTCTTTAGGAAAAGCTGTTCCATTTCGGAGCGTTTGATACGCGTGAGCCTTGTACCCAAATTGATGACTGGAATACGTCCCAATTTGATTAAGCGATAGAGAGTACTACGTTCTACCCCAAACATTGCTACTGCCTCCTTTACAGAAATATATTCTCTGATGTCTGGTACTTGTTGGGCAATGGCTTCTAATTTTGCATTTCTATCTTTTACATCCTTTTTGCGCTTCCAAGCTACTTTACCACATTTTGGGGAACAATAATAGCTGTCAAGTGTCTTTGCGACGAAAACCTTGCCGCAGACTTTGCACTTCCTTTTGATCTCAAATCCGATTGTTGGCATATTATCTACTTTTAAGTATGTATTAGTATAGATAAGTAGAATTTAGTTCCACATTATCTACTTTTTTGTCTTGTCGCAAATATGTCGCAAATAAGAGATAAAAAAGCCCATAGAAAACACATAGAAACCATGAACCCTATAAACGCAAAAAGCGTGCAACTCGTTGAGCTGCACGCTTTTGCTTATTGTTTATTGTTTGTTTACTTATCGGAATCATTTGACTTCCTCAAAGTCAGCATCCTGTACATTGTCATTGTTCTTGCTTGAACCCTGACCTGCATTGTTGTTTGCCTGACCTGCGTTTGGACCAGCCTGAGCACCACCTGTCTGAGCGTACATTTCAGCACTTGCAGCCTGGAATGCAGCCTGAAGTTCTGCGCTTGCAGCATCGATACCAGCCAAATCCTGAGCCTTGTGAGCGTCTTTCAGTTTCTGAAGAGCAGCTTCGATAGGAGCTTTCTTGTCAGCCGGAATCTTATCGCCAAGGTCTTTCAACTGATTTTCTGTAGAGAAGATCAAGCTGTCTGCCTGGTTCAACTTGTCGATGCGTTCCTTTTCTTTCTTATCAGCTTCTGCATTAGCTTCAGCTTCAGCTTTCATACGGTCGATTTCTTCTTTGCTCAAACCAGATGAAGCTTCGATACGGATAGCCTGTTCCTTACCAGTAGCCTTATCTTTAGCAGATACCTTCAAAATACCGTTGGCATCGATATCGAAAGTTACTTCAATCTGAGGTACACCACGACGAGCCGGAGCGATACCTGTCAGGTTAAACTGACCGATTGACTTGTTCTGAGCGGCCATCGGACGTTCACCCTGCAATACGTGGATGGTAACTTCTGTCTGGTTATCAGCTGCAGTAGAGAACACTTCGCTCTTCTTGCACGGAATGGTTGTGTTGGCATCAATCAACTTGGTCATTACACCACCCATTGTTTCGATACCCAATGTCAACGGAGTGACATCCAGCAATACGATGTTACCTACACCAGCTTCCTTATTCAATACGGCACCCTGGATACAAGCACCTACGGCTACTACTTCGTCCGGATTTACACCCTTAGAAGGAACTTTACCGAAGAAGTCTTCTACCAGTTTCTGTACAGCAGGGATACGTGAAGAACCACCTACCAGGATTACTTCGTCGATATCAGAGTTGTTCAAACCTGCATCGCTCATTGCTTTCTTACAAGGTTCAAGACAAGCCTGAATCAAGTTGTGAGCAAGCTGTTCGAATTTAGCACGGGTCAAAGTCTTAACCAAGTGTTTAGGCACACCAGCTACCGGCATGATGTAAGGCAAGTTGATTTCAGTAGAAGTTGAAGAAGACAATTCAATTTTTGCCTTTTCAGCAGCTTCCTTCAAACGTTGCATAGCCATCGGGTCAGTAGTCAGGTCAGCACCTTCGTCGTTCTTGAATTCCTGAACCAACCAGTCGATGATAACCTGGTCGAAGTCATCACCACCCAGGTGAGTATCACCGTTAGTTGACAATACTTCGAATACACCGCCACCGAATTCCAGGATAGAGATATCGAATGTACCACCACCAAGGTCGAATACGGCTACCTTCATATCTTTGTTAGACTTGTCCACACCGTAAGCCAATGCAGCTGCAGTCGGTTCGTTCACGATACGTTTTACATCCAGACCGGCAATCTGACCAGCTTCCTTAGTGGCCTGACGCTGAGAGTCTGAGAAGTATGCCGGAACAGTGATGACAGCTTCAGTGACTTCCTGACCCAGGTAATCTTCAGCAGTCTTCTTCATCTTCTGCAGAATCATGGCTGAGATTTCCTGCGGAGTGTACAGACGTCCGTCAATATCTACACGCGGAGTGTTGTTGTCGCCTCTTACTACTGAGTAAGGTACACGAGCAATTTCTTTCTGAACCTGATCGTAAGTTTCACCCATGAAACGTTTGATAGAATATACCGTACGTTTCGGGTTTGTGATAGCCTGACGTTTAGCAGGATCACCTACCTTACGTTCGCCACCGTCAACGAAACCTACTACTGAAGGAGTGGTACGTTTACCTTCGCTGTTGGCAATTACCACCGGTTCGTTACCTTCAAATACTGCAACACATGAGTTTGTTGTTCCTAAGTCAATACCAATAATCTTTCCCATAATTGTATCTATTTTTATTATTTTCTAATTTGGTTTATTCTATAACGCCGAAACGTTACGCCTTTTAAAAGACAAATGCCATGCCAGAACAAAAAAAAGCCCGTGCCAGCATTTTTTTCTGACACGGACTGCCATTTTGGCTGTTTTATGTGACATTCTTGTCTCACACATTCAGGTGAGACTGACAAAATCAGAGGAACTCACCCCAGAAAGGAGCTGACAAAAGTGGTTCTGCCAGGAAAGGAATCTGAAAGAACAACACAATTCCTATAGCCAGGGCAATCATCCACAACAATACCAGCACTACTTTCGTAGAAGTGCCCATGGGCTTCCAGCTACCAAACGACTGCATGACAGCCTGAATCAGTCCGGCTACCGGGATACCGACAATCAGCAGACCGCATACGGTAAGGCCGACAATCATTCCCGGCATGGTGCACACACCACCCCAGTCTACCCAAGGCAATATATTATAGAAGAAGGCAGGCAGACTGACGATGACTCCCGTGGCTGCCATCAGCAGGGCAAACAAGACGATGAGTCCTACCAGCAGGAAAGGAGCGCAGCATATCAGCAACAGCACCAGGCAAAGTTTCAGCAGGAAACCGACCACGGCTACCACCCCATTGCCAAACTTATGCAAGGCGGAGCGGGGCTGTTCTGAATGTACATATTCGTTCACTTTCTCAAAACCGTCGGTCACCGTCCGGCCGATGTTCTCCACGTTGATGGGTTCTCCGCGCATCTGCAACTTTTCCGTAGCCGTATGTGCCAGCGGGATGATAATCCATGCCAGCAGATAAGCCAGAATCAAACCATGAATAAAAAATCCGGCCAGAATAAAGACGATGCGGGTCCAGGTCACATCCCAGCCGAAATAGGCTGCAATGCCCGATACCACCCCACCCAGGATACGGTCGTCCGGATTACGGAACAGACGACGGCTGGTTTCCGTCGATTCACTATCGAAAGTCTTGCTGTTCGATGCAGACGGGTTACCGTCTTCTTCGCCATTCAGTTCCTCCGGTTTTCCCATACGGGCAATTACCTCTTCCACCTCTTTAATAGTAATCACCTGTAATCCGCCACGCAATGCCTCATCAAACAGTTCGGCAATACGGGATTCTATGTCGCGCACAATCTCTTCCGCTCCTTCATCCTTACGGAAATGATAGCGGAGGTTGTTCAAATAATTATCCAGCAGGATATAGGCATCTTCATCTATATGATATACGGTGCCACCTAAATTTACAGTCAGTGTCTTTTTCATGTCATGTGATTTTTAAATGTTTTGTCTTAAATGATTCACCGTGTCGGAAAGTCCGTCCCAGGCACTTTCCAGTTCTTTCAGAAATTCCTCCCCTTCCGGAGTCAGTCCATAATACTTGCGGGGCGGTCCTTGCGTGGACTCCACCCACTCGTACGACAGGAGTCCGTCGTTCTTCAATCGGGTCAGCAACGGGTAAAGCGTGCCTTCCACCACAATCAGCCGGGCCTCTTTCAGCTTCTGGATAATGTCGGAAGAATAGGCAGACTCCCGGTGCAACAGCAACAGAATGCAATACTCCAGCATCCCCTTGCGCATCTGCGATTTTACATTGTCTACATTCATTTCATCTCATTTATCTTGTATGACACAAATATAGGTTTTATATTGATACTATGTATTACAAGGTATTATAATTTCAAAACTTTTAACAAGTTTATATTTCGATAAAAACCATACATACAAAAGATAAACTACTTTTGCAGAAAACACATTATAATAAGGAAACGCCTATGTTTACGATTAAAAAAGCTACTCTTGCAGACATTGAAGTCATCCGGACGCTGGCGGCACAGACCTTTCCGGCTACCTACCAACATATTCTGACTCCGGAACAGATTGATTACATGATGGACTGGATGTATTCCAGCGAGAGCCTGAAAAACCAGATGGAGAAAGAGCATCACATTTACTACATCGCTTACGAAGAATGTGAGCCTGCGGGCTATGTGTCCATCCAGCAGGAGGATACGGATTTGTTCCACTTGCAGAAGATTTACGTACTCCCCTACTTCCAGAAATACAAACTCGGACGGCAACTGTTCCAGCAGGCTATAAAGGGTATCAAGGAACTTCATCCAGAACCTTGCCGCATGGAACTGAATGTGAACCGACAGAATCCGGCACTTGGATTCTATGAACACATGGGCATGAAGAAGGTGCGCGAAGGGGACTTCCCCATCGGCAACGGATATTACATGAACGATTACATCATGGGCATGGACATCTAAGGCTCCCCGCCGCCGTTTTCATCTCTTTGCTTTGCAGACGGGGATTTCTTTTACAGCTTGCAAAACAAAGAAATGAAAAACGGCACGGACATGTCGACCAGCAGCCCGTGGAAGATGGCAAGGGGCACCATTTCCTTTCCAGACACACGGATAATGGAGGGAAGGGCTACATCGACCGAGGTTACTCCGGCCACCGAAATAGGAGCCAGCTTCCCGAAATATTTGCAGATGAAAGGAGCTCCCACCAGTGCCACCAGTTCGCGGATGACATTCGTCAGAAGTGCAATCGTGGCCAGTTCCGTAGCCAACTGTGCACCAAGGTCTGGGGTTTTGAGTTCCATAATCAAGATGGACGAAAGCGAATAATACCCCAGTCCGCTGCCCACGGCCAGACAGTCGAACACACTCCAGCGAGTCAGCAGCACACTGACCAATGCCGAAAACAGCAGGGTTCCTCCGATGGTGGCCAGCGGTATCAGCAGCATCTTGGGACGGAAACCACGAAGCAGTTCCTTGAAATCCTCTCCCCCGCCAATGCTGACGCCTACCTGAAACATCAGGGCATACAGAATATACATGGACAAGTGATGCGTATCTCCCAACTCCCATCCGGAAAAGTTCCACACGTAGCCTAACACACAGCCTACAAAGAACATGGACAATACCAGCAAACTTCCTTTCATTTTTCACCTCCTTCCTTAAAGAACAACAGATATACCACGCGTGCCAGCAACACACTTCCCGTAATGCCGGCCACACTGAGTAGCAACGCCTGTCTGCCAAAAGAACCTAAGTTTCCTACAATCAACGGATTGTAACCCACGGAAAGTCCTAACACGAACAGCATCAGACAAATGGTACACGAGATAGTCAGATTCACTTTTTTCAAAAAAGCACACATACGAAGGCTATATCCTGCCAGAATACCTGCCAGGACAATCAATAAAATAATCCACATAACAAAATTGAGAGTAAAAGTTTATAAGAAAGATTTCACACCACGTCAGGAAGACGCAACTTCCCGTGTCTTACAAACTTTCATGAAGAAATCCGCTGAACCAATGCGCACGGGCATGACATCTCCGGTAAAGCGCCGTACTGACCTTTATCCGAACTACCTTATGTTGCCTGCACATGTTCATACGCTGTATATTATATTCTAAATCTGTGTAAGTTCTAACCCTAGTCTGTTTTTGTGAAAACGTAGAATCTGTTTTTACGTTTCTCTGCCCGGAAACCTATGTTTCCCTTTGCGGAACCGTACGTTTCCCGGTAGGAAACCCTACGTTTCTCACGTGAGAAACCTACAAAAGTTCCTGAAAAAGCCACATCTTCTTCAGGCCGTTTTTACTTTATCGGCTTCCCAATTGCGCTGCAAAGATAGCGTATATTAAATTAATATGCAATTATTATGCAGAATTTATCATAAAGGGCCATCGGAAATACTTCCCGACAGCCCTTCACATCAAGAAAAAGTTGTTTTAACGACGCCCCGTAACTTGCAGATATTCTCTTTTTTTCAGTTCATAATCCGTATAGCTCTCCACGTACTTGTCGCAACTCTGCTGATACAAAGTCTGTGCATCAAGCAAATCGCTCATCGTACAGGTACCTGCCTTGTAATAATCGGTATTCAGGCGGAGATTCTCGGTAGACTGCTCAATGGACAGACGGGCAATCTTCATCTGCTCGTATGCCTCGTTCACCCCGTTCCAGGCATTCTTCATGCGGATAACCAGCAATTCTCCCTGGTCGGCCAACTGGTTTTCCGTGTTCTTCACCTGAAGCTTTTCTTTCTTAATGGCATGGCTTCCTCCCCACCATCCGGTCAGGGGAACGGTCACCGTAGCAAATCCCACCCAGAAACGCTGGTCTTCCGGCAAGAAGTTATGATACACATAGCCTCCACCAATGGCCACCGTAGGCAGGTTCTTTCCTACCGCCATCTTGTATTGCAGGCGACTGGCCTTCACGTTTTGTTGCAGCAGGGCATATTCGCTGGTAAGTCCCAATGCCGATTCCGGATCGCAATAAAGGCTGTCGGGGCGTGCAGGCAGCTGAGTATCCACCGCAAAGGCCACGTCAAGGGTATCGGATGAAAGTCCGGTGTACTGTGCCAGCATGTTTTGGGATACCGACAAGGCATTTTCCACCTGCAAACGAGTACTCTTTGTTTCATTCTGCCGCAACTGTACCTGAAGCAGGTCATTCCGCGTCACGATTCCAGCCTGTACCGAAGCTTCCACATCACTCAGAATGCGTGCCAGTTGGGCTTCGACCTTGGACAAGGTTTTCAGCTTTTCTTTCAGTATCACTACCCTCCAGAAATATTGTTCCGTGGTGAGGCATACTTCATTGTCGGACAAATTCCGTTGCAGGCGTTTCACTTCCACTCCCACCTTGGCTAGCTGGTTTCCGTTCACAATCTGTCCGCCGGTGAACAACGGCAGGGAGGCACCGACTCCCCCTGCTATTCCGTTCTTCAGCATGGACATGTTCATGTCCGGTCCCAAACTCATCTGCATCAATCCTTTATCAGCCATAAAACCGGTCCCAGCCGCGCTCACGCTCGGGAAATAATTGGTAAATACCTTTTTCTTGTCCTGCTTTGCCATTTCCAGTTCATTGGTTGCATTCTTCATTCGCACATTGTTTGTCAAGGCAGCCTGAATGCATTCATCCAGCGTATAGGCTTTCTGTCCGAAAGCCCCATTCATGCACGCCCCACCTATCAATAGAAAAGCTATTATTCTGTTTCGATTTGTTTTCATAATGATTCTTCTTTTGATTGATTCCTAATCACCTCATCAAGCTTTCTCCAATGCTTCCAGTTGGGCACGTTTCTGACTGCTTCCTCTGAAAATCACCAGGTAGGCTACCGGAAGCACCGTCAAGAGGAAGAGCATGGTAATCAACGTACCGTAACAAATCACTGTACCCATCGGCATCCAGAGTCCGCTCTTGCCCAATATCATCGGGATGACTCCCATGGAGGCAGCAGCCGAAGTCAGGAAGATGGGTCGCATACGTCGGCGGGCAGAATGGTAAATAGCATCACGCACACAGAGTTTCTCCGTAGCCCGAAGTTCCTCGGCATAGTCAATCATGATAATGCCGTTACGCACGATAATTCCCATCAGGCTGATAATACCCAGTGTACAAGTCATACCGAAATCCACTCCTTGTATCAATACGCCCACTGCCGTACCGAACACACACAGCGTCATGCTGGCAAAAATCAGCAGAGCAATGCTAATACGCTTGAAATGAGCCAGCAAGATGAAGAAAATGATGAAAGCCGCAATGGCCAGAGCTGCCATAATAGGCGGAAGGTTTTCATTATCCTGTTCGTCGTCACCTCCGTAAGCCAGCGTCACTTTATCCGGCAAAGGGATGGCTGCCACTTTTTCCTTTATCACACTCGTCAGGGCGGTCACGTTTACGTCACGGCGCACATCGGCCATGACCGTAATGGTATAGATACCGTTCCGGCGTACCAGCTGTCCGTCTTTGAGGGAAGGTACCACTTCTGCCACCTGTCGCAAGGGAACCTGCGTACCGCCCAATACCGGAATCAGTTCGTTTTCCAGATCGGAGAAACCGGCACAATCGGCTCTCTCACTTTTCAATGTCACGGGGATATCATAATCGCCTTCCCACACACTAGCCACCTTTATACCGTCGCCATAGCGCATGGCCAGCGTGCTTTCCAATTGCACATTCTGTATGCCCAGACGAGAAGCCTCATCTTCTTTCAGCACCACCTTGGCCGAAGTCTGCGGTTCACTGAAGTTGGTCTGTGCCAGCCGTATTTCCGGCATCTGACACAACATGCTCAGGTATTTCCCAGCCACGGTTTTCAGTGAATCCAGATTCTCTCCGCTCAGACGAAGTTCTATCGGATAGACCGCCTGACTGAAACTGATTTGCTTGAACCTTACCCGCACATCCGGAAAAGCATCGGTATAATGCGGAGCATATTCATCCAACAGTTCCACGGTTTCCTTGTTTCCTTTCGTGTTTACAATCAGCTGGGCGTAGTTCGTTCCTCCTAATTGCGGAGCGTATGCCGTATGGAAACGAGGGGAAGAACAACCGATAAATGAAGTGACGGAAGTCACCCGCGGGTCTTTACGGAACACATGCTCCATGGTATCGGCAGCCCAGGCCGTCTTTTCTACAGCCGAGCCCGTAGGCAGATAGATTTCTACGGCAAACTGGTTACGGTCGGCTACCGGCATCAGCTTTTGCGGCAGTTTCCCCATCAGGAAGATACCCACCAGCACGGAAGCGATTCCTCCCAGCAAAGTAACATACGGATGGGCAAAGCATTTGTCAAGCAACTTATTATAATAGGTCTGCAGGAATTCCATGAACGAGAATCCTTTTTTATGCGAAGGTATCGGCTTACGGATGAACCAGAACTGCATGAACGGTACCAGCAGCATGGCTACCAGCAAAGAGATGCCCAGAATCAGTGTAATGGACCAGGGGAAACTCAGCAGGAAGTCGTGTATCATGCCGGGAATCACAATCAGGAAGGGGAAGAATGTGATACTGATGGCCAGTGTAGCCGAGAATATGGACTTGAAGAAATGCGTGGCACTGAAGATAGACGCATGCCAGCGCGACATTCCTTCGCCGATTTTCTCCAGATAACTGTCGATGATGACAATGGAGTTGTCCACAATCATTCCCAGCGTCACAATCAAGGCAGCCAGCGTCACGGTGTTCAACTCAATGCCAAAGGCATAGAAAAGTCCCAGTGAGATAAAAATGGTAATCGGAATGGTGGAAGCAGCTACCAGTGCCACCCGCAACGGCAAAAGCAGCATCACCACAATCACTACGGCCACGATGGCAATCACCAGCTCACGCAAGAAAGCATTGACACTGTCGCCCACCACCTGTGCCTGGTCGGTAATGCGGAACATATTGACTTCCGACGGAAGTTCTGTCTTAAACTCTTCCAGCACGCGGTCGATATCATTTCCCATCTGTACGATGTTCTTTCCTTTCTTCATTTCCACACTCAGCAGGATACATTTCGTTCCGTTGTTCTTAATGTAACTGTCGGCATGAGGGTATTCCTTGACCACACGAGCTACATCCTGCAAGCGTACCACATTGCCCAATGGGTCGCTGTACACAATCTGCTGCTGCACGTCGTACAGTGTATTGAATGTCTTCTCCACATGCACCGGCAATACATACTGAGGAGTCTGTATGCGTCCGCCTGTGGTCACGAATCCCTTGGCAAACAGCTGTCCGGCAATCAACTGCTCATTCAGCCCATAATGCGAGAGCCGTTCCGGGTCCAGGTAGATGGAAATCTGTTCAGCCCTTTCTCCACTCACGGTGAGGCGTCCCACACTACTGATGCGACGCAAACGGTTCTTCAGCTCATCCATATAGTCGGACAGTTCCCGATACGTCTTGTCCTTGCTTTCCATGGTAATCAGCAGCGCCGATGTATCGCCAAAATCATCCATCACCTGTATGGCAAGCACATTCGGCGGAAGCTGTGACTTGAAGGTGGCTACTCCATGCTTGAACTTGCTCCAGAACTCATCTTTGTTGTTCAGTTCGTCATTCAACTCTACTTGCACAAAGACAATCCCGTCGCGCGTGGTAGAGAAGGTCTTCTCCTTCTTTACTTCCTTGTATGAAAAGATGTAGTCTTCCAGAGGCTTCGTCACCTGTTCTACCATTTCATTGACCGTATTTCCCGGAGCCACGGCAATCACCATTCCCTGACGTATGGTAAAATCAGGAAATTCATTTTTCTGCATCTGCGGCAGACTGTATATTCCGAATGCCACCAGGCAGCACGTCACCAGAATCACAATCTGACGATAGTGCATGGCCCATTCCACTATGTTCCTTTTCTTTTCCATTGTCTTACTTCGTTTTTACAGTGCCAGAGGAGTTCCTTCGCACACTTTCTGCTGTCCTTCTACTATCACTTCATCCCCTTCATTCAAACCGTTCACCACCGTGACACCCGTCGCCGTGAACTTGCCGCACGCCACCACGCGCTTCGATGCCTTTCCATCCGCACCTTTCAGCCACACGAAATAGTTGTTGTGCTCATCCAGCTGAAGCACATTGGCCGGAAGTACGCACGCCTGACTTTTATCGGCATCCTGCAACCAGACTTCTGTCACCATTCCGGGAAGCAGTCCCGTATTCTTTGTCTGAATACCGACATTCACCTCATACGACCGTGACAGCGGATTGGCCTGTACACCTTTTTCTGTCACCACACCTTCTGCCTTCGTTCCATTCAGAACCGGTGCCTCTATCACGGCTTTCTGTCCTCTTGCCACGCGCGCGATTTCCGTCTCCGGCACGGAAATCCGTACCTTCAGCCGGTCGTCGGATACCAGTTTCAGCACCTGAACACCGGGCACGACGTTCTGTCCGACTTCCAGACTCTTCTCGGCAATGACTCCGGAAAACGGAGCGTACAGCTTACAGTCGGTCAGATTCTTCCGGGCCACTGCCTCCATAGACTGCGCCTGCTGCAACTTGCTTTGTACTTCCACCCACTTCATCTCGGCCAGACTTCCCTTTTCATGCAATTCCTTCATGCGTTGGTAGGCATCTTCTGCCTGCTTCAAAGCAGCCTTTGCCGCCTGATACGTATTCTGCATCGAAACCTCATCCAGTGTAGCCAGCAATTGTCCCTGCCGCACCCGGCTTCCCAAATCGACCTTTACTGACTTTACTCGTCCCATCAGCGGGAAACTTAATGAACTACCGTTTTCCTCCTGCACCGTACCTGAAAAACGAACGGCTTCGTTACGTACGGATGATACTACGGTCATCACTTTGACCTTTACCGGTTCTGCCTGCTGCGGTGCCTGCTCTTTATTTCCACACCCTGACATCACAGTCAGAAACAAACAAACGGCCATCAGATAATTCTTTTTCATAAATTCTAAAATGTTTAGTATGTCTGCAATTTGTGAGCGCAAAGAAAAAGGCATTACACGAAATATGCGGCATACATATCACCTTGGAAGTGTTCCATTTTTCTATCCGTCCCCACTATCTTCCCTATGGAATACTCATCAGGAAAAATAGGACACTGAGAATTGAAAAACATTCTGTTCATTTGCAATCGAATAGATTAATCAATGTTATGGAGAAAGAAATAGAACTCATCAGAATGTCCAGCACCGAAATCATGGAAAAGGTAGCTGCCTATAAAGACGAACAGATTATCATCTTGAACCAGGTAAATAAAGTAAATGAAACCGAACAATATTCCTCCATACGGGCTGACTTTTTCCTGGCGATCTTATGTCTGAGAGGAAAAGCGTCCTTATCTCTCAACAACAATTCTTATGAAATCGGTCGGAATGATTTGATGATTTGTCACCCACAAACGCTGCTAAAACACGGCATGATAGGAGATGATTTTGAGTGCTGCGGATTTTGTCTTTCACCAGAATATGCCAAACGTATTTTTGTGATGTCCACATCCGCAAACAGCTGGTACTCACGCCTGTACCTGGAACAGCATCCTATCATTTCCCTGAACGATGAAGAAAGCCAGCTTTTCTGCCAGTACTATAATCTGCTGAATTCCAAACTGACCGGTACCCCTCACCGCCACCAGAAGGAACTGATCAATGCCCTCCTGCAGGCCTTCATCTATGAATTTCAGGACTCCATGGAGAAATACATCCAGCTGAAGCCCATTGCATTCAATTCATCCAACAATCTGTTCAATGCCTTCATGGAGCTGCTGATATCTTCCTACCCCAAAGAACGGTCGGTAAGCTACTATGCCAACCGGTTGTTTGTCACTTCCAAATACCTGTCGGCTGTATGTAAGGAAAATTCAGGTGAAACAGCTTCCGACCTCATCACCTGCTATGTCATGAAGGATATAGTGTGCCTGCTGAAATCTCCCGACAAGAGCATCAAGGAAATTGCCAATGAACTCAATTTTGCCACTTTGTCATTTTTCGGCAAATACGTAAAAAGGAATTTAGGACTTTCCCCAAAAGAATACAGAGAGAAATTATCTCAACAAGAAGGAAATGTGCAATAACTTTCTTCATATATATAAAAAAGATGTCCGCCCATCTCACGAAGATGACAGGCGGACATTTTTATTTTTCCACTATCCGGAAATTACTGATGCTGTTCACGCAGCAAATCGTTCACAGTCTTTACCGGATTGAAAGTACTCAAAGGAACTTCTACGAACACGGTATTCCAGTCGCTCATTGAACCGTTCCACAAGCCCGGCAATTCGAGTGCCTTCAAGTCTTTTCCATTCTTTGACTTGTAAGAAATAAAGCCAGTAGCCTTATCCACGTGTTTCAGCAAGTCGAACTTATTGCCCTTGTAGTCGCGAACGGCACATACCAGATCCACCGGATTGAAGTGTGTACCCTTTTCGAACATGGCTTTCTTTTCCGGGTCGTTCATGTCAATCTGTGAACTTTCCAGAATCTGCAAGGAAATGGTTCCATCCAGATTATAGGCCAGGAACGGACCACCGCCCGGTTCACCCACATTCTTCACCATACCGCAAACGCGCATCGGACGGTTCAGTTTCTTACGCAGATAGATAACCAAATCAGCATCTTCCAGCTCTTTCAAGTCCGTTCTGCGGCAACGCAACTGCTGCTGTACGAAGCGAATAATGGTTTCCAGCTGTTCGTGACTGTAATGTCCGCCATCCAGCAGTTCCAGGTATTCAAATGCCTGCTTCTGCAATGTAACCAATACACCGGCCAGCAACTTCTTGTAAGTCACGGTATCAGCTTTCAAGCGGTCGGGCACCACATTATCAATGTTCTTGATAAATACGATATCAGCATCCAAGTCGTTCAGGTTCTCAATCAAGGCACCGTGACCACCCGGACGGAACAACAATTTACCGTCCTTGTCGCGGAACGGTTTGTTTTCCATATCGGCCGCTACCGTATCTGTACTCGGTTTCTGTTCAGAGAAACTGATGTGATAAGTCGTACCATACTTAGCTTCGTATTCGGCAGCCTTGGCAGCCACCAGTTTTTCGAACAATGCACGATGTTCAGTAGAGACAGTGAAGTGTACATTCACTTCCCCACTCTTTCCGGCAGCATACAATGCGCCTTCTACCAGATGCTCTTCCAGCGGTGTACGCACGCCATCTGCATAACGATGGAACTTGAGCAAACCTTTAGGCAGCGCTCCATAGTTCAATCCTGCAGACTCCAGCAAGTTAGAAACCACCGCCTTGTAATTATGTTCAGACAACAGGGCATTGATGTTCTTTCCTGTATTATCCAAACAAGCTGCATTCAAGTCATTATAGAATGCAAAATCATGAATGTGGTCGAAGAATTTCTTCTCAAAATCAGTAGTAGGTTTGTCATACTCAGCACCCAAGAATTCGAACATATTCTTGAACATACGGCTGGCAGCTCCTGAAGCCGGAACAAACTTGACGATTTTCTTATCGCCTGCCTTGTATGCATCCCATGCAGCAAGATATTGTTCGCATTCTTTCTCATCGGCTTTCATAATACCTCCGTTTTCTACGGAAGCAGCTGCTGAAAGCTTCAAGAATGGAAACCCCTTTTCAAAACAAGCCAACTGTTCGGCAATCTTTTCTTCCGAAATGCCCTTCTTGGCCAACAATTCTTTGTCCTCGTGTGTTAACATAATAGTTTTTTATTTAGGTAATGAATTTCTTTCTGTTTTTAGAATTACGTCCAAAAATATAAAAAATACGGGAAGAGTGCACCATATCAACAGAAAAAAAGTAACTTTACCCACAAACAGCAAAACGAGGAATTATGGAGAACAACGACTTTTTTACACAAGAGGAACACAAACAACTGATTCAACTCTACAAACGACTGCTGCGGTTGTCGAAAGATACATTACAAAAGGATGACTGCCACAAGCTGAAAACCCATCTGGTCAAGGCGATGGCAGAAGGTACCATTCCACGAAATGTATTCCAGATGAATCCCATTATCAAGGATATGCAGACGGCTGTCATCGTGGCCGAAGAAATCGGCATGCGCCGCGCCTCGATTTTGGGAATCATGCTCCATGAATCCGTGAAATACAATCTTTGCAGTTTGGATTCGGTCAAAGAGGAATATGGAGAAGACGTGGCCGGCATCATACGGGGACTCGTCAAAATCAACGAGCTGTATTCCAAAAGCCCCATCATTGAGTCGGAAAACTTCCGCAATCTGCTTCTGTCGTTTGCCGAAGACATGCGGGTCATCCTGATTATCATTGCCGACCGTGTGAACCTGATGCGGCAAATCAAGGACAGTCCCAACGAAGAAGCACGTCTGGAAGTGGCCAACGAAGCAGCCTATCTGTATGCACCGCTGGCCCACAAGTTAGGATTGTATAAACTGAAATCAGAACTGGAGGACTTGTCACTGAAATACACGCAGCACGACGTGTACTATCATATTAAAGAAAAGCTGAATGCCACCAAGCAGGCCCGCGACCGCTACATCGAGGCTTTTATCGAACCGATACGCAAAAAGCTGGAAGATGCCGGACTGAAGTTCCACATGAAGGGACGTACCAAGTCCATCCACTCCATCTACCAGAAAATGAAAAAGCAGGGATGTCCTTTCGAAGGCGTGTACGACCTGTTTGCCATCCGCATCATTCTCGATTCTCCGCTTGAAAAGGAGAAGCAGGAATGCTGGCAGGCTTATTCCATCGTGACGGATATGTATCTGCCCAACCCCAAGCGTTTGCGTGACTGGCTGTCCGTGCCGAAAAGCAACGGATACGAGTCACTGCACATCACCGTGATGGGACCTGAAGGGAAATGGGTGGAAGTGCAGATTCGTACGGAACGCATGGACGAGATTGCCGAAAAAGGTCTGGCAGCCCATTGGAGATATAAAGGTATAAAGGGAGAAAGCGGTTTGGATGAGTGGCTGAACTCCATCCGTGAGACACTGGAGAACTCCGACAGCGACATGGAGGCCATGGACCAATTCAAGCTGGATTTATATAAGGACGAAGTATTCGTATTTACTCCGAAAGGTGACTTGTACAAACTGCCGCAAGGGGCTACCGTGCTCGACTTTGCCTTTTCTATCCACTCCAACCTGGGATGCCGGTGTACGGGTGCCCGCGTCAACGGGAAAAACGTACAGCTCCGCCAGAAACTGAACAGTGGCGACCAGGTGGAAATCATGACTTCGAACACGCAGACACCGAAGCGTGACTGGCTGACTTTTGTCACCACGTCGAAGGCACGCAACAAGATACGTCAGGCCCTGAAGGAGATTGCAGCCCGACAGACACAGTTTGCCAAGGAAACGCTGGAGCGTAAATTCAAGAACCGGAAGCTGGAATATGATGAGGCCATCCTGATGCGTCTGATTCGGAAACTGGGCTTCAAGACCGTGACCGACTTCTATCAGAGCATCGCCAACGAATCGATGGATGTGAACGACATCATCGACAAGTACCTTGACATGCAGAAGCGGGAAACCGAGCAGCGCGAAGAAATCAGCTACCGCAGTGCGGAAGGCTTCAACATCCAGCAGCCCACCGACGCGAAGGATTACAAGGATGACGTGCTGGTCATCGACCGGAACTTGAAAGGACTCGACTTTACGCTGGCCAAATGCTGTAACCCGATTTACGGTGACGAAGTGTTCGGATTTGTCAGTATCAACGGCGGTATCAAGATTCACCGTTGTGACTGCCCGAATGCCAAGGAAATGCGTTCCCGCTTCCCCTACCGCATCGTGAAAGCCCGATGGGCCGGAAAGAGTCAGGGCAAACAGTATCCGATTACCCTCCGTATTATCGGCCACGACGACATCGGCATCGTGACGAACATCACGTCTATTATTAATAAGGAGAACAACATCCTGCTGCGTTCCATCAGCATCGACTCGCACGACGGATTGTTCTCGGGCATGCTGACGGTGACCGTAGACGACAATGCCAAACTGGAATCGCTGATAAAAAAGATCAAAACAGTGAAAGGTGTGAAGCAGGTAAACCGATAACAACACTTCAAGTTTGTTAATTAACCTGCACAAAAGTAACAGTTTCACGCAAAAGTAGTATCTTTGCGAAGTTGTCAGAAGTAAGGATTAAAATCAAAGAAAATGAAGAAAATTTTATTTACAACCTTATTATGTGTCATGAATGTATTGTTTGTCATTGCTCAGGGAACGGCAGAAATTACATTCGAAAAGACCTCATACAACTTTGGCTCTTTCTCAGAAAGCAGTCCGAAAGTAACTTGCAAATTCAAATTCAAGAATACAGGTGACGGTCCATTAGTAATTCATCAGGCTATTGCTTCTTGCGGATGCACCGTACCTCAATATCCGAAAGAACCCATCAAACCGGGAGAAAGCGGTGAGGTGACAGTCACTTACAACGGTGCCGGCAAATTCCCGGGACATTTCCGCAAGACCATCACCCTGCGCACCAACTCAAAGAACGAAATCACTCGTCTGGTAGTAGAAGGTGACATGACTCCGGCATCAGCCGACATCAACCAGTAACAATTCATCATTTTTCAAACTTGGCAGGAGGAACATTTTCAACAATGTTTCTCCTGTTTTTTTATGCCCGAAAATACACACGGAAAAACGTCTTTGAGCCTGGGAGAAAACGCAAGGACGTTTCAATTGAAACGCAAGTACGTTTTAGTTAAAACGCAAGTGCGTTTGATTCCAAACGTAAGGGCGTTTTATTTCAAACGCAAGTGCGTTTTCCGAAGGCACAAAAATGAGCTCACTTTTGAATGAATATAAAGGATTTTTACTACTTTTGGACACCCTTAGGAATATTAATCAAATCAAAATGTAATATTATTCATGAAAGAGACACAAGAAAAACCGACGGGACTGCCCGAAAACGCATTCCGTCCGCTCAAACCGGGAGAGAAATACGAACCCCTCATGTCTCCCGGAAAAACGTATCCTGAAGTTAACTTCTGGTCAGTGACATGGGGACTCGTCATGGCCGTTATATTCTCGGCTGCCGCTGCCTATCTGGGGTTGAAAGTGGGCCAGGTGTTCGAAGCAGCCATTCCAATTGCCATCATCGCTGTGGGTATTTCCAGCGCCACCAAACGCAAAGGCGCACTGGGTGAAAACGTCATGATTCAGTCCATCGGTGCCTGCTCAGGCGTCATCGTGGCAGGTGCCATCTTTACCCTGCCGGCCCTCTACATCCTGCAGGAAAAATATCCGGAAATGACGGTCAACTTCATGCAAATGTTCATCAGCTCCTTGCTGGGTGGTGTGCTGGGCATCCTGTTCCTGATTCCCTTCCGTAAATATTTCGTAAAAGACAAGCACGGCGAATATCCTTTCCCGGAAGCTACGGCCAGCACTCAGGTGCTCGTGTCGGGTGAAAAGGGAGGCGACCAGGCCAAACCGCTGCTCATGGCCGGACTGGTGGGTGGTCTTTATGACTTCATCGTGGGAACGTTCGGCTGGTGGAACGAGAACTTCACAAGCCGCATCTGCGGATGGGGCGAGACTATTGCCGACAAGTTCAAACTGGTATTCAAGATTAACACGGGAGCTGCCGTACTGGGACTCGGTTACATCGTCGGACTGAAATATGCGGCTATCATCTGTGCCGGTTCACTGGCCGTATGGTGGATTATCGTACCGGGCATTTCCTTGTTCTGGGGCGACCAGGTGCTGAATGCCTGGAATCCGGACATCACGACAGCCGTAAGAGATATGTCACCCGAACTTATCTTCAAGGAATATGCCAAGAGCATCGGTATCGGAGGTATCGCCATGGCCGGCATCATCGGTATCGTGCGTTCATGGGGCATCATCAAGAGTGCAGTCAGCCTGGCTGCCAGTGAAATGAAGGGCAAAAAGGCCGAAGAAAACGTGGAACGTACTCAGAAGGATTTGTCCATGAAAATCATTGCTTTCGGTTCGCTGTTCACCCTGCTGCTCGTGGTACTCTTCTTCTATTTCGACGTAATGCAAGGCAACATTCTGCATACCGTGGTAGCCATTCTGCTGGTAGCAGGAATCTCATTCCTGTTTACCACCGTAGCAGCCAACGCCATCGCCATTGTAGGAACGAACCCGGTATCGGGTATGACATTGATGACCTTGATTCTGGCCTCTGTCATCATGGTGGCAGTAGGACTGAAAGGTGCTACGGGTATGGTGGCTTCACTGGTAATGGGTGGCGTGGTCTGCACCGCATTGTCCATGGCCGGCGGTTTCATTACCGACCTGAAAATCGGTTACTGGCTGGGTAGCACACCCAAGAAGCAGGAAAGCTGGAAATTCCTCGGCACACTGGTTTCCGCAGCTACCGTAGGCGGCGTGATTATGGTGCTGAATGATTCTTACGGATTCACCAGCGGACAACTGGCTGCACCGCAAGCCAACGCCATGGCAGCAGTCATCGACCCGCTGATGAACGGTGTAGGTGCTCCGTGGCTGCTCTACGGCATCGGTGCTGCACTGGCATTGGTACTGACGTTCTGCAAGGTACCTGCCCTGGCTTTTGCACTAGGAATGTTTATTCCATTGGAACTGAACCTTCCGTTGCTGGTGGGTGGAGCCATCAACTGGTACGTGACTTCACGCAGCAAGGACGAAGCTGTCAACAACGCACGTGGTGAGAAAGGTACGCTGCTGGCATCCGGATTCATTGCCGGAGGTGCCCTGATGGGTGTAGTGAGTGCCATCATGCGTTACTGCGACATCAATCTTATCCACGAAGAATGGCTGGCTAACCCGATGAGCGAACTGGTGTCACTGGTAGCTTATCTGCTGCTGATTACTTACCTGGTAAAAGCCAGCATGAAACTGAAAAAATAACTTTTAACCCATACGTCACATGAAAAAACTACTATTCATGGGATGGCTGCTGTTATCAAGCAACCTTTTTGCCCAGAAAGCCATCGAAATCAAGGTATGGCCCGACGGTGCACCGAACACCAATGAAATGACCCGACAGGTAAAAGACGGTCCGCTCTACGTGGAAGAACCCGTACTGACAGTCTATCCGGCAAAGAACGGAAACGGAATGGCCATTGTAGCCTGTCCGGGAGGAGCCTACTGGACCCTGGCCATGGGACACGAAGGACATGACATGGCCGACTGGTTTAACAGTCAGGGCATCACATACGCCGTACTCCGCTACCGCATGCCCAACGGACATAAAGAAGTTCCCTTGAGCGATTCACAGCAGGCTCTGCGCATCATGCGCCAGCACGCTCAGGAATGGAATGTAAAAAAACTGGGTATCATGGGTTCTTCTGCCGGAGGACATCTGGCCAGCACCACAGCCACTCATTTCACCGATGCGGAAACCCGTCCGGACTTCCAGATTCTGTTCTATCCGGTCATCACCATGGACCCTGCTTACACTCATAGAGGTTCTCACGACAACCTGTTAGGCAAGAATCCGTCGAAGGAACTGGAGCAGAAATACTCCAACGAGCTACAGGTCACTCCGCAAACACCGCCTGCCTTCATCCTGCACAGCAGCGATGACACGGTAGTGCCGGTGGCCAATAGCGTGAACTACTACACAGCCCTCGTCAAGAACAAAGTTCCTGCCAGCCTGCACACTTATCCGGTGGGAGGACACGGCTGGGGATACCGCGACAGTTTCCCCTACAAACGCCAATGGACGGGCGAGCTGGAGAAATGGCTGCGCGAAATCAATAAATAATTTGCGCAACTCTTTGTAGAACAAAAGAAAAGTTGTACCTTTGCACCCGCTAATACGGGTTATTAGCATAATTCAAATCATTTACATTAAAAAACTAAATTAAAAAATGGCAACTAAAATCAGATTGCAAAGAAACGGACGCAAAGGATATGCGTTCTATTCAATTGTTATTGCAGATGCAAGAGCACCACGTGATGGTAGATTTACTGAAAAAATTGGTACTTACAATCCGAACACCAATCCTGCCACAGTAGATTTGAATTTTGAACGTGCATTACACTGGGTAATGGTAGGTGCACAGCCTACTGACACAGTACGCAACATCTTGTCTCGCGAAGGTGTTTACATGAAGAAACACTTGCTGGGCGGTGTAGCTAAAGGCGCATTCGATGAAGCACAGGCTGAAGCTAAATTCAACGCTTGGAAAGAAAACAAACAGTCAGGTCTGGCTGCTTTGAAGGCTAAAGAAGAAGAAGCTAAGAAAGCTGAAGCTAAAGCACGTCTGGAAGCTGAAAAGAAAGTAAACGAAGAAATCGCTAAGAAGGTAGCTGAAAAGAAAGCTGCTGAAGCTGCTGCTAAGGCTGAAGCTGAAGCTGCTGCAAACGCAGAAGAAGCTCCTGCTACTGAAGAAGCTCCTGCTGAAGCTTAATTCTTCTTTCAGAAAAAGACAAACAAAAGACTGTCCTTGCAAAAGGATGGTCTTTTGTTGTGCAGAAATGTCGTATCTTTGCATCTCACCTAACTAACACCTGCCTTTTATGCATACCAAATACACCAATGGAGAAATATGGAAAGTGGCCTACCCTATCCTGATCAGCCTGATTATGGAACAGCTCATCGGTATGACCGATACGGCTTTCATGGGACGTGTAGGCGAAGTGGAACTAGGGGCCTCGGCCATTGCCGGAGTATATTATCTGGCAATCTTCATGTTAGGATTCGGCTTCAGCATCGGTTCGCAGATACTGATTGCCCGCCGCAACGGGGAAGGCAACTTCCGGATGATTGGCTCCATCTTCTACCAGGGGATTTACTTTCTGTTAGGCATGGCACTAGTCATGTTCACCCTGTCCCGACTGTTCTCTCCCTGGATATTATCGCATTTGGTGGCCTCCCCGCGCATCTGTGAAGCAGCGGTGAGCTACATCAACTGGCGCGTATTCGGATTCTTTTTCTCGTTCGTGGCCATCATGTTCCGGGCGTTCTTCGTGGGCACCACACAAACCAAGACGCTCACGCTCAACTCCATCGCCATGGTGACATCGAATGTGGTGTTCAATTATATATTGGTATTCGGGAAATTAGGATTTCCTGCATTAGGTATTGCCGGAGCAGCCATCGGCTCTTCACTGGCAGAACTGGTGTCCATGCTCTTTTTCATTATCTACACCACGCGGAAAGTAGACTGCGCCAAATACGGACTGAACCAACTGGTGAGTTTCCGATGGGCGGAACTGAAACGTATCATGAGTGTATCACTGTGGACCATGATACAGAATGCGGTTTCCATCAGTACCTGGTTTCTGTTCTTTATCTTTATTGAGCATCTGGGCGAACGTTCACTGGCCATCACCAACATTGTACGTAACGTATCAAGTATCCCGTTCATGACCATCACAGCCTTTGCCTCCACCTGCAGTTCCCTGGTCAGCAACCTGATTGGCAGTGGAGAAGCCCGCTACGTCATGCCCACCATCCGGCAGCACGTGCGACTCTGCACCTGCATTGTCTGGCCCGTTATTCTGCTGATAGCCTGTCTGCCTACGTATGTGCTCCGCATCTATACCGACATGCCCGACCTGGTAGAAGCTGCCGTCCCCACCCTCTGGGTACTCTGCTCCAGCTACCTCTTCCAATGCGCCGGATTCATTTTCTTCCAGTCCGTATCCGGTACAGGTGACACCCGCTCTGCTTTCCTGCTGGAAATTGTAGCCCTGACCTGCTATCTGATCTTCATCGTCACGGTCATCCTTCTTTTGAAAATGGATGTAGCCGTATGCTGGTTTGCCGAACACGTGTATGCCGGAGCCATCGGTCTGCTGAGCTATCTCTATCTGAAAAAGGGAAGCTGGCAAAGGAAACAAATTTAAGGATATAAAAAAGGCAGGAGAGCGATTCACTTCCCTGCCTTTTTCCATATTTATCTCTTTACGTTCCTTCTTAGAACTCACTGGTAAAATGGAACTTGATGTGCTTAAAATCCATCTGTGCCATCTGAAGCACATAACCGCTATCGGCCAGGAACACATCGCGTCCGTCACGGTCTTTCGCCATATACTGATACTTACGTTTCTTGAAAGCTTCCAGTTCAGCCGGATCATCGCTTTCAATCCAGCAGGCTTTATACAGACTCAACGGTTCCCAGCGGCACTTGGCATTGTATTCATTTTCCAGACGGTACTGAATAACCTCAAACTGCAACTGACCCACTGTACCGATAATCTTACGTCCGTTGAACTGGTTGACAAACAGCTGTGCCACACCTTCGTCCATCAGCTGGTCAATACCCTTATTCAACTGCTTGGTCTTCATCGGATCCGCATTCTCAATGTACTTGAACATTTCCGGAGAGAAGCTCGGCAATCCCTTGAAGTGCAACAGTTCACCTTCGGTCAGCGTATCGCCAATCTTGAACGTACCGTTATCCGGCAAACCAATAATATCGCCAGCCCAAGCCTCATCTACTGTAGTCTTGCGCTGTGCCATGAACTGCGTGGGTGATGAGAAGCGCATGGTCTTGTTATGACGTACGTGCAGGTACGGCGTGTTACGAGTGAACTTACCGGAACATACCTTACAGAAGGCTACACACGAACGGTGGTTCGGGTCGATGTTGGCCGTAATCTTGAATACGAAACCTGTAAACTTAGGTTCTTCAGGCTGCACCTCGCGTTCTTCTGCCTGTACCGGACGCGGACTTGGCGCAATTTCCACAAAACAATCGAGCAATTCCTGCACACCGAAGTTGTTCAAAGCCGAACCAAAGAACACCGGAGCCAATTCTCCTTTCAGGTAATCGTCTACGTTGAATTCCGGATATACCCCGTCAATCAGTTCCAGCTCACTGCGCAACTTTTCAGCCAGCGGTGTACCGATATGGTTGTCCAAATCCTCTGTATGGATGTCTACTTCCACCTTCTCCGTCACCACCTGCTTGGAAGGCTGGAAAAGGTTCAGTTTCTGCTCGTAGATGTTGTACACACCCTTGAAGCGAGGACCACTCTCAATCGGCCACGTCAGCGGGCGCACGTTGATAACCAGTTCTTCCTCCAGTTCATCCAGCAAATCGAACGGGTCCTTAGCCTCACGGTCCATCTTGTTGACGAAGATAATCACCGGCGTGTTACGCATACGGCAGACTTCCATCAGCTTACGGGTCTGTGTTTCCACACCCTTCGCTCCGTCCACCACAATGATTACACTGTCCACTGCCGTCAAGGTACGATACGTATCTTCGGCAAAATCCTGGTGCCCCGGTGTATCGAGGATATTAATCTTATAGTCATGGTAGTCAAACTCCATCACGGAGGTAGTGACCGAAATACCACGCTGCTTTTCGATGTCCATCCAGTCGGACGTGGCGGTTTTCTTTATCTTGTTTGATTTCACGGCTCCGGCCACCTGAATCTGTCCACCGAAAAGCAACAGCTTTTCCGTCAACGAGGTCTTACCGGCATCCGGATGCGCGATAATCGCAAATGTTCGTCTTCTTGCTATTTCCTGATTTGCCATATTTATTGTTTTAATTTTTCAATACATTCTGCCAGACTGTCCATCCAGTAAGGCACTTCCACGCCGTAGGTTTTTTTCAGCTTGGTCTTGTCGAGCACAGAATAGTGCGGACGACAGGCTTTCGTAGGATAGTCCTCTGTGTGAAGCGGAGACACATGACAAGTGGTGATACCCGCCAGGCGATGGATAGCCTTGGTAAAATCATACCAGGAGCAAACTCCTTCGTTGCTGAAATGATAAATACCCGGCACGATACCCTTCTCCAGAGCCACAAAAATGGCCTGAGCCAAATCGCGTGCATAGGTCGGTGTACCAATCTGGTCGAAGATAACTCCCAAAGTCTCTTTCTCCTGCCCCAAGCGAATCATGGTCTTTACGAAATTGTTGCCAAACGTAGAATACAGCCATGCCGTACGAATCACCATCGTATTAGGACACTGCTTCAGCGCTTCCTGCTCGCCAGCCAGCTTAGTAGAGCCATATACGGAATTCGGACACGGTGTATCTTCTTCCTTATAAGGAATATGTGCTGTACCGTCGAACACATAATCCGTAGACACCTGCACCAGCCAGCCGTTACGGCTCTGGGCCGCTTTGGCCAGATAGCCCGGAGCCACATGATTCAGTTTGTCACAGAGTTCCACGTTGTCCTCTGCCTTATCGACTGCCGTATAAGCCGCACAGTTCACAATCACATCAATCTGATGAGTCGAAACGAAATCCATTACTGCCTGCTCGTCGCAGATGTCCAGTTCTGCCACGTCAGTAAAGAAATACTCAAAATTCTTGTGTTCTTCTGCCAGCAGACGCATTTCATTACCCAACTGTCCGTTGGCTCCCGTCACTAATATCTTTTTCATTTTCTGTGATGTTTTAATCCAGTTCCAAATCGCCTTCCTTATCCTTAATATAATATCCGGCCAGCATCGCCAGCAAATCACTGATGGCCTTCACTGCCTTCATGGTTTCTTCACTGATTTCCTTCTTCTGCAATTTCAGCATCAGCACCCCATACATGGCATCGAAGCAAGTCTCCAGTTCAGGCACGTCCTTGTCGCCACCCTTGGCACGCAGTTCCACAATAAAAGGAAGCACCTTGTAATACGCCGCACTGTAATACGGGAATTTAGGCGAACGCAACAAACGCAGGTGCAGGTCGGTCAGCCAGACGATGATGTTCTTGTTAATCTGCACGTGTCCCTTTTCCAGCACCCCTTCCTGCTGCATCATGTTAATCAAGTCTTCATACCAGCAGGCCAGTTCCTTCTTCTGCTCGTCGGTAGCCGGATAAGGCTCGATGATATTCTTTCGGATGCGCTCCATGTCGCAGCCGTTGGCACGAATCAAGTCCTCCACCTGCCACATATACAGCAGGTATTCGGCGATATTCTTTTTTTTAAGTTGTTGAGAAATATACATATCCTATCAAGAAAAAGATTTGCCGGCAATGGCCAGGACGATTCCCACCACCGCTGCTATCATAACCACGACACCAATAATGCGGTTGAGCACCCAGATGCCGCGCAAATTAAATCGTGAACGTACTTTATTGACAAAATAAGTAATGCTGAACCACCAGCCCAATGCGCCCAGGATAATGGCCAGATAGCCCACTAACTGAAATCCGATGGGACTGCCCGGCATGACAAACGAAAAACGGGCAAACAGACCGATGAACAGGAAAATAATCAAGGGATTGGACAGGGTAACAAAAAATGCCGTTACGAAATTGTGCAGATACGTTCCGCGCGTACCTGAAGACGGACGAAGTGACTTCACCGGATTACTGCGGAAGGTATAGATACCAAAAGCCAGCAGCATGATGCTGCCCACCACCTGAAGAAAAATATGATGCTTCAGGATGAGTTCGTCCATGAAACTCATTCCGTATCCTGTAATCAACGCATAGCAAATATCACTTAATGCCGCCCCGACTCCCGTCACGAAACCAAACCAGCGCCCTTTGTTCAACGTACGCTGAATACAGAGCACACCGACCGGTCCCAAAGGAGCAGACACGACAATGCCGATAATCAATCCCTTCAGCAACAAATCAAGTATAGTAACCTGTTCAATCCAATTCATACTGCAAAGATGCTACTTTTTTACGAAAGTACCTACATTTTTATACGATTATCATTAAGAGCATGTCTGAAAAAACAACAATTTAAGGAACCCTAAAGAGATAACAGGAAGACATTTCCACATTTTTTACGTCTCCCGGCACAAAAACGTATGTTTCCCTGTCGGGAAACGTAGGGTTCCGCCATGAGAAACATACGTTTCCAGTCAGGGAAACATAAAACAGGCAAGCCCGCTCTTTCCTCAACAAAGAGAGGTTTGCGAATTTCTATCACACAAAGAGTACAGCCAGAATGCCCAGTCCTACCGCCACAATGGTAGAAATCAGCCCTGGCATCATAAAAGAATGGTTCAGCACGTATTTTCCGATGCGGGTGGTACCCGTAGTATCAAAATTGATGGCTGCCACCACCGTCGGATAATTCGGAATGAAAAAATACCCGTTGACCGCCGGAAAGAGGGCAATCAGCATATAGGGCGAAATGCCCAGTGCCATGCCCAGAGGAAGCAAGGCACGGATGGTTGCCGCCTGACTGAACAACAGGATAGACATGACAAAAAGCGCAATACCGAAAAGCCACGGCATATCGGTCACCAGACCAAATATATTTTCTTTGATAACGGCAATGTTACCGGAGATAAAGGTATCGCCCATCCACGCAATACCGAAAATGGCCACAACTGCCTGCATACCCGCATTAAAGACCGAACTTTTGGCTGCCTTCATCCCACTGGTGCCGGTCAGCAGCAGAATCAGTGCAGCTACCGACAGCATGAGCACTTCAATGATGTGTGCCATCTGCATCACCACTACGCCCTCAGAAGTCTGAAACGACGGACGAAGACCGTCTATGGAGCCAAACAGCACAATGCCTACCGTAGCACCTAAAAACAACAATACGGAAGTAAGCGCCTTGCCAGGATTGGCCACTTCGGCCGTACAGTAATTGGCACCCGACAGTTCACCCGACTTCAAGCGTGCCTGATATACAGGATCATCCTTCAGTTCCTTACCTACCCGCATGGAATAAATCGCACCGGCCAGTACACCCACCAAGGTGCATGGAATGGAAATCTTCAAAATATCAAACAAAGTAATGTGATATCCGGCCAGCATACTCAACAGGGCCACCGTAGCCGCAGAAATAGGACTGGCAGTAATAGCCTGCTGGGAAGCAATGACGGCAATCCCCATCGGACGTTCCGGACGGATACCCGTTTCACGAGCCACTTCGGCAATAACCGGAAGTACGGAATAGGCCACATGCCCCGTTCCGGCAAAGAAGGTAAAAAGGTAAGTCACCAGCGGACTCAACAGCGTGATACGCTGAGGATGGCGACGCAAGATTTTCTCCGCCCATTTCACCATCAAATCCAGCCCTCCGGCAGCCTGCATGCAACCGGCAGCTGCAATCACTGCCACAATCATCAGCATCACATCAATAGGGGGAGTGGTGGGTTCAAGACCAAAGATAAAGGTAAGTACGGCCAGCCCCAAGCCTCCAAAGACTCCCAGACCGATGCCGCCTACACGCGCTCCGACAATAATTGCCAGTAACACAAACAGTAATTGTAACCACATAAATAGAAAGAGTTTTTTGATTTAAGGTACAAAGATAGGCATATTCTGTGATAACTTTTATTTTTCTTCGTAATTCCGAGGATTTTCTCTACCTTTGTACCACTTTTAAAGCGCATTGAATATTCATTATAACATACAAGTGCTATGATTCTATTTTTCAGAACACCCACAAACAGTGTGATTGCCACGGAATGCAATCAGGAACTGAATGCTGAAGACGTCAAGAAACTATGCTGGCTGTACAGCGATGCCACTGTGGAAAACGAAGACAACCTGAAAGGATGGTTCATCGGCCCACGCCGTGAAATGATTACTCCATGGAGTACAAATGCGGTTGAAATCACCCAGAACATGGGTCTCAACGGTATCCGTCGTATCGAGGAATACTTCCCGGTGAAAGATGAAAATGCCGACCACGACCCGATGCTGCAACGTATGTATCACGGACTGGATCAGGAAATTTTCACGGTAGACATCAAACCGCAGCCTATCATATACATCGAAAACCTGGAAGAATACAACGAAAAGGAAGGTCTAGCGCTGTCACGCGAAGAAATGGACTACCTGATGAAGGTAGAAAAAGACCTGGGCCGCAAACTGACTGACTCGGAAGTATTCGGTTTCGCACAGATTAACTCTGAACACTGCCGCCACAAAATTTTCGGTGGTACGTTCATCATCGACGGACAGGAAATGGAGTCTTCTCTGTTCCAGATGATCAAGAAAACTACACAGGAAAATCCTAACAAGATTATCTCGGCTTACAAAGACAACGTAGCCTTTGCCGAAGGTCCGGTGGTAGAACAATTCGCTCCGGCCGATCACTCTACTTCTGATTACTTCATCATTAAAGATATCAAGACCGTCATCTCACTGAAAGCGGAAACTCACAACTTCCCGACTACCGTGGAACCGTTCAACGGAGCTTCTACCGGTACCGGTGGTGAAATCCGCGACCGTATGGGTGGTGGTAAAGGTTCATGGCCGATTGCCGGAACTGCCGTATACATGACTTCTTATCCGCGTACAGACGAAGGACGCGACTGGGAAAATATTCTGCCGGTGCGCAAATGGTTGTACCAGACTCCGGAACAAATCCTGATCAAGGCATCAAACGGTGCTTCTGACTTTGGTAACAAGTTCGGACAGCCGCTGATTTGTGGTTCTGTACTGACTTTCGAACACGAAGAAAACAACGAAAAATATGCTTACGACAAGGTTATCATGCTGGCAGGTGGTGTGGGTTACGGCACACAACGCGACTGCTTGAAGGGTAGCCCCGAAGCAGGAAACAAGGTCGTAGTCATGGGTGGTGACAACTACCGCATCGGTCTGGGTGGTGGTTCCGTTTCTTCTGTAGAAACAGGACGTTACTCTTCAGGCATCGAGTTGAACGCTATCCAGCGTGCCAATGCAGAAATGCAGAAACGTGCTTACAACGTGGTACGTGCATTATGCGAAGAAGACGAAAACCCAATTGTATCTATCCACGACCACGGTTCTGCCGGACACGTAAACTGTCTGTCTGAGTTGGTGGAAGACTGCGGTGGTCTGATTCACATGGACAAGCTGCCTATCGGCGACGAAACACTTTCCGCCAAGGAAATCATCGCCAACGAATCACAGGAACGTATGGGCTTGCTGATTGACGAAAAAGCCATCGAACATGTACACAAGATTGCAGAACGCGAACGTGCACCGATGTACGTGGTAGGTGAAACTACCGGCGACCATCGTTTTGCCTTCGAACAGGCTGACGGCGTACGTCCGTTCGACCTGGCCGTAGACCAGATGTTCGGTTCTTCTCCGAAAACTTATATGGTGGACAAGACTGTAGAACGTCACTATGAAAACGTTTCTTACGATGTCACCAAACTGAATGAATATTTGCGCCGCGTGCTGCAGCTGGAAGCTGTAGCCTGCAAGGATTGGTTGACCAACAAGGTAGACCGCTCCGTCACAGGTAAGATTGCCCGTCAGCAGTGTCAGGGTGAATTGCAGTTGCCGTTGAGCGACTGTGGTGTGGTTGCTCTCGACTACCGTGGTGAAAAAGGTATCGCTACCGCACTGGGACACGCTCCGCAGGCTGCCTTGGCTAATCCGGAAGCAGGTTCCGTACTGGCTGTATCGGAAGCATTGACCAACTTGGTATGGGCTCCGCTGGCCGACGGCATGGACAGCATTTCTTTGTCAGCCAACTGGATGTGGCCTTGCCGTTCACAGGAAGGGGAAGATGCCCGTCTGTACAAGGCTGTGAAAGCATTGTCTGATTTCTGCTGCGAACTGCAAATCAACGTACCGACCGGTAAGGACTCTCTGTCCATGACACAGAAATATCCGAACGGAGAAAAAATCATCAGCCCGGGAACCGTCATCGTTTCTGCCGGTGGTGAAGTATCCGACGTGAAGAAAGTGGTTTCTCCGGTCATGGTCAACAAACCAAAATCAACCTTCTATCATATCGACTTCAGCTTCGACCAGCTCCGTCTGGGTGGTTCTGCCTTTGCACAGTCACTCAACAAGGTGGGCGACGACGTGCCGACCGTACAGAATCCGGAATACTTCCGCGATGCATTCCTGGCTGTTCAGGAACTGGTCAACAAGGGCTTGATTCTGGCCGGACACGATATCTCTGCCGGTGGTCTGATCACTACCCTGCTGGAAATGTGCTTTGCCAACGTGGACGGCGGTATGGAAATCAACCTCGACAAGATCAAGTGCGACGACATCGTGAAGATTCTGTTTGCTGAAAACCCGGGTGTAGTGATTCAGGTAGCCGACAAGCACAAATCGGAAGTCAAGAAGATTCTGGAAGATGCCGGTGTAGGTTACGTGAAGATTGGTGTACCCACCGAAGAACGTCACATCCTGGCTACCTTCCACGATGCGACTTACCTGTTCGGTATCGACTATTTGCGTGATGTATGGTATTCTACTTCTTACCTGCTCGACCGCAAGCAGAGCATGAACGGCTGTGCCAAAAAACGTTTTGAAAACTACAAACAGCAGCCGCTGGAATTCGTATTCGACAAGTCATTCACCGGCAAACTGTCACAGTTCGGCCTCAACCCGGACCGTCGTACACCAAGCGGTATCAAGGCAGCCATCATCCGTGAAAAGGGAACCAACGGTGAACGTGAAATGGCTTACATGCTGTATCTGGCCGGCTTCGACGTGAAAGACGTGACCATGACCGACCTAGTCAGCGGACGCGAAACACTGGAAGACATCAACATGGTAGTTTACTGCGGTGGATTCTCTAACTCCGACGTACTGGGTTCTGCCAAGGGATGGGCCGGAAGCTTCCTGTTCAACCCGAAAGCAAAAGCTGCCCTCGACAACTTCTACGCTCGTGAAGATACATTGTCACTGGGTGTCTGCAACGGTTGCCAGCTGATGATGGAACTGGGACTGATTACTCCGGAAGACGAGAAGAAGGGCAAGATGCTGCATAACGATTCTCACAAGTTTGAATCTGCCTTCTTAGGTGTAACTGTACCGATGAACCGCAGTGTGATGTTTGGCTCTCTGAGCGGCTCCAAACTGGGTATCTGGGTAGCTCACGGAGAAGGTAAGTTCTCATTGCCTTATCCGGAAGACCACTACAACGTGGTACTGAAGTATTCTTACGATGAATACCCAGGCAACCCGAACGGTTCAGACTACAGTGTAGCAGGTATTGCCAGCCAGGATGGACGTCATCTGGCCATGATGCCTCACTTGGAACGCGCTTGCTTCCCGTGGGAGAATGCTTATTATCCGCTCGACCGCAAGAACGAAGACCAAATCACTCCATGGATGGAAGCCTTCGTTAATGCCCGCAAGTGGGTGGAAGCCAACCGCAAGAAATAATCCGGAACTACCGGAAAATAATATAAAGTGGAGGTGCACCTCAAGCGCACCTCCACTTTTTTTATCCTTTCTCCCATCCGAGGTCCGGAATTTCCTCCCCCACATCGGAACGGATTCCTTTCTTCAGTCCATAAAAAAACGGTACACAAATCTGACTGTTCAGATTTATGCACCGCCTGTATTCGGAGTCCCTTTACACGGGTTTTCGTATCATATTCCCGCTTAGTTCAACTTTACTGGAACAACTCCTTCAATTTCTCTGCCAATGCCTCGCCCCGCAGGTTTTCACCTATCATTACTCCATCTGCCGTAATCAAATACATGGTCGGTACGAATTTCACCTTATAAAGTGCGGCGACTCCTGTCTCATCCAAGAAATTCGGCCAAGTCAGTCCTTCTTCCTTCAACGCCTTTTCCCAGTCGGCTTTCTTCTGATCGATGGAAATACTTACAATCTCAAAACCTTTTCCGCTATACTGTGCATACAGCCTCTTCAAGTTCGGAATTTCTTTCCGGCACGGATTGCACCAAGAAGCCCAGAAGTCAATCAGCACATACTTCTTTCCCTGACGCAAAGCTGAAAGAGACACTTCCTTTCCGGTTTTGTCCTTCACCTTGAAATCGGGTACCTTCGTTCCTTCCTTTCCTGCCGGATAAAGCTCTTCTTTTACCTTCTGCCCGTAGTACGACTCCTTGGCAGCAGAAGACAATGCTTCATACCAAGGTTTCATATCCTCACTCAAATAGCTGGTAAATGAAATCATCATCAATGGCCCCCAGAATGAATCCTTGTTCGCCATGACTACCTGATGATACAGTGAATCTACCGTAGTAAAAAACACCTTATCGGCAGCTGCCCTGGCTTTACCATCCTCACTCTGCCGAAGTTCCTTAATTTTCGCCTGATCCTTTGATTTATAAGCAGCCATCATCAAGCTGTCAAAAGCAGCAAATTTACGGGCATTAAAGGCATATAACGAGTCCAGATACGTCCGCGCAGACAATAACGAATCATAACGCGCACTCAGCGGAGAACCCTTTACCGACAAAGAAGACAGATTATAGGAAACTCCTCCGTCAGATTCCTTCTTGGCCACCAGCTTTCCCGTAACCTCCATCTGGGCATTTTCCAACATAAGATTACGCGAACCATACGCATCTTTCACCAATAAATGAAAAGCTCTTGGCTCTTCCATTTTTCCTGTAAACACAAACTGCCCGTTAACTACTGTCGTATCGGCAAAAGGCAATTCACTGTCATGGCTTACCGGTACCAACTGCACATGCGTGCCGTCGGGCAAGCCTTCAATATTACCTTTTAACACATAGCCATCTACTTTCGGCTGACTGCCGCATGACAGCATCATCAAACCTAAAATGGCTAAACCAGAGATTTTCTTCATTTTCATAATAATGTTTATTTAGATACATTTTGTTCTATCGACCCGTTTCCAGGATTATTAAGAGCTCCAGCCGGAAAAGGCATGGTCCATAAATGAGACGTCGGACTCAAACTATATTCCTTCCCCTCATAAATTTTGATTAAAGTACTGGCATACGTACCTTCCAGATTAAAACGGCGGGCGTCTGCAAAAGGAACAATAGAGAATATCAACTCATTATCTTTGGTACGACGAATCAGAGAAAGAGCCTCCTCCAGTGTAGCAGCTGTAGCCGGCTGATACTTTTCAGGACGAATACGGGTTACCCGCACGGAATTCAGAGTATTCATAGATTCAGTATAATCATTGTTCTGAGCTAACCGGGCCTGGCATTCCGCTTTAATAAGATACGCTTCACAAGTTGTCAAACCACCATGATTGAAGAAGCCAGACTCCAAAGCCTTATAATACGTATCATTATTGTCTACCTTCAATTTCCAGCGTGAAAGGAAACGGGCATCCCCCTCTTCAAAACGTTCAGCTCTTTCTACCGGTATGTTGTATTCATAACTATCAAAGTTTGACTGTACTCCATAACGCAAATAATAATTTTCCACATAATCATATTGCATAGGGGTAACAATCTTGTCATAATTATCCGGATCGTCAATTGCCGCCTGATGTTCCTCATAAAATGCATTCCAGTCAAAAAGCTGATTATTCTGTTCCAATGCCAGGTTCGCATAGCGCAAAGCCTCGTCATAATTCTGCATCTGCAAGTACACACGAGCCAACAAAGCATAAGCAGCTCCCAAATTCGGATGAATAGCTGTCATGGATTGTGCTGGAATTCCCATCTCAATGGCTTCTTTCGTATCCTGTATGATAAAATCATACATATCTTGAATAGAAACCTGCGTATAAGGGGCATCAATATCCGCACTGGTAATAAGAGGTACACTACGTTTCTCTGCTGCCGTAGCCTTGTCATACGTATCGGCATAATAATTAACCAGCACATCGTAACAAAGTGCACGTATCACTTTTGCATACGCCATCACTTCCTTTCGCTCCGCATCTGTAGCTTCTGTAGCTGCAGGTGCATTTGCGATAATCAGATTACAACTGGAAATAGCTCCATAAAGTACATAATAAGCCCCCTCATCCGCATTATTCAGCATAATACGGTCAGCCGATTCATCCCACATATAATTAGCCTGGCTCAAGCTCGGAGTATTTACCTTCGCATTTGTCAGATATACATCATTCAACAAATACAAGGCATTTTCTACTGGCGTTCTGCTGATAGTATACTGATCACGCAATAAAGCTTCAAAATCCGCCAAAGTCGTAGGTATCTTATTACCTTTCGGTGCAATATTCAGGTAATCATTACATGAGCTGCATAAAAAGCATGCCAATGTAATACAGAAATATATAATTCTATTCATAAGTTTCATATTACAAAAATCGAGGTTAAAAATTCAGATAAACGCCACACAGATAATTAGGTTTCGTATATCCACCAAGCAAATACTTGGCATTACTGCTCTTGGCTACCATAAATACATTTTCCATACCCAGCATGATACGTGCATTCTTCAAATATAGTTTATGACACACACTGGCAGGTATACGGTATGTCAATGACAAATTTCTTAGACGCCAGTTAGTAGCATCAATCACGTTAATGGACGAATTGGCATACATGCTTTGGTAGTTATAGTTGTACAATTCACTCTCAGATGAAATATAGCGCGGCACATCTGTGTAAGCCTCATCGCCCGGTTCACGCCAACGATTCTCTATGTCTTTGCTCACGACTCCCATACCTGAAGAGATAAAAGCCACATTGGTATTACGCATTTTGTGCCCTCCTTCAAACAAGAACTGAGCAGCCAGTTCCCAGTTCTTCCAGCGCAAATTCGTATTAATAGAACCATTGTAAACCGGTACGGTAGTTCCCAAATAAACTAAATCTTCAATCTCAGGAGGAGTCATATCGGTGTATAGATTTCCTTTGGCATCGTACACCTGAGGAGTTCCCGTTTCACTCAGTCCGGCCCACTGGTATCCGTAAATCGCATTGTACGGATTTCCCACACGAGGATAAGCCGTCGGATAATCAATTACCAGATACGACACAGGAGCTTCTACATTAATATAAGTTACCTTATTCTTATTGTAGCCCAGCACACCGCTGATATTCCAATTCCAGTCGTTATTCCGAATTACATCTCCTGACAAGGTCAATTCAAATCCCTGATTCGTCATTTTTCCGTTATTAATGGAATAAGTGCTGTATCCCCATCCTTCTGTAGGAACTCCGTTCGTGTTAGCCAGCAAGTCTGTACCCCGTTTGTTATAATATTCAATAGAACCATTCAATCGATTTCCCAACAGGGCAAAATCTACTCCCACATTCAATGTAGTGGTCTTTTCCCAACGCAAGTTCGGATTTGGACGACTTGAAATAGTTCCCTGGATACCTCCTACCTGATTATTGTTACTGTAGTAAGCAATCATATAAGGAGCAGAGTTCTTAGCAATATTACCTCCAATACCATAGCTTGCACGCAGTTTCAGCATATTTACCCACGATACATGGAAAAACTTTTCCCGATCCACATTCCATCCAGCTCCTACCGACCAAATAGGACGTTTCTGATATTTGGAACCTGTAGAAAACAGATTGGTTTTATCCCAGCGAATACTACCGCTTACCATATATTTTCCATCGTATGTATAAGCTGCGTTACTATACACAGACACATAGCGGTTAATCAGTTCACGGATATAGGCAAAATTCTGCTGTCCGAATGATGCATATCCCCATTGTCCGCGGAAATTACTCAACGCTCCCGCATCAATCAAGCTATAAGTAAGCAGCTGAGGGTCATAATTATAAAGCGTACGATCATTATATTCCAGTTTATTTTCCCGTGTTTCAGTACCTAAAATCATAGTTACATCATGTACATCCGCAAATGTTTTATTGAAATCCAACTGCTGACGGAAATTATATGCATGTGTCGTATTGGAAGAAGTGAAAAAGATGTTTCCATACGGCAAGGCAAAAGTGGATGTTCCATCATTATTGGAAGTAGAGAATGTATTCACTTGATTACGTACTTCGTAAGAGTCCTTGCTTTTCAGTTGTTCTGTCTTATATTCCGCATATTCATACTGAAAAGAAGCTGTATACTTCAACCAGTCGGTAAATTTGAATGTCAAACGAGCAAATGTTCGGTTGCTGAAATCACGGTTCTTAGTCTGGTTCATTTTTATTTCATCTAAAGGAGTAATATCCAGATTGTACAATCCGTTGTTATGCAGCAAATTCAAGTTGTACAAGCTATAACGTTCCTCTTCTGTATTGGTGTAATACGTACCGTCACCATTTACCAGCCCATTGTACGGCATATAAGTATACCCCGGTGAGAAAAGGTTAAATGACTGCGTAGTACCTTTCCCATAGTTCAAATATGTACCTACATCCAAGGTAAGCCAGGAAGTCATCTTCGTAGAATTCTGCAAATTGATGCCAATGGTTCTATTCTCTGAATACTTATCCTCCAGCTGATTGTTACGATAGGAAACAGACGCATTAAAAGTGTTCTTTTCGGTACCTTTACCGATATTCAGATTATATTGCTGTGAAAAAGGATTACGCTTACCGTATTTTTCTATATCCCGATAATACCGATAACCTTGTGAAGCCAAATTCGTCAGATTACTCTCCATCTGATCACGAGAGATGTGTCCCGCATAATAATTCAAGATATTGCGTATGCCAAGTGAAGAATAAGACATATTATCCAGCACTGTCTGGGCGTAGCTTTGTACATTATCCCCACTCAAATGCGGATTCTGTCTGGCCCATTCACGCTCCAGCTCTACCATAGTAGAAGACCCAGCCAAATATTTGTCTGCATACGTGTCGTACGGCTGTACTGTAAAAGTAGCTGAGAAAGAAACGTTCAGTTCATCTTTCTTAGCCCGTTTGGTAGTAATCACCACTACTCCATTCGCTGCACGTGCTCCATAAATAGAAGTAGCTGCTGCATCCTTTAAAACAGTGATGCTTTCTATATCTTCCATATTCAAATCGGGCACACTTTCAATCCAGTTTCCATAGCCGTCGTTCGTAGTCTTTTCCACGGGAAATCCGTCAATCACATATAACGGAGTGGTCAACCCATTCATGGACGTAACTCCACGAATCTTGCCATCACTGTATCCTGCCACGCGTCCCTCGAGCATAGAACCCATATCGCTCAAACGCTGTGTTTCCAATTTCTTAGCATCTACTTTTGAAAATGCTCCTGTTGCACGCTCTTTTGAAATAGTCTGATAACCTGTCACTACTACCTCATCGAGCAGTTCTGTAGAAGGTTGAAGAGAAATGTAATAATCATTAGTTGCCGTCAGCTTAATGCGCTGAGATGTATATCCTAAATAAGAAGCCTCTATTTCCTTCGTGCCATACGGAAGTGTCAAAGTGAAATGCCCTTGTATATCCGTAATGACCGCTGCAATTGATCCTTTAGGGTCATCATTCACCTGTTTGACATGAGCTGCAGGAAGGGGTTCCTTGTTTTCATCGACTACAATGCCATGAATGGTACGGTTTCTCTGAGCATAAGCTGGAGAGACAGACAAGACCAACATAGCACACAGTAGCAAAAATTCCATTTTGAGCCGAATGTCGTGCAATACGTTTTTTTCCATACTTACATCTTTTTTAGAGGTTATAGACTTATGTCCTCAGACATTTTTACGATTCTCTCATTGCAAAAATGTAAAAAAAAGATATAACTTTAACAATAAAGACGTATCCAAGTTCGACAATTGTTACATTAGGACAACATTTTGTTATAAAAAGGCAGTATCATGCATTCTTATGCATAGACATTACCTTGTTACGGTATTGCTTGGGAGGAACTCCTACCGTGTTCTGGAATATTTTGTAAAACGTACTCATTGAATTAAACCCGACTTCTGCCGCTACAGCCTTAAGGGGAAGATCTGTTTCCGGATCACTCAATAAGCGAATAGCTTCATTAATTCGATAATTATTGATATATTGAGTAAAATTCTGTTGAGTTTGTTCATTGATGACTTGCGACAAATAAGTCCGGTTAGTACCTAATAAATCAGCCACCCGTTCCTTCGTCAAAAGATTCTCTTTATATACCGCATCTTCCTGCATAAGCTTTTCCAGACGCTGAAACAATGAATTCTTTTTCTCATTTGTCAGCGAAGAAGCAGCGTATTTTTCACTCATTGGAGAAGATGCAGAAACAGTCTCCTGTTGTGATCGCAGTGAAGTAATGACTTCTCTTAACTGCTGTTCTTTTCGGATAGCTTCCTGATGCTGACAAACGATACGGGTATACAACTGATTTTGCCGTTTATAACGATACCACAAAGCAAACACTACCAGCAAAATAATGACCAAAGTACCCATTAAAGCCTGCTCCTTCTTTTCCTTTTGCAGCAAAGCCAGCTTACCCTTTTTAATCTCATTTGCCTGATGCTCCGTATCATATTTAATACGAAGTTCACTCAAGACTTTTTCTTTATCCGTATTAAAAATACTATCAGTTTCCTGCTGAAGCTTACGTTGCCAGGCTAAAGCCTCCACATATTGACCCATATTCTCATAACAAGCCGATAAAGTGGTTATCACCTTATTACGATGAATTTCACAATTTTCCTCCTTTGTATAAGACAAAGCCTGAAAAAGCAAATCTATAGCCTCCTTGTTTCTACCTTCTTCTGCCAGAGCTTTGGCATATTCATTCAACAACAATACCTTATAGGAGGTCTGATTAATATCATTTAAAGACAATCCCTTTTTATAATATTCTACGGCCTGCTCCCGATTGCCTTTTGCAAACTCAATCATCCCATAAATAGCATATACATTTCCTTGATTATAATATTCATTCTGCTTCATTATAAATTCAGCTTCTTGTATATAAGATAAAGCCTTATCATATTCATGAAGCAAATAATACATATAAGAAGCATTTAACGCTCCTATAAAAATAAGGTAAGCAGAATTTAATTGATGCCCTAACTCATAAACCTGTAAAGAATAAGTAAGTCCAGTAGGATCATCTTTCAAAAAATACACACTGGAAATATTACCAAGCAAAATAGCTTCCAATTCTTTATAATGGCATCGGTGAGCCGCTTCTATTCCTTCAAAGAAATAGTGCAATGCTGAATAATAATCCCTATGAATATTGCTGGCATAAAGTCCCATTCCATTATATACGGAGCATAAGGCGGAATCATTCTTCTCACTTTTTGCCAACAGCATAGCTTGCCCAAGATGATTTATTGCAGTCGTATCTCCCAACATAATATATGCCTGCCCCAATCCAATATGTGCATAAAGAACACCAAACTTATAATCTTGCTTTTCATATCCTATCTTAAACAGTCTTTCCCCATATTCTACAGCTTTATGATAATCGGCCTTATGCAAATAAAGAAAACATAATTCTTTCAAGGCTCTCATATCTTCAGGATTGCGCTTCAATATCTGTTCCTGCTGCTGAATGGCAGGAAGAATCGTTTCTTGTGCAGGAATCCGAACTCGTATTCCAATAATCAAAAAAATAATTAGTATGTATTTTAGTTTCAAATTCATCCAGTTATTCTCTCTCCTAATATAACATTTTTATCACACAAAAACACATTTCAGTTCATTTTGATACCCTACAAATAATTATAAAATCTTTTTGCAGTATTTATCTCTCTGTTTTATTCCATGCAAACTTACAGAAAATCTTTCTTTTTATACCCATATCAGCAGAAAAAATCAAGGCAAATACCCAAAAGACTCTTTTACACTTCCCTCCTGAGTTGGCTATAAAAACATTTAAAGAACAGAAACAAACGACTTTACCATAAAGATTTTTATTGCAAAAAGAGGAAGTATTCTTTCATCCCCTTTATTTATGTCAAAAAAGAATGGTTTTATGTTGGATTTTGTAAATATAAACCGTACTTTTGCTTGCGTAGCTAAAAGAACATTCAAAAAACTTATAAAATAAGATAACCATGAAAGAAATAGACTGGTCGAATCTGTCTTTCGGATACATGCGGACAGATTACAATGTACGTTGCTATTACCGCGACGGGAAATGGGGAGAACTCGAACTCTGTTCAGAAGAAACCTTGAACATTCACATGGCTGCCACTTGTCTGCACTACGGACAGGAAGCTTTCGAAGGACTGAAAGCCTATCGAGGAAAAGACGGTAAAATCCGTATCTTCCGTCCGGAAGCTAATGCAGAACGTCTGCAAAGCACTTGCCGGGGTATCCTGATGCCAGAACTTCCGACCGAAAAATTCTGTGAAGCTGTGAAGAAAGTGGTAAAGGCCAACGAACGCTTCATTCCTCCATACGAAAGTGGTGCTTCTCTTTACATCCGTCCGCTGCTGATTGGTACAGGTGCACAAGTAGGTGTACATCCTGCTAGCGAATACATGTTTGTGATATTCGTCACTCCGGTAGGTCCGTACTTCAAAGGTGGATTTGCCACTAACCCCTATGTAATTATCCGCCAGTACGACCGTGCAGCACCACTCGGAACCGGTACGTTTAAAGTAGGTGGTAACTACGCTGCCAGCCTCCGCGCCAACAAAATGGCACACGATGCAGGATACGCCAGCGAATTCTATCTGGATGCAAAAGAAAAGAAATACATCGACGAATGTGGTGCAGCCAACTTCTTTGGTATCAAGAATAACACCTACGTTACTCCGCTGTCTACCTCTATCCTGCCTTCTATCACCAACCGCAGCCTGATGCAGCTGGCTGAAGACATGGGAATGAAAGTAGAACGCCGTCCGATTCCTGAAGAAGAACTGACGACCTTCGAAGAAGCAGGAGCTTGCGGTACAGCAGCCGTAATCAGCCCTATCGGCCGCATTGACGACCTGGAAAACCAGAAATCATACGTCATTGCAAAAGACGGCAAACCAGGCCCTATCAGCGAAAAACTATATCACAAGCTGCGTGGCATCCAGTACGGTGACGAAGCTGATTCATACGGATGGGTAACTGTATTAGACTAATAATTATCCTTTTTACCATAAAAAAGTCCGAAGCAAAACACGTTTCGGACTTTTTTTATAATATACAACTTCTGACATAGACTATCTCTTCTCAAACGAACGGAAAAAGCGCAATAGCTCTCCATTCGCCCGATTATCGATTTCCGTCTCTCGCATCTCTTCAAACAAATTTAGGGTAGCAGGGCATTCCCCACAAATATCAATACCTATGACCTGCTCTTGCCGAAATACAACGGCCAACAACTGTTCCAGCTCTGATAAAGTCAGTGAGCCTTGATCCCAGTTGGTTATCGCAGAAGAAGGGTCCAGCACATCCTTATCGATAGAAATATAGACAGGTTCACTCACATGCTCAGAGGCAAACGCTTTCCAGCCTGCTTCCTGATCCAAAGAAGATTCACTATAAAAATGAATACGGTCGCCATATTCCTTTGGAACTTCCTGCAGCAAACGGTCTGAAGCACCGGCTATAATTACCTTCTTACAATTCGCATTCGCATCGAGCACGTCTTTTACCCAACTTCCGCATGACAAGATATGCTCAAATAAAGGAGGCTGCATGTCAGGATGGTGGTCAAACACCAGCAAAGCAAATGGAGTAGTCAACTTATCGGTCCAGAATTTCGTCACATAATGATAATTTCCTGAATCTATAAAATGAATTCCCTGCGGAGAATAATCTGCTATCATGCGCTGCAAGGCAGAAGCACCTTCTTCATCACAATAGCATTCAGTTCCATTCAAATGCTGGCAGTCCAGCCACACAAACTGACGATTCCGGGCAAAAGACTCATAATTGTACACGCCTGTAAAATTCATCACGACCACCGGTTTCGAATTCCGGCTAAATACTGCTTGAGATTGATGATTCATATACTTTCCTCCCACTCTTCAAAATACGCCTTAAAAACGAGAAAAAAAGACTGACATCGGAAAGTCTTTCCCATTGTCTATAGGGCTATAAACGGACAAAAGCTGCAACTTATTCAGTTACAGCTTTTTATCTCGGCACGGGAAGAGAGGCTCGAACTCTATGGAAACTTTCTCCCTCCTTCCCTATCTTGATATTCAAGCTGTTACGTTTTCGAATTATGTGATTATTTTATATTGTTTGTCCCAAATCTGTCCGACTTTCAGCGGAGTTAACCAGCTGATTCATTTGCTCTAAGAGTAGAATTCTTTTATCTTTCTCTTCAAGCAGACGTTCCAGCAATTCGATTTTTTCTTTGTACTGCTGCTCATTATCTCCATGAGCTGATGAATAAGCCTTGAAAGGTTTCTCCCGTTCAAAGAACACATCCATCGACACCCCAAAAAAATCCGCCACTTTTTCCAGACGTTTCACGGTGGGATTCCCGTTGACAATCTGAGCCAAAGAAGCATTGGCTTCAGTACCAAGGTATCTTAAAAGCTCCTTGTTTGTAACCTTCTTATCTAACAATAATTGTTTGATAACATTACCATTATACATTGTATTATCATTTTTTTCTCTTTCAAAAAATATATCTATAGATACATTGAAAAAATCAGCAATTTTCTCTAATGTATTGCAGTTTGGAACGTTTGTCCCTTTTATTATATTATCAAGAGTCGCTTTTTGTATATCAGCATAACGATAAACATCCGCTTTCTTAATCTTTCTCTCTCGTATTAATTGTTCTATGATATATCCTTTGAACATATCTTAATTTATTTCTCTTTCATAAGAATCTGTATAGTTCTTTCCTTCTCGGCTAAAAGTTCTTTGAGATATACAATTTCCTTCTCGTATTCATTTACACTTATATTACCATTTACTTTATTATGGTTTCCTGTGATATTATGCCCAATATTATGTGATTGCGACTTTTCTCTATCATAAAAATAATCCATAGGTACATTAAAAAAATCAGCAATCCTTTCCAACTTAATACATCCTAACTCTGAGCCTTTAAGAGTATTATCTAATGTTTGTACTGCTATATCTACTAGCTCACAGAACTTCTTCTTTGTAAGTTTTTGCTCCTCTATCAGAGCTGCAATTCTTTCAGGTCTGAACATAATTATTTAATTATATCTATTCTAAATAACACAATCTTGTGTATTTAATCACATAATTTTATATGCACAATCACATTATTTTGTATGTTTGCACAATAAATTTAATAATTAAATCAATAGCAAATAATATAATCATCTAAAAAGTAACAGAAATGGTAATATCTAACTATTATTTATCTCTATCGGGTAAAGTGAAAAGTAAGTTCATTCAAGATGTGATTGAATTGTGCGGTATATCCTACCCCTCTTTCTTCTACAAGATGAGAAACGATTCATGGACCAAACTTGAACGCGAAGCGATAGAGAGGTTTATTCAAAAAGAAAATGAGAAATCAAGTTGAGTTCTACAACACGCCATCAGGCTATGTGATGTGTGATGACGGCAACTATACGACTCGGCTATCAGAATCCAGCCGGGAAGTAGTGGATGAATTGCTTGATACTATACGAGAGTGTTATTCCGATGCGTACCGCGCACTTGAACAATGCTATTCCAAGTCAAGCAAAAATTCCAGATACCAAAAATTCAGAATAGTGAATCGCTTCATACGATGTAATTGTGGAGAACTGGATACCCAAAAGATAGATTTTATCGACGGGAATATCAATATCGAGCAAGTACATTGTCCTCTGAGAGGTTCCGGTGACTGTCAGTATGAAAATGTGATATGCAATCCCAAACGTACATCAGCCCTTACCGTAAGACAGATACAAATAGCAGCTGCACTAGCCGAAGGACTGACCCCGCTAGAAGTATCAGACAGATTATATATCTCAATCCATACGGTACACAATACCATACAGGCAATTAAGGTAAAACTAAACCTCAAAAATACTACCCAGATAATCTCCTGGTACAACAATATGAATAAGTAAAATATTGATTAGTAGAAAATAAAATTATGGAATACGTCACTTCACCCAACCTAAAATCTCCAATGCTTCTTAACAAATACATAGGATTTACATTAGAAGAAATGGACCTTGCCGGTGAGATAATAACAAAGGCATTGGAAAAAGAACTGGCTAAAACAAAGAAAAGATATGAGAAATACCTGAGCATACAAGAAATCGGAGAAGCCACTACACGTCAGCAGACAATCTTATATAATGTTGAGCAAAGATACAATGAATTGGATACTCTTGTACACAACCTGAAAGGACTGATAGATTTGAGCAAAAAACTGAGAGACCCAAATCGATTAAAACCAAACATGGGAGAACAAGGAGGTCACATATGAAAGAAGGAGATTTGGTCATGGTTTCTGCCGAAGCCACAGGCTTAGGAGAGCCAATGGAAGCAATTATAGACAAGATAGAAACATTCATGGGACAAACCCTTGTCACGGTTACTTATACACGACCGACCGCATTATCCGGCCTCGGTGGTTGCTTTGTGGATGTACATATAACCTTAAAAGAATATTGAATTATGACAAGAAAAAAAGATATAGTAAAACTCAATAAACTGCACCTGATTAAACGTAGAAGGATGCAAAAGTTTCATGCTAGGAAATATATTAGACTATGCAAGAACTATGGAGGGAATCAAGAATCAATACGATGTCTTCAAATGTTTGTGTCAATTAAATATTTAAATCTCGATTCTGAATTAAGAAGATGTGTTGGCACTTATAAAATCAGATTTCAGGAAAAAAATAAAAATTATTATGCAGATTAGACAGTGGTATTATGGGAAACATGAAATTACACAAAATGGAAGAATGGGAATCCGTCTTCCATACAAAACAAATTGAGCACGTCTATTACACTTCTGACATGCTGGTACGTAAGGTGACCGGTTACATCATAATATGCCGAAAATCGTTGAACAACGGTATCTCAAAAAATACCCCCCGGCGAAAACGAGTCCGATGGGATGGCTATGGACGTTGTTACAACATCAACAACAATACCCGTCTGCGTGACCACGACATACACTTCTAATCTATCTTTTATAAAGCCGGCAAATACCTGATATTTGCCGGTATCCAAAACACTCTAAAACATGATTTCCAACTCAGACATAGAAAAGATTCTTGACCGTGCCGACATAGTAGACGTAGTAGGACAATTCGTCCAGCTACAACGGTCCGGAGTCAGATACAAGGCATGCTGTCCGTTCCATCAGGAAGACACCCCGTCCTTCATGGTAGACCAGGCACGCGGCTTATGGTACTGCTTCGGTGCTTGCAAAGAAGGTGGCAACGTCATTAAGTTTGTGGAGAAAATAAATAACATGAACTTCCCAGAGGCATGTCACTGGCTGGCCGACAAATACGGCATCGATATAGAAGACAAGAAAGAAGAGAAAAATCCGGAAGAGCTAAAGGCGATTCGCAAACGTGCGTCCATGTTCGCAATAAATGAATTTGCGGCTCAATACTTTCTTGCGAACCTGCAAAAAACAGAAGCTGACGCTGCACGGGCCAAAATCAAACAGAGATGGGGTGAGCAATATCCTCAGGAGCAGGGTATCGGTTATGCACTTCCTTCCTGGTCTGCTTTTGCAGACGCAGCCATCAAGGCCGGATACTCTGCCGACCTGATGGTAGAGTGTGGACTGATCCGGAAGCGCAAGGAGGGTGACGGATATTATGACTTCTATCGTGACCGTATCATGATACCCATCCGCGACCGGTTCCGGAACATCATCGGGTGGACTGCCCGCGACATGAGCGAAGTGGATGGCACTCCCAAATACCTCAATTCTTGCCAAAGCGATATATATGACAAGTCCGACAGCATATTCGGTATTGACAACGCCATCAGGCAGGCTGCCAAAGAAGAAAAGTTTTATTGTGTGGAAGGTGCCCCCGACGTAATGCGCCTGCAATCCATCGGCGTAAACAACACCATTGCCTCACTGGGTGCTGCCTGGACAAAAAAACAGTTCTACCAGATTAAAAGGTATGCCACTTCCCTTTGCTTTCTTCCGGACGCGGACGCCATCAAACCAGGCGAACAATACGGTACCGGAATAGCAGCCGTCATCAAGTCCGGCCAACTGGCTATGGAGTGCGGTTTCTCCGTATCCGTAAAGGAGATTCCCTGTGGTGAAGGAAATACGAAAAATGATCCTGACTCTTACTGTACCAGCCGTACCAAGTTCAAAGACCTTGACGAAGTAGATTTCATCACCTGGTATGCCGGATATGCTTTCAAAGCTGACGGTACTACCGAGGACAAAAGTTCAGCCGTATCCAAGATTGCCCAGATGGTGGCCATGGTTGGCGACGAAGTCAAAGAACAGATGTACCTGGAGCAGCTGAAAAAAATCTATAACCATAAGAATCTTTGGCTTACGGCCATCAACCGTGAAAAGAAGAAAATTTCCGAATCCAGGGCAGACAAGACACAGACCATCAACCGGGATTTGCTGGCCAAATATGGGTTCTTTGAGTCCAACAACTGTTATTACTCGACCAACGACGGGAAAGAATATCAGTGGTCAAACTTCGTGATGCAACCGATGTTTCACATCAAGGACTCTCTTAACCCCAAGCGACTATACCGCATCAAGAACCAGAATCGCCAGGAGGAAATCGTGGAGATGAAGCAAGAAGACCTGGTGTCGTTATCAAAGTTCAAACAGAAGGTCGAAGGACTGGGTAACTATATCTGGCTGGCTACCGAAAAAGAAATGACACGCCTGAAGATGTATCTCTATGAGCAGACGGAAACCGCGATGGAGATTACCCAGTTAGGGTGGCAACGCAAAGGATTCTATGCGTTCGGCAATGGAGTATTTGACACCGAATGGCACCCGGTAGATGATTATGGCATCGTTCGCCTAGGCGATAAAGGAAACTACTACCTTCCGGCCTCCAGTCTGATTTACCGGGACGATGACAAGCTGTTCCAGTTCGAGCGGCGATTTGTCCACCTGAACTACTCCGGCATCTCCATGAGAGACTACTTTACCAAACTGGTAGGAGTTTTCGGAGATAATGCAAAAGTGGGTATCTGCTTTCTCCTGGCCACATTGTTCCGTGACGTGATTACCGGTTATACCAAGAGCTTCCCCATCCTGAACCTGTTCGGGCCGAAAGGTTCAGGAAAGTCAGAGCTCGGTCACAGCCTGATGTCCTTGTTCATTATCGACAACACACCTCCCAACATTCAGAATGCCACTATCCCGGCACTGGCAGAGCTGGTAGCACAATGTTCAAACGCCCTGGTACATATTGATGAATTTAAAAACAACATTGACATCGACAAACGCGAATACTTGAAAGGTTTATGGGATGGAGCCGGGCGCAGCCGTATCAACATGGACAGAGACAAGAAGCGTGAGATAACAGCCGTTGACTCAGGAGTCATCCTTTCCGGACAGGAGATGGCAACAGCTGATATAGCTCTCTTCAGTAGACTTATATTCCTGACGTTTTCCAAATCAGAATTTACCGATGCGGAAAAGAAACGATACAGCGAACTGGTAGACATTCGCAAACGAGGCCTGTCACACCTGACCCTTCAGATATTGCGTCATCGGGCCAAGATGGAGCAACAGTTCGTCAGTAACTTTCATTCCTGTTTGTCTGACATTATTGAAGGACTGGGGGCGGAGAAAGTGGAAGACCGAATCTTGCGTAACTGGATCATACCGCTGGCAGCCTTCAGAACACTCGAGGGTGTACTTGACTTGCCGTTTTCATACCAGGATATTCGCAAGGTTACACTGGATGGCATAATCCGTCAGAATGCAGAATGTAAAAGCAACAATGAATTGGCCAACTTTTGGAATGTGGTATCTTATCTGCAGCAGGATGGTGAGATATTTATCGAAGGTGACTACCGTATAGAATATGTCAATAAGTTCAAAAGCAACCTGATAAAGATTGAGCAGCAGTATCAGGAACCCAAGGCCATCCTTATGATGCGCAAGAACCGCATCTTCATGCTGTATAAAAAGTTCGGCAAGCAAGTTGGCGATTCAATTCTTCCGGAAGGCTCGCTGGTGTACTACCTGGAGAACTCCAAGGAATACATGGGTAAAAAGAACTCAGTCCGGTTCAAAAACATACAGCGTGGTGTGGAAGTTCAGAAAATGGAAACGACTTCCACCGGAGGAATATCCTACAAAAAAACTTCGACACCGGACATTGCCCTGTGTTTCGATTACAAGATGATTAAGGATACTTATAATATTAACCTCGAGGTAGAGGTGGAAGGCAATGAGACCACAAGTGATGATTTAGATTGAATATTTTAATATTAAAGAATCATGGAAACAAAAATTATTGCAAAAGTAAACAATGTGGATATTGTTGCCACAAGTGATGAACAGTTGGTACCTATCCGTCCGATATGTGAGGCGTTGGGGATAGATGCTAATGGACAAAAACAACGCATCGAACGGGATGAGATTCTTAGTTCAACTGCGTGTATGATACACGCGGTTGCCAACGACGGTAAAGAACGCGAAATGTATAGCATCCCCTACATGTACGTGTTCGGCTGGCTATTTTCTATAGATACGTCCAAAGTGAATGAGGAAGCACGTCCAGCAGTACTGAAGTACAAAGAAGAATGTTACCGTGCGCTGTACAGACACTTTACAGAACCACAGACTTTCCTTGCCGAAAAACAAAAGATGATGGAAAGGAAGGTGGAAGAATACCAGGAATGCCAACGCCGCTTCAAGGATGCGCAGAAGTTGATGAACGAAGCCAAAGCTGAATTGAATCAGGTGATGAAGTTCACTATTGACGATTGGCGGGCCAACAATAGGCAGCTGGTTATGACATTCGAGGAAAATACGGAGGAGTAACATTGTTTTCAGTTGAGGGCTTCACGTCCTCAACTGTTGACCTCAGGGCAACAGTTGAAACAGCTATAACGAACCGCAATTGTTTGATTGATATTGGTTATCAGTAACGGTTTTAGAGGTTTAAAAGGGCAATCGTTGTGAAACGCTTGCTCTTTTTTTATTTCTATTCTTTGCTATTCAAAAATAAATCACCATATTTGCAGTGCTCAACAATTTTATACATATAATACAGTGCGGCTGGACAAGCTTGCATTCTTTGCAGGCGTTTTTTATGTCCGCATATTTGGTAGTACCATTAAAATATTGGTATCCGTGTACCCCCGTGTGGAGCGTTAATGTGCCCACAGATTAGACCTGCATTTGTAGTGTATGATTGTTGAGCAACGGGACAGGCACGGATACCTTTTTTTATTTATGCTCAACAATCATACATTCATTCCCAATGTAGCTATGCTCAGCTTCAACGGAACGTCAGTCCACGAAACGGATATTCGCTCATTCAACAGCAATGCATTAAGAGTTTATAACCCGACTACAGGTGTTCGTCATCGCAAGGCAAGCACAACTTCTGAAATAAGGCAGAAGATTTGCCGTTATTTTCTTGACTCGTTTCCGGATATACGCCGTATCAAGATAGTAGATACTGGCCAATTGTTCTCGGCACGTGTCTGGTTCAAGTCCGGTAGGACATTTTGTGAGAAAGCATATTCAGTCAGTAATCTTTATGGATTATTAGATGAAAGGATTCGTAATGTATTGTACCAATAATAATATTGTAGAGAGATGCCTGTACGGTTTACCGTATGGGCATTTTTCGTATATGTCAAGACCAGTTTCTACCTTTTCCCACGGGGTGAAAAAGGCTTCTACACTTTCTACACCTTCTACAATGTTAATAATGAGATATTTATATATTCTACATACATTCTACAAACCTTCTACAAATTTCTACAAAATGCCGTTTTTGTTAAAACCTTCTACAAATTACTTCATTTTCTACATAATTTCTACAATTGTAGAAGCCTTATAAAATCATAAGCTATTGATTACCAGCATATTTTATTTTCTGTAGAAAGTGTAGAAGGTGTAGAAGGCAAAAAGTATGTCATATCTGGAAATATACTTTTTGCTTTTGGAGCGCATTAATAGCATATTTGTTTATCTAAAAAGTAATATATATATTATATTTGTAATAGATAATCAATTCATTATGAGCCACATTGTGTTTTATATTAAACTGGAGCCTTATTTAAAGCAATGGCTTCACAATAGCCTGGGAAATCCGGTGGTATTTCCACCACAGAGTAATGAGAATGCAGTCATCCGACGTTTCCTCCGGAAAAGGCCACCGGAAGTTCAGCCGGAAATGGCAGAAGACGAGTTGACAGCCATCGTCATTCCCGACAGCAAAGCCAAACCGCCGCAATATTATAACTACCTGGGCAAAAAAGCCAAAGCAGCTGTAAAGGAGACCATCGAAGACCTGTTCAGGGCGAACCTCTGGAATGAGATGAGCGACCTGACTAAGCGCGATTGCGGCCTGAACAAGACCATCGCTGCCTGGTGTGAAATGCACGGCATCGATGACGACTATTCGGAGACTGTCAGACAGAAATACTACCGTATGAGGACCAGTTATAGCCGGAGAGGTATCTTTTTAGGTTCTTTAACCAGAAAACACTCGGATGAGTAGGCCGTTTTTGTACAAACCCAAACAACACCGAACACACATAATCCAATAACGATAATCATGGTACATCTGATTCAGAACATTAGAAAAGTAGAATGCATCGAGGCCTATCACCTTCAGCATTCAGACATCATAGCCGACCGGGGAGTATGGCTGAATGTCTACCAGCAATTCAGCCCAATTTCGACTATCGGGCTGAGTTCAGTAGAGATTTCCGACAAAATCGAGAACAGACAACGCATTTTCACCACCAAACTCACCATGTTCCGGTCAAAGAAGCTGCTACCTGGTGCCAAAAAGTTCTGCTTCAAGGTAACAACCGTCACCGGCTCCAAGTTCCTGATTGGTTCATCCGAAAAGCCCTACCCCGTCATACAAAACGAAGAGACTTTTCCGTCCGCAGCCAGTGGACGGGCAGGTGTTACCGTCACAGTAACCCTGACCTCCCCTATTCCGATGCTTGCCATATTAGATTAGAGTCTTTTTATGCGATATATATAAGGTATAATATTGCGTAGACTAATTTTCGACAACATGGATTATAGTATTAGTATTGATTCACACATCGGTCCTTGGGGATATTCGAAGAACTATATCCGAAGCCAGATGTCAGGTTTGAAAAACAAGCCTGTCAATGTGCGTGTATCGTCCCTCGGTGGCTCGGTAGACGATGCGCTCGACATCCGGCAGCAGTTTCTTGATCACGGCAACGTGACTTGCTACCTGTATGGATACGTAGCCAGCGCGGCTACCATCCTGGCTACCGGTGCCAAGAAAACCTGCATGTCCAGATATGCATTCTATCTTATTCATAAGGTGTCAAACTGGGTGGATGCCTGGGGCAACTACAATGCCGACCAGATTCAGCAGCTTATCGACGACCTGAAGGCTAACAAGCTGGAGAATGACAAGATGGACTTGGTACTGGCCAACCTCTATGCCAACAAGTGCAAGAAAAAAGTAGATGACATTCTTCCAATCCTGAAAGAAGGACGATGGCTTACTGCCCAGGAAGCACTTGAATACGGATTCATTGACGAAATCGTAGAAGACGGCTCAAAACTGAACTTCGACGATGCCATGAAGACCCGTTTCAACATGTTCCATCTTCCGGCTTTGCCTGCGATGGAGGACAAGACCGAAAGTCCGGAAGCAGAAACAGCCCCCAGTTGGTTCAACAATTTCGTGAACAAATTCTTCAAGGGACACCAGCCGGATACTCCACAGGCACAAAATAAACCACTCAATCATTCAACAACACAAATGAAAAAGGATTATCAGAAAGTCAATTCCATCTTGAAAATCGAGGGTGTGGAAGTTGACAAGGATGGTAAGGTAACGCTTACCGAAGGACAGGTCAAGGCCCTCAATGACCGCATCACTAATCTGGAACAGGAATCTTCTGATAAAAACAATCAGATTTCAGAGCTGAAAAAGCAGAATGAGAACCTGAAAAAGAACGATGGTGAAGACACTACTCACATTAATGGTGACGAAGGTGAGGATGATGACCTCACAAAGTTCAACACAGCACAAGAAATGTTCAACAACGTAAAAGAATTGTTATAATATGGCAGATACAAAAGGTTACGTACAGATTACTGATGAACAGCTTGCCAAGTCGGCTGTCAAGTATAGAAAAGAATTGCTTATAATGCCTGTTCTTGCCATGGCTTCAACTTTGCAGCACATGTCTCAGAGACCTGGTGTTATAGGGAAAGAGACTGTAGGTGAAATTAATGGTGACATTGAACTCGGGCCGTATGATGAAGGGCGTGTTGATGAAAATGGTGTATCCATTGATCCGCGTACATTAGAGACTTTCTTAGGTAGCGTAGTGAAAAAGTTTTCCCCGAACTCTGTATGGCAAACAGTTTATGGCAACTTGATTTCAAAGGGGGAAGCTTTAAAGAATGTCGACATCACCCGTCAGGTTCTTGCTTTCCTTTCTGCTAAACTCGGAGCTAATCTTAATGCTGTCTTATGGTCTGCTAAACGTAATGAGAGTGGAACAAAATCAAAAGACCTTTTTAATGGTTTTGATACCATCACAAAAACAGAAATGGACGCTTCCAAGATTTCTGCAGACCTTAAAAACATGTTTACTATCGAGGCTATCAGCAAAGACAATGCTGTGGATGTTTTAAAGGAATTCTACCGTGCTGCCGACCCTGTGTTGCGAGAAACTCAAACTAAACTGTTTATTCCTCAGGGTGTTTATGACAACTATGTAGACGATTATCAGGCTACCGTTGGCCATGTTCCTTATAATACGTCATTTGAGAAGACGTTTCTCGAAAGTTCTAACAATAGATGTGAGCTGGTTCCTTTGGCTAACAAAGCCGGTTCCGCTTTCATTCACCTTACTACAAAAAGTAATATGCTTGTTGGTTATGGTAATGGTGCTGATAAGGAAACGATTCTGGTAGAAAAGCATCATCCATTCAAACTTGACTTTGTTGCTACCATGTTTTTTGGTGCTGAATTTGAAACAATTTCTAAAGAGCGTCTGCTGGTGGGTACCATCGACGGTACAACTCCGGTTCTCGCTGGCATAGGAGGGTAAATTATGGCAGTAGATTGTACAAGCAAAGGGATGTACGAATCCCTTTCCTGGTGTCCAGGTCAGACCTCGACACCAGGTATCAGACGTAAGGTGTTCTTTATTCCAAAAAGTTGGATTAAAAAATGGCCGGTTCTTCCTGCTATTGACGGAGCAGAAAGCATGGCTGCATTAGCCACATACGAAGGCGACTTTGTGCTGGCAGCTGACAAAAAATGGCAGTATATAGAATTACTGACCACTAAATCGTCCATCAACGCAGAGTCACAGGGTGAAATGCCTTCCAAGACTATTCTGAACAAAGCAACGCTGGTTCACGCAGGTACAGATGAAGAAGCCTCCGGTTTCTGTCGCCAGGCCAACATCGATGAATTGATCTTTCTTTGTCAGCAGAAGAATGGTAAGTTCCGCGTAGTCGGTTCTGAAGCTTTTGACCCTTCAGTCACCATTTCACAAACTTCAGGAGAAGGAGACACCGGTACTGCTGGTACCACCCTAGAGGCACAGTGTACGGACATTTGCCCGTCACCGTTCTACACAGGTAAAATCGAAACAGAAGATGGCGACATTTCCGGAGCGGATGGTAGCGCAATCCTTCCGGGTGGATAATAATAGGAGGCTACAGTTATGTACATAGATGAACAGTTAACCATAAACATGCAAGGCTGGCTCAATACGGAGCCGGCCAAGCGTGACCTGATGAAAGGTGCGGAAATGGTGCTCAAGCTGACCCGTAACCGCATCCTTTATCAGAATATTTCCCACAATCCGCAGAAGTTTGCAAGCAAGATTGAATATGAGCTGAAGAAACACCTGGCCATCCGCCTGGACCGAAAGACGATTCAAGACGTGGTCAAGATGGACAAAGAGCTGGTTCCGGCTGTAGCTGAAACACTGGCCACCTTCCAGCCTGAAATCAGTTCCGACGACGACACACCGCAAGAAGCGACCATTGCCAAAGGCAAACGCGCGGATCATGATTCACTACCCGAAGAAATCCGTCAGCTGTGGGAAGACAACAAAGACATCTACTTCCGCCTGAAGCAGACTTTTGAGACTTTGAAAACCATGAAGGATGCTCTTCCATGCGACAGGTACGAATACCTGAAGCAACTGGAAGAGCTGGATGCCAGATATCGGGATAACATGAACAAGTACGACCATTTCAATCCGGACACTCAGGGTGCCGAAGGTACAGAAAGTGAATCACCTGAAGACCCCGCTGAAATGGCCAAAAAAGTCAGTGCAGCCCGCGGCTATCTGTCAGACAACAAGAAGAAACTGGCAGAGCTGAAGGAATCCGGAGACCAGGAGAAGTACGAGAAGCTGCTGGCCAAAGTGCAGCAGAGATACGACTTCCTTATCTCCACCGGAAACAACGTAGGAGAAGACCAGGTGAATGCCTTACGTGAATTAGGGTTGAAAGCATGAAACATGTAAACCGATTGCTGAAGCCGTTATCCGATGTGCCGTTACAGGCGTACCTGGATAACCGGCTTCAGCTTTTTGATGTCCTCGAGTTCATCCTGTCACAGACCGGACCGGCTAAAGTCTACGTGTCCACCTTCTCTACTTCCGAGGAGTTCTTGCGCAGATTGTTCTCCCTCCGAAAACGGCAGCTGATTCTTCACTCTGTTCTGATGGCAGACCTGAAGGCAGCCAAGAAGACTGTAAACCTGTACACCTTTATATCTTCCGTATTCGATGATGTGTACCTCACGGAGAATCACTCCAAAGTACTGCTTATCGAGAACGACCGCTGGATGGTTACAGTCGTTACCAGCCAGAACCAGACGCGAGGAAACCGGACCGAATGTGCAATGATCACGACGCAGCCCGACATCTTCCTTACCTTACGAGACCAGTTTTCAGAGATTATTAATACACGCAGCATACACCTCAATGGAATTCACTTCAGCACAGATTGACAGAATCAAGGAACTTGCCACGATGCTCACCCCGGTATCAGACATTGCAGTCCTGATGGACGTAGACGAACGCCGTCTGCGAGAAATCATTTCCGACAAATCCCATCCGGTCAGCATAGCCTACCGCAAAGGGAAAGCCGAACGGGCATTGCAGATCCGGCAAAACGAGCTGGAGCTGGCCGAAGCGGGAAGCCCGCTGGCGGTGCAGCTTGTGGGTTCCTACATCCGTGACATGGATTCCGACGAAGATTTATAACTATGCCAGTACCCGCAACGATTGATATTGCCAAAGAAAACCTCTTCGCCTCGGTCGACGAGATGCGAGAGCGTAACATTCCCGAAGTCATCCAGCAGCGTCTGCTCCGGCTTCGGGACATGTATAATTACTGGCTCCAGTACCCGCGCATACGGGAGCAGGAAATAGTGCTCGAGCTTCAGAAGCGATACCAGATACAGAAGTCAGCTGCCTACGAAGACATCCGCATCATCAAATACCTGCTGGGAGATTTGAACAAGGCCACCAAGGACTACCATCGCTACCGCTTCATCCAGCGCAACGAAGAGAGTTACGAGATGGCCAGGCGCATGAAGGACGCCCGGGCGATGGCCGCCTGTGACAACTACTACGCCAAGTACATGCAGCTCGACAAGGAGGATGCCAAGGATTTAGGCTACGACAAGATTGTGGTGCAACCCTTCCAGCCGGACAGCGACCCGACGATTATCGGAATCAAACCGATACCGAACATCCGGCAGCGCATTGCGGATAAGATAAAGCAGTACATGAATGAGGATGTCCAGGACATCCAGTTTGAGGATGCCGACTTCAACGAAGACGACATTTTCAACCCTAAAAAATCACAGGAGGCACCCGAACCATGAGAGAATACTTCCATGACACCCAGCAGCAAGTTCTGTTCACCCCGGCAAAAGACATAGTGCTTTGTGCCGGACGTGGTTGGGGGAAAGGTCCGATTCATGCCGCCATCAACCTGCGCAACATGCAGCGCATGCCAGGAAGCATCACCGGCTTTGTGGCGGCCAACTGCAAACGTGCCCTCACTAACACCATCCCGTCCATGCTGATCCACTGGCAACGCTGGGGCTTCAAGCGCGACGTACACTGGACTATCGGCAAGAAACCACCGAAGTCCTGGGGATGGGGTGAACCCATCTTCCAGCCCGACAACTGGGAGAATGTCATTTCCTTCTACAACGGCTCGATAGGTTACATCATCAGCCAGGACCGTTCCGGAACATCCAACTCCTTTTCACTGGATTACCTGGACATCGACGAAGCAAAGTACATCGACTTCGAGCAGCTGAAAGACGAAACTCTTCCGGCAAACCGTGGTAACAAGCAATATTTCGGCCATCACTACTTCCACCATGGCATGCTGATTACCTCTGATATGCCGGTCACAAAGAAAGGTTCCTGGTTCCTGGACTACGAAAAGAAATGTGACCCGGAACTGATTGAAGTCATCCAGGCGACAGTACATGAGATTTGGCGGACAAAGAAACGCATCCGCGACCTTCAGGCTAAATCAGAACCCGTTCCTTTGTACCTGAAGGACTATCTGCGCACCTTGAACCGTGACGTGTGCCGCATGGGCTCTGTGGCAGTTCTGTACCGCGAGTTCTCCACGATTGAGAACATGCAGCTGCTGGGTGAAGCATTCATTAATCAGATGAAGCGTGACCTTCCCCCACTTACCTTTCAGACGGCCATCCTGTGCAAGCGTATCGGTATCAGCAAAGACGGCTTCTACTCCAGCATGACGGAAGGACACAAATACAATGCAACTGACTTCAGCTACCTGGACAGCCTGGAATATCAGTTCGACAAAATCAAGGAGCCTTCCTGCCTGATGGATGCTGACCTCGATAGGGATAAGCCCATCTGTATCGCCTTTGACTTCAACGCGAACATCAACTGGCTGGTAGCCGGCCAACCGGACCGGAATCGGCTGAAGGTGATTAAGTCTTTCTGGGTAAAATACGAGCGTAAGCTCGAGGCCCTGGTGGATGACTTCTGCAAGTATTATCGGCACCAGCGAAACAAGCTGGTTAACTTCTATTACGACAGCACAGCCCTAGGTTCCAACTATGCAGTAAATGATGAAGACTTTCACTATGTGATTGAACATTGCTTCATCGATAGGGGTTGGGAAGTTAATTCCGTCTACATAGGCCCCCCGATGAAACACATCGAGAAATGGTTACTCCTCAATCGTATGTTTGCCGGGAAGGCCAGACTTGTCCCCTTCTTCAATGTGCAGAATAACGAAGACCTGCTTATCTCCGTGCAGACTGCAGGTGTGTACAACGGGGGCAAAGACAAGCGGGGTGAAAAGCTGGCAGAGACAGAAGAAGACCAGCTCCAGGCGAGGACGGACGGTTCGGATGCGTTCGATACGCTGTGTATCGGCTGTGAGCGTTTCCCACAGACAACTGACGAAATCTTCGTGACATCCTCTATGTAAGATTCAATAGCTAATTAGTTTTTTCTTAAGGTAAGCCCTGGCGACCGTGTGAATGGTTGTCGGGGCTGATTTTTTATGCGCGGGATGGTGCGTACCGTGCGTGTAGAAGAGCGTGCCGTTACATATTCCGATTTTTTCAAGGGTGCTAATTAGGTTTATGGCGTAGGGCGGTGGGGGGTCGGAAAACCGACGTCCGCATAAAATGCGGTGTTTAGTGGATGCAAACGACTGATTTTGTGTCGTTTTCGTTTTTGAAGAGCGGAAAATCAAAGAAAATCCATCTTTTTAAACCTGTTTTTACTGGCTAATCTACTGGCTCACAATCTGCTGGCGCCCGGAAAATTCAGAGAATTTCCCGGGTAGCAAGGTAGAAAGACACTCGGTAGTCTTTCTTGGCTGGAGATAGCGTTCACGCAGCGGCCCACCCGCCCCATTGCTTTCCCTACTGGCGGTATAGCCTATGGCTATGGATTGTTTGACTGCTCTTCTGTTCTTCTCTTCGGAATTTATATCGGTGTCACCTCTCACTGCCGGTTACGCCTTTTCTTTACTGCAAAGGTAAATGTTGCCTACCGTATGCCAAGTTCAGGCGCTGTTCACTGTAAAAATCTCCACCCCTTCGGGGTAGTATTCAAGGCAGTGCTTTACGGTGAAAACTTGTCTTTCACGGCTGGCAACACCTTTTGAGGCAGTGTAAAAAGGCGAAACAAACCGACAGCGAAAGGCGACGGAATAAAAAAAACCTCAGAGAAGGAAGAGCAGAAGAAAAGGCTCACTACCTCGGCTCGAGGTTCAAGAATAAAACTCTAAAACCACTGATATGAAAACCTTTACAGAATCCATGTTAAACCAATGCAGAAAGTACATGTTCAGCTTTTTTGACTACCTGCCTACAAAGTATAAAGCCAGTGCAAGGGATTGGCAAGTGAGAAAATTTGTGTGGTCGTTCAAAGACGGTAAATGTGCCGTTTCGGCTGCCCAACTTGTTGCCAAGAAAATCCGTGAGCAGTTTGGGGCGGCAGCGAGTGACATGGTTTTTGTTTGTATCCCAGCCAGCAGCCAGCAGAAAAATGAAATCAGATACAAAGAGTTTTCCGAAGAAGTGGCGCGGCTTTCAGGAGTCCAGAACGGATACGAACATATCACGGTAGAGGGAGAACGAATGGCAATCCATGAAAGTAAATCAGGAAAGCACATCAATAATGTGGAAGTAATCAACCTTGACAAAGAGTATTTCAAAGGGAAAAAGGTACTTGTATTTGACGATGTAATCACACGCGGTTTTTCGTATGCTCGTTTTGCCTGCCATCTTGAAAAGCTGGGAGCTTGTGTAATCGGTGGTATGTTTTTAGCTAAAACTTTATTTGTCTAACAATTTAATAATCAACCTTATGAAAAATTTATTCGAAATTTGTGGCGAGTGCCGCCACTTGAGTGACGCAGAAGTAGTGTATCAAATGACTAACAGCAAAGAAACCAGCAAGCAGGTAAATGCCATGTTGTCAAACAGTGACGATGTGTCGATAGAAGATGTTTGTAACCTGCTGACACCAGCACGCCGAGAAATGGCGTTGGCAGTGATAGAACTTTATAAACGAATTAAGGAACGGAAGAATAACAGAAAGACAATACACTCCAGTACAGACGTGTATGAAGTAATGCACCCCTACATGGCTGACTTGAAGGTAGAAGAATGTTGGGCAATCTACTTGAATCAAGGAGGAAGAATCATTCGAAAACAACGTATTTCAGTCGGAGGGCTGGCGTCTACTCAGGTAGATGTAAGAGTAATTTTACGGGAAGCCCTCACCTGCAATGCCACATCCATGATACTCTGTCACAATCACCCCTCCGGAAATACGCGACCAAGCCAAGACGATGACCGCCTAACTCATTCCCTGCTGGAAGCTGGCAGAATTATGAATATAAGACTGCTTGACCATGTAATCGTGGCGGATGGTAGTCATTACAGCTACGGGGACGAAGGTCGGCTGTAGGGGCTGAAAATGGCCGTAGCAGCGTTTAGGGAGGTGGGTAGCGTCACGGCCGCCCGCCGCCCGATTTTGCTTGCATACAACCAAAATCGGGCGGCGGTGAATAAGGTATTTCGATTTTTCTACGCCTAAAATCGGCGAATTCTTTAAAAAGAAACTATATAAAAAACCAATAAAGAATGCCTTTTTATAAATTAATAATAAGATTTCTATTGCATATCAAGAAAAACATCGTTAATTTGCAGTCAAAATCAAAAATATAGATTTATGGAAGGTCGTTATGATAATATCAGTCTCTCTAAAAGTCCAATAATAGAAATGACATTGGATATCATCTGCTCCTATAATATCCCAACAGAAGCTGTAGTAGGTGTTTTATATACAATATTTCAAAGAGACTCATTTTTTGGCGTTACGAATATTCAAGGTCTTCCCGTATTAAATCTTCCTGAAGCTGTTAGGGAGAATGAAGCCAATCTAAGAAACAAACCAACTCATAGAATTGAATGTAGAAACGGATTGATTTCAGTAGGGCCACATATTCTTTCTATTAGCATCTTACCTCCTTATAAATCGTGGAGTAATTGTATGTCTTTTATAAAAAAAGCGATAGAGAACATACGCCAACCTGGACTTATTAAGGATGTAGGGAATATCAATCTTAGATACCTAAATTTTTTTAAATCGAATATATTCGACAACATTGAATTAAATATTAATTTAAGAGATAAAAAATTCATTTTTCCTTCAACAATTTTCAAAGTTGAAATCCCAAGCGAAAAAGGAAGAGTAAAAGTATTGCAAATAACCAACAAAGTTCATGTAAAAAATATAGCACTAGGATTTGATGATGATGGTTCATTACTAGATATCATAGTTGTCTCTAAAACGGCATCATTAGATAGTTTAATACAAAGTATTGAAGAAAGCCATCAGGATGCAAAAGACCTATTTTTTGATTTACTTAAGAAAGATTTTGTAAACAGCCTAATTTGATTATTATGAATGCAAATATAATTAATATCCATTCAATAGCTTATATCTTTATGAGTGGTGCTTTTGTTACAGCAGGAGCACAACTTAATGATTATGCTGATCCAATAGAATATAATGTTGGAGATTTCTCTTTTGAAGATCAAATGGACTCATTAGGGCTGAACAGTTCTTATAATGAAATGACTACATTTACAGCTTTAAAAGAAAATCAAGAAAAACCTGAAAAAGAACTTCTAAACAATTTTGTATCTTCAATTCTAAATGAATGCAAAAGTTTGGAACCTGAATACTCAAAGCTCATTGACGATAATTTTTGGGATTTGATTTAATGAATGAATTAGATAAAATAGAGCTATATTTACCACAGTATCTATCGTCAGAAGATAAAACTGCGTTAAAAAAAGAATTAGCATCTTTTCCAACAGATGGAACAAAAGATACCATTTATACATCAGCTATGGGAAATGCTAATTACTTACTACAAGGTGATGGAATCAGTGATATTCCATATATAAATTTCCCAGATACTAAAATCGGGAAGGTACCTGGCATACTATTATCCAATACATGTGATATGTCAATGGATAATAAACGTATAAATTCTTGTCGAGTTTTATTTGCACCTTTAATTGATTTTGACAAGTATAAAGATTTAGTCTTAAGAACGTGTGGAAAAGAGAAAGCAGAGTCTCATTTAACAGATCTAAAAAAACAATATATAACTCAAGCTTTATTTTTACCTAAAGGTAGTGGTTTAAAGAATGATTCTATTGTTTTCTTCGACAAAGCTATAAGTTTGCCTTTAAGTGAAGAATTGGTAAAAGAATTTTGCAAAAAGAAATTATTTACCCTTAGTAACTTTGGGTTCTACCTATTTCTACTTAAAATTTCCATTCACTTTACAAGAATACAAGAAAAAATTAATAGAACTACAGGTGAAGATTTAGGCTTAAAAAAAACGTCATAAAATTAGAGGGATATATCATTTGATTCAATATTTTATTTGACTGAAAAATAAAAGGAGTCTCCTTGCAGACTCCTTTTTTATTACATAAGTTGCTTAATATTATATGTAAATTTGCAATATCACAGTAAGCATCCGATAAAATACACATTGTAAAGCCTTCCACTCTTCCGTTACTTTGC